>Ga0208034_1000898_pt1 | contig 20514 bp, 22 predicted proteins | sample June2015DPH_8_10_FD_184699 | JGI IMG/M metagenome (GOLD analysis project Ga0208034, IMG submission 184699) | Peatland microbial communities from SPRUCE experiment site at the Marcell Experimental Forest, Minnesota, USA - June2015DPH_8_100... | ecosystem: Environmental > Terrestrial > Soil >...
CGACTTCTTTCTGTATGCCGTAGTCGTCGCCGAACGGCCCGCTCAAACCGCGGCCCCGCCGGTCTGGGATGTAGACGGTGAACGTCTCGGACAGGGCAGTCCCGAGCTTCATAAAGAGTTGAGAGGACATCACGGCTCCGTGAACGAGAATAATGCCCGGGCCACTCCCCATCTGCCGATAGCCGATAACGGTACCATCGTTCGACGTTACTGAAACAGTCGTGTATGTTTTTTCAGGGGGGTTCATAAAACTCCTCGTTGGATAACGGAGTGATAGCAGATTAGCCCATATTATCGCGCTAGCAGTTATAGCATGCGGTCACGCAGCTGTATACCTTGCTATCGGAACTAGACGGACGACGGCTCGTGAGAAAATCGATCCAGTACCACTCTGACTCTGAGTTCGCGAACGAAAAGAGAGGTGCTTAGGGGGCAGCGCCAACAAGGGCCATCTGCATCAGTATTCACGCTCTCCGTGTGAATGCGCCGGCCCTTGCATCTCAGCGGGAAACCCTTAATGTCCCTCCACGCGCTATCCGGACGGGAAACGTCAATGGCAGAGTTTGGGCGGCACGCTTATTGCAATCATATTCGGGCTCGTGGTGGGCTCCGTGCTCGGTTTCATTTTCGGCTGCATTTTCGCGCTCATCCTCTATTTCATGTGAGCATTTTCCTCAGCTGGGTGGCAGGCGCCATCGGGCAGATTATTCGAGATCCTCGCCGGGCTCTATCTCTGCGGGATCGTCGGCGGGGCTCTTGGCGCGTTCCTCTGCCCGATACTACCCCGCTCACGAATGTTGCATCGCCCGCGCTGGTCAGTAGCTTTCAAACGGCATTTTCAGCGTCCTCGGCGGTGCAGCCGCGTGGATCGCGTTTACGCGCTATGGGATTACCTTCAGCGGAATCTTGGAAATTGTCCGCGGTGCAGTAAGCGGCGCGATCCTCGGGGCCGTCGGCGGTCTCATCGCTGGACTGGTTGCCGGAAGCACCACAAAGACGGGCGCAATTTTTGGTGCCATCGGCACGGCGACAGGGACGGCGATATTCGGTGCGTACTTCCTCCCCTACTTTGCATCCTCGCTCCTATTGCTGTCGGACTCGTCGTGGGCATTGTGTTCGGGACTCTCTCAGCTTACAACATCGTTGCGCGTGGGCGATAGTGGCGCTAGAGAAGTTTAAGTCGGATTCTATCACTCTTTAAATTTTGATATCAAATTCCGCACGTTTAGGCGGCAAGTAGCTACGTGTATCAACACTTACGTTTCCTTCTTAGTGATCAAACAGTTGGCAGCACGAATAGCTAATAAGTCTCCTAATCACAGGAAAAACCGTCGCAACGCCTCCGCGACAGGTTCCGGCTTGCTCCTGTCTATTGGCCCTTCATGGCTAATGTGCGCAAATTCAACGCGCTTTGACTTTGGCAAGATTTGGCTCAACTTGTCGAGCGCACGTTTCATTGAGGCGGAGCTTTTGGTGCCGCCGAGCAGTAACACTTCTGCACGCACAGCTCTAAATCTTTCAAGCGCTCCCTGCACTTCAACGCTTAGTCCGTAATCATAGTGCCACGTTGGCAGAAGCGCTTTGAACGGTACATCGTCGCCTTTGACTGTCTTGGACTCACACCAGAAGTAGAACGACAAAAATAGGGCCAACAAAGGGCGCGGTAGGATGCTGAGCAACAATACCTTCTTCTCAAACTGCTTCGCGAAGTTCTTCATGAAGGTCACCATCGCCTGTACGACCTTGCCCTCGGCGATCTCCCGGTCAAAGCGGGGCATGAAGGATGATATGGCGGCCACTTCTGTGTCGCTGACGTCAAAGGGCGGCTCGTAGAGAGCAGCTTTGTGGATTGCCGGCAAGTAAAGCGCGGCCTCAAGCGCGATGAGCGCGCCTGCGCTCAGCCCGAATACGTTGTGCGCATCGGTCTTCTTAAGAATAGCGTCGAGGTCTTCGACTTCTTTCTGTATGCCGTAGTCGTCGCCGAACGGCCCGCTCAAACCGCGGCCCCGCCGGTCTGGGATGTAGACGGTGAACGTCTCGGACAGGGCAGTCCCGAGCTTCATAAAGAGTTGAGAGGAACTCACGGCTCCGTGAAGGAGAATAACACCCGGGCCACTGCCCAGCTGCCGATAGCCAATGATGGTCCCGTCTTTAGATGTTACTGAATCAGTCGTGTACGTCCGATGTGTGTTTTCCATATAATTGCTCTTTGCATCACATAAGCGTTTGCCATGTGTAACACCTTGTCGTCTTTCGACCCTTGGTCGTTAAAGCGCTTGCCCGAGGAGCTTATGATTTTGCTTCGTCCCAGCAACTTTAAGAAGAGACTATTTCTTCCCTTCGAGTTTTGCACAAATAAGGAATGTTTGACATATAAAGGCGTTTAGGTCTGCGCTTAAGCAAACCATACCCATGGTCTGGAGTTACTGAAAGTCAATCATTTTCATTATTGCACAAAATCGAATAACAGCGTGAGTGTTGCTGCCTTTCCGAAAGAGAACGAAATTCGCCTAATTTGGGAATAACAGCGCTACCTGCAATTAAATACATCGACTAATGCGCAACGTGAGTGATATCGACTAGAAGCACCACAAACGCGCATTGCCGGAGCATGGTTTTGATCAATGTATGCAACATTGGGTAGACGTAGAATTCAAATAGATTTGAAGAATCATTTCAAACGGCTTAGTTACGGGCTTTTTATTGTGTAAAAAAGCTAAAAAAATACATATGCTGCCGTTGTGCGTTAATGACGAAGGGGGAATGATCAATGATAATTGGTCTCACAATGATGAACGTTAATCGGGGCGCAGAATACGACGTGTGGCAAGAACTAGTGACGATTAGTGGCGTAACAAGAGCGGTGCACGTTTTTGGAGAGTTTGATTACATCGCCATCATCGAAGCGAACGACCTTTCTGAATTGAACCGCGCGGTTGATGACATAAAGCTCATTCAAGGGGTCACGACGACACGCACGTTTGTTGAACATCAGCTTCCGTTTATGAAATGAGGTGAATTATAAAAAGAAAGATATGCTCGGCCGGATTCGAACCGGCGACCTCCGCCGTGTGAAGACGGAGGTTTCAGCGGATAAACCGTTGTTTTTAGATCGCTCGGAAGTGTTTCTTGATACGTTTGCAGATGACACGACGACAAGAAACGCAAGTGCTCCGTCATGCACCGTTTGATAGATATGCGTCTACAGTCCTGCAAGCTTCGAAAACATGTAAGGCAATCGTATGATTGGATAGCTGTATCCTACTTTTGCTCGGTGGAGCGAGATTTTGCTGCGGTGAATCTTGAATAGCTCGTGGTTTGGTATCGTAACGTCATGATAAGGGTAACGTCCAGTGGCTTGCATAATGCGTGCAAAAACGGCGCTGCGCACTTAATCGTTGTGATTCGCGTTCTGCGACTAGGTACAAATCGGCAAAATATCCAGTCGCTCTAAACGCTGCCGCTGACGTATCATTTGGATCAGCGCAGATCACGACGTCGACCGCCGCTAACACGTTGTATCCAGCCTACACGATGTGCCCAGCCCTTAACATCACGCATTTTTAGTGCGAGAATATTTCCTTAACTCAGACTTGGAGCGAGCAAAGCTTACCGCAGTAAACTTTTGCGTCATACATCACAGACGTGCGTAAACACTGATAAATGCTGTGCATAGCGGCAATCTAGACCTCAAGCGGCCCAAAAAAGCGGGAAGAGATATAAACACGCCAGCACAACCCGCTGGCACAGCTGTCTATGGAGGTGATATGTTGCTCTTTATGGTAGTAGCCAAACATACCGCTGAAGATTGTCCGGGAGGACTTGTGCGACGAGACGAGGATTTCATTGCTAAGGTCGTCGAACACGTGGAACGATCCGGCGTTACCCTCACTGAGGCGTATACCGATGCACCGGGACACGTGTGGTTCTTGGTTGTTGAAGCAAACGACAACGAAGCCTTGAACACTGCTTTGGAACCATTCAGGCTCGTTGGCAAGGTGAAGGTGCACCCTGTGCTGAAGCTCTCAGATATGACCGCGTGGGCGAAGAAGATAGGCATCCAGCGTTAAGCGAGAAACACAACTAGATGATATGATAGGAGATTACGAGAATACGCTCAAGGAGATCGAAGAGACCTTTAGCATTGTTCCGGGCTTTATGAAGCCGCTTCCTCAAGACGTTCTTGTGCACGACTGGCCATTGTGGAAGAAATACTGCTTAGAACAGACGGCCATCCCCGGCAAGTATCGCTAGCTGGGCGGGTTGGCTGTCGCAGCGAACATAAAGTGCCCGTATTGTCAGTTGATGCATACAGCAATGGCCCAGTTCCACGGAGCGACGCAGGAAGAGCTGGCTGAGGAGTACTACCTCGCAAGCCTTACCGCACGATGGAGCGCGATGCTTCGCGCACAGAACTATGACTGGGACACCTTTACCCAAGAGGCCAAGCAGATGGGAGAGGGACTTCAGAAGAGAGCGACAAAATAAGCTGGCAGACTCCGAGACTCTTTCTCCGCTCAATCAAAGACATCGTGCCGTTTAACGATAAGGACGTGGAGGGTGTATACCTAACCGGCGGTTCATATCCAGACGACAGCGTAGGCCGGATCAGTGTTCGCTCGCTCCCGGGCATTGGCGTAGATTACGCTAACTCGTCTACCTGCTGCGTCACAGGCCGCGCTCGCCGTTTCGAGGCGATTAGCTAAAATAAGCCACTAGGTTGTCCCAATAAAACTCGACCCACCCGGACTCGAGATCCGCGTACAGATCTTCTGGAATGCCGGCCTGCGTAAAAACTAATTTGGTTTCTTGGCCTTCCGCGCTCAGCTCGAACGTCACCGTCGAATAATAACCTTGAGGCCAGGCAGCGGCTCGCCATTTTTGCACGATTTTTTTGTCGGGAATCAGTTCGAGGGTCGTTCCGGAGGCCCAGCCATCGAAGGTAATAAACTCTCCTCCGACCTCCTTGTCTATTATCGCCGGTGAATGCGTAAACTCCGCGTGCTTCTTAGAATCCATGAGCGCCTCATAGACCTCGTGAGGAGTTGCTCTAAGCAAAACCGACTGCAGAAGCGTTTTTGTCTTCATTTGTATCGCCATTGCACGGGGGCGTGGGTGCTTTGGTGTTAGTTGATAGCCGGTTCAATGATCGTGTAAATCGAAGGAAAAGATCCTTGGGCTCCTAATTTGGCGGAGCCCAAGCCCAAGACGTCGTTTTGGGATCCGATTTAGACTGTGAAACTGGTTTAATCGCCCACGTCCACAAAGAACGCGCTATATCTGTGCCTTCTTCACCTCTTGTATCGCCTTTGCTGCAATTTCTGGCGTCGAGTCTCCGGGAATGAGAGGCGTGAATTCTGGGTACGTGCCAAACTTCTTTGACGTAATGAGCATCATCTCCGTCATTTGTGCCTCATTCAGCTCGGCCACCATGAAAACAGCGCGCATGCCGGCCTGTGTATAAACCGCCTCTGGCGCGAACCGCTCCATGACATATCCGAGGATTTTCGCCGGCCCGCCTTCTTCGAAGTTCATACGATTGCCTACTTCGGTCGGAACCTCGATATATACTAAGTAATGCACGATCGATCACCTCTCGCACAAGTCAACGTTCAAGAATAAGTCCTTTCACCCAGATTTCCCGCTAATTCGTCTTGACTAAAAAGGTAATACGCAGGTTTGATTCCGTGCTTTCCGCGGCATAAAAGCTTCTCGCACACGGTTCCCGGCCAACGCGTGTAAGTATCAGCGTCACAAAGACTTGCAAAAAACCTTAAGGAGGATAATAATGCCACAAGGAAGAGTAATGTATTTCGAACTGCCTGCCGACGACCCAAAGCGGGCGATAGCGTTTTACGAGAAGGTGTTTGGGTGGACCATCACGAAGTGGGATGCGCCTATGGACTACTGGCTAGTCACGACAGGACCCGATGACGAACCGGGAATCAACGGTGCGATAATGCCGCGCAGGATGCCTGAGCAGGTGACGGCGAATACGATCAGCGTGGCGTCTGTCGACGACTTTACGAAAAAGATTGTGGACGCCGGCGGAAACGTTATGATGCCAAAGATGGCGGTCATGGGCCAAGGGTATCTCGCTTACTGTACGGACACAGAAGGAAACGTCTTCGGCGTAATGCAGTTCGATCCCACCGCGAAATAAGGATAGGGAATGAAGACAGGTCTTGCAGTGTTGCTGCAGAGTATTTATAGAAGGGGCATCGTCAACTTATCCGTGAGCCTGAGACGTCCACTCATAGCCGTTGTGCTAGTTTTTACCCTTCTAGCTGTTAGCACGAGCGCGTGTCTCACTTCAACGAACAATAACTCGAAAAGCGCGCAAGGCGCAGCGCTTGCAGCAGAGCCAACAGGCGGAAGCTGGAAGCCGTTCGTTTTGAACTCAAGCGGTGCAGTGCGTTCAGCCCCTCCACCGTCCCAAGATTCAACGCAATACAATCAAGACCTCAACGAGCTAAAGGCGCTCCAACTGAATCGAACGCCTGAGGTCAATGACAGTATCATTTACTGGAACAACGGCTCAGTGGTGCGCTGGAACGAGATTGCACGCAGCCTCGTCATCAAAAATAATACGCCGTCACCCGTGGATTCGCGCGTGTACGCGCTTTTAAGTGTGGCGCAGTATGATGCCCTCGTCGCTGCGTGGAACAACAAATATACGTTCAACCGATCGAGCCCCCACGAGCTCGATTCGAGCATTCAGCCCGCAGTGCAGACAACCTCAGATCCCGCATACCCCTCTGACCACGCCGCTGTCGCAGGCGCGTCTGCTGCAGTGCTCTCTTATTTGTACCCCAACGAAACGGCGTCGATATCAAAACAGGCGGCTGCAGATGAAGAGTCCCGGCTTGCGGCCGGCGTGAACTTTCGCAGTGACATCACTGCTGGAGACTCCCTCGGTCGCACCGTCGCGCAACAGGTCATCAATCGTTCTAAAAATGATGGCTCGAATACGACGTGGAACGGCACCGTGCCGACAGGACCAGGCAAGTGGTTTAGCACGGCATCGCCACCGGAGCCGCCGCTTTTGCCTAATTGGGGCAACGTTACACCTTGGCTGCTTAATTCGTCTGAACTAATGATGCCTGCTGCTCCACCTGCGTTTGGTTCAGCGGAATTCAATGCGTCGCTGCGAGAGGTCAAGCAAATCGCAAATGGTCGAACTGTAGAACAGCAGCAGATTGCCCAGTTCTGGAGTAATGGTACCCCTCCAACCTACTGGAACCAAAACGCGTGCGATCTGATTCAGAGCTATAAGTTCAACGAATTGCGTTCTGCTCGGGCGCTCGCACTTATGAACTCGGCGACAATGGATGCTGGCATCTGCTGTTGGAAAGCCAAGTACGAGTATTGGTACCTGCGGCCTATTCAGGCCGATCCGACCATCAAGACGGCCTTCCCCACGCCGAACTTTCCGTCTTACACGTCTGCTCATTCGAGCTTCTCCGGGGCAGCCGGCGGGGTTTTGAGCTACATCTTCCCCACGGAGAAGACCGAGATACAAGCAAAGGTTCAGCAAGCGTCTCTCTCCCGCCTTTACGCAGGAGTCCACTACAGGTTCGATTGCGATCAAGGGCTAAACGTTGGCAGCGAAGTCGCCCAACGTGCGATTCAACGTGGACAACTTGATGGGTCACCGCAATAAGACTAAAAACGACGCCAATGACTGTGACTAGCAACAAGGAATGCGTGCGGGGAGAATGTCCAGTAATAAACCCAAGATCAAAGTGTGTAGAGACGGACCCTATAGTGTTTCGGGCGCTATCCCGTTGTTCGAACTCACAGTAAGTAACGACGCCGAAGACTGCCCGTGCGATTATCACGTTGGTAAACGTTTCCCTCTACAGGAAGATTACTCGCTCTGTCGCTGTGGGCAATCTAGGGACAAACCTTTTTGCGATAAGACCCACGAAGCAGCGCACTTCAACGGAACGGAGACCGCAGGTCGAGTATTATATCGGGCTCGCGCCGAAGAGCTGCAGGGGCCCAAGCTTGTTCTCACCGATGTTCGCGACCTCTGCTCGTACGTCGGCATGTGCCTACGAGCAGGTGGTATTCGGGATCTGATTTTGCATTCAGATGATCCCGAGGCACGACGTATAGCCCTTCAAGAAGTGGCAAACTGTAATTCGGGTCGCCTCATAGCATTTGATAAAAAAAATGGAAGACCTATTGAACCCAAACTCGAACCCTCAATCGCAGTGGTCGAAGAGCCACTGAGAGGATATGACGGTCCTCTATGGGTTCGTGGGGGAATCCCTATTGAATCCGCAGATGGCGTGACGTACGAGATCCGCAATCGTGTCACCCTATGCCGATGTGGCATCTCCTCGAACAAACCTTTCTGTGACGGCAGCCACAGGGCAACCAAGAAAGTCTAAAAAAGAAAAATAATCGCTAAACCCTCTGCTATCACGCAGATTTGCCGATTTGTTGCTTCTACTTGTTAGAATCACATCTGCAAATGACAATAGCTTAACTGCACGGAGAGCGACGTTACTTTGAGCTTTCGCGTTTTGTTATCGCAAAAATACCACTTGGACAAGAAATTCGGAAAAATGTTTTACAGTAGCGCCAGTCGCACAGCTTCTCAAACCGACAAGTTGTTCAACGATGACGTCTCGCGTCCGGCAAAATTTCTCAAAATCACTGATGATCAACAGGTGAAGGTTAGTGGTGTCATATTGAGCGGTAAAACGCTGAAGACCATCAACTGGGAGTCGTTGAGTCGAGTACGTAGTCCCCGCCTGATTTAGACGATAAACCATTGATTAGGTACGTGGTTCACGTCAATAAGAATTCCAGTCTTTAAGCATCGTAATCTTGGCGTTGGCGGCAAAGGAATTGCGATCGGCCCATAGGCGTCGCAAGATATTACTACGAGAATGGAGACTCCCTTTCTGGAGGACGAACGTGAGAAAGCTCAATGAGAAGGATATAGAGATCTTAAGGAAGCTAGCCCCAGAGGCGAATATACCCACCCATTACCGCTCCATCCTGCCACCGGTCTCCATGCATTTTGCAGCCGACGATGAGGATTTACAGGACCGGCTGAAAAGGCTCTCAACAGAGGACCTCGAGTATCTGGCTGACCGCATCCTGGACGGCTCGGAGTGCTTGCTGTGCATCTCCCCAGAGGCTGCCGGGATGTTTCTCGACCTGCTGGAGGAGAGAGTGCCCGGAGATACCGCGAAGAGCATAAGAGAGCAGTACAATTCGGCCACAGGATATGATATCTGAAGGATCTCTTTTTCGCGGAAATCCTCTGCGGCTCCGATGCGTATGGCCCCCATAACCTCGATCGTAGATCGTTTTCATTAGGATTATGACTTGTTGGTGCCCAGGAGAAGCTAACACGGCTGTTTGGTTTACCCCTCCGGGTCGGTATCTTCTTTAAACGTGCACTTCCTTTCGTTAACCAGTATTTCGGGCGATTTGGTCGTATTTGGCGCATTTTATACTTTGTTCGTGGAGCTTACAGAAATAACATTGCGGTTCATAGCCGTCATAAACCGAGCGCCTCCTTAACCCGCCTAGCTAGGGTATAGCAAGACCGTTATTGATGCGCTGGACTTTGTACATTTAGCGCTTTTAATGTCGTTAATCTTCTTGGTGGAATAGCTCAACCTCAGTACGACGCTCAGCCGTGGCGTCACTATGATCAATTCTCAAGCGGTTAATTAACGAATTCTTGATTGCTGCTAAATGTCGTACATTATTGCAATGAGATACGAGTGAATTCCATCTGTTTGAAACTCGTGCGTCCTCTTTTCCCCGGCCGGGACACGGCCCGGAGCCTTCAGTTCATTACTTTGATCGCGATGAGTTTTTTGACAGATTCGACATCGCGGCGCGTTTTGACCTCGACCCTGAGGCCGCTCCCCTCGGCATATTTCTTCGGTTCTCGACCTCCTCGATCAAGGCCTTCTGCAGGTCACTTGTCAAGATTTCCGCGACTGCCCGGTCGCCGAAGACAAAGGCGATCCGAAAATAGCCTTGGTAGTGGGTGAAGAAAAAGAGGTTCCGTTTTCTAAGGAGCGTCTTTAGGGACCAACCGGACTTCGGGCCGTAATACTTCCACTTCTGGGTAGACCCGCCGTGTGCGGTTGCGACATGGTTCTCGATCTCTGCCCACAACGGGTAAGTCTTTCCCAAGGCCCTGCAAAGGGCTTGATCGTCAGGCTTGGCCAGCTTGTCGATGAAAACATTCGCGAACATGGCGTTACATTCCCTTGAAACTGATCCTGCTATGTTACCTCATTCGGCAAGACACTATCGCCAGATTCGTTTATATTGGTCGTCTGGTAGATGCGCGTGGATAGCCCGGCTAGTTTCGAGAACGTGTGCGGCAGCCGCATTCTTGGTAACTGTAGTCGGCTATTGCGCGGTGGAGCGAAATTTTGCTGCGGTGGATCTCCAGCAACTCGTGGTTTGGCAGCAAAGCATCAGCGAAAAGCTCTGAGTAATGTTGTTGGGCTAGCGTAATGATGAATCGGATCGGTGGAAGCCATTTAATCGTTGCGATTGGCCGTATGTGACTAGCAAAACTCAGTTGAACCTGGAAATGTACCGTACGAAAACCGGGGCGTCGTTGTAGCCATCCTGTCGGTCATGCCGCGTCTTACGAAAACACTTGTACCTGGGCTACTATTCCAATCCCCTAGAAAACAAGCACAATTATGATTTTAATAACCTGACGTACTCAACGGGGGCGCTAGAAGGGTTAGTAGGGTCTTTTATCACGTCCAGACTCACCAATGTGAAGCTTGTTTCATCCAGAAGTTCGCTGACCGATCGAAAGCTAACGGGCGGAAGCTTCCCACGCCACGCGACGATGTTGCGGCATAAAAAATGGAACATGCGAAATCCCCCAAGAAGCGGTAAATTTGGGTTTGCAATTATAACGCGCCCTGAGGGCTTTAAAATCCGCTGACTTTCTTTCAGCACTTGCACTTTATCATCCACACACGGTATGACGAACCCTGAAAAAATAGTGTCGAACGATTCATCGGCGAAACTCGTGTTTTGCCAGTTTTCATTCTTGAACTCAACGTTATCGAAGCCCGTTAACTCGGTTTGTGCGACGTGTAGCATATCATCTGAGAAGTCGGTTGCAACCACATGTTCCGCTTGACCGGCGAGCGTTTTGGTGAAGTAGCCGGTGCCACACCCGAATTCTACGACCGTCCCCAGGTGACCTTCATGCCTTAACTTTTCATTGATTAAGGGCCGAATATTACGACCTAGTGCGCTATCGACTGATTTATCGTAGCTTTGTGACGATTCAGACCAATAATCCACTTTGTTCTTCGCCATTTTGTCCCCAAGCGGCTATTGATTCGTTACTCATCGTTCGCCCGCTAATAAATACTTCCTATTCGCCACTGCCGTCAGTCGGCGTCGATAAAGAACGGAAGGAGGATCACGGCGTGCGTATCGCATCACCGCTCGGGCTAAACTTGCGCGTCGAAAACCAAAGAGCCACGTTCACCAAGCTTATGAGAATGGGTACTTCAATCAGCGGCCCAATTACAGCGGCAAACGCCTGACCCGAACCGATACCAATCATCCTCGAAACGAAACCGCTTGACGTATGACTTGCCGCTCTCATGGCGGGCTGGCTGCGCATAACACACCTAATACTTAAAGCTCCGGGCTATGCATTACGCTCATAGTTATGAGTAACTTACGAGGGTTTACCATGAAAAAATCAATTCTAGCAGCGACGTTAGCGGTCGTGATGCTCGCAGCTGTCCTCGCTGCGGGGTGTACGAGCCCTACGACGTCTTCACCAACGCCGACTCCCAGCGCCAGCACTACAACATCTGCTGCAGAAGAACAAGCCATCGCCCAGTACCTCGCGACCACGATGCAACAGCTGAATTTCACCGTGGTGACACCGTTTTCACTACAGGCCAGTCCACAAGCAGGGATTGCTGTGTACAACGGCACCGTGAGCGATAACAACGGCACCTACGCTGTGAGCGTCCAAGCGTACAATAACACACAAACGGCGCAGGCACAGTTCCTGTCGCTACGAACCGTGTTCATGGGGCAAGGGTACGTTACGGTGCAGCAGAATACGACGGCTTGGTCAGGGTTTAACGCGAGTGCCCAGAGAGGGGCGGCAGTGGAATACGGCAGCTCACCGCTCATGTCGTACTACGGCATGGTTATCACCGGCGGTGCTGTCGGGCAAGCGCCCTTCCAACAGGCCATGTGGCAGCACATGTGGGACGATATGCACGAACGTACCGGCAACGGTGGTGGCATGGGGCAATACATGGGCTACGGGATGAATTCGAGCACGCGCAGCCAGATGCAGCAGGAAATGCAGCAGCACTTGGGCGCGATGGGGCAATAAGCGCAATCCTAAGTCCCTAGAACGCGATCCGTCATCGTCCCTTTTTCGTGTTTAACCTGCGCAGAATGGTCACGGTCGGTGCTCAGCCGCAAGGCAAATCTTCCGTGCCGCGCCAGCGGCGCACCGTTGGGCGTTTGCTATGTGGCTCCAAAGAGCAAGACGCTAAGACAAAGGGCAAGGTCCTACGATTAAAAAGAAGCGGTAAGGTGGCGAAATGAACGACAAGCATCCCCACGAAGGGCACGGAATGCACGAGGCGATGCACGCAGCAGGGCATAACCACGCAGAGCACGGTGCCCATGCCGGCCCCCCACATCCAGCACCGGGAAAGAGGGCACCGACGTACCCTCGCCACGCGGGTCACGACGTAGCCGATTTTCGACGGCGGTTCTGGGTGTCGCTCATCGTCACCATACCCATCCTGCTCCTTTCCCCCTCAATCCAATCGTTTGCAGGCCTCAATGGGGCGCTCCGCTTCCCTGGCGACCAGTACGTTCTCTTCATTTTAGCATCGTTTGTGTACTTTTACGGCGGCTACCCCTTCCTGAGGGGCATTGTCAACGAGCTGCGGGCGCGGCTCCCTGGCATGATGACGCTCATCGCTGTCGCCATCACCACGGCGTACCTCTACAGCACGGCGGTCACGTTCGGGCTCAATGGGAGCGTCCTCTTCTGGGAGCTCAGCACCCTAATCGACATCATGCTCCTCGGCCATTGGATCGAGATGCGGTCGGTTCTGGGTGCGTCGAAATCCCTTGAAGAATTGGCGGAGCTCATGCCCTCTGACGCTCATAAGCTGCTTCCAAACGGAAGCGTCCGCGACGTTCCCCTGGACTCACTCGTCGTTGGGGATTACGTCCTCGTGAGGCCAGGCGAGAAGGTTCCTGCTGACGGTGAGGTCGTCGATGGCGAGACTTCGGTAAACGAATCGATGCTCACCGGGGAGTCAAACCCGGTGACTAAAAAGGCCGGTACAACAGTCATCGGGGGCGCTATCAACGGGGAAGGTGCCATCACAGTCGAGGTTAAGAAGACGGGCAAGGATTCGTTCCTCTCACAGGTGATCGACCTCGTGAAGCAGGCACAGGAGAGCAAGTCGCGGACGCAGGACTTGGCCGACCGTGCAGCGCTGGCACTCGTCATCATCGCCCTTGCCGGCGGAGGGCTCACGTTTCTCGTGTGGCAGCTGCTCATCAAAACGAGCGTCGACTTTGGTCTTGAGCGGGCAGTGACGGTGATGGTTATTGCGTGTCCGCACGCGTTGGGGCTTGCTATACCGTTGGTCGTCGCTATTTCGACAGCTCTTGGGGCACAAAACGGGCTCCTCGTTAGAAATCGTGCCGCATTCGAGCAGGCGAGAAATGTGCGGGCGGTTATTTTCGACAAGACGGGAACGCTAACAGAGGGACGCTTTGGTGTGACGGATGTCGTTACCTTCACCGATGACACAGACGAGCACGCCCTTTTGTCGTATGCCGCAGCGCTTGAAGGACGCTCTGAGCACCCCCTCGCCCAGGGAATAGCTGCATCAGCACATGCAGCCGTCTCGCTGGAGGTTAAGGCGTTCAAGGCGCTGCCGGGAAAGGGCGTTGAAGGTGCAGTTGATGGCAGGGCGGTACGGGTGGTCAGTCCTGGATACCTGACGGAGCAGGGTCTCACGGTCACTGATGAGCGAATTGAGCGGTTAACCGCCCAGGGCAAAACAGTGGTGTTCGTGGTCATCGATGAGGTAGTAGCCGGTGCCATTGCCCTTGCCGACGTCATTCGTCCTGAATCGAAGCGGGCAATTGCTGCGCTCAATGAGATGGGCATACGCAGCCTGATGCTCACCGGCGACAACCAGCAGGTAGCCCAGTGGGTAGCAGAGGAGGTGGGGCTTGACGAGTACTTTGCCGAGGTTCTGCCGCAGGACAAGGTGGTGAAAGTAAAGGAGGTGCAGTCCCGCGGTCTTGTTGTCGCTATGGTCGGTGATGGCATCAACGACGCTCCTGCTATCGCGCAGGCTGATGTGGGCATCGCGATCGGGGCGGGCACGGATGTGGCGGTAGAGGCAGGCGACGTCATACTCGTGCGGAGCACGCCCTCTGATGTGGTCACCATCGTGGGGTTGGCGCGCAGCACGTATCGAAAGATGGTGCAAAACCTCGGGTGGGCGACCGGCTACAACGCCGTTGCCATACCGCTCGCGGCGGGCATCCTCTACCCATTTGGTATCATACTGACGCCGGCTGCCGGTGCGGTGCTTATGTCTGCAAGCACGGTAATCGTTGCGATCAACTCGCGGTTCCTTAAGCTCGCAAAATAGGAGGCAACGAGAAGACCTGTTTTAGAAACCGCGTGTGCTTCTTCCGCTCTGAGTAATCTTCCTTCGAGATTTTACCGCGTGGGCGCACCTATTTGCGGCACGCGTGTGCCTCATTCATGCAAACCGCTTGAGCGCTTCTCGTATCATGCCTTTTGGCGGGAACTCAAACATGTCCGCTTTGTATATGTACAGCCTGCAGTGGCCCTGATAAGGCGTTTCCTTGTCGATTTCCGGCTCTACGTCTTGCCCGTTGACGTGGATGGTCGGCGAACCAATGAAGCCCCAGATATCGGCGTCCTCACCGGGAGAGACCTCCACCATGTGTACCTCGGCAGGCACCCCCTGCTCGTCAAGAACCTCCCTCAAGGCTTGTGCAGCTTCTTCGTAGTGAGGGCAATCTACGTAATACAATAGGTCTATCGAAAGCATAACAATTTGTTGATGAAAACAGATGAAAAAAAAGCTTAACTACAGTTTAACGGCGTTAATGTCCTGATTATGTGGCTCATGCGCGCTCTAAAAAGGTGTTGCGTTGTAGCCCCAGTCGGAGTTGTCGAATGCAATCAAGAAGAAACTAATCAAATCGAAACGGCTTAATTTAGCTTAAGTAAGCGTATTTCCCTTGTCAAAAAATCGATCATTTTCATGGTGTTGAAATAGTATTAGCGAGAGAGTACGTAATCTGGTCAAAGCCCTAAGGCGGCTAGACCGCTTCTATTGATTCAACCATGTTACCCCGGGTTGTTTTTTTGTGATCCGGTATTGCGTCTTGGGGCGCTTGGCCAATGCATCGCCGAGGTTGGTTATCGAGAGCATCGCTGCTAAAAAGGCGCACCCGCGAAGTAGCATAATTGTTTCCCTCAGAGTGAAGCTTAGCGCAGGGCTTTAATGAGCCCTTCTTTTTTCATCTGTAGGTCGTGACCAATTTATAAAGAGAGCGCGACCTTTGGGTCACGACTCGGCGGCGCCGTGAATACAATAGTATCCTGTATTCAGCGCGTACTGCGCGTAGACGGGGCACTTACGACAGCCGCATCCCAGCATTTCAGGAGGCTTTTTGCTCTTGCCGGTCGCGCAGTGAACCCACCCGCTGCAATGGGTAAGCTGGAACGTCGGGCAAGTTGTGCAGCAGAGACATCTCACCACGTTTTCTGATGTGATCGGAACCTTCACGAAAACCCGCCTCCTCAGGTGGCCTCCTCATACCACAGCCCCTCTACTTACCCTTTGATACGTTAACGGCTATATTCGAAACTACCAGAACCCTAATAAACGTTCTTCCCTGGTTCCTGTTTGGGTTTCTTTTGTCAAATGCATGAAGCTATCCGGTATCCGCCCGGCTAGGAGCAGGAAACCGCGGCCATAGGTTACTCAGCCCGTAATAAAGGCGAGCAAGTCGGCGTTCAGCTGATCTTGGCAGATGGTAGGCAGACCGTGCGGTGCGCCCTGATAAACCTTCAATGTCGCCTGTGGCGCGATTTCCACAGTACGCAGCGCGGCGGCTTGAATTGGCACTATTTGGTCATCGTCGCCGTGCACGACCAACGTAGGTATAGCCATCTTTTTCAAATCCTCGGTGAAGTCGGTCTCGGAGAATTGCTTGATGCAATCGTACACGCCAGTCATCCCCGCCAACATTCCTTGCAGCCAGAAGGATTCACGCACGCCCTCAGATACTTTGGCACCAGGCCGGTTATAGCCATAAAAGGGCAGCGTAAAGTCCTTGAAAAACTGCGCGCGGTTGGCAAACACTTGTTTCCGAATGTCGTCAAACGCGGCGAGCGGCGTGCCCTTGGGATTGGCTGCAGTTTTGAGCATCAGCGGCGGGACCGCACTGACAAGCACTGCCTTGGCGACGCGGGACGTGCCGTGCCGTGCGATGTAGCGAGCGACTTCGCCGCCGCCCGTGGAGTGACCGACCATCACCATCTCCCGCAGGTTTAGCGCGTTGACAAGATCGGCAAGATCATCCGCATATTGGTTCATCGTGTTGCCGTCCCACGTCTGTTCCGAACGTCCGTGACCGCGGCGGTCGTGGGCAATCACGCGATAGCCGTTTTGCGCTAGAAACAGCATCTGGGCATCCCATGCATCGGCACTGAGGGGCCAACCGTGGCTAAACACTATGGGCTGTCCGTTGCCCCAGTCCTTGTAGTAGATCTGCGTGCCGTCTTCGGTTTTAATTGTACTCATTTTTTTCTCCTTAAATTGAAGAACCTTAGCAGCGCTCCTACGACGTTTGGTGGTTCATAGTTGGTATTAAGCGATACGGGATTAAGTGTTATCCGCGATTGGAGCGACGTAAATGTACGCAGTATGCTGTTCTCCTTTTATCTAGCATTTGAACTTTAGTTGAATTTAGAGTTCACATACCGCGCCGCCCCAGTCTTGCCCAGTCCTGCACGCTGAAGAGGCGTTGGGCAATCATCGTCGCTTGGCCGCTACAAACGCGGGGGCAAGTCTTGGCCGTCGGAGGCAAACGCGGAGAAGGCGCATATACCTAGCGAAAATAATAAAGAGACGAGGCTTTGCACATGGAGACGATATCAATGCAAACGATGCGCGAGCTCGAGGTGGCTTTAGGTTTAAAAGGGACGCGAAAATCGCTTGTAGAGCAATATGCCGTGCTCTATGCCGAGTATCAACGCACGCGCTTAGAACTTATGGCCGCGATTGATTATATGCGGCAGACCGGCAACGCCCCTGATGTTTTACAGCGGCGAGGCGGATAAGCGCAGACCTTTATAGTTAAAGCGGTTTGGTTCGAGTCGCACTGCCGACTATAGGCAAGGTACCGTGACGTCGCCTGATATAGGCGACGTTGACAATCAATTGTGGCTGCTTAGACTCTTCGCTGATATCCTCGTTGGCAGCTCACGCTAGATTACCAAATGATTATCGACGTGTGAAGACGGAGGATTCAGCGCTTGAGGGGGCGTTTTCGTGTTTGTCTGGACTGCTTTTGACGTCGGCGAGACAACCACGAGGAACGCAAGAGCCCCAGTACGAACCGTCTGGTAGATGCGCGTGGACAGTCCTGCAAGCGCTGAGAACGTATGCGGTAGCCGTATCGTCGGGCAGTCGTATCCTTTCTTAGCGCGGGTGAGCGAGATTTTGCTGTGATGATTCTCGAATAGTTGGCGGTTTGACATCGCCACATCAAGATGAAGATTTGGGCAATGATCGGCGGCTAACGTAGTACGTGGATAGTGGAGCTGTATACTTAATCGTTATGATTCGCCTTCCGCGACTAAGCAAAATCAAACGCAAAGCAGCAACCATCCTCGAAACGCCACTGCTTGACCTATGATTGCCTTGACGCTTGCACAATTCGCGATCAACTCAAGGACGCATACCACAGGGACCTAGCGTCCATCAACGAGCGCGAGCGTCCGCAGACCGCGTCGATCGGAGAGTCCGAGATGATGAGCAAGATAACAGCATCTTGATATATCGTAGCTTTAATATCAGAGAATATTTTAGGTATGATACTCATGATCTTCGCTTCCGGCATTCCAAACGTGGGAAAAATGAGGGAGACGAAGGATGTCAAAGGGCTCATCAAGGCATTAGGAGATGAAAAGGACAGTGATGTGCGCGGGAACGCTGCGCAAGCCCTTGGCACGATCGGCGATGCCAGAGCCGTGGAGCCGTTGATAATAAGGGCGCTCGGCGATTCGGATCATAGTGTGCGCTGGAACGCTGCAGAAGCCATTGGCACGATCGGCGATGCCAGAGCCGTGGAGCCGTTGATAATAAGGGCGCTCGGCGATTCGGATCATAGTGTGCGCTGGAACGCTGCAGAAGCCATTGGCACGATCGGCGATGCCAGAGCCGTGGAGCCGTTGATAAGGGCGCTCGGCGACTCGGACAGTAATTTGCGCGGGAACGCTGCGATAGCCCTTCGTAATATTGGCGATAGCAGAGCCGTTGAGCCGTTGATAAGAGCGCTCGGCGACTCGGACAGTAATGTGCGCCAGAACGCTGCGGAAGCCCTCGGTAAGATCGGTGAACCGACTGTTGAGCCGTTGATAAGGGCGCTCATGGACGGGAGCAATGATGTGCGCCAGAACGCTGCGCAAGCCCTTGGGACGATCGGCGATGCCAGAGCCGTGGAGCCGTTGATAAAGGCGCTCGGCGACTCGGATTGGCGCGTGCTCTGGAACGCTGCGCGAGCCCTCGGTAAGATCGGCGACCCGCGAGCCGTGGAGCCGTTGATTCTGTTGTTAAGAGATCCATTGATAGAAGGGCGTGACCCTGTTCGAGGAGCTATACGGAGAGCGCTAGAGAAGCTGGGCTCAGCTCCAAAGGATTGAAGCATTCGCTCGGGCGTTGAATGATGGCAGAACTCGTAGACACTCTGAATTGTTGCTAGGGAGACCAATTGGGGCATCTCTCCCACGCCCGCTCAGACCAATTCGGCGGCAGCGGGAGGTAAATGAACGAGGCGCTAAAAACGCTAGCTGAGAAATCCACGTAACAGCGCTTCGCTGGGGGGATCAGTTTGGTGAGCTGGCCGATTCGCAAGTGGCTTCACAGGAAGTATTCCACGATCCCGATCATCCGTCAGAGGTCATGATTCCAGCACTCACGGGCCGTCTCACTTGATGTCCGCGTAATAAAAAAGCCTAGGTTATTGTGCGATGTTTGCAAGTCATCGCATCCATTTTGCGACCTAGGACAATGCCACCGAGCGCCATGATCCTCGCACCCGACAAAGGCCAAATAGAGGCTGCAATGTGTCAGATCCGCAAAAGAACGCTGGGCTCGACCGTATTCGAACCGGCGACCTCCGCCGTGTGAAGACGGAGGATTTGGGACTTTCTAAGGCTGTTTCTTGCGGCAACATGATAACGAGAAAGGCCAAAGATCCTTCGTGAATGGTCTGATAGATCTCAGTGCCAAACCCGCAAGCGCAGAGAACGTGTGCGGCAGCCGAATCGTCGGGTAAGGTAACCTGGTTTTGCGTGTTGGAGAGAAATTTTGCTGCGATGAGTCTCTAAAAGGCCTACTTTGGGCTTTGTAAATCCAGCGACGTCGTTTGAACCAAAATCAGCAATTAGCGTAAGGGCAGAGAATGGATACGGGCACTTAATTGTTGTGATTTGCGGGAAGCGACTGACGTTTGCCACGGCCAGAAGCTAATGACGAGCACAGGGGCAAATCAGTTCCAGATGCGATGTAATTTGTATACCGCACATGCACCATACTGGCTTATTCGCGAAAGAAGATGGTAGCGAGTCAGAAATTTCTTGATTTTTTGAGCGCGTGTCGTCCATTTGCATTGCGAGGCCAGCTTGGACTAGTCTCAACACAAACCGGGTAGCCGTGAGGAGCAATACCTGCTAACCATAGCCGCATCGTGACGCTTATTCCCCATTGTAACTGTGTTCTGTAGTCACCCACAGGATTGTGAGCACTCACATCCTGCTAGTTTTATTACAATGAGCTAAGTAATATGTGGTTTAAATTGGTGGCGTCTTTTCGCCACTTTGTAACGAAAAGGAGGTGACACAACGATGCCGAGCTACATTATGCTTATGAAATGGACACAAGCAGGAATACAGCAGATAAAGGACGATGCCCAACGAATAGAACGCCTTCGTAACATATTAACGTCTGTTAACGGAGAGCTGAAAGCCATCTACTTTACCTTCGGAAGGTACGACAAAGTAGCGATTGCTGAAGCTCCCAGTGACGAGGCAATGGGAAAAGCGTTGCTTATGCTCGGTGGCTTCGGAACGGTGAGCGTTGAGACTTTAAAGGCGTTTCCGGAAAAAGAAGGGTTAGAAATAATCAAGGAGCTTCCGTAATGCTGCACACAGTT
>Ga0208034_1000905_pt1 | contig 20408 bp, 7 predicted proteins | sample June2015DPH_8_10_FD_184699 | JGI IMG/M metagenome (GOLD analysis project Ga0208034, IMG submission 184699) | Peatland microbial communities from SPRUCE experiment site at the Marcell Experimental Forest, Minnesota, USA - June2015DPH_8_100... | ecosystem: Environmental > Terrestrial > Soil >...
AGGAGAGTTTGAAGACATGGCAAAGCAAATCTTGTACGGTGAAGATTCCCGTCAGGCGATTCTGCGCGGCGTGAACACGCTGGCAGACGCTGTGAAGGCGACGCTCGGGCCCAAGGGCCGGAACGTTGTGATCGAGAAGAAGTTTGGCTCGCCCACCATCACCAAGGACGGCGTGACGGTGGCCAAAGAGATCGACCTGAAGGACCCGCTGGAGAACGTGGGGGCGCAACTGGTGCGTGAGGTTGCTTCAAAGACCAGCGACGTGGCCGGCGATGGCACGACGACAGCAACGGTGCTGGCGCAATCGATCTTCCGCGAAGGCGTGAAGACGGTGGCAGCGGGCGCCAATCCGACGGCGCTGAAGCGCGGCATCGAGAAAGCCGTTACCGTGATTAACGGCACGCGCGACAAGGATGGCAAGTGGAATCAGGATGGCGCGCTGAGCAAGCTGTCAAAGCCGGTGAACGAGGGATCGGTGGCCCAGGTGGGCGCGATCTCGGCCAACGGGGACGAAGAGATCGGCGCGATTATTGCCGAAGCTGTGAAGGTGGTAGGCAAGGATGGCGTGATCACCATTGAAGAGTCGAAGACCATGCACACCGGTCTTGAGACTGTGGACGGCATGCAGTTCGACCGCGGCTACCTGAGCCCGTACTTCGTAACCGACGCCGAACGGCTTGAAGTGATTCTCGAAGATCCGTATGTCCTGATCTACGAGAAGAAGATCAGCGCGATGAAGGATCTGCTTCCTCTGTTGGAGCAGGTTGCGCGCGGCGGCAAGCCGCTGCTGATCATCGCTGAGGACGTTGAAGGCGAAGCCTTGGCCACGCTGGTGGTGAACAAGCTGCGCGGCACGCTGAACGTGGCGGCGGTGAAGGCTCCGGGATTCGGCGACAGGCGCAAGGCCATCCTGGGCGACATTGCGGTTCTGACCGGCGGCAAGGCCATCACCGAGGACCTGGGCATCAAGCTGGAAGGCGTGAAGCTCGAGGACCTGGGCAAGGCGAAGCGCATCACCATCGACAAGGACAACACCACGATCGTCGACGGCGCAGGCAAGGCTAGCGACATCGAAGGCCGTGTGAAGGAAATCCGGTCGCAGATTGAGAAGACCACCTCAGACTACGACAAGGAGAAGCTGCAGGAGCGGCTGGCGAAGCTGGTGGGCGGCGTGGCCATCATCAAGGTGGGCGCGGCAACCGAGACCGAGCTGAAGGAGAAGAAGGCTCGCGTTGAGGATGCGCTGCACGCAACGCGCGCTGCTGTCGAAGAGGGAATCGTTCCGGGCGGCGGCGTGGCGCTGGTGCGCTGCATACCCGCGGTCCAGACGCTGATCGGCACACTCAGCGGCGACGAGAAGACCGGCGCGAAGATCGTGCTGAGGGCGCTTGAAGAGCCGCTGCGCCAGATCGTCGACAATGCCGGCGAGGAAGGTGCGGTGGTGGTGGCCAAGGTGCTCGAAGGCAAGGACAAGGAAAAGGACCCGTTCAACCCGCACTACGGCTACAACGCGCTGACTGGGAAATTCGAGGACCTGGTGAAGGCCGGCGTCATCGATCCCACGAAGGTGACGCGGACGGCACTGCAGAATGCGGCGTCGATCGCGGCGCTGCTGCTGACCACCGAAGCGCTGGTGGTTGAGCTGCCTGAGCCGAAGGCTGCGGCACCGGCCGGCGGGCACGGCGGCATGGACGGAATGTACTAAAAGCAGGGATCAGCCACCCCAGCGGACAAAAATCGCCCGCTGGGGACCCCGGCAGGGAACAGGGTTCAGGGATCAGAAAGGCCCTAATCCCGGTTTCCGGCGAGATTCTCTGAACGCAAAAGGCCTCCAGCGAAAGCTGGAGGCCTTTTGGTATGCGAGAGAACCCGAGGCGTCGTGCATCTGAAGACTTGCCGCCGAACAGCCCAACCCTGGGCTGGGTCTATCGAATTGTCACCGCACTACATGACCACGGCGGGAGCACCGACAGGCCCGATCGTCGTTTCGTTCACAGCAGGTTGCGGGCGCAGCGAGCGCAACCAGCCGGCCGAAAGCCAGGATTGGGGAATCACGAACTCCGACCAGCCACAATCCAAACAAACTCTGATATCGGGGGATGGGGTCATCGGGGGGTGACTCAAAGTGCGGGGACTGTTGCGATAGAGCCGGACCTCCGCGGGTACGAGCGAAAGGGCGTCGGATTGGCACTTGGGGCAGACCATATACACACCTCAGGAAGTTCGAAATTGGCCGAACTCCCGAAAAGTCTCCGAGGGAGTGATTCAATCTAACGAAATTACGGCAGAGAATTCAACAGGAACAATCGGAAACTTGCACGAAGGTAATGGGTGTTTCCTTAACAGTGAGTTGGAATTCCGTGTTACGAACAGGGCTTTTTTGTGCCTGGGAGGTGGTCAATGGCAGGTTTTTTTCAGGGGATTTGGTAGATTCGGCGGGCCGGGAAGGCCGGTTTTTAGAGCGAGACCAGAGTAAACGTGCCCTTGCCTGAATTCTCAACGGTGGCTCTTTCTTAAGGAAAGAGCCACTTGGCGGCGGCGCTTTCGGGGTATAGCTACTCTGGTTTCGCTGTAGGCTTCGATTCAAACCCCGGTTGGGCGGATGGTGCGAGGCGCTGAGCAGGGAGGAGCGCGGCGGGGTGGGCGAAGCCGGAGGCCGGCGGTTCTTGTTCCGTGTCCCGGATCGATGGCATTGGAGCGGAGAGGGGGGCCCAAAAAAAGAACGCGGCGGCCGAAGCCGCCGCGTGGAGCGCATTGTTCTTGCAGCTTAGAAGTTTATCTTTGCAGCGATTTCAACGTTGCGCGGCGAGAACGTGAAGTTGCTACTGTTTGAATTGTTCGGCACCATGAAGCTCTTGTTTCCGGTGCCGTTCACGCCTGTGTATGTCGCCGTGGTTCCCGACAAGCTGTAGAGGTAGCTGGCTGCGAAGCCAGTGATGTTCTGGTGATTCGCGACGTTGAAGGCGTTGAGGATGAGGTCAACGCTGTGGACGGTTTTGCTGCCCTCGAAAACGACCGACTTCTGCAGGCGGGCATCGTCAACGATACGGCGCGGGTAACGATAGGTGTTGTACCCGATTTGAGGAATGATGGAGGGACCGCCGCTGCCGTTCCAACTGCTCACAATTGAGCTTGTTGGTCTGCCGCTGCCGCCTGCCGTGAAGGGCAAACCGTTCCCCATCTGGAAGGTATCGTCTATGTTCCAGTCGTTCACCAGCCACTTCAACGGATTGCCTCCGTGTAGGTTGGGGAAGTTGTAGATGGCGTATGCGACGAAGCGATTGGGAATGTTCCACTGCGAGTCGCCGTAATTCACGCGGGCATTAGCATAGGGGTCGAACCAGGACTCAGCTGCTCCTTGAGTGTTGGCATTCTGGGCGAAGTCGAGAGCGTGCGACCAGGTGTAGTTGGCGTCGAACGTAATGCTCTTGAGCGAGCGGTTGAGGACTTCACCGACCAATGCGTTGTAGTTGGAGTTGACGTTACTGATCAGCTCGGAGATGGCCTGGAAATTCGTTGCCGAGGCTCCCAGGAGAGCCGTGTTGCCGTAGGCGGTATAGACCGGGACTGTGACCGTCGATCCGTTGGGACCGAGCGGGCCAAAACCGCTGGGGTCGCCTGCGACCGTGATCGTCTTGGTGGTGGTGGTTGGATTCAGGTTGACGTCGAGGAAATTGGGCAACTCGCGACCCAATCCGCCGAGATAGCTCACGGAGAGGAACGTGCCCCTGCCGAGGGCCTGCTGAACCTGCAGATCGAACTCCTGAACCTCAGGAAGCTTCAAATTCGGCGCCATGAAGTAGGACGTTGGTTTGGCAGAGGACGAGCCGGAGGCAATGATATTCGGGTAGATTGGGGCGCCAGCGGTGTTGGCGTTCCAAGTCGGGGTGAACTGACCGTTCGGGCTGCCCGTGGCGAGGCGAATGTTCTCGATATTGCCGTTGGTGATGCGGCCGAAATACATACCCCAGCCGCCGCGCAGCACGGTTTTGCCTTCACCGTACACATCGTAAGAGAACCCGACGCGGGGCCCGAAGTTCATCCAGTCGCTCGGGCTGTTGGTGATGCCGTTGTAGGGCACAAAGGTGCCGACGGCCGAGGTCAGATTGGGAACGGCGGCCGGAATCGTTTCATGGTCCCAGCGCAGGCCGAGCTCCAGCGTCAGGCGTGGATTGAATTTCCAGTTGTCCTGAGCAAAGACGCCCGTGTCCATCGTGGCCATGTCAAAGATGGGACTCCCGAACCCTTGAATGAAAGTTGTGTAGCAGGGATAGATGCCGGTCACGGTGCTTCCATTTTGTGAGCCGTTCACGTCGCAGCCGACGGGCGTGGCGGCTGACGGGACTATACCGTGCTTCAGGTTGAGCAGGTCGTTAAAGTAGTTGCCGACCCAGTTGTAGGTGTAGTCGCCATTGCTCTTGTAGGTGTTGTTCATCAAGTCGTAGTTGTGGACCGCATCCACACCGAACCTGAAGCTGTGATTGCCTTTGTTCCAGTACAGGATGTCGCCGACCTGCCACTTGTTCTCCTCGGGGTAGGCCACGCGGTGCTCATAGTAGGTTGAGCCGGCATTGATGCCGTAATTGTACCCAGCTTCAAGCTCCGGGACATTGGTGCTGGTGGCAATGTCGGCCTTGGTGTAGGGGGTAAGAGTCTGCTGAGTCTCGTAGTCAAGTTCGCGGCCGTACTGGTAAAGCAACTCGTTGCTGACGTTGTTTGTAATGAGGCTGGTGAGCTTGGCCACTCCGTAATCGAGCTTGACGAAGTCGTTGCCCTGCGTGTCCTCCGCATACATGTCAGGGTTCGTAGTCTGCACGCCGGCGGGTGAATCCCAGCGCAGACGGTGGAACAGGACGCTCACGTGATGCTTGGGGCTTACCTGCCAATCGAGCTTGGGCGTGTTGATCTCCTGGTAGCCGAAGCGCGGTTCCAGCCCGAGCTCGGAGTTGAGGCCGAGATCGGTAAGTGCGGTTGCGCCGGCATAGTTGCCGACGGTGATGTTCGAGCTGCCGAAGAGCAGAGCGGCCCAGTCGTAGGAGGCCTGAGCGTAGGTGATGCCCTGCCGGGCGGCCAACGCGCAGGCATTCGTGTCGTTGAGGTCCGCGGTGGGAGCGCCGGCCAGCGCGCCTGTCGTTGTGTTGCAGGTTTCTCCGGACGACAGAGCAGCCTGGGGTAACGTATAGAACTGCGACGGCGTGTAAGGAACGCCAAGCACGGGAAAGACGTGGGTGTGCTGATCGTAGGTGTAGATCCAGAAGAGCTTGTCCTTGATGAGCGCCCCGCCCGCGGTGAAGCCGTAGATTTTGCGCAGGTCCTCGGGCTTGATGTGCGATTTGGTTGTGGTGCCGTTGGCGAAGGTTGTGAGGAACGCATAGTCGTTAAACGCGTTCCAATTGCTCTCGCGGTCATAGAAGTAGGCCTGGCCGTGGAGCTGGTTGGTTCCGCTCTTGGTGACCGAGGTGACGACGCCGCCCGCGGCGCGGCCGTATTCGGCGGAGTAGACGCCTGTATTGACGGCAAACTCGCGCACGGCGCTGCCGGCAGTGGAATAAGCTTCGCGGGTGCGGCCACGCTCCTCGGAGAAAAAGGCCTGGTTGTCGTCGGCGCCGTCGATTTCGACGTTGTTGAGCAGCGTGCTGATGCCGCGGACGCTGATCAGGCCGTAGCCACTGGTGTCGACAGTGACGCCAGGAGTTGTGAGGGCCAGAGCCGACCAGCGACGGTTATTGATGGGAATATTCTGGAGCGCCGCAGTGTTCAAGGTACCGGAGAAGTCGGGCGACTCGAGATTCATCACCGGCGTCTGCTCAGTGACGACAACCTCGGCCGAAGACGACGCGACGGCGAGACGTGGCTCGAGGGAAGTGACTTGGCCGACGACGACAATGACATGTTCAGCACGGTACTTGGCGAAGTTGGGTGCGGAAATCGAGACCGTATAGTTGCCCGGCTCCAACAGCGGAGCTTTGAAAAAGCCGCTGCTGTCGGAGACGAGATTGACCGTGAAGCCCGTCCCCGAATTGGTAATACCAATCGCTGCTCCGGGAATTACTGCCCCGGAAGTGTCCATGATCGTGCCGGAGATGGAGCCTTGCGTCGTGGACTGCGCGTTCAGTGTGATGGAGCTGAAGCACGCAGCGAGGATGAGGATCGCCAGGCATCGAACACACAGGCGGAATCTATTGAGTGTCATAACTGTCCTCCAAAGTAGTGGTAGTGTGCGGTTGATCCACGTGCATGAAGACCGATGGTTTTGCCGCCGGCGCTGCGAATCGGCCCAACGAGTGACGCGCAGAACGCGTGGAGATGGGAAGACAAAGGTGCAACGGATTCAAAGCGGATTCCCGCCCTGGAAGCACGCACGCCGAAATCTCCCCTGCAATAGAGCATACAAACCCTCGATGAACTTTCAGTGAAAAGCGATGTGAAACTGCGCGGACGGGCGGGCAGAGTATGGAGCCGCGAACGACGCCAAGACGCACCGGAGAATGGGCCGGGGGATGAACAGACCCAAGGGACCGGTGACGAACTGCGATGAAGCCCTCACGCAAAATGAAAAGCAAGCAGAGCAATATTGACGCCACGGCGAACAAGCGATTTCGCCGGCAGCGAAGGAGCACTTTTTCTTTTCCAGGTGCACCTATCGACTGCAAGCGGCTCGAGAAGAAACACGTGTTTCGTCAGCGGTTCCCCCAAAACACCAACTGAAGATTCCCCTCCATGCAAGGCATTTCGGGGGCACATCATTCTCTCGGGAAGGGACATTGTAGGACAGCGGAAGGTCCTTTTCCAAGGGGAAAACGATGAAAAAAGGCGGAAAAACGGGCTGGGACTAGGTTCCCCTCGTAAGCCGTTGAGAATACTAAGGAAAATATTCAGAGCAGAGGCTGTGGAGGGGTCGTAAAAGGCGGATGAAGTAGGAACAGGGCTCCGGAGAGAGCTCTGTTTGTCGGCTGTGGAACCTATCGATCGATCCGGACGGAGGCAAGATGGGTGTCGGCAGGTCGCCGGCGGATCAGCGGCCACTGCCGGGGCCCCAGCGAATACGGAGGCCAGCGCGCGCGGTGAAGGGGAGGCTGGGATAGCCGATGGGCGCGATGTGGCGATTGTTGGTGAGGTTGTCGGCCTGGGCGAAGATGTCGACCCAATCGCGCAACTGGAAACTGCCGCCGATGTCGAGCTTGGCATAGCCGTAGTCGAGGTTGCGGTTGGGCAGCAGCAAGCCATCCGCATTGGCGGTGTAGACATCCCCGCCTTCGAGGTAGGTGGAGTCGTCGCTGCGGCTGGCGAATGCGGCATTGAAGATTCCGGTGATGCGATGGGCGGCGTAAGTAGCCGAGAAGTAGCCGGTGTGCGGCGCACGGCGGAAGGGGCGTGCGCCCTCGAGCGGCGCATAAGGACCGACAGGAATTCCGTTGTAGGTGGGGATGGGGCCGAGGAGGGCCTCGTCGTCGTTGGTGAAGGAGCGCTGAATGACGGCGTCGAGGTAGGTGTAGCCGCCACGGAGAAAGAGGTTGGCGCCGATTCCGGATTCGACGGAGGTCTCAAAGCCCTGCGCGCGGAAGGCCTCGGAGTTGATGGTGAGTTCGTAGGCGAAGTTCTGCTGCAGAATCTGCTCGAGATTCATTTGCTCGGCTGGTGTGAGATTGGGCGTGAGCGCGGGAACCAGGTCGAGGCCGACATACTCGGTCTCGCGGCCGAACTCGTTGTGGAAGTAGCTGGCCTTGAAAATGATGTGCTGCGAGAGGAAGGACTGCTCGGCACCGCCCTCGTAGGAGCGGATGGATGGCGCGGCGAGCGGGCTGATGTGGAGCGACTGGATGGCAGATGGGTTGTAGGTGGCGAGGAAGTTGTAGAGCGAGTAGTCCTGATCGGTGAGCTTGGGCTCGTGGACGGCTTCGCCGAAGTTGAAGAGAACGCGCGTGCCGCTGAAGACGCCGTGGCGCGGGCGCAAGACGAAATAATTGACGCCGGCGCGCGGCGAGGCCTCGAATCCGAACAGTGAGTAGTGCTCGAGGCTGCCCCCGAGCGTGTAGTAGAAGCGATTCTTGAAATCGCCGTGGACGGCGAGGGGAACGAAATAGTTGTTGCGCTTGACGGGCTTGTAGTAGGAGCTGCCGGGCTCGGCGCCGCGCTCGTCCTGATATTGATAGCCGGCGAGGGCGAACAGGTGAGGTGTGATGGTGAGGTCGCCCTGATATCCGATTTGATCGCGGTTGGAGACGTACTGAACGGCGTAGGTGGAGCAATCGAGCACGGCCTGACCGGTGGCGGAGTAGCCGTTGGCGCCGGTGATGGTAACGATGTTGCCGATCGATCCGGGGCCGAAGCAGTAGTTCAGGTAGGGTTCCTGATTCCCGGATTCGCTCCACAGTGAGTCCTGCTCGCGCTTGCGGGTGAGGCCGTAGCGAATGACGCTGTGGAGGCTCGCGGTGGTCTGATTGTCGACGGCACCGCTCAGAAAGATGTCCTGGGTTTTTTCTGTGGCGTCGTCGGCGACGTTGTAGAAGTCCCACGCATTTGGGACGCCGGTTCCGGCCACGTCGTACCGCGCGGTGGCGCGGAGCTGAGTGGAGCCGGAGAGAGACCAGCCAACGTTGGCTGAGCTGGCGGCGAGGTGGTACTCGTCGTTTGGCAGATCGTTGGCGGTCTGGAGCCAACTGAATGCTCCGAGGTAGTCGAGCTTTTGGTGCGCGCCGGCGAGTTCAAGCCGCTCACTCGAAGTGGAGAGATTGCCGGCGCTGCCTTGAAAGAGAAAGGAAGGGAAGCTGGTGGTGCCGTGCGGGGTGGTGAGACTGATGACGCTCGAGTCAGCGCCCGCACCGTAGAGGCTGGAGTCGGGGCCGCGATACACTTCGGCGCTTTCGACCGCGGTGGTGGAGAGAGGGCCGAAGTTGAATTGATTGCCGAGATCGCCGATGTCGACGCCGTCGAGAACGACTTTGTTGTCGTTGGAGTCGCCGCCACGGACGAATAATGAGGTTTGCGCGCCCGCCTGGCCGTCTTCCACTACGAACGAGCCGGGCATGAGGCGCAGGACGCCGGAGAGATTGTCGCGGAGAGCGAGATCGAGCGTTCCGAGCACGGTGGTGGCGGCGCTGGTTTCAGGCTGCGGCGTGGGCGTGCCCGTTGCCGTGACCACGATGGACTCGCGCACCCAGGCTGGCTCGAGGACGAGGTCGCGCTCGATGGAGTCGAACTGGCCGGCGTAGAAGTCGGGCGTTTGCAGCTGGCGAAAACTTTTGGCGGAGACGACGAGAAAAAAGCGGCCGGCAGAGCCGGTGGTGATCTGGAACCTGCCGTCGGCATTGGAGAGGGCCGAGGCGACGACCTTACCATTCGCGACAATTGAAACGCCAGCGCCGGCGATTTTGGCGCCGGTGGAATCGGTGACGACCCCGCGGATGGAAGCGGCTGGGCAGACGGCGGCGCAAAGCGCAAGGAAAGCGGCGGCGAGCAAGCGAGACGAGATCGGAGATAAGGCCCGAGACAAAGCGCGGCAGGGAGTTGAGCGTAAGAAACTGGAAGTCGGCATATAAGCTCCTTCGTTCCCCTCGGAACGTGAAAGCGATGAATTTGCCAAGGACCGGTCTCCTGACTTGCGCTCGATTCAGCCGCCTTCCCAAAGCCGATGAGGAAAGATTCGGCTCCAGTGGCATGATGGCGCGTCCGCTGCGGACGGAACGGCCGGGCTGAAATCCTGCCGGGTTTGAACGCCTCGTTATACGACGAAAACCGTGACAGGTGCGCTCACAGTTGCGGGGCAGTGGCGGAGTTACACCGCCTTCCCGAGCATCCTGGCGATCGCGATGATGAGTTGGGCAGCGGCGCAGGGCCGCAGCAGTGATGCCATGGAAACGACTTCCATGACATGAACTTTTATAACGGGTGAAGGGCCGGAAGTCAAAGGGGACGCGCGGGGGCGGTCAACATATATGGTGCTCAGCGCGGAGGCGGGGAACGGAGATGGAAAAGACGGTGGTGACCCCGGGCTGATTCGAACAGCCGACACGCAGTTTAGGAAACTGCTGCTCTATCCATCTGAGCTACGGGGCCACTTTAGAATGAACAACTTACGTGCGCATTCAATTTTCTTCCCTCACTTTACCTCACTGAGAGTAAAATGGAACCCATTAACTTCTGCAAAATGCATTGCGACGTAAGGAGCCGAGAGTGAGAGCGAAGAGACCACGGTATCAACAGGGTAGCATCAAGCGGGTGGCAAGGGAGAGGGGTTATGCGTGGGAGGTCCGCTTCTCAGGCTGGAAGAATGGAAAGCGCCACCAAAGAACACTCACTTTTGACGGCGCTAAATACCCGACCGAGGCGGACGTTCGCAAAGCGATTGAGCTGACGGTGTCCCAGGTAAATGCCGGCGCCGCGGTTGTGACATCCGATGCCAAATTCAGTGCGATTACTGCTCTTTACCGGAGCGAGCATCTGCCGACCTTGGAGCACTCGACTCGCAAACTGCACGAGTACCTTCTCTCTCACTACATCGAAGACAAGCTCGGGCCGATGCCGCTGCGTGAAGTGCGTCCCCTCGTCATTGACCAGTGGTTCAAGAACCTTAACCTCGCTCCTACGACCAAGGCCTCCATCCGATCCGTGCTGAGTGTTTGCTTCACCTTGGCGGCGCTACATGAATACATCCCGCCAATGGAGAAGAATCCCATGACGCTGATCAAACTGAAGGGCGTGTCGAAACGGCAGAAGAAGATTGCCGAAATCACGTTCGAACAGTTCCAGGCGATCTATCGAGCCTTGCCGGAACCGCTCAATGTCATGCTCCTTGTCGATGGTGCATTGGGACTCCGAATCAGTGAACTGGTCGCTCTGAAATGGGAAGATTTCGACGAAAAAGCTAAAACTGTTGCCATCCGGCGTAAGTTCACGCGGGGACAATTGGGGAACACAAAGACAGAGGCTTCCGAGGCTGTACTTCCGATCGCTGACGCGCTGCTCTCAGTGCTGCATGAGTGGAAGACAAAGACCGATGGCAGCGAGTGGGTATTTCCTTCCCCGAGGACCGGTGGTCCGAGGAGTGCATCGATGCTCTTGCAGAAGGCGCTCAAACCTGCCGCCCAAAAAGCAGGCGTCAGCCAGATCACGTGGCACACTCTGAGACACGCTTGCCGTTCCTGGCTCAGTTCAACCGGTGCAGCTCTGGCCACTCAGAAGGACCTGCTGCGTCATGCTGACATCTCAACGACCGCAAACATCTACGGACACGCGCTGACTGCGGACATGCGACGAGCCCACGAACAGCTCGTGAATAAACTGGTGCCTCAAATTTCGCCGAGCAAATAAACACATGGAGACCAATAGAAAAGGCGATGGGGCGCCCCATCGCCATCTCTGTGCCCGTCTTCCGATCAGGCCGCCTTGTCCTCATCATCCCTAATCCAAGCTTCGAGACTCGGACGGTAAAACCGCCAGAGAGACCCGAGCCGCCTGTGCGGTATGTGAAGGATCGAAGCACGACGCTTGAGGGTGACTGGATGACATTTTAGGTATTCAGCCGCTTGCTCAAGGGTCCATACATCGTCCGGATTGGAAAATGGACTGTTAACGATCGACATCATTTCGCTTCCTTTGCTCACCATGGGGCCACACGGTGAGCTGGTCCGCGGCCGTCGGTTTTGGATTTGACGGAGGGGGAGATCGACCCGGCCCAGGCCGGTGCAAATATAAATATGCACGCGGGAAATGATACACACTTTTTTCCGCGATCTCTGTGACAAGCATCAGACCAGCTTCAAGCGCGAACCATCACCCAAAATGCTTAACCGCGGACGAGGCGGAGTGTTCCTCAATCTGACGCCAGAGGAGCGTTCCGAGCTCTGACGTTGGACTTTCGCTCGATTTGAATGGCTGGTCGATATTTAGGCTCAATATCTGTTTAGAGCCTTTTGTCACACATTTGCAGGTGCTTCTCAGCGTCCGTATCACTTCGAATTCAGATAGATTTTGTAATAATCCCGAAAAGCCAACAGTTCTTTGATTTCATAGCGGACGGGCCCACCCGGCCCATATTGGATATAGTTCGGGCCCTGCTTGCGATACCGCCACTTCTTTAGCAGGTCGGCAGAAACGCCGAGGACAAACGCCGCTCCGTTTTCATTTAAGACCGGATTGTCGTCATATGCCGAGAGTGGTTTTGGTTCGATAGTGATGTACGTTAAAGGGGTCTTTGTCTGATGCGGAATCCGAGGCTTTGGCGGCGGGGAATCCTTGGCCTCGGCAGCCGGCGGGGGAGCGGGAGCTGCGTTTGCAGGCTGAGGCCGACTTGGCGCTTTGTTTTGGGACTCCATCAAACGAAGAAGCTGTCGCCTTTCTAACCCTTGGAGTGTAATCGTAGCCATCCCGCTCCACTGAACAATACAATTTGAGGATTGCCCACTAGCGCATCAGCTGTCTCTCAAAAGAGATCGCCCAATCTTGATTGTTCACCGCGATCAACTCTATCCGTTGTCCATCGTGCCGGACTGTGATGGCGCTTACTAAGCAATTGTGCTTAACCGAAGATCTGCTATTTTTCCATGATCCACCAAGATGTCTCAGTCTTCGGAGCTGAAATTCATCAGGCGCAGATCTCCGAACATTAGCCGACTTTCGAGGATCTATCTCGGCGAGAACGCTCAAAATGCAGAATATAAAACTGTTGCGTCAATTAACGTCGAGCTTCTTGGGTTGAGGAGCCCGTTTCCAGTTAGAGTCGAATTTGTCGGCGCGCATACCGTAATGCTGACATCAAAAGCTTTCGGGCAACCAAAATACCATCCATGGAGAAGGTGCGCGGGACTGTTAATCAACCAGTAATTGCCGAATTGTTTGATGTCGTTAGCACATAATATGTCCAGTGTTTTTAGCAAGTGAAATGTCCGCATAACGGGCGGCGAGGATGGAGCCATGCGAGGGAGCATGGAGATCTATCCGAGGACCGCGGCGGAGCGGGCGATGAAGTTACACGAAGTGCTGTTGAGAGCCACCACGAGGAAGATCAAGTGGTGGCAGGCGGCGGAGTTGATTGGTATCAGCGAGCGGCAGATGCGTCGTTGGCGGAAGCGCTTGGAGGAGCAAGGCCACCAGGGATTATTGGACCGCCGTCGAGGGACACCGAGCCGCCGAATCCGCGGCGCCCAACCTTCGTAGGCCCGAACAAATCGTAAAAGTCGGCTTTGTTGAAGTAGGCGGAGAGCCGCCAGTCCCAGTAGTTGGCCTCGATTCCGAGATGGAATCTGTCTCTCATCGCCGTTTCGTCAGGAGAATACGATAGTGTCGTCGTGATATGGCTGATCTCGAGGCTGTCTCCAAAGTCAGCGCGCACGCCGCCAGCCTTGGCATCCTCATAGCCCTGGATGATCGGATAGATCGACTGCAGCTTGGTGTTGCGAAGGGGCCTATACCGCCCCGCATAAGTCCGCAGCTTCAAATCATTGATGTTGTTGCGTGACTGCAACTTCCACGATTTCAGTTCCGGATACTTTTCGATGACTGATTGGCCGAGATACGGAATCGCATTGACATCGTCGATCACCCGAACCGGCAAGTTCACCAGGCGGAATCCCACGGCTGAATACTCAAACGCTGCCAGGCTTCCGTCCGGTAGCAGTTGCGGCCGGAAGAGTCCCGTCTCACAGTTACTCAGCGCGTCGAGTTTCTTCGTCTCCAGATCGACACCGCCGCCCCGCCGTAGCTCGACAGCGCCGCTCCCTTGCGGTCCAACAGCAGCACCGCGCCACGCTGCGCCTGCAGTTCGAAGTGAATGTGCGCGCCCGTAAGCGCATCCACGATGTCCACCGTCTGTGGATCGAGCGACTCGTTGCTGAAGCTGTAGATTTCCGCGTCGTCCAGAACTGTGAGAAACGCCAGCACCGCTGGCGACAGCCGCTCCACTTCACTGAATGCCGGTTTCAGCCCGGCCTCGTCCAGCGCCCACCGATACAGCGCCGCGACCGCCGTATATCCCTCGGCAAATTCCACCGGATCTGCGGCCCAAAGGATCCGGCCTTTGCCATGAGGAACGATTTCCACGGATTTGCCATCGGCGAAGCTCATGGTCCATGTTGCCGCCTGCTGCACGCCGGCTGGGAATCCGAGCGAATACGTATTCCCATTCGGCAACGTCAAAGCCGACCCACGCACCGCCAGCGGGGCGACTGTTGCCGTGATACCCAAGTCCGCCGTCCGGTTCACCGGTTGCCAATGCTCGTCGCGATCGATTGGGCCCGTCACCAGCAGCGTTCCGCCGCGCGCGGCGTAATCCAGCAGTTCGCCCCATGCCTTGTCCGTTAGCCCCTGCGCCGACGGCAGAAACACCAGCTTCGGCATCCCCAGTTCTGCCAGCCGATTCTCCGGCAACATCCGCAGTGGCGTGTGATCACAGTACGCCATTGCGCGCAGTGCATGCTTCTGCGTATCCAGCGCCAGGCCGCCCAGAGTCGAATACAACAGCGCTTGCGATGTGACCATCGTTACCGCCGGCGGCTCAATTTTCGTGAAGCTCTGCGGACTTTTGTTCGCGAACGCGGCGTAACCCGCCAGCACCTCCGCCTCCGGCTTCTCCGTTCCGTCCGGGCGCACGGCGCCGATAGTGATTTCATTGTCATTGGCCATGTTCGCATTCACGTTCCACACCCACTCCAGCGCTCCGGCGCCCTGTGCAAATGCGATGGCAATCTTGCGCTCCAGTTGCCACGCTTCCACCTGTACGCTGAAGCGCAATTGGCCGTCCATCGTGAGCCTGCGCTGCTCTCCCGTCTCCTGGATCAGCATCGGCTTGCCGGGAAGCTTCGGCGCCAGTGAAGCCCACAGGATCGCGTCATAGTCCCACCACGTGTGGTCCGCCGTAAAGTCGATCTCCGGCGAATAAAACGCGGGCGATACGCGTCCAGCTACGCCGCCTTCATCCTGGCCCACGGTGACCAATTGCTCCGGGCTGGTGCTGCGAATCAGGGTTCGCATCCTGTTCACCCAATTGGTGAATACCCACTGTGTGAAGAGCGCGTAGTCGTAATCCTTAAGCGGATTGAAGCCGCTCTGCACCGCATCCGGTAAAAACGCGCCGGCCTTGGGCAGCGCGAATGGATCTTCGGCCAACATCCCCGTACCCATGGCCGTCGGACGCGCCTGCAAATCGCGCCCGATTCCCAGCGACGGTTCAGCCCAGTCATGCAGCAGTTTCGCGCGGTCCGGATAGCGATCCGCAATCCACTTGCGCCACGCCGATTGCTCGAATGGATCAAAATCGGGTTGGGTCCGCCACAGGTTCCTGTTTGCACTCGGCTCGTTGATCAGGTCCCAGGCCAGGAACGGCACTGCGTGAAAGCGCTCCAGCAGCGACTGCACGTAAAGCGATTCCGCGTGGAGCGCCGCCGGATCGAGGTAGCCATTCTCTCCGCCAAACTCGTCCGGGTAGAACGCAAACAGATTGAACTGCACCGGCAGATCGTTGTGCCGCGCGCACATCAGAAACGCCTCCACCGATCGCATCGCCGTCTCGCTCATCTGCCCGTCGGGAGCCAACTCGTGTTGCCAGGTCGTCCACAGCCCCGTGCGAATCATGTTGAGTCCCGCCGCATGAATTTGTGCCATGTCGCGGTCCCACACGTATGCGTTCGGCAGCATGAGGTAGAGCCGCGACTCATCCCCGGACATATACGTCGTCCCAACCACCGGGAGCGGCTTGCCGTTCAACTCGAAATAGTCAGTTTCCACGGTCAGCTTCGGCCCCGACAGCAGATACTGCCAGTCCCGCATCCAGAATCCAGACCGGTACGTCCGCAGCGGCTTCCCGTCGCGGAGCAGCGTGGCTTCGACACTGTGCAACCCCTTGCCTTCGGCCGCGCTTTCGGGCAGCGTCATCGCCTGTTCCGCCAGATCAGTCTGGTCGTAATGCACCGCGCCGTCTTCTGAGGTCACTCGAACGTGGAGTTGCTCGCCTGCGGGCTGCGTCGCCAGCGGATCGGACAAAGTGTAATCGAACTCCAACGCTTCACCCGGCACGAAAAGCGGCACCCGCGGCCGGAAGGCGAAGCGGTCGTTCTTTCTTACCGCCAGTTCCGCAAGGGTCGCCAACAGTTCCCCGTTGCTGAAGAAATCGGCATCCGGCTCGCACGCCACCAGGATCCATCGCCCGCCAACGAACCGGTACGCGTTATGGTCGAGCTCAAGCGCCGGGGCCGCGAGCTTGTGCCCGCCGCGTTCGCCCCAGGCGAGCGTGGTCAGATCCATATCCTCGCCGCCGGTCGCGCCACCGGTCGCATCGTAATTAATCACCGAGAGCCGCACTACCGGGCTAAACGCCTGATGCCATCCAAACGAAGCAAGCTGCGGAAACACGTCGCCGTTGGGCGTGAACTGGAGCCCATCGGATCCCGGCGTCTGCTGGTACCCGTCGATGAACAGTTCCAACGCCTGCGCCGTGCTTTCCGCGCGCAGATGCCATCCGCTCGCGTCCTCGTACGCCGCGCGCGTGAACGGTTTGCCACCGAGGGTGAGCAGGTTCCCGCCGCGGTCCAAATACTGCAGAATTGCGTCCCAGTCCGCCCCCGGCCATGCCGATCCAAAGGGCAGCACCAGCAAGTCCGTGTCCGCAGCGGCCAGGGCACCAGGCAGATCGGCAGCATTCGCAAATTCCGCGCCGGCAAATGCTGCGCGCAATTCCGCTTCATTCGGCGCAGGAGAATCCGCCACCGGAAATCCAGGTTGCCAGAACACGACCGTCCTTGCAAACGAGCACGCTGGCAAGAGCGAGAGAACTAACGGAACGAGAAGACGAGATAAGCAGCGTTGCGCCATTCGAACCTCCACTGCAGCGGGTTAACCATAGCACGGCCAACGGCGAAGCGGCCGCAGTGCGTTTTGCGATGCACAGCCTCTGCAAGCCAGTTCAAACAAATGAAGCCTTCGCGACCTGCTTTTGCGCGCGGACGGTTTGCTCCATCCCGAACCGCATCCTCTCCATTGGCTGAATCTCTCCCCAGGACCGGCCAGGGCCTTGATTTCATTTTGGATCAGAAGGTTTGGGAGCCGATTGACGCCAAATCGAAAACCCTGTGCGAAATCTTCTTTCGAAACTGAGCTATTTGATACAGATTCTCACCTGAAACCCGCGTACATACGACTCTATGCGTCCGGCGTGGACGCGGAATTGTGTACGCGCGCTTCCCCCGACTTCGCTTCGAAAGGCGAATTGTTCGATCGAAACCAAGAGGTACGATGCGAATTCCCGCGAGCGCCATCTGTTCGCTGTTGCGGAGTTGGTCTTGCGAGGCTTCAAAAAGAACACACAACGCATCAAAACAAATGCGGCGTACCCACTAGAACCACAGTAACCAGTTGCCAGGAGGCCACCATGCAATCGACCGATTCAATGAGTTTGGCGATTCAGAACCGGAGACAAGGAAAACCTTCTCCCACCACGATCTCTTGCTGGACGGGAACGCTTTTGTTGCTTCTCATTTCAGCTCTGCCCGTTCATGCCCAGTTCGGCGCCAGCCTCGCCGGTACGGTGCTCGACCAGACCGGGGCGAGCATTCCCCGTGCCACAGTAACGCTAACCAGCGCGGCCACGCAGGCGATGCAAACTTCGATTACAAATGACACGGGCGCTTATCACTTCAGCGAACTGGCGCCGGGGCAATACTCGCTCGTGGTTACGGCTGATGGGTTCAAGACAAACAACGTGACCAATCTGGCCCTGGAGGCCGAAACCCCGCGGAATGTGAACATCACGTTGCAACCGGGCGGGAACACGGAATCGGTTCAGGTGAACGGCGACCTTGTTCCGCTTTTGCAAACCGCGGATGCGAGCATTGGGACGACCATCGACAGTGAGCAGATTCAGCGCTTGCCCACCATTGGCTCCGACCCCTATGAACTCTTGCGCACCGCGCCCGGGATCACAGGCACCGGCGCTCGCAGCGGCACGGGCCAAGCCGTGTTTCTTCCCAATGCCGCGGGCCCCGACGGCTCCAACTCCGGGATCTTTCAGACCGAGAATGAGGTTCAGATCGCCGCGGCAGGCCAGCGCCAGGCCGACAACAACTTCATGGTGGACGGCGTGAGCGTGAACTCGCTTACTCATGGCGGCTCAGCGGTGGTTTCACCCAATGAGGAAGCTGTTGGGCAGATGACGGTGGTCTCTACTTCCTTCGATGCATCCGACGGCCGCAATTCCGGCGCGCAGATCAAGATCGTGACCAAGAGCGGCACCGATAGCCTTCACGGCTCGATGTTTGGCCTGTATGACGAAGCGGGACTGAATGCGGCTAACAAGTGGGGCGGCCCCTCCGGCGCGCCGGTAACAGTTGTGGAGAACGATCAGCGCAGCTGGGCTGCCTCTCTGGGCGGGCCGGCAGTGCGCAAGAAACTTTACTTCTTTGTTTCCTGGGCAGGTTTCACCACTGCCAACAACACATATGTGAGTTCCTACGTTGAAACTTCACAATATCGCCAGGCCGTGGTGGCCAATCGCGCCGGTGGGGTAAGCGCCGCGATTCTAGGCGCCGCGAATGTGGTGCCGCGGATCCGGGCTGTCCTGACTCCCAGTTGCGCCGGCCTGACCGTGGGAGTGAATTGCAACGTTGTCACCGGCGGGCTGGATATCGGCTCGCTCACTCCCGGCGGCACATCGCAGATTGGAGTTTTCCCGGCGAATACGCAACTTGGCGGCGGCCTGGACGGCATTGCCGACGTAGAAAATGCGCAGCTCTATGTGCCCGCCCACAGCCGCGGCAACCAGTTCAACGCGCGCGGCGACTACGATGTGACGTCCAGAGACCACCTTGCAGGAAGCGTCTACTTTACTAAGCTGGACAACTATGGCATCAGCGGCGCGGCCGGATCGCGGCCGCAAGGGGATATACCCTTCAAGCCGCTCAACTCCGCTGCGACCGCCATCTACATTCACACGTTCTCATCCAGCTGGCTGAACGAAGCGCGCGCCAACGGCACCCGGTTTGCGGATAACGGAGTGACGGATGCGGCCGGCGTGACCAACTTCGGCATTCCGTATATCAACGTGCAGACGTTGCCCTGGCCGATTCAATTTGGCGCATACGCTGGCTCGACAACGCCTTCCCTCTATGCGGAAAACACCTACGAAGTGCGCGACATGGTGACGCACGCCTGGGGCACGCACGTGATTCGCGTGGGCGCTGAAGTGCGCTTTGAACAGGACAACGACAATCTGCTCGGCGACCAGAGGCCGACCTATGCCATGCAGGGTCTGTGGACAATGGCCAACGACGCGGCCATCTACGAGCAAATCGAGGCCAACCCGCTGACCGGCGGCACTCCCCTGACACAACGATACTTCCGCTCAAACGACATTGCAGGCTATGTGCAGCACGATTGGAAGGCGTCACCTAACTTCACGATCAACATGGGCTTGCGCTGGGAGTATTTCACGCCGCTACACAACAAGGGTTCAATGATCAACTATCCGGTGCTCGGCTCCGCACCGGGCCAGCAACTCAGCGGCATCACGCTCCAGCTCCGCAACAACGTTTGGAACTCGCAGCCGCATAACCTGGCTCCCAAGGTTGGTTTTGCGTTTGTGCCACCCACTCTAAAGCAGAAACTGGTCATCCGCGGCGGGTTTGCCATGGCCTACAACCACCTGGACATTGCGCTCTTCAACAACGCACTCGAAGATGGGCCCGGCGTAGCCAACTTCGGCCTGTGTTGCGCGGGCAATAGCAACTCAGCGGGCGTGAAGTATGAAATGGGAGCGAGCACGTCACCGTCCAGTTACCCGATCAATCCCGCGCTTGCTCTGGGCATTAATCCAGCCACAGGGTTTCCCTGCGAGTTCGGCTCTACCGCGGGGCATTGCGTTGTCAATAATGAGAGCTACGAGGTCTACGGCGCTTTGCCCAACACCAGGCAGCCGGTGAGCGATCTGTATTCACTGGATGTGCAGGACGAATTGCCTTACAGCATTGTCGGCACTGTGGGCTATACAGGCAGCGTTGGCCGTCATTATGCGCGGCTGGTGGATCAGAACTTCATTTACTCGCAGTGTTTTCCGGCAACTGCAAACTGCGGTGGCACAACGGCAATTACACCGGTGTCTGCCGCTTATTTCGCGCAGACAGACTCCAATCAGTCCTACAACGCGCTGAATGTCAACTTCACGCGGCACACGGCTCACGGCCTCTATCTCTCCGCGTATTACACATGGTCGAAGTCACTGGACCAGGTGTCGAACGGTGATGCGGCAGATGCCAATGCCAACCAGACCAATCCCGCCAACAACGCCACGGAATGGGGTCCTTCCGATTACGATGTGCACCAGCGCATCGTTGGCACGGCGGTGTATGAAGTTCCGCATGTGCATTCCGGCAGCGACCTGATGAAGACGATAGCCAACGGCTGGCAGATCAATGGCATCGTGACTT
>Ga0208034_1000907_pt1 | contig 20371 bp, 11 predicted proteins | sample June2015DPH_8_10_FD_184699 | JGI IMG/M metagenome (GOLD analysis project Ga0208034, IMG submission 184699) | Peatland microbial communities from SPRUCE experiment site at the Marcell Experimental Forest, Minnesota, USA - June2015DPH_8_100... | ecosystem: Environmental > Terrestrial > Soil >...
TACACTACATCGACTTTTGAAAGAGGTCGGACTGAAAACAAAACCCTTGCCCCATCACTTGGGCGCGAAAATCATCAAAACCGCCCCCACCGTGACGAACTTGGGCTAGCCCCAATACTGTTCACGTAAGTAAATTTGGTGTATTCTCTTCTCATTAACTTTGAGAGGAGGATTTCCATGGCCCGGACTATCGCTGAACTTCCCAAGGGGACCCGCATTAGCGATTACATCAGTCTCGGGGTATTGGCCACGACGTTTCCGTTGCCGCAGGTGGAAGGCGTGCTGGCGAGCCAGAAGAAGGCGAGTCGGCGGCAACGCGATCTGCCCGCGCACGTGGTCGTATACTATGTCATTGCTCTGGCGTTGTTCATGCAAGTGTCCTATCGTGAGGTGCTGCGCTGTCTGTTGGAAGGCTTGGCCTGGTTGCTGGGGCCGAACCAGGCGGTGAAGATCACGGGAAAATCGGGGATCTCGCAAGCGCGCACCCGGCTGGGCTGGGCGGTTCTGCAGCAGTTGTATGACGAGCTGGTGAAGCCGGTGGCGGTGAAAAACACCCGCGGGGCCTGGTACCGGCACTGGCATCTGGTGAGCTTGGACGGCAGCACGCTGGACGTGGCGGACGAGAAAGAAAACGTGGAAGCCTTCGGTCGCCCCGGGGTGAGTCGTGGCGCCAGCGCCTACCCGCAGATCCGCTTCGTCGCGCTGGTGGAGAACGGAACGCACGTGCTGTTTGGCGCCCGTCTGGGGGGCTGCGCGACGGGTGAAATCACCCTCGCCGCCGACGTGACGAGGACTCTCCAGAAGGGGATGCTGTGCTTGGCCGACCGCAACCTTTTTGGTTTTCGCTTGTGGAATCAGGCCGCTGCTAGCGGTGCCGATCTGCTCTGGCGGGTGAAAAAGAATATGCGCATGCGGGTGGAGAAGCGCCTGCCGGATGGTTCCTACTGGAGCCGGATCTATGCCTCGGAGCGGGACTGGCGGCATCAAACGAACGGTGTGGTGGTGCGGGTGATCGATTACCGGCTGGACGGGGTGGCCGACGCCGAACCGCTTTATCGCTTGGTGACGACCATCCTCGACCCAGGCGCCGCGCCCGCCGAGGAATTGGCCGCGCTCTATCAGGAACGCTGGGAAATCGAAGGAGCCCTGGACGAACTGAAGACGCATCTGCGCGGAGCCCAAATCATTCTGCGCAGCAAGACTCCCGACTTGGTGCGGCAGGAATTTTATGGTCTGCTGATGGCGCATTTCGCCATCCGCGGCTTGATGCATGAGGCGGCCTTGAAGGGGGGAGAAGATCCCGACCGGCTCTCTTTTGTGCACGCCGTGCGCGTCGTTCGTCGCAAACTGTCTCTCTCTGCTGCTGTTCCCCCCTCGGGAGAGGAAGGCGTTCCATGCGGCGGTGTTGGATGAAATCCTGCAAGAGCGAGTCGTTTCGAGTCGCGGCCAGCGACGCCCGCGCGGGGTCAAGCGCAAAATGAGCAATTTCCCGCTGCGTCCTCGTGGGGCCGTTTGTAGTGTGCGAATTGAATTCGCAAAATGCATCAGAATCGTTAAGTGAACAGTATTGGGGCTAGAAGCGTCGAATCCAGGCACGTGGCGAGGATTGCAGGGAAAGCTCGTCACGCCTGCGGTGCCGTCTGCAACTTGCCGAAGCGGGATTCGTTTCGACCTTGGGTTAAACGTTCTTGATCCGGATGGGTTTCCCCTTTTTCGCTGGGCATGAACGCAGAAGAGCCAGACGAGGGCACCGCCAGCGGCGATAATGACGACGCCAATGTAAAGCCAACCTGTGTGCCCGGGGAGGGTGAGGTAAACCGAGGGGCCAGAAAACCCAATGAGCAGAAGCACCAGGGTGACGGCCAGCAAAACAGTCGCTATAACTGCCCGGTCTGCGCCCCGATCGAGGCATCGGGGCCTTTTGCGACGTGATCTTCTCGTCTTCATGCACTTCCTCATCCTCAACTTCAGGCTTCTTCAAAGTGCTGGGAATCAACTGCGGGAAGCACATCGCCGTCCCCCGCTATCCAGACATACAGAGTGGGAAGCAAGAAGACACTCATGACCAGGCCCGAAATCAAGCCCCCCACGATGACTATCGCGAACGGTCGTTGGGAGTCGGAGCCGATGGCGTGCGACAAGGCGGCGGGCAGCAACCCCAGTGTCGCAACCAACATGGTCATCATGATGGGGCGGAGGCGCAGAACCGCGCCCTCCACCGCCGACTCCTCAATCCCGTGGCCCCTCACGCGCCGTTGGTTGATATACTCGAGCATAATCACCCCGGTCTGAACCGACACACCGAACAGAGCCAGGAATCCAATGCCCGAGGAAACGCTGAAGTGTGTTCCTGTGACCAACAGAGCGAGTAGGCCGCCGATGGGCGCCATCATGACGTTGGCGAGGACCAGCAACGCCCACTTGAACGATTTGAACATCGTGTAGAGGATGATAAAAATTAGCAGGACCGTGAGCGGTACGATGACGAAAAGGCGCGCTTCGGCGCGCTTTTCGCTCTCGTACTCGCCCTCCCAATCAATGTGATACCCGCGCGGGAGTTGCATCTGCGCGTCGACTTTCTTGATTGCTTCCTCGACGGCGCTGCCGAGGTCGCGGCCGCGCACGCTGTACTTTATGGCGATATAGCGCTCGTTCCCTTCGCGATAGATCTCGGAAGCCCCGTCCCGTTCTTCAATCTTACAGAGCTGCTTAAGTGAGACTCTTTCGCCCGTTGGAGACAGCAAGCGAATATCCTCAAGGGCTTCCTTGTTGTTACGGTACTGGGGGAGATACCGCAATACGAGGTCGTAGCGCTGCTCGCCTTGGAGCACTTGGGTTAGAGCGCTTCCGCCGGCGGCCGTTTGGATTGCATCCTGCACGTCCGCGACGTTGATTTGATAGCGTGCGGCCTGCTGGCGGTCCACTTCGAAGTTTTCATTGGGTTGTCCGAGGACGCGAAAGACCCCAAGGTCCTCAATTCCCCTTACCGTGCGCATGATCGTGACAATCTGGTCGGCCTTCGACTCGAGCACCTTAAGATCGTCACCGTAAACCTTGGTAGCAAGTTCACCCTTTACACCACTGACCGCCTCTTCCATGTTGTCTTCAATGGGCTGAGAGAAACCCCAGACGACGCCGGGGAATATTTCCAGTTGGTGGTTCATGGCGGCGATCAATTCCTCTTTGTTCTGGTGAAACGACGGACGCCATTGTTCCTTGGGTTTCAGGCCGACAAAAAACTCCGTGTTGAAGAAGCCCGTCGTGTCCGTTCCATCATCCGGCCGCCCCACCTGGCTGGTGGTCTCCGTAACCTCAGGGAAGGCGGCCAACAAGATACGGGCATCGTTCGCCACCCGGATCCCCTCGCTCGGTCCGGTGCTGGGCGCCAGGGTGCCGCGCACCCAGAGCGAACCCTCATCAAGGTGTGGCAGAAACTCCGACCCGATCACCCCGCCGACGGCCAGATAAGTCGCGGCAACCATGCTCAACCCAACTAGTCCAAGGGTCAGGGCTGGCCGCCGAATGGCACTTCGCACGGCGATGCGGTAGCGGCCTGTCAGGAACGTAACCAGAGGGTTGTGCCACTCGCGCGCCCCTTTCCGGAAGAGGAAACTGGCCAGCACCGGCGCCACTACGATGGAGAAAAACAGGGCGCCCAGCAGCGCGAAGGCCACGGTCCATGCCATCGGCTTGAACAGCCGTCCCTCGACTCGCTGCAAGGTAAAAATGGGGATGTAAGCCGTGATGATGATTGCGATCGCAAAGAAGACCGGCCGCTGAACTTCGTGGGCGGCGGCCCGAATGCGGTCCTCTATGGTTCCTACCTCATTTCGGTTCAAATGGCGAACAATGTTCTCAATCATCACCACGGCGCCGTCCACAACCATGCCGAAATCCAATGCGCCAAGCGACAGTAGATTTGCGGGAATATGCTTGAGGTCCAGACAGATCGACGCGAACAGCAAGGAAAACGGAATGGTGAGTGCGACGATGAGCGCGCCCCGGGCATTCCCGAGGAAGAGAAACAACACGATGACAACGAGGATCATGCCCTCCGTCATATTGTGCAGCACGGTGTGGGTTGTGAAGTTAATAAGATCGGTCCGGTCGATAAACGGTACGATCTTCACGCCGGGAGGCAAAATACGATCGTTCAACTCTTTCACTTTTGCTTCGAGCCCCGCGAGCGCGGTTTGCGTGTCGGCGCCTTTCCGCATGGGGACCCACGCTGAAACGACATCATCGTTGTCGATGATCTTTCCGTCCTCACGGTGAATCGCTCGGGCGAACTGGCCGAGGCGGATCTTCGGGCCTTGCGCTACCACAGCGATATCCTTCATCCGCAGCGGCGTGCCGGCCTTGGTCACGATGACCGTCTTTTCGATGTCTTGCACGTTCCTGACTAGCCCCACTTCGCGGATATTGATCTGTTGCAGACCAGCCTCGATGAAGCTGCCGCCAGCGTTGACATTGTTGTTGGTCAGCTGTTGCTCCACTTGGCTAAGGCTCAGGCCGTAATCAATCAGCTTGTTAGGATCGACGCGAACCTGATACTCGCGCGTAGGACCGCCGAAGCTGGAAACGTCCACGATGTCGGGAACGGCCTTGAGGTTTTTTTCCACCACCCAGTCTTCGAGCGATTTTAAGTCCATGACGTCGTATTGAGGATTGGTGCTGTGTAGTGTGAAGAAGTAGATTTGGCCGACCGGGCTCCAGTCGGTGCCCATTTGGGGTGTCACGCCCGGCGGTAGCGTCGCTTGGGAGAGCCGCTCCAGAACCCTCTCGCGATTCCAGGAATTCTCCGATTCGTCATCAAAGAGCAACTTCAGGTCGGAGAGGCCGAAGAGAGAGAAGGACCGCAAATTCACCACCTGAGGGATTCCATTCATCGCGGTTTCCAGCGGAATCGTTACTTGTTGCTCAATCTGCTCGGCGGAGATTCCCGGCCACTGGGTAATGATTTCAACATAGTTGTTTGCCACATCCGGATAAGCCTCGATGGGAAGCCTGTGGAATGAGACCATGCCCCAGATGAACAGCAGAACCGCAAAGCCAAGCACAAGGAGGCGGTTGTTTAGGGCGTAGTCGACGATGCGGCGTATCATTTACTGCTCCACCGTGGCCTGAAGATCCAGGGCTTTCACGACCACCTGCTGACCCGGTTCAAGGCCCGAGATGATCTCCTGCTCTTCGTTCGGGGCAGCCGGAAGCATCTTGCCGGCTACAACTTCGGCGCGTCGGAAGCGGGTGCCTCCCATAGGGATATAAACCCAGTTGCGGTCGTGCAAGTGCAGCACCGCGGTTGCCGGAACAGTGGCGTGGGCTTCTTTCTTAGGGCCATAGAAGGTTGCGGTGGCAAACATGCCGAGTCGCAACATTCCGGGATTCTGGACTTCCAGGCGGACCTTCGCCGTGCGGAGATTGGGGTCGAGGCTGGGACCGATATTGCCGATCCGGCCCCTAAGAACCTCGTCCGGGTAAGCGTTCAAATGAACGTCCGCGTACTCGCCGAGACGAACAAAGTGAAGGTCGTTCTCGTAAACGTCGCACAGAATCCAGACATTAGAGAGGTCGGAAATCGTGAACGCATTCGGCGAAGCCAGGCCTTGCGTACCCGCGGCGGCTGTCACTTGTTGGTCGGTGATAACGCCCGACGCAGGCGCGTGGATATCAACAATCGCAGAAGGGTTATTGGGGTCCGCACCGAGGACATGAAGGTGATCCAGCGCGGTTTCAACGGTGACCTTGGCCTTGGCTTCGGTGTCCTCGGCAACCTGAAGATCGTTTAACGCGATAGCGCCGTGTTCGTACAGGAGTTTGGAGCGATCGAGTTGCGTGCGGGCTAAAGTTTCATCTGCAGCCGCCTGCCGGTAATCGGAAAATGCCTGCGAAATGTCCTGGCTTTGCACACGCATCAGGAGCTGCCCTTTACTCACGGTGTCGCCGAGGCGGGCGTGAATATCCACCACGCGCCCAGAGGCGAGCGAAACCACCGGGATGTTTCTTGAAACGTCGGGGCTGACGGTGCCGGTTACATTCAACTCAGGGGCGGCCTCGTGCTCACCCGCCGTGGCCAAGGGAAACTGCTCGGGATGATCTACGCTGAAGGCGCCGCCATCCTGTTCATGCTCGACTTGCACAGGCGGCGGCGCTTCAGATCTTGGATCAGCCTTGCCGCTGCTGCAACCCGGCGACAGAAACGCGAGGCAAGCCCCCACAGCGAGCGTTGCGATGGAGTAGCAGTAATGTTTCATGATTCACCTTCCTGAACTTGCGAATGTGTGCCCCTCGGAACCACGGCACTTTGCGGCTACACCGCCTCTAGACGGGTCAGGGGCCGAGGCTTCTCGTTCCCGCGGATTGCTTCAGTTGCTCGACCGCGAGCAGGTAGTTAGCCTGGGCCTGGCGATAGGCGAGTTGGGTGGCGCGGTAGCTGCGCTCGGCATCCAGAAAGTCGAGCAAGCTCGCCGCTCCGCGCCGATAGGCATACTCACTGATGTCCCGTGAATCCTGTGCCTGCTTTAGATAGCCCGACTCGTAAAGTTTGGCCACTTCGTCCGCACTGTAGAATGCGCCGTAGGCGTTATCGATGTCATTTATCACAGTGTCCTCGGCCGCTTTTTCACTCTCCTGTGCTCCGCCGATGGCGTAATGGGCGCGGGCGATTTCGCCTTGGTTGCGGTCCCAAACCGGAATTTCGATGCTGGCCGTTAAGCCTGCAGAGTTCATGGCCGAAACATGGCTGTACGTGAAGGCCGTGGTCAGATCGCGCTTCCCGTTCGCCTTCGCCAGCTTGTACTGGCTGTTGGCAGCGATCACGCCTTGCTGCGTCGCCCGCAAGTCAGGACGATGCTGAAGAGCCATCAGCTCCAGATCCTCTTTGTTGACGTGCAACGGCGTGTAGGCAAGGTCTCCCACCACGTCGTAGTTTTCGGGCACGGTTCCATAGCCGAAAAGCTGCCGCAAACCCGCTCGCGCTTGAACCAGCGAGAGCTGGGCCGAAGAAACATCCTGCTGGAACTGGAGAAGCTGCAGGTGGATCTTAAGGTAATCGACCTCGCTCATCCGGCCCGCGTGGTATTGAGCCTCAGAGATGCCCACTGTCTTCTGAAAGCTGTCCAAGTCCTGCTTGGCGAAGTCGAGCGTCGACTTGGCCAGCAACAGGTTGATGAACTGCTGAGCCACGTCGAAGGTCAGCGTGCGCTCATTGTCGTATACCTGAGACCGCGTCACCATCGTTTCGTCCTTGGCGGCTTCGACCCGAGCGGCGCGTTTATGGCCTCGTTCCCACGTGAAGGCCGCACTCACGTCGAATTCAGTGATGTTATTGAGTGTGGTGGAGTTGAGATCACCTGGCGTAATGGGCAGAAAGAGGTCATCGTAAGTAAAGACCGGGTTGGGCCGGATGGCCGCTGTAATCTCTTCGGCCTGGCTCTGCTGAATTTGGGATTGGGCGGCTTTCAGAGCGTGATTGTGGGCCAGCGCGAGCCGAATCGCCTGATCGAGATCGATCCTGACGGCCGATGCGGACTGCCCGTAAGCGGCTGAGGCCAGGGCGAGGATGCCTAAGAAGGCACTGCATACGGCGGATCTAGGCACAATCTCAATCAGGCGGCGAGTTGGAGCACACAGGTGTTTGAGCATAATGGTCTGGGCCCCTGAGACGGCGTTGCCGTGGGACGAAGCTACAAGATTAAGGCCCCGGTTCGGCGACGTTCCAGTTATCCTCCGGGCAGCCCGGCCTATCTCTTGGACATTATCTTCTGGACAGATTGAGCCTATCTTTTGGCCACGGGGGCAGCGGTGGGCGGGTGTTTTGGTAGAATTACCAGCAGGGTTGGGTGTGTTTCGCGCGAAGGCGTTGTCGGGCATCACGGGGGCGGTAGCGAAATGCTTTCGTTCTTACTACGGCTAAGCCGGACCAAGCTTCTTTTCGTCGCCGCGACCTTGATATTGATCGTGGCCCTGATCGATTGGCGCGTCGATCTAAACGTCTCATTTGGCTTTCTATATCTTTTCCCCATGCTGATTGTGGGAAGCTGCCTGCCGCGCTGGCAGGTCGCCGTGGTGGGAGGACTGTGCACTGTTCTGGCTGAAGCATTTGACCCGTTTGGGTGGGAGGCCGCCGCAGGGGTTCCCCGCGACATCTTTATGTTCGCCGCGTTTTACGGGACAGGCTTGTTTGCCCACGAGTCGGCCAAAAACCGGCGGCTCGCCGAGCAGCATGTCCGGGAGGTCGAGCAAGAGGCAGAGTTGCGGCGCGACGCTGAGCAGCAACTTCAGGCTCTCATCGAAAGCAGCCCCGCTGCTATCCTGACCGTCGATTCAGCAGGTAAGATCCTGATGGCCAATCAGGCCGCCCATCGCTTACTGGGTTTTGAGCCGGGAACCCTGCCGGGCGAATTCATCAAGGACTTCCTACCGCCCTTGGCCAGAGTCCCGCCCGCCGACGAATCAACGCCAAGCTTCCGCACTGCGATGCAATGCAGTGGACGGCGCCAGAATGGGGATGTGTTTCTCGCGGACGTTTGGTTCTCGACTTACAGGACAAGCGTCGGACCCAGGCTCGCGGCCATGCTCGTCGATGGCTCCGAGGATCTTCGCGACAAGGAGGAATCCAGCCTCCATCACCTTATGGTCGCGTCACGCCTGGCAGTCGGTGCCGTATCGCATGAAATCCGTAACGTCTGCGGGGCCATCTCCGTCGTTTACGAAAACCTGTCGCGCCAGCACGAGCTGGCACAGAGCGAGGACTTCCGCGCCCTGGGAAATCTCGTGGAAGGTCTGGGGAAAATCGCAACCCTTGAGCTTCGGCAAAGCGCCGGAAGTGATGACATGGCTCCGGTGGACCTTGGCTCAATACTTGACGAATTGCGCATTGTGACCGAGCCTTCGTTGCAGGAGGCCGGTGTGCTCGTCCACTGGCACGTCCCCAAAACATTACCGCGGGTTTGGGCGGAGCGTCATAATCTCTTGCAAGTGCTCTTGAACCTTACCAAGAACAGCCAGCGTGCCATGCAGGACCAGGAGGTGAAAGAGTTCAGGGTCAGTGCGTGCGTGGAAGATGAGCGGATTGTGGTGCGCGTCCGCGATACCGGTCACGGCATTTCCAACCCTGAACGTCTGTTTCGACCATTTCAGGAAGGGGCGGACGCCACCGGGCTGGGGCTGTACCTCTCGCGGGCCCTGGTGAGGACATTTAATGGTGACCTCCGATATGAGCCAGGCCCACCCGGGTGCTGCTTCGCTTTGGACCTCTTACCTTTCGCGGACCAGAGCGACAAGGAGGAAGCGGCAGAAACGAATGGATAAAATCAGGATCCTGCTACTGGACGATCACTCTCTCTTCCGCGAGGGCCTGAGCCGGCTGCTCGAAGGCGAGCCCGATTTGGAGATGGCAGCTTGTTGCGCCTCAGTCGGAGAAGCCACGGAGGCCCTGCGCCAGAAGCCCATTGATCTCGTCTTGTTGGACTATGACCTCGGGAAAGAACGGGGTTTCGAGTTCATTACCCAAGCCCGAGAGTGGGGCTTTAAGGGACGATTCCTCATGGTCACGGCCGGAATGAGTGACGCCGAATCCGTACAGGCACTCGATCTGGGCGTCCGCGGGATTTTTCCCAAACACAATTCGCCCGCCCTCCTCACGCAAGCAATCCGCAAGGTTATGGCGGGGGAAACCTGGCTGGATGAAAATGCGATTCAGGCCTTGGTCAGGGTGTCAAAACACTCGGGAGGGGCCAACCAAACCAAACCGTTTACGGAACGGGAGGCTCAGGTGTTGCAAGGGGTGTTTGAGGGACTCAGTAACAAGGAGATCGGGGGGCGTCTCAATATCTCGGAGAGTTCGGTTAAAGCTGCACTACAACAACTCTTCCAGAAGACCGGCGTGCGAACCCGCAGCCAGCTCGTGCGGATTGCGCTGGAGGAACATGGTGCCCGTTGGAAATAGAACCGCAACCGTAAGGTATATGATTGCAGTGACTCATAGCCGTGATTCCCGGCTCACATCAACCCCTTGTCAAACCAGACTTTGGTCACGGCGCACTTGGGAAGTGCTTCGATTCCGCCACCCCCCCGTTCAGTCGCGGTTCCGATTTTCGCCTCTCGGCTGCATTGAAGAGTCAGTGAGGCCAGAGGCAATTTCTGCGTTTGGGGAAGGTGAAAGCACGCCTTTCCGCAACCCAAATCAGATTGAGCCCGAAACGCCATTCCCGGAGAATAAGGTGACGCCGCTTTGAAAGCGGACTGGACTCTTATCGGCCTGACATTAGTAATACAGGCAGCCATCTCTGAAGTGGCGATGCCTCGCTAGCGCCAGGGCCGAACGGGGTTCGGCCGCTGACGTAGGGCCGAATGGCATTCGGCCACTTGGGCCGGCACCGCTGGCCCCTACGATTCCTCGTCGGCGAGAAAGCCGAACGGCGTTCGGCCTTGCGGCGAGGATCGCCCGCCCTTGTCATTGGCCCATCGCCGCTTGCCACTGGACGTGAAATTGCCGCGGTCATAAAGGAACAGACACGGGGAGCTGAACATGAGATCAATGGAATTGCGGCGCCGGACAGAGGCATTCCTGAGCCGAGCCGACAAGCGCTGGCAGTCTCGAAAACCCACGGACCCCACAGAGCGGGAGCCGGCGCTAAGCTTGCGGGGGGAGCAGCAGGAATAAATGTGAGGATCTGCACCGCCAGGCTATTTGAGGCATCAAACACTATGAGGCTTGCTCCTCTACTCGCTGGTTTGAGGGAGGGGCCAAAACCCATGTCGATACTTTATCGGTGCGTTGCCGCCCTGTTTCTTCTTAGCTTGCCTGCGTTTGCCGGCTCCTCCGTGCAAGGAATCGACAATTTCTATCAGCTCGATAACCACGTCTACCGCGGAGCGCAACCGACGACCGAAGGCTTTAAGTATCTGGCAACAATCGGCATTAAGACCATCTTGGACTTGCGCGAAGACGGTGAACGGTCCTCCGGGGAAAAACAGCTTGTCACTTCCTTGGGCATGCAGTACGTGAACGTTCCCATGACCCGCCTGACCCCACCTACAGAGGCCGAGATTGCTAAAATCCTGGCCCTGCTGGAAGACGCGACAACCGGGCCCGTATTTGTGCACTGCCTGCGCGGAGCGGACCGCACGGGCGCCGTCATTGCCGCTTACCGCATCGATCATGATCGCTGGGATAATTCTCGGGCTCTGGAAGAGGCGATGTCGTTCGGCATGAGCTTCTTTCAATTGCCGCGGCAGAACTTCATCCGCAAGTTCCGGCCGCTGATGAGTAAGGAAGACCCGAAATCTTCCATAGCATTCCGGGTCGAACAGAACTCCAACCAAATGGCACTCGCCGTCTCGGGGTAGAACTCCCAAACCGTGGGCCTTGCTCATGCCCGCTATCCCGGCGGCAAGCGCATAAAGGTCATCTGAGGAAACCTCCCTGCACTTTTCTCGATGAGAACGTAATCTCGTCTTTCCCTCAGAGGAACGATATTTATCCGGGCTCGGCCGGATGGGGAAACGCCCTTTCACGCCGAGGTTCGGCTGCGGCAAGGCACGGGGCCAGTTGACGAGAAGGCGACATTTCAAGCCTCATCCCTAGCAGCGCCGGGACTACCTAATCGGCTTGCCGTCAGATTTCAAAATACTTTCGTGCTGTCTGCACTGCGTGGAGGACGCCACTTCCGAATACAATATCTCGCGGTCCTCCATCGATTTCTCCCTCAACGAGATTCTCGTCCCTGACGGCAGAGATTCCCAATCCTCCCGACAGGGAGAGTGTTCCTTGGCCATGCGTTCACTCAAACCGTATTAACTGGGTCGCGTTTTTCGACGGCGCGGAAGCTCTCAAGCGTGGTCAGCCAGCGACAGCCTACAGGGGATCTCCGTATGGGGCTGTCATTCGGGTCCGCCATAGACCGACGCTGTCAGCGCAATCAGGTTAGGTCACGCACGCTCACCGATAGCTTACAATCAGCCGGAGCGATGTTAGTTCGCCGGCGGTTTGTCGGTGTCTTTCGTTCCTGGCTGCGCTTCTTCCTTGTCGTCGACGGGCTTGGAGAGATGAAGTTTGGCCATCTCTTTGGCTCCCTTCTCGGGATCCACAGGCGTGACCTTAATCCCAGTTGCAGCGGCTCCGGCGGTCCATTTGTAGTAATAGGTTTTGCCCGCCTCCGCCTCAAACCGGGCCCGCTCGTGTTCTTTTTGCCTGGCTTGATTGGCGGCCGCCATGGCGGACATGACGATGCTTCCGTAGTACTCCTTGGGCAATCCGGAGATCACCACAGTACCCGGCGGCACTTCCATGAATGCGTATTCGCTGTTGAGGAGTTTGGCGAGGTGAGTGCCGTTGATATAAAGCTCGTCGTGTGAGGACGAGCCGGTAAATCTGTACGTGCGGTAGATACAGACGATGGCTTTGCCGCTGGATGGCGCGGGCAGTACGGCGGGAGTTTTGGAATCCTGTGCAACGGAGATGGGCCCGGTGAAGAGAAACGCCATCGGAATGAACGCTAGCACAAGGCTTGCGAGTAACCTGCAAGCTCCCCTGAGGCAAAACGCTGTGACACCACTGAAAACATTGTTACGCATGGGAGCGCTCCTTTCCCTAGGTTCAGAATCTGCTGAGCAGTATGGCATTAACGTCGAAACCGCCACTTTAAGTCTATTCATTGCGTCCTCCTGGTAAGTATGTCTTTCAAAGAATGTAAACCGGAATTTCCATTCTGGGCTTTCCGCCCGGCCGAGAATATACGCCTGACCACCGCTGAACGCAATTGTAGTGGTAACAAATAATGGCGGGCGTGTTTCAGCAGTCGGCCGCCCGTTTTCACCAACCGCTGCTGCAAGCTGGCGAGCGACCAGTTGCCAATCCGGTTTGCCAACAACAGCCGCCGCCACCGGTTCCCCGAATTGTACGCAATCACGCTCAGCCACAGCCGCACTTAATTTGACCGGAACCGATGGCAACTCAGCCGCGTCATCTTAACCGTCTGCTTGCCTTCCTTGATCCACTGCTCCGCCGTGCCGCGCTTGTTGTAGAACCGCACCACCGCGAGGGCCTTGCCGCCGGAGCGGCAAGGCCCTCAAGTTGGCCCCTAACTACTCGGTATCGCGTTGAAGATCAGGATTGTCGGGAAGGTGGTTCCGTACTCAACCTCGACAAATTCTGAATCGGAGATGACCAGGCCCACGGTGACCCCGGGATTGCTCGAGCTGCTGAAGCTTCCGTCGGGATTCATGGTCAAGGTCTGGTTGATCGGCACATTGGCTTGCCCGGCCTCGTTGCTGTCTTCGCTACCGGTCAAGACGCCGCTGCTATTGATCGTGGCAACTCCTGTCGAAGCTTCGTAGATGCTCCCCGGGTCGATGTAGACGGCTTGCGTATCAAAGTAGTAATTGCCCGCCCCGATTGAAGTTGCTGACTGCGGCGCAAGCTGCCCGATTATACCGGACGCTCCCAGGATAAAGCCCGTATTGGGGCCGGTCAGGTAATAGACAGGCGGCGTGGCCCAGGCGCCGCTAGTGTAATAGCTGCCGCAGCTCGTGCCGCTGGTCGAGACCCTCCCGTACGAGTCGATGGTGTACGAACAGGTCACAGGGTTTGCGGTCAGCGTCGCCCCGCTGCCGTTGTTAACATCCTGGTAAAGGTTGCCCGTATAGCTCGTTCCCGTCGCACTCAGGGTGCCAAACTCCGCTGCCCCTGCTACCGATGACGCATAAGTGGCCAGACTGCCGGACAGGGTTAAGGAGCCAGTCTGGAGCTGCACATGGCCAACCAGCAGACCGCCGCTCGAGGTTATTTCGACGATCTGTGTTCCAGACACCAGGTAGGCCGCTCGGACCGTGGTTTGGCTGCCCGCTTTGGTGGTGAGAGTGTAACGGCCAGTGGTCGGGTCGGGAGTGGCGTAGGTACCCGTGAGGCCTGTCACCTTCGAAGGCACCTGGGTATAGTCTACGTAGTCATATTCGCCGCCTGTTATCTCGCCGCCGCTGCCATAGACGTCGACTCCTGCTTGCGTGAGTCGCCAGGCATAAGGGTCCTCGCCCATCTGGTAGTTGACCCAGTTGCCTGTAGGCACGGCTGCGGGGACCTTCTGCTGGAAGATCTGGCCCGTACCGGCATAGTACCTACTTCCGACAGGCTCAAACTCCTCAATAGTACCTTGCGCCGCGCCAGCCGGAGTGGGCGAGAAAGCGAAGCGCGTAACGAAGGTGTAGAACGGCGTTATGATGGTGGCGCAACCGCGATTGTCCGAGCCCACTGAGTACGAACTGCCGGTGGGGGTGACGCTGCCAGATTGAACACCCTGGCCGTTGCCCGATATTTGAGCGCCGTTGTCATCGACGTAGCCGGCGGTGATGTTTCCATTTCCATCCGCAGTAAAGGATCCGACGGTCCCCAAGAACCCGTCGGGAGTGTATCCTTCCATCCAAAAGGCGAACTGCCCTTTGAGCGCCGACTCGTTGCCGGTGCCGCAAGCAGAAGGTGAAACGACGGTGAGCGTCAGGGCGACGGTCTTGCTCTGGAGTTGAACACTGGAATCGGTCACTGTGAGTGAAAAGTTTGAGGTGGCCGCAGTGGTGGGTGTCCCGGAAAGCGTCCAAGTTGTCCCGGAACCACTCAGCGTCAGCCAACTGGGTAGGGTTGAGCCAGTAGCCACTGTCCAGGTATAGGGAGGCGTGCCACCAGAAGCCTGCAGCGGCGCGTTGTAAGCCGTATTCTCCGTACCGTTGGGCAGTGTGGTGGTAGTGATGGAGAGTGGCGGGTTGCTGATGACGATTGTGAGTTGCTGATTGACACTCACCGGTGGCGTGCTGGAATCCTTGGCCGTGGCGGTGAAATTGAAGGTTCCCGTGGCCGTGGGGATCCCTGAAATTGTTCCCGAAGCTGTGGAGGTGGCCGCCAGGGTTAGGCCCGACGGAAGCGCCCCACTGGTGACGGTCCAGGCAACCGGAAGTGTTCCACCGCTGGCGCTGATGGTCGCGCTGTAGCTGGTTCCCACCGTACCGCCCGCGAGCGCCGTGGTGCTGATGGTCAACACGGGATTGACGGTGATGCTCAGTGCTTGACTCTTGCTCTGCTGGGGGGTGCCGGAGTCCGTGGCCGTGACCGTGAAATTCGTGGTGCCCGCCGTGGTCGGTGTGCCGGTGATGGCTCCGGCGTTGCTTAAACTCAACCCCCCAGGCAAGCTGCCCGTGGTCACCGACCAAGTGACGGTTCCCGTCCCGCCCCCGCTCTGGAGGGTGGCGCTGTAAGCGGAATTAACTGTGCCATTGGGCAGGGAACTGGTTGTAATGGTCAACCCGGCGTAGACCGTGATGCTCAGCGCCTCACTCTTCGTCTGCTGTGGGGTGCCGGAATCCTCCGCCGTAACTGTGAAATCTACCGCGCCGGCGGTGGTGGGCGTGCCGGAAATGGCTCCCGCAGTGCTCATACTGAGTCCGGCCGGCAAACTGCCGGTAGTGACGCTCCAGGTAATCGTTCCGACACCGCCGGTGGCGCTCAAGGTGGTGGAATAGGCCGTGCCCACCACCCCATTGGGCAGGGATGTCGTGGTGATCGCCAGCAAAGGATTGACGGTGATGCTTAAGGCCTGGTTCACGGTCTGCGGCGGGGCGCCGGAATCCTTCGCGGTGACGGTGAAGTTCGTGGTGCCAGCCGTCGTGGGTGAGCCGGAAATGGCCCCCGCACCGCTTAATGTCAATCCTCCCGGCAAACTGCCGGTGGTAACGCTCCAACTGACCGTTCCCGTGCCGCCGGAACTCTGCAAGCTGGCGCTGTAGGCCGCGCCCACCACGCCGTTGGAGAGGGAGGTGGTTGTGATGGTGAGCACGGCAGGTTTGATCGTCAAGCTGAGCTGCTGAGTGGCGGAAACGGGTTTGGCTGCTGAGTCCGTCACTTGCACGGTGAAGTTGAATGTCCCGGCTGTCGTGGGCGTTCCGGAGATCTTTGCGGAAGAAAGGGAGAGCCCGGCCGGCAACGAGGAGCCGGAAGCCAGGCTCCAGGTGAGCGTTCCCGCCCCGCCCGCGGCAGCTAATGTCGCACTGTAGGCCGTGCCCACCGTTCCATCCGTCAGGGTCGTCGTGGTGATGGCCGGGTTGGGGTTCACCACCACCTTTGAAGACATGGACATTCCTGTGTCGGAATTTGAAGTTGCAGTAATCGTCACCGTTAAACTGGAGGTGACCGAGGCCGGTGCGTTATAGGTCGCCCCACTGGTGGACATGTTCGTGAACGTGCCGCAGGCTGAACCAGTGCATCCCGTTCCCGCCATACTCCAAGCGACACCTGCATTCTTGGAGTCATTCGACACGCTTGCCGTGAAGGCAAGAGTCTGTCCCTCATCAATCTGTGTTTGGGTTGAGGGGGTGAGTTGAACCGAGATTGACGGCTTGATTGGAGTGCTGCCGCCGCAGCCGAACAAGAAAATAATGCCGGACGAGATCAAGACAAGTTTCTTCATGATGCCTATACCTCCGGGGTTCTGGATCGCTAAAGTTTCTTCTCTTCCTACAGAGACAGCGCAAAGCGGAGGGAAAAGAGTCCATTTCTCGGGGAATACCCGGGAAAGTGACGCAAGCCTTTCATGGCGATGAAGAAGCTCCCCGGGTGGGTGCTCAATCGGAGGGCCGAAGGTCTAGCCACAAGGCCTCAATTCCTTGCCGAAGAATTGCCGGTTGGTGTCCACGCAAGGCTTTGAAAATGAAGGGAAAAGTGGTAGGCTGGGGGGCTAAGGTAGTCAGGTGTGCCAGGCGCCGGAGGCGATCGTGAAGCCAGCCAAGGGAGAGATCACCTTACTTTTGGCCAAGTGGAAGGAAGGGGACAAGTCGGCCTTCGAGGAGATGCTGCCGCTGGTCTACCCTCACTTGCGCGAAGTGGCCGCCGCCTACCTGCGGCGCGAGCGCAATCCCGACGTGCTGCAAGCCACGGCGCTTGTGCACGAGCTTTATCTCCGCTTGGTAAATCAAAAAAAGGCCGATTGGGACGACCGCCAGCATTTCTACACGTTTGCCGCCAAGGTGATGCGCATGATTCTGATCGACCATGCGCGCCAGACCCAGGCTCAGATGCGCGGGGGCGGCCAGGAGCGGGTTCCGCTCGGCGAAGACCTTGTCTGGGTCAGTTTTGGCAGTCCGGAGTTGCTTGATCTGAATCACGCCCTGGGTGAGCTTGGCGCGCTGGACGCTTACAAAGTCCAGCTTGTGGAATTGCGCTACTTCCTTGGCTGCACCGAGGAAGAAACAGCTTCCCTAATGCGGGTTTCCAAATCCACCGTCAAACGCGACCTGAAGTTCACCAGAAGCTGGTTGTATCGGCGCGTTCACCCCGGCATGGTAGAGGATGCCGTCTGATGCAAGCCTCAAAATCCCCCTCTGATCTCACGTTCATCATCGGCAAAAATCCCGCTTCCCGGTCTTGCACTCTGAGCTTGGGCGACGTTGCCCTTGGACAATGAGCCAATTCAGTTCCTGTTTACGCAGTCCTTAGATGGAGGTACACGCCACCGACGGAGCTCGCGTTCATGGACCAAGCCACGGATAGGTTTCAGAAAATTGAGTCCATCTTCCACGAAGTTTTGGATTCTCCTCTCACCAAACGGACGGATTTAATTGCGGCTCGATGCGGCAGTGATTTGGAACTTGCCGCTGAGGTCAGGGCCTTGCTAAAGGCGTGTGAAACCGATGAAGACCTGACAGCCTCCAATCACCTGGAGCACGACATAACCCCCGAAAAATCACCGGACCATAAGCGAGTTGGGCCCTACGAGCTTGACCACCTCCTGGGCCGCGGCGGCATGGGAGCCGTCTATTTGGCGCATCGAGCCGACGGGCAGTTTGAGCAGGAAGTGGCCATCAAACTCATTGACTTGCCCCTCGCTACAGATCTCTTCCGCGAAAGGTTCCGCCAGGAAAGGCAGATTCTAGCCGAGCTCCAGCACCCTTACATCGCGCGCCTGCTTGATGGCGGCGTGACCCCTGAGGGTGATTTATACTTGGTGATGGAGTACGTGGATGGCGTGCCCATCCACCGATTCTGTGAAGAGCACCAACTTTCCGTGTCCCAACGGCTGGAGCTGTTTTTGCGCGTTTGCGACGCGGTGCAGTTTGCGCATCAGCACTTTGTGGTCCACCGAGACCTGAAGCCCGATAACATTCTCGTTGGCGAAGACAGCACGCCCCGGTTACTGGACTTTGGTACAGCCAAACTGCTTTCACCCTCGCTTGCAGATGCTGAAAGCAAGCTGACCCGCGAGGGGTATCAGTCCTTCACGCCGCAATATGCCAGCCCGGAACAGGTCTTGGGCAACCCTATCACCACCGCGTCGGACACATATTCGCTGGGCGTTCTGCTCTATCTCCTGCTCACGGGAACACTGCCCTACGAACTAAAAGAACTGACCACAGTGGAGATGCTGCGGGTGATCTGCGAAGAAGCTCCCCGCAAGCCGAAGGATGCAGCGGGTTCGCACGAGCGGCTCGATGCCGATCTCGAAGCCATCGTGCTGAAAGCGTTGCGCAAGGAGCCGCGCGAGCGGTATCTCATCACGGAGCAACTGGCCTCCGACCTTCGCGCCTATCTTGCGGGATTGCCGGTGGGGGCGCGGCGCGGCACGGTGCGCTACAGGGCCAGCAAGTTTATGCGCCGTCATCGCGGGGGCCTGGCGGCCACGGTGCTGGCAGCCCTCTCATTGATTGCTGGTGTAACAGGTGTGGTATGGCAGGCCAGGGTGGCCAACCAGCAAGGGCGCAAGGCTGAGGCGCGTTCTGCGGACCTGCGGCAACTCAGCAACAGCCTGCTCTCCGAGCTCGACGAAGCCATCAAGCAGCTTCCAGGCTCAACCGGTGTGCAGAAGCTGCTGGTCACGCGTGTCATCGAACACCTGGATCACATGGCCCGTGACGCGCAGGGCGACCGCCAGACCCAACTCGACCTGGTGGATGCCTACACGCGCCTGGGGAATATTCAAGGCAATGCCTACGACCAGAATCTGGGAGATCCCGCCGGGGCGCTGGTCAGTCTGGGCAAAGCTCTCGCGATTGCCGGACCGCTCGCGGCGTCAAATCCCCATGACCGCGAGGCGATTCGGGCGCTCGCCCTCGTCCAGCAGTCGCGCAGCGAGATTCTTTGGCAGACCGGCAGGACGCCAGAAGCGGTCGCGGTGATGCGGGAGGCCGTGAAAAGCTTCGATGCGTTGGTGTTAGCTCCTGAGGTTCCTGCCATGCTGATTTATGAGGTGGCTTCGGCCTACGGTACCCTGGGCGACGAATTGGGACAGACCGGCACGGCCAGCCTCGGGGATTCCGCCGGGGCCATCACGGCATATCGCCAGTGTCTGGCCCTCGATGATCGTGCCCTCAGCCTTGATCCCAATTTCTTGCGTGCTAAGCGGGGTATCGCCATTACCCGAATGAAGATCGGCAGTGTCGAGATGGAGACCGATCCGTCAGAAGCGCTCAAAGATCTCGAAGCAGCTCTGGAACGTGCGGAGGCGCTCCCCAAAACCGATGTGGGCAGCCTGCCGAGGGATCGCTTGCGACATATGCTGCTGCGGAAAGAAGGGAATGCCCTGGATCGTCTGGGAGAATACGCCAGAGCGGTCCCGCTCTTCGAGGAAGCGCTGGAAATCGCCCATCGGTTGGCTGTCCAGGATCCGAAGGACTCCCGGGCTCTGTATGACGTCGTCACCGTGCTGGAAGATGAAGCCGTTGACTTTGAGGATGCCGCCAACCCCCTTCTGGCGCCGAAAGGCCGTGAGCGGCGAGTGAATCTCGTCCATGAGGAAAGAAATCTAGTCGAGGCCGCGGCCGACCTCGAGCGGTTGTTGAAACAGGATCCGACCAACGACGTCTGGAAGGCGGACCGGGGGAGGATGCAGGTGCGAATCGGGGTCATCCGGGCTGCCCTGCAAGCTCCCGGCGCTTCCGACGAATTAACGCGGCAAGGCCTCGCCACCCTTAAGGAAGCGGCGGAGAAACCTCAGGCAGCCCCCATGGTCCTTGACCAGGCGGCCAATGCTTTTTTGACGGCCGCGCCGGCCTTGCTCCGAAATCCGCAGTTGGCTCTGTCATGGGCTGAGCGCGAGGTGGCCATAAGCCAAAGGACGATGCCCTCCGGAATGTTGACCCTGGCTCAGGCCTATCGGGCCGCCGGCCAAATCGAGAAGGCCCGAGCCGCGGCTAATTCTAATGCGCGTTCAAGTTGAGACTAACAATCCAAGGCCAAGCCGTGAGACTGCGCAAGCGCTGCGGGTCTGCAGCGAGCCGGGGCAATCCCTGGTGCAACTGGCGGATGACGGCATCCAGATGATTAAACACCCGGTTGGGGAATTCCTTCTCGCGCAGTTCATCCCAGACATGTTCCTGCGGATTCAGTTCGGGC
>Ga0208034_1000908_pt1 | contig 20361 bp, 11 predicted proteins | sample June2015DPH_8_10_FD_184699 | JGI IMG/M metagenome (GOLD analysis project Ga0208034, IMG submission 184699) | Peatland microbial communities from SPRUCE experiment site at the Marcell Experimental Forest, Minnesota, USA - June2015DPH_8_100... | ecosystem: Environmental > Terrestrial > Soil >...
CAGTCTTCACCCTACGACACAGCCGCCACCCGTCTCAACACGCCCCCATTCCTGCGCCCAATTCCCCTCGTCTCGCCGCTCCTGCCTCCCGCCAGCCTCGCGCCCTCCCCCACTGTCTGAATCGCAGTTCTTCACACCTTTCGCATTGACATCGCCCATTAAAGGGCGTAAACAGAGACTCTCCCGAGGTTAGATGAGCAACTCATTCACTTTCTGATGGTTGTGGACGGCGGCTGAGACCGCCGTGAAAGCTCACTAGCCGGTAGTGACCCTGCCATGGAAGTACCCGTCACGGGATCTGGGCGCGTCCGGGTCGGAGAGTTCGAAGTTGATCTTCGAGGAGGGGAACTACGCCGAAATGGCGAGAAGATCAAGCTCCAGGAGCGGCCCTTCCAGATTCTCGCCTTGCTCCTCCAGGGACCCGGCGAAGTGGTGACAAGGGACGAGCTCCAGCAAAAACTCTGGCCCGCCAATACCTTCGTTGATTTTGAACACAGCATTAACACCGCCGTGAAAAAACTGCGCGAGGCGTTGGGGGATGACCCTGAGAACCCACGGTTCATCGAGACGCTGCCACGGCATGGGTATCGTCTTATCGCTCCGGTTGAGATCATGGAGGTGAAGGGTTCGCCCCCGGAGGCGGGAGTACCGCTTGTGCTCCCGGAGCAAGTGCACCCCCCAGGGACGCCCCGACAAAAGCGCTGGCTCGTAGCCGCGATGGCCGGCGCGCTCGTGACGCTGCTCGCGACGCTCATCGGGCTGAACGTGGCGGGCCTGCGCGACCGCCTAGCCGCTTACGTGAGGACGTACACTCGTGCGCCGGCTCAGGCGCCTCATATCGAATCCATCGCCGTTCTGCCGCTCGAAAACCTCTCCCACGACCCCGAGCAAGAATACTTTGCCGACGGCCTGACCGATGCCCTGATTACCGATCTGGGCCAAGTCGCGCCCCTCCGTGTTATCTCGCGGACCTCGGTGATGCAATACAAGCGCACGAAGAAGCTGCTGCCGCAAATCGCCCAGGAGCTAGACGTGGACGCCGTGGTGGAAGGCACGGTACAGCGCTCCGGCAACCGGGCACGAATTACTGCGCAGTTGGTTGAGGCGCGCACCGACAGGCACCTGTGGGCCGAAACCTACGTGGCGGACTCCGGAGAACTCATCCAACTGGAGGAGCAGACGGCGCTGGCGATTGCCCACGAAGTCAGCGGGCGGCTGACGACCGACGTAGAGGCGCGCCTGGCGAGCAAGCGGACGGCCAACCCGCGCGCCTACGATGCTTACCTCCACGGTCGTTATCTTTGGAACGAGAGAACGGCGGAAACCGCTGTGGGGGCCCGTGTCTACTTCGAGCAGGCCCTGCGGGAGGATCCCGGCTTTGCGCTCGCCTACTCGGGACTGGCTGATTACTATGCAGTGAGCTGGTACGCCAAGTTCGACCAACCTCTGGCGGAAACGTACGCCCGCAAGGCGGTGGCGCTCGAGCCAGACCTCGCGGAAGCCCATGCGTCGCTCGGAATAGCTTGTGTGTACCAGAGGAAATTCGCTGAGGGGGACAAAGAGCTGAAACGGGCGATGGAGTTGAATCCGAACTATGCGATGGCCCACCACTGGTATTCCCAATACCTGCTGATTCTTGGCCGTCTGACCGAGGCGCTGGCCGAGAACGACCGGGCGCGGCAACTGGACCCCTTCTCCTTACCCATCAATTACTTGCGCGGCATCATGCTCATCGGCCTGCACGAATATGATCGGGCGGCAGAGCAGTTGGAGACGGCGGCGGCCATAAATCCGCAATCGCCATTACCCCACGAACAACTGGGGCGCATTCACTGGATCGAGGGCAGAGTTCCGGAGGCTCTGGCCGAAAAAAAGGAAGCAGCAACCCTCGCGCAGGATTCTGCGCTGTTCCACGACCAGGAGGAGATCGCCGCCGCTTACGCAAAATCGGGCCTGCCCGGTGCGCAGCTCAAGGCCGCGCAACTCAAGGAGCGAGACTATGAAGCCCATCGACAGGAACAGGAGAGCGGCGCGCCCTCCAACGAAGCTCATTCCGCTTTGTACGTCGCCTTCCAGTACGGGCTCCTCAAGGATAGGGAGAAAGTGCTGCATTGGTTGAACCAAGCTTCCCACGAACGAACCGATCTCGTCACCTATGAGAAGGCCGCACCCGAGTTCGACTTCCTGCGCTCCGACCCGCGCTTCCAGGACCTCCTGCGCCGCGTGAACCTCCCGCCGTAAGGTCGCCCGCGGCTCTTGGCGTCCCCCGATTCTTAACTACAAGAAGTTCATTGGGCTATTTTTACGAAAGGGGCAGACGTAGGCGCCGAACCGAACAATCTGCGACAGCCTTGGTCAAGGCGAGGACCCGCCTTGCGGGGTGTTCGCGGGTCTTTTCACGCTTTTCCCTGGGGATGGGATTACACCTTGTGGTGGAGGTGCAGAAGAAGGTTCCCGTATGCCGTCTACCGTCTACTGTCTACCGACAGGGATTACGTCTTGTGCTTGGCGTGGTTAAGAAGACGATGGATGTCTGGCCAAAACTCTTTCAATTCGTAACCGAGGGCATCCATCCCAACTTGGGTGGTCATAACGTTCACGTTGCTGGCGAGCGTATGGGGCTCAGGATGGTACGCATTGGCGATGCCTGCGGCCATGCCGTTCCCGAGGAATTCGGAGAAGTTGAATTGAGTTTTTCCCGACGTGTCCGAGCGCGTGATGAGAACCCGCATGGCGGCGTACCCGAAACGGAAGAAGAAATTTCCCTTTCCCCTCTGGAAGTAGCGCGGGTCTTGCCGGAGCAAAGTGGGGAAGATGGCGCCCGTCCCAAAGTTCCCGATGATGGCGTCGGTATATGCCGTCCCGAAACGTTTGGAATAACCGACAAACCCTTGGCCGTAGGTGGGGTTCGTGTTGTCAGCCTGGCCGATGCCAGATTGGATGCCGATGAACACAACTTCAACCGGGTCGAAGCACCCCTCCGCCACCGCCTTGAATTTTTGCTTGGTTGTGAGCGGAGGTAACTTCGACGCCTTTTCCACGGTCAAGTAGTTGGGCAGAGCAAAGAAAATTCGGTCGTTTTCTAGAGTCTTTGGGGCTTTAGCGGGTTGCTTTTGGCCGGTGTCATTCGCGGGTTTAGTTTGAGTTTGCGAAGTAGCCGGCTGAGTCTGCGGAGTAGCCGACTGAGTTTGGGGGGCAGCCGTTTGGGTTTGTGGCCTAGCGGGAGAGGGAGCCTGCTCCGCCTGTTGTGCTAGCAGTTGAAAAGAACCCCCCAACGTACAGACGAGTAGGATGGCCAGCACAGCGCCGAGGGGCCAAAATTTACGATTCATCATTATTCCAATAATCTCCAGTTCATGTATCTGCGCGTCAAGCCTAATCTATATGATGCTTTGCGGATGGGCCGTGTTACGACTTTGACGTGTCCAGCAGTATAAAACGTTACAGGTATCGCCCGAACCACTGTACGGTGCGGAGGATGACTTCCTGTTCCCAGGCGATGGAAGAATAGACGTGGTCAGCTCCGGGGATGATCGCGAGCTCCTTGGCATCGGCGCCGGCGGCCCAGAAGAAGTCGCGGGCATGGGAGACTGAAATCACTTCGTCGTTTTCCGGATGGACGATCAGCGTCGGCCCTTTAAAGCGGGCGAGATGGCGAATGGGTTCGAATTTGCTCACGTCCTCGACGAGGCGGGGGGAAATTTCGCGGGTGTCAAATTCATGGGCGCCGGGTTTGCCCGGGATTCTTTTGGCCGATTTCTTAACCATGTCGCGGAGTCGAGCGGTGTGTGCGACAGCGCTCCACAGCACCAACGCCTTAGCGGTGACGCTGGGCGCGAGGGTTGCCGCCACCAGTCCACCCAGGGACAATCCCAGCAGGCCTACGCGCTGCGGATCGATGCCCTCCTGACCGCGCAGAAATGCCACGGCGGCGCGCCCGTCAGCGATCTCCCCGGTAAGGGACATCTCGCGGAATTCCCCGGCTGACTCCCCCGACCCATAGAAATCGAATCGCAAGGAGGCTAATCCCGCGCGCGCTAAGGCTCGCGAGCACTTTACGAACATCCAATGCGATTCCATGCGATCGCCAGTGAATCCATGAAAAAACGCCACGCCCGGAATGGGGTCCTTCCCCGCGGCGGCGGGCAAGTGCAACATGCCGCGCAACGTTTTCCCCTTGGCGTTGGGGAACTCCACAAAACGTTCAATCCCGGAATTCTTCATGAGATGCGGATGATGGCTTTCACCACGCCGTTGGTCCGCGCGCTGACGAGTTCAAAGGCGCGGGCGGCTTCCTCCATTTGAAAGTGGTGCGTGATCAGTGGCCGGACGTCCGCACGCCCGCTGGCAATAAGTTCAATCGCGGGCTCCACGCAGGCGTTTTGGCGGCGCACGTTAAGGATGCGCAACTCGTTCCGGCGCATCAGGCTGTGGTTGAAGCTGATGCGATCAACCTCGGGAATGCCGATCACCAGCAGGGCGCCGCCGGGCTTGAGGAGTTCGACGCCCTGGTCGAGCGCGTCCTGCTCACCCGCGCATTCAAACACGGCGTCCAAACCTAGCGGCTCGAGGTGTTGGATGGCGGCGACTACGTTTTCACGCCGCGGATTGCCGGTCCAGGCAGCCCCGCAGGCTCGCGCCATGGCCAAGCGCTCGTCCACCAGGTCGGTCGCGTAAACGGTGGCCTGCGTCCGCGCGCGAATCGCCAGGAGCGTGCACAAACCGATGGGGCCTGAGCCCACAATCCCCACGCGCGCGCCGGGCGCGAGTTGGGCCATCTGCGCGGCATATACTCCGATAGAGAGCGGCTCGACCACCGCGGCCTCATCGTCCGAGAGCGAGTCGGGAACGGGACTGCAACAGGCGGCGGGCATCACCAAGTACTCCGCCAGCGCGCCGGGGGCCTGTCCGGGATTGCCCAGAAATTTCTGCTTGCGGCAGGTGTGTTGGCGGCCGGCACGGCATTGGTCACATTGGCCGCAGGGAATCAGCGGGTCAACCGCCACCCGCTGGCCGGAATGGAGGTTCTTTACCTCCGCGCCGAGTTCCATGACCGTTGCGGCAAGCTCATGGCCGAGGATGAGTGGAAATGGCGCCGCCTGGGGCCCAATCCTCCCCTGCGTGTAATAATGGATGTCCGAACCGCACACGCCCAGGGTGTCAACCCGAAGCAGAACGTCGTGCGGCCCGCTTATGCGGGGCGCCGGCGCCTGACCCACCTCCATTTGTCTCAAACCGGTAAGGTAGACGGCTTTCATGGTTGTTTTTTGCACGCAGTTCATTGTTGACTTGAATCACTTCGATAGTACCACAAAACGAAGCAGCCGGGCCCAAGGCCCGGCTGCGGTGGTGGAGTGATTCAGATTTCAAGGACCCAAACGCCCGTCATGCGGGGTCTAGGCCGGGTTCGACGCAGTCACGGCCAAGGCGATCGTGACATATCGCAGGACCGTGGTGTTGGAAGTCAACTCGCCGGTAAGGGTGATGGTGTAGCCCCCGGTGGTCGTCCCGGACTGCACCAGGATTCCGGAACGGCAAGAAGCTGCCAGCGCCAGGTTCAGTGCGAAGATCAGGCTGAGCGTTCCCATGCGTACCGCCATCCAGCCTGACCCGAGCCATCCCTGGCGGGCTCTACGTCGGTTGCCCAAGGCCAGGGAAGCCAGCCCGGCAAGGCAGAGAAGCCCGAATATTATGGGCGGAAGCTTGCCCCCCGGGAATCGCGGCGGAGCACGCGTGTAGCTGGGGGGAGTGACATAGACCTGCGTGGTGACGGTCAACGTGACCGAGCTGGGGCCGCCATTGGGAGTCGTGTTGGTCGAGGACCAAACGCAGGTGGCGGCGGGCGGCATCTGCAGTTGCGGTGGGCAAAGCAGCGTGACGTTCGAGTTAAATCCGTTCAGCGGGTTGACGAATATTGTGTAGACTGCCTGGTGGCCCGCCGTGACGACGGCTGACGACGGAGCAGCCGATAGGGAATAATCCGTGAACCCAAGACTCAGTTGCAACGGAAACGACTGCGAGCCGCTGGTCCCCGTCACGGTAAAGAGATAGGGATTGGGCATCTGGGTCGTTAGGTTGGTGATCGTCAAGGTGCTGCTGGCTCCGCCAACAAAAATGGGGTTTTGGCTGAACGTGCACTGGCTGCCGGAGGAGCAGGAGAGAGTAATGGCTCCGGTGAAACTGGTGGGCCCATTGGCGACGATGACGAAAGTTGTCTGGTCGCTGCCGATGATCGTGGGGTTTACGGCGCTGGGGGAGGAGAGCGTGAAGGCAGCGGCGCCTATTCCTGTAAGCGCCACGGTCTGGGGACTGCCGGCAGCGTTGTCACTGATGCTCAATGTGGCGCTTCGGGTGTTACTGGCCGTGGGGGTGAACCACACGTCGACCACGCAACTTTGAGACACGGCGAGCGTGTTGTTCAATGCGTTGCAAGTGTTGCCCGGAACACCGGTCGCGGGATTGGTCACAGTAAAGTCGAGGCTGGTGCCCACCGAGAATTTCGATATCGTTAACGGTTGCGTACCCGTATTGGTAATGGTGACGCTTTGGGGTGCGCTCACGGCCCCGACACTGGTGCTGGTGAAAGAAAGGCTGGTGGGTTGGACTGTGACCGCCGTGGCCGCCGTTATTCCACTTCCCGTCAGGTTAATTTGTTGCTGAGTGCCCGCCTCCCCTCCGGCATTGTCAGTAATCGTTATATACGTGGGGATGTTGCCGGGAGCGTTGGGTGTAAAGGTGACGTAGATCGTACAGTAAGCGCCACCGGCGGGAATAGTGCCCACGCAGTTGTCCGTTTCCGTATAGATCGTGGTGGAGTTGGCGACGGGGTTGATTTGAATCTGTGTAATCACCAAGGGCACCGAACTCGTGTTGACGATGGTGACCGGCAGCACGGGGCTGGCGACGCTTATCGTTTGGCCTCCGAAATTCAAGGTGCCAGGGCTGAAGGAGATGTTGGGGTTACTGCCTGGGTCCATTTTGGCGATAAACGCGTTGCCGGCCGTCCCGACCAGGGAGGACTTGTAGGGGGGAACATAGACGGTAGCGAATTGGGGCGGGGAAACGGCCGGAAAATTCGTGGAAGTGGTGCTGCCGGTAATGTAGGGGTCGCCGCCATTGTCCAGCGCGATGGCCTGCCCGAAGTCCGTGCCATTACCACCCAGGTAAGTGGAGAACGTCAAGGCGTCTCCCCCGGCATTGAGATGCGCGACGAAAGCGTCGGGGCATGGAGCATTCCCGCAATAGAGGGCATTGGAACTAAGTCCCAAAACTGCTTGAATCGGATTCGCGGTGGGGAAGTCAGTGGATTCCGTGAAGCCCGTAACGAAGGCATCTCCGGCGTTGGTTGACCCAGTGGGAATCACGGCGATGGCGTTGGCTTGGTCAACGCCGCTGCCTCCCAGATACGTCGAGTAAGCCAGGGAGGATCCGGAAGAATTCAATTTGGTGACGAAGGCATCGGAAGGGCCATTCAGCACGGTCTGATAGGCGCCGTTGGTGGCGGGAAAATCTGTCGAACTCGTTCCCCCCGTGACGTAAATGTTGGGGGTCTGGGCACTGTCCAAGGCGAGCCCATAGGCGTAATCATTGCCCGAGCCGCCCAGGTAGGTCGAGAACGTTAGGGCTGCGCCGGTGGGGTTCAGCTCGGCAACAAAAGCATCTGCCCCGCCCTTGTTATTGCTTTGGTAGGCGGCGACTGTCGGAAAGTCCGTCGAGAAGGTGTAGCCGGCGAGATAGGCATCTCCAGAGCTATCGACCTGAATGGCCTGGGCAGTATCGGCTGCCGAGCCTCCCAGAAAAGTAGAGTAGACAAGCGCCGTGCCGGTGAAATTGACCTTGGTGACGAAGGCATTCTGAGAACCGTTGAGACTGGATTGGTACCCCCCTGCGACGACGGGAAAGTTCGCCGACTGGGTCGAGCCGGTCACGTAGGCATCGCCGGAGGAATCGACAGCGACTCCCTGGCCGTAGTCGGCACCGTTGCCGCCCAAATAGGTGGAGTATTCCAGGGTAGTGCCCGTCGTATTAAGCTCGGCGACGAAAGCGTCGGTATTGCCGCCATAAGTCAATTGGAAGGGATTCGTGCCGGTGATCGGCGATTTGGTGGGGAAGTCCGCTGAGGTGGTGTAACCGGTAACAAAGGGGCTATCATTGAACAGGGCAAGGGCCGTGGCCGTGTCGGTGCCGCTACCGCCCAAATAGGTGGAAAAAATAAGCTGGGTGCCACCGGAATTGATTTTCGTCACGAAGCAGTCGCCGTTTCCCCTGCTGGAACCCTGGTAGGGTGTTCCAGCTGTGGGGAAGTTGGTCGAGTTCGTGCCGCCCGCAATGTAAGCATCCAGCGTGGAGTCAACCGCAATGGCGTAAGCGACGTCGCCTCCAAGGCCGCCGATGTAGGTGGCGTAAACGAGAACCGGGTCGATGACCACTGGCTGGCTGTGGTCATAGGGGCCAAGCTCGAAGCGAACATGGTTTTGCGCGTCCAGGGCATAATGGCCCTCGATGGGTGTGCGTCGACCGTAGTTCTTGGCCGGTTGCCCTCTAGCGGGTTCGGTTTGGTAAACAATGGGTTTGTGCAATTGCACATCGCCGCTCGGAAGCGCAACCACAAGGTCACCCTGCGAGTTGATCCGTAGCACGGCATGCCCTTCTGTCTCAATTCCCAATGCGATGGACCGGGGGTCAGCGCCGGGCGCTACGACAAAGTCATACTCCAGTTCTCCCCCCTGGGTACCGTAATAGACCAGGTCGACGCCGGGATAAACGCCATCGTATTTGACCCTTGCGAAGGTGGGAATATTCTTACGCCATTTGCTGGGGACGTTGCCAATGAAGTAGTTGACTTTGCCCGGCAACTCCTCCGTGCCCGTCACTTTGGCGGTGGCGTCTGCACCCACTAGTTGCATGCGAAGAACGGCGTCATGGGTCCGTGGTGGGTTGTCCGTTGTCCGTTGCCCCGCCTCTTTTATCACAGGCAACCGTCCACGGCCGACGGAGGAAGGACCACTGTCGGCAACTGACGACTGACCACTGACAACTGACGACTTCCTCAGCGTGAGGACGGCCTCGCCGCCCGTCAGGAACAAAGTATATCCCTGCCCGCGCGAGAGGAAATTCACGCTCGGATCGGTTTGCCCACGATTCGCCTCGAAACTAAGCGGCAACGCCCCATAGAGGTGTGCCCATTGGGCAGTAGAGCGAGTTTTGGCGGTGGGGAATCCTGCACCCCCGTCCCTTTGCAGAATGGCCGCGCCGAGCAAGAGTGCAATCAATAGCAGGCAATACGGGAGGCGTCGACCTCTCTTAATCGCGCCTGGGTTTGCGCCTTGGGCGCAGATGGCAGTGCCGCTCCTTCCAATCACGACAGTCCTCCTCGGAAATGATCAAGATTCTGGAATTCCGTTCCTGCTTCATCAACTCATCGAACGCGCTACCCTGGCGTGACGAAGCCCATCGCGCGTTGGCGCTAGGCATTTGGTAGAACCGATAGGTTCACCGTGGTTGTTCGCGTTACTCCGGAGCCGTTCCCCAGGGTTCCCTTAATCGTAATGGTCGAGGTGCCAGAGGGTGTCCCATTTACGAAGGGAGTGATATTGATCGGGTTCACGTAGTTTTCGCAGCTCACGCCCAGGGCTAGCAGAACCATGGCCGCGAACAGAATCACCAAACTCCATCGATGGCGCATCCGCCGCGCGATCCTGCTAAAGCCTGCGACCATCGCCCCCATTAAAGTCAGCAAGCCTACAAGAAGAATCCGGCGCGCAGATCCGGGCGGAATGCCGGGAGGCCGCAGCGGGGGAACGCGCGCCGACTCGGCCTCCGTCGTAATCGTCAGCGTGCCTGAGGCCGTCACGTTCGTCGCTCCCGACGGTGTCAAGGCAGGGGGATTCCAATAACACGTTGTGCCCGGAGGGATCCCGCTACAACTTAGGAGCACAGTCTGGCTGAATCCATTCGTGGGCGTGGCGGTGATCGTGTAAGTGGCATTGGCCCCGGCCGTCACGGTGGTACCGGAGGGCGTCGCTGACAGTGAGTAGTCGGCAATAAAGATCGCTAGCGAGATGGATGCGGTCTGCCCGGTACTCGTCCCATTGACCGTGAAGTTCATAGGACTTGCGGTGCTTGAGGTAAGGCCTGTGACGGTAAGATTGCTTGATCCTCCGACTGAAATCGAAGGCGGACTAAAGGTACACGTCGCGCCTGAGCCGCAAGCCAAGGCGATGGATCCCAGGAACGTGCTGGGGCCCGCCGCGGCGATGGTAAAAGTTGCACTCGTGGTGCCAATGAGAACAACACTCGATCGCTGGTTGGAGGAAAGCGAATAGGTCGGGCTCCCCGTGCCCGTCAAAGCAACTGACGTAGTCCCGTTCACCGCGTTCGACGTCACCGTGACGCTGCCGGTTTGAGACCCCGTGGTGGTGGGAGTAAAGTTCACGGACACGGTGCAACTTTGGCCCACGTTTAACGATGCGGGGACGGTGGGGAAGTTCGTCCCACAGGTGTTGGTTTCTCCGAAAGCGCCGGTGGCGGCGATATTGGTAATTGTGACCGCTTGATTGCCGGTATTAACGAGAAGAGCGGTTTGGCTCGGGCTCGTGACGTTGACGGTTTGCGCCGCAAACGTCATCTTTGTCGGAGTGAGGGTCAGCGAACCTCCGGTCAGGACCCCGTGTCCCGTGAGCGTGATAGTCTGCGTCGACCCACCACCGGCGTTGTCATTAATTGTGATTTGATCGGTTTCGAGACCCACTGACGTGGGGGTAAAGATAATCTGGATGGTGCAGGTGCCTCCACCGCCAGGCACGGATGTTCCACAGGTATTGGTCTGCCGGAAGTCACCACTGGAGGTGATGCTGGAGATACTCAACGCGGCGCTGCCCTCATTGGTCAGGGTAACGAATATCGGAGTGCTGGCAATTTGGAGCGGCTCATTCCCAAAGTTGACCTTTTGCGGATTCAGTGACACGGAAGGAGCATCCTGGGAGCTGACCTTGGTGAGGAAGGCATTGCTGTCGGTGAGCGACCCCTGGAAAAGCCACTGGAAGGCCTGGTAGGTGGCGGGGAAGTTCGAAGAGAAGGTGTTGCCCGCCACGTAGGCCGCCCCCGAGGAGTCAACCGCAATCCCTTCGCCGGAATCCGTGCCGTTTCCCCCAAGGAACGAAGAGAATACAGGAATGCCCGTGGGTGCGAATTTAGCCACGAAGGCGTCCGCGCACGGGACCGTCGGCTGATTGACAAGGTTTGTTGATCCGCAGGTTTCGGCGCCATACAAACCCAGGACGTTCTGGAAAGGATTCAGCAGTGGAAAATCTGCCGACTGCGTAAAGCCCGTGATGTAAATGTTTCCCGCGGAATCCAAGGCCAACCCGTTTGCCTGGTCAGTCGAACTGCCCCCGAAAAGCGTGGAAAAAACCAAGACGGAGGCATCGGGAGCGACCTTGGTAATGAAGGCATTGGAGGTACCCTGAAGTGCGGATTGATAGGCGGTGGCAGTCACAGGGAAATTTGCGGATTGGGTGCTGCCGGTGAGGTAGATATTCCCGTTGGAGTCCACGACCATCGCCGTCGATTTGTCGAGGGATGATCCGCCCAAATAGGTGGAAAACAGCAAGGCGCTGGAGCCCGGCGTGAACTTCGTAATAAAGAGATCGGAGCCGCCGCTCAGCGAGCTTTGATACGCGTTCTGGGTGGGGAAATTGGTGGAGTAGGTGTAGCCGCTGATGTACACATTCCCGGAGCTGTCCACCGCGATGCCGGTGCCATAATCGGAGAGCGATCCGCCAAGGTAGGTGGAATATAACAATCCCCCGTTAGGGTTGACCTCCGCCACGAACGCATCGTAAAGGCCGGCATTGCCAAGCTGAATAGGATTCAGGGTGGGGAAGTCCGTTGACTGGGTGGATCCAGTCACAAATGCATCCCCGGACGAATCGAGTGTCACGGCCGTTCCGAAATCAATGGCCGTCCCACCGATGTAAGTTGAGTAAAGTAATGCGGAGCCATCCGCCTTCATTTTGGTTAAGAAAGCGTCTTGAACGCCGCCGAACAACGGCTGAAGTACCCCGGAGGTGGTGGGGAAGTTGTTCGAGGTCGTGCTCCCAACGATGAAGATGTCGTCGGTGGCGTCTAGAAGAATCTGCGCGGGAGTGTCGATCCCTGTGCCTCCAAGGTATGTCGAGAAGATGAGTCCAGAGCCGGAGGGGTTGAATTCAGTGACAAAAACGGTCCCGGAACCACCCTGGTATATCGGCTGGTATGCCGACGAGGTGGTGGGGAAATTGGTGGAAGCCGTGACGCCCGTCACGTAGGCGTCACCCTCGGAGTCGACGGCTACGCCGAAAGCCGCATCCCCACCGGTCCCCCCCAGGTACGTCGAGTAGGTCAAGACAGGGTCGATGACCAATTTCTGATGGCGATCGTACTTCCCCAGCGCGAAGCTGACTTTCCGACCATGAACCCGATATTGGATGGGAATTTCCCTTTGTTGCTCGCCCTCCAGTTGATACGCCCGTGGCTGTTGTAAGCGCACTTCACTTCTGCCAACGGCCAGGACCAAGTCCCCGGTCGAGTCCACGCGGATTCGGTCCGCCCCTTCCAGTCGCCAGGAAATCACTTTGGGGTCAATCCCGGCTGTTAGCTCGAAATCATTTTCCAGTTGCCCTTGCCGGCCGTAATAAATCAAGTCCACTCCCGGATACACTTGCTGATAGCGGATGCGGGAAAAATTGGGGATGTTCGTCCGCCACCTTGCCGGATCGCTGCCGACAAAATAATTGCTTCTGCCGGGAAGCACCTCTTCACCATGGATGGCTGGCGCGCGTGCGGCCCCTTGCAGGACAAGACGTAGCCATTCGGTGGGATTTCCGGCACCCGAGCTTCGGAGGCTGAGGACCGCACCGCCGGGGGTCAGGAACAACGTGTAGCCCTGTCCCCGGGCTAAGTATTTAACCTGCTGATCGACCTGCCCTTGGTTGGCCTCGAAACTCAGCGGCAGCACGTAGGAACGGATCGCGGACGGAGTCAAAGTCTCATCGGGCGAGGCAGGAGCGCCAGCCCACCCGCGGCTAGAATGCGCGAGGCAAATTCCAACCACCAAATAAAGGAGGGATGATCTAAACCGACTCTCAGTTTTCAAAGGTCCTCTTGTCATTACTTCGGGGCCGCTCGGTTGGTTGGGTAGCGGTTTTGCGACGGGCGACCGACGAAGTCATTTAATCCTAAGCGTCCCCAGGCGATGGTTGAGCTACTCGCCAGTCGTTAAGTTCCGCAAAATTCCCGTGAAGTTATAACGCAGCATGATGAAAGCGGAATCATAATTGTAGTGGACACTCCTCGTATACCCCAGCATGACGCTGAAATTTTTGAATCTTTTGTTGTTGATCGTAAGATAAGCGCCGAAGCCATTGTCGCGGGAAATCCTCGACGGCCCCGAACCATACGTGTTGACATACTCCCCGCCCGTCTCGAAGTATTGATCCCAAAAACGGTTGTGGTTTTCGTTTGTCTTCGGCCCGGTCCAGCCGAGTAGACTGTCCGGTGCCACGATCCGGCTATAGACTTTCTGTGGCCCCACCGGGGAGAGGCCGTAGGCGGAGCCTTCCAAGCGGTAGAATTTCTTGATCGTAAATGCCCCGCCAACTTCCCCATTTCCGATTAAGCCCAGAGTTTCATACGGTCGCGCGAGCTCATAAGGCCGGGGAAAGACCTGCCGGTCGACGGTCCCCGTACCGAAGCCAAAATTCAGAAAGGGGGAGAATTTGGCATCGTAGTTGAGAATCTGGTAATTACGATCCAAGTGGTTGAACAATTCCACGACCATGCGCCCATTGGAGTAGGTCTTGACCATATTAGGCCCCATCGAGCCCGTCAAAATGGAGGTGATGTTGGTCCTGTTGCGCCTGGTGTCGTAGCGGACGTCGATGTAGGGAGCCCCAATGGCCGTCTGGTATCGATAGTCAGCGGCGACGATGGGGAAAAAGGTGCGAGTGGAATAGAGCGGTACACCGATATCGACGGACGTGTGCTGATTGAACTTGTATCCGAGGTCGAAGTCCCAAGTCACGATCGTGCCCATGTTGAAGTTATTACCCTCGGCCTGCACAAAGGCGGTGGGCCCAGTATCCTCGGGATTCGCACTTGCGGTAGCAGTTTGAGCCGGCGGGGCAGTCTTTTGGCCGGGAGTGGATTGTGCCATCCCGGATTGTGCCAGCAAAAAGGCAAGGAGCAGGAACGCGTAAATTGGCCTCACTTCACATATCCCCTTCCCAAGCATATTTCTTCCCCAGGCGAAATCCTGAATCGGGGGTGGGCGGCGACCTCGACGTTGAGCGCCTTCGGCTCTGCGCCTTTCCCACTCCGAATCTCGGCCGGTGGGCTCGACTTGCTCTCGGTTGCAACCTTAATGAAACAGAGCTTGATGAAATCGGATCGTATTTCTCATCCCCGATTCGACGCCGAACAATGCAACGTAGCGCAGGGGGCTACGGGCGGCTACCTGATCGTTCGGGTCCCCTTGAGCAGTGTCTCAATCCGAGGGGCAGAAGGCTTTGTTTCGGCCCTACCGCGTCGGAGCGGCCGTTATCTTTTCCCCCGGCCGCACGGCATCATCGAAGCGTTCTGGAGCCGAACATACCCTAGCGCCCCAGACCCTCTTCCGGCAACCACGAGATACTTCCAACTCGCTAACGTCCCCGGAAAGGCGTGCGCTATTGAACCACCGAACGCTGAGATGCACATTTACCGCGATGGGGTTTGAAGGAGGGCGAAAATTTTTTACAGCCTCTTTACATTTTCCGCCACCGCTTCTTGCTTTTTACCTGAACCCGAAGCATGCACACACGCACAATGATCTTAACTCGCGCAGATTCGCGCGTCGAGAACGATACCTCGAGAATTATATCAGCACAATAGAAGTTTGTGAACCGCCGCGTTAACATTAGCCGTCACCGGGAACCGCGGTTGCCCACCCCGCCGGGCGACGTCTGTAGCGCAATGCGCATCTGAAACGTATATAAGTCTATGGCCACCAAACTTGAACAGTCGCTCGGCGCGTACGGGATTATCGCTGGCCTCAGCGCGTTGTTGGTGGCGTTGGCGGTTTTGCAATTCCGGTGGAGCAATCAGATCCGGACGGCGGAAATGCAAAAGAAAGAGGCCGCGCTCGAGGCGGGAATGAACGGGTTTCGCGAGGATCTCCGTCGCGAACTGGCCGGAATCTGCACCAGCATTACCTACCGCCCGCTGGACCAGGCCCCGGCGATTGAGGATCTCTACGCCCAGGATTGCAGAGATTGGGCGCGATCTTCCGACCACCGGGAACTCGTGGCCAACTATTATCTTTGGGAACAAAAAAAAGGGGCAGACTATTCTTTCCTCCAATTTAATCCCCTGGACGATACTTTTCAAGCGGCGGCTTGCCCGGCGCGTCTGGGGACTCTGTGTGACACTTCCACCCTCGACGCCACGCTGACCTCGCGGGGCAGGGATTTCGGACCTATGGGGTTACGCTGGCGCCTTCAAGGTGAGTTGCTGGCGATGTTGCGCCCCATACCCCAACCGGGCTGGCGTAATCGCGGGAATCGAACTGGTTGCCCCCCCGACTGCTCGCCCGCGGGATTCATGATTGTCGAACTGAACCGCGAGGTGCTCCTGAAGCGATTCCTACCTGAGCTTGCTCAGAGGTATTTCGCCGGGCCGAACGGCCTCCTCTATGATGTGGCGATCATCGACGCCGCGAATCCTCCCCAATTCATTTACTCGTCGGAAGCGCGCCACCCTCCAGAACTGGTGACTTCGCCGGATGAGACGGTGCATCTGTTCAGCTCGTTCCGAGCGCGGGCGGAGCTCCGGCAGGGAAGTTCCCGTGAGCCGGGCGGCGCGGAGAGGCGCGGGCGGCTGCCTCCTCAATTCCCTTACCCGGGGGGAGGAGCCTGGCGCGAGCCCCCTGCCCGCGGGCGGGGCTTTTTGGCCACGCCGATCCTCGCGGACGCTTCCGCCTCGGGATGGCGCCTGGTCGTCCGTCACCCGGGAGGATCGCTCGCGGAAGCGGTGGCGATGACTTGGACCCGGGACTTGTTGCTGGGCTTCGGGGTGTTGTTGGTGCTCGCCGCCAGCATGGCCTTGGTTTTGGTCTGGACGCAAAGAATCCGGCGTTTGGCGAGGATGCAGATGGATTTTGTCGCCGGGGTGTCGCACGAGCTGCGCACTCCCGTGAGCGTCATCTCCTCGGCGGCGGAGAATCTTGCTGATGGCGTGGTGGAGGCAAAGCCTCAGGTGAAGCAGTATGGCGCCCTCATCCGCAACGAGGCCCAGCGCCTTGCCGCGATGATTGAGCAGGTTCTGCTCTTTGCTGCCACGCGCAATAACAACAAGCAATACCAGCCGCTTCCCGTTCCCGTGGCAGAGACGATTGATTCTGCCCTGGCGGATTTGGCCCATCTCACCGCCGCCAATGGCTTCACGGTGGAGAAGGAAGTGGCTCCCGGGCTTCCCCCGGTCCTGGCCGATCCCAAGGCTCTTGGCCGCTGCTTGCAAAACCTCATGACCAACGCCTTGAAGTATGGTGCAGGCGGACATTGGATGGCCGTCCGCGCCCATCCCGGCTCAGGGCCGGAAGCGGGAGAGATTTTGATAACTGTGCAAGATCGAGGGCAGGGAATCGACCCCGTCGAGATTCCCCATATCTTCGAGCCTTTTTACCGCGGAAATGCCGCTCGGGCTTCCCAGACTCATGGTACCGGATTGGGTTTGAGTCTAGCGAAAGAAGCAGCGGAAGCCATGGGCGGAAAACTGACGGTGACGAGCCAGCCGGGCGAAGGGAGTGCATTTACCCTGCATTTCCCCGCGGCAAAGTGAAGGGTGATGGCGGCCTGGTGCGGTGAGGAATCGGCAGAGGTTTGCTGCGGCCCCAAGCGCCCAAGGAGAAACGGCGATTCCCATGAACTCTCACATTCTCTTAGTCGAAGATGAACCAGGGTTGGTGCTCACGCTTAGCGATCGTTTGCGCAGCGAGGGCTACTTGGTGGACGCGCTTTATGAGGGAACCGAAGTTGTCGAACGAGCCACACGCACTCACTTTGGACTGATCATTTTGGATGTTATGCTGCCGGGCAAAGGGGGCTTTGAGGTGTGCCAGGAGCTGCGACAACGCGGTTTTACCACGCCCATCCTGATGCTCACCGCGCGCACCCAGATGGTCGACAAAGTGAAGGGGCTTAAGATCGGAGCCGACGACTACCTGACCAAGCCCTTTGAAATGCCGGAACTCCTGGCGCGCGTTGAGGCCTTGCTCCGGCGGGGAAAAGGGGCGGGCAGCGACGGCCCGGACTTTTACGATTTTGGACCGCTTCATATCGATATGCGGCGCACCGAGGTGTTGCGCGATGGCTCACTCGCCCCGCTTTCGACCAAGGAATTCCAACTGCTTCGTTATCTCATCGAACATCGAGGCAGGACCTTGAGCCGTGAGGAACTCTTGAAGGACGTGTGGGGTTACAACTCCGCGCCTTCCACACGCACGGTGGACGTCCACGTAGCCTGGCTCCGGCAGAAGCTTGAAAGCAATCCCAAACAGCCTAAATACATCATCACCGTGCATGGGCAAGGTTATAAGTTCGCGGCTTGAGGGATGCCCGCTGATGCGGTGGTCCGGCCATCTTGGCCGTGACTCCTCACGGGCGGGACGCACGTGCCACAGGTCCGGCACGCACCTTCTGACAGAGTGACCCGATGCTGACATGTCTTGACCACATCATTCTCGGAATCAACGACCTTGACCAGGGCATTGCCCGGGTAGAACGGCTCACGGGTGTGCGCGCGCTTTTCGGTGGCGTTCATCCCGGCCGCGGCACAAGAAACGCGCTGCTGGCGCTCGGCCCAAGCGCCTATTTGGAAATCATGGCGCCCGATCCCGAGCAGTCCTCCCCCGCGTGGTTCACCCAGGTGCTCACTCTTCCTGTGCCGAGAATTATCGGCTGGGCGGTGCACACTTCCGATCTTCCCGCGCTCGTGCAAGCCGCGGTGTCGGCTGGCATCCCAATCGACGGACCTCATGATGGCGCGCGCTCGCGTCCGGGGGGTGGAATTTTGAGTTGGAAATTGATTCGTAGCTGGGACGACCGCGGTGGGTTGCTTCCGATTATTCTCGATTGGGGCGAATCGGTTCACCCTGCCCAAGACGCGCCGGCAGGATGCCATCTCGAGAGCTTCCACCTACAGTCACCCGACGCGGCGGAATTGAAGCGCATCTTCCAAACCCTATTCGTGGAAGTTCAGGTGGAGCCGGCGGTTAAACCCCGGATGCTCGCGCACATCACGACTCCCAGGGGTGATGTGGAATTAACGTCCTGAGCTGTAGGGCCGAGCGGCGCTCGGCCGCGGATTCGGCCAGTTCCAGAATTATGTCCTAACTCCCGGCAAATTGGGGCAACAGGTTGGCTTGCCGTACGATGGCACCCGTAAGAGTATGATGCGCGGGCAAAATGTCACTTTTCCGGCCTCTGGCATGATCGTTTGGACCCCTGCAACGAATTCCCCAAACTTAGACGGCCTTGACTTTATGTCTCCCCTCGGCGGCCAAGGATGGGCAGATTAGATGACGGGTGCGTGTCCGACCCCGCCACCGATGACTTTCAGTTCGAGGCCCATGAGCCATGAGACTTTCGCAATCTTTCCTATCACGTGACCGACGCCGAGCGCGCAATGGTGAGTCGGACCCTCGCTACAGAGGGCGTTGACGAAGGCCGCCGGTTCCAGCGCAAATCGCAGCCGGCTGTTGGTATTGCCGATTTTGAGCCGCTCCCCGGTTAGGCATTCACCCTCCGCAGCGAGGAGTTTCAGCCGGCCGTCGTGCGTTTGGGTGAGGCCGAGAATGGTGATTGGTCCTTTGCGGACGCTGGCTTCCACGCTGACGCCGAATCCGGATTTGCCGTGATAGAGGCCGAGCCCGCGCAGAATCGGCCTGCCTTCGGCGATTCCCAAATGGAAGGGGCCGTCGTGCCCCATCAGGATGAAACGCTCGCGAAAGTCCATGGCGTAAAGCTCGGTGTAGCTGCCTCCCGCGCCCAGCAGGTCCATAATCTTCATGGCTTGGCAGTTCTTCAGATCCGCTTCCCCCGAGCACGGAATCCCGCGCGCCGTCAGTAGCGAGCAGCCCAGAATCAGACCGGCGCCGAGCCGCTCGTAGATGTTGCCACCCACTCCGCGGTAGTAGTAGGTCAAGCCATCGAGGTCAAAGTCTCGCACCAGGTGATCGAGCCCCACCGCCACCCGGCAGGCCCAATCCATTTGGTCCGGAGCCGGTTTTTTCGCCAGCGGGTCCGACGGGCTGTCTTCGCTGATATCAAAGATGCTGTTGGTTTCCTCCGCCTTGCGTGCGAGTTCGGCCTCCGTCGCGGCGCTCACGCACGCCTCCAGATCGCACATTTCCAGGACCTCGATGTGAGTCCCTAGTTGCGCCTGGTGCTGGGTGAAGTCGCTATACATATCCAGCATCCCCGGATAGGGGTGCCCAAGGTATCCAATTCGAGCTTGGCGCAGATTGTGAACCACCTTGGCGGCGGCGCACCACTCAGCGATTTCCGCCCACGCAGACTCGCTCGATTCGCGCACATCCGGTTCCGCATCCAGCATGCCGGTGACCTGCCGGAAGGGAATCGCCGCACGCGCAAACGCTCCGGCAATTTCCGGAACGCAGCAGGCGCAGCAGTTGGCCAGCCATTCGCCCGTATCGGTGTGGGCATAATCCAGTGCCGCGCGCGGTTGGAGATTCAGAACCACCACGGGGGCCTTGGCCCCTTGGATGACCGGCAGAACCTGGGTGGAGGTGGCATATGTCCCCACGTAGCAGAAGACCAAATCGACGCCCGCTTGGCGAAAGGCCTGGCCGGCCGCGTGGGCCTTGTGCGCATCGTCCACCAAACCGGCGCTCTCGACGGACGCCCATTCGCCGATCCGCGCTTCCACCTTGCGCTGATAACCCTCCAGTCGCTCTTTAAGCCCGTGAAACTGCGGCCAGTAAGCCGCCAAGCCAATTCCGAATACTCCCACCTTTGCCTTTTCTGCTTGCCGCACTTTGACCTCCAGGGTTTTGCATGGTTGAACTTCCGTTTATCGGGAGAGCCCGCACGATGTCCCAGTCCACACTTGATAATGCCAGTTCCGGCGATTGTCAATTTATTCCGGAGGGTGTCGCGCCCTATAATTCAGGGGGACCTGAAAGCCCGCGTAGCGGGCGTCATCCTTTCACTCGTGTCCAAAACAGTTTTTTGAATTATGGCGGGAAAGCGACAGTTGCCCTCCTGCAATGGCTGTTTCAGAATGACGTTGCTGAAACATCTCTGAAGGCCGTTGAGGAGGGCACCA
>Ga0208034_1000910_pt1 | contig 20351 bp, 19 predicted proteins | sample June2015DPH_8_10_FD_184699 | JGI IMG/M metagenome (GOLD analysis project Ga0208034, IMG submission 184699) | Peatland microbial communities from SPRUCE experiment site at the Marcell Experimental Forest, Minnesota, USA - June2015DPH_8_100... | ecosystem: Environmental > Terrestrial > Soil >...
CCAAACTGCGCTGGCGCATCGAGCGCGACTACGAGGAACTGAAGCAGGAACTCGGACTGGGACATTATGAAGGCCGCAACTGGCGCGGATTTCATCATCACGCCACGCTTTGCATTGCCGCCTATGGTTTCCTGGTGTTGGAGCGGTGCCTTTCCCCCCCTGCACCAGGTTCGCCGCCACTGCGGGCAGTCGACCTCCGGCTTCGCTTACCCCGTACGCAACCCAGCTACACGCCTCGCGGCGCTGCCGGTGCGGACCGAACGGCATAATCCATCCTCGATTGCCACCCTGCACCGCCTGATCGCCACCCACTTGGCCCGCTCCCTGCCCAGGTGTCCCTGCTGCCGGCGAGGCTTCTTATAACACAGTAGTACTAGGAGGCTTCCGCCTGGAGACGTGCAATCGATAATCGCACCTGGAATTGTGTCCCTTTGCCCACCACGCTGGTGACGTCGATGTGGCCGCCGTGCGCTTCCACCATGCGACGGGCGAGCGAGAGTCCCAATCCAGTACCGTGCCCCTTGGTGGTGAAGAAGGGACGAAAGATGTTGGGCAGGTGTTCCGGCGGAATTCCCTTGCCTTCGTCAGCGACGGTGATGAGCACGTCGTCCTCATCGCTCTCCAAGGAAACGCGGATCACACCGGGCTTGTCCATGGATTGAATCGCGTTGAGCAGCAGGTTCAGCAACACCTGGTTGATCTGATCTGCGATGCGTCGGCCTTATTGCGCGTTTGGGTCACTTCCCAGCCCAAACTCGTATAGTTTAGACTTGGAAGTCTCGCATCTCTTCCGCCGATGGTTCACGGGCCAGCAGGGAGAACGGGAATGATGGAAAAAAGAATTTTGTACCTGTCCATGCTCATCTTGGGCATGTTCATGTTGCCCTACAGCGTGCCGCTAACCGCACAGGACGACAATACGACCATCAACCATGCAACAAGGTTTGCTGTTTCGCCTCCGCTCAGAGACCTGGCCAAACTGCCATCTCCACCGCAGTACGGCTTTCACGAGGCCAATCCGGTTCGCCGCATTGCGAAACGCCCCGTCGGACCGGTAGTGGATACGGTGGAACAGCGTGGCGCTACTCCGTCGGCCAACTATACCGTCGGTGCCAATTTCCTTGGAGTTGGCAACGGTTTCCCCGGATACAGCGTCCATGACGCTCCTCCCGATACCAACATGGCGGTTGGCGACACCCAGATCGTCCAGTATGTCAACGTCTCCTATGCGGTCTGCCAGAAGACTTCGCCTTACACCTGCGGGCCAGCCATTGAGAGCAACACCCTTTGGAGTTCCCTCGGCGGCATATGCGCTACTAACAATAGCGACATCATCGCCCAGTGGGACGTAGCGGCACATCGCTGGCTCCTCGCCCAGAACGTGCTCACTGGGACCTACGGTGTTTGCGTCGCCATTTCCACCAGCAACGACGCAACAGGTACGTACTATCTCTATGAGTTCCCGGTTCTGAACGGCGGCCTTCCCGACTACCCGAAGTGGGGCATCTGGACCGTAAATTACGGGCAGACGTGGAACAACTTTGGTCCCGGCCGCAGCGGCTTCGTGGGTCCGGTGTTATGCGCCTACAACAACGCCAAGCTTCTGGTCGGCGACGCGACCGCGGAGCAGATTTGCCATCAGTACGAAAAGACCGAAGACAGCCTGCTTCCGGCCGACCGTGATTCGCCGACCGGGCCCCCGGGGGGCCAGGATCAGTTCGCGATTGGCAGCGTCGGCGACGTGGACAACTCCCATCTGTCGCTGTACTCGGTGCACATCAACAACCTGAATGACTGGACACAGGGCGCTACCTTCACCGGTGACGGCAACTCTCAACTCGTCACTATTGCCGCCTTCACTCCTGCTTGCAACGGCGCCTACGGCGGCAATTGCGTCCTACAGAAGGGTATTTCGGATCTGCTGGACTCACTTGGCGATCGCTTGATGTATCGCTTCGCCTACTACAATGACACCCCGTCTCTTTCAACTCCGCAGCAGCACTGGTATGTGAATCTTGACGTGACCGCCTCGGGCGGACAGAACGCCGTCCGCTGGATGGAGTTTGCAACTCCACAGACCATCGTCAACCCTACCGATCTGACGATCTTGCAGCAGGGAACATACGCACCCGACGCGAACTGGCGCTGGATGGGCTCAATGGCCCGAGACCAAAGTAATGATGTTTTGGTGGGCTACAGCGAATCGAGCGGTGACATGTACCCATCCATCTTCGTGGCTGGACGCATGCCCACTGACACGCTCGGCACGTTAGAGAATGAACTCGCCGTGATCAACGGCACCGGTTCGCAGCCTGACACCTCTAATCGGTGGGGCGATTACAGTGCTATGCGTATCGATCCTGTGGACAATTGCACCTTTTGGTACACAACTGAGTACTACATGGTCACTCAGCAGTTCGACTGGAGCACGCGGATTGCTTCGGCGTCGTTTTCGGATTGCCCCACGGCGCTTCAATTTGTTGCGGTGACTCCCTGCCGCCTGGTTGACACGCGCAACGCCAACGGTGTATTCGGCGGGCCTCCACTTCAAGGCCAGACTTCCCGCAGTTTCCCCATCCCGCAAGGAAGTTGCAACATCCCTGCGACGGCGGCCGCCTATTCGCTGAACGTCACCGTAGTGCCAGCAGGGCCCTTGGGCTATCTGACCATATGGCCGACCGGCGAGGACCAGCCTTATGTCTCGACCCTGAACTCGTACGACGGCCGGATAAAGGCTAATGCGGCCATCGTGCCCGCTGGCTATCAGGGAGCGGTCAGCGTCTACGTGACCGATACCACCGATGTGGTGCTGGACATCGACGGCTACTTCGCCCCGGTTAGCCAGGCGACGCTGGCCTTCTATCCGCTGACGCCGTGCCGTGTGGCCGACACGCGCAACCCTGTAGGGGACCTGGGAGGTCCCTACCTTAGGGGTGGCGTGCCGCGGGCTTTTCCGATACTGGAAGCGACCTCGTGCAAAATACCGAATACCGTGAAAGCCTATTCGCTGAACTTCACCGCCGTGCCTCATGGGCCGCTGAACTATCTGACGGTTTGGCCGACGGGTCAGGCGCAACCCTACGTTTCCACCCTGAACGCTCCGACGGGGGCGGTGACAGCCAACGCGGCGATTGTGCCCGCCGGTAACAGAGGCGAAGTCAGCACCTTTGCCTACAACGACACTGACCTGATCATCGACATTGACGGCTACTTTGCTCCGCCGGGAGTGGGAGCCCTGTCGCTGTATCCGGTAGCTCCCTGTCGGGTGCTGGACACGCGCAACGGCAACGGCGCGTTCAGCGGAACACTGAGTCCTCCGGTAGATGTTCTCGGCAGCGTGTGCGCACCCCCAAAACAGTCACAGGCCTACGTGTTCAATGCGACGGTGGTGCCCTCGGGCTCGCTGGGCTACTTGACGTTGTGGCCCGACGGTAGCAGCCAGCCTGTTGTGTCGACGCTGAACGCATACGACGGAGCGGTCACGTCGAACATGGCGATTGTGCCGGCGGGCGCAAGCGGCAAGATCGACGCCTATGCTTACGGAACTACGCAACTGATTCTGGACATTTCCAGCTACTTCGCACCGTAGGAGGGTGTAGGCGGATCAAGGGAGCGGCGTTCGCTTCTGACGATCCGTGAGAACAAAGAAATGCGGGGCTAGGCTCAGCAGGGACGAGTTAGTTTGTCGGGCCAACATCCTAGGTTTGGGTGTCGGCCTTTCTTTATTGCACAGCAAGATTGCTAGTCGAGAATGAGTGGTGCGCACGGAATTTTCGGCCATTACTCGTGCATCCGGCGCAGCGCAACTGTACCTTACCCCGCCCTGAGGCACCGACCTGAGATGGCAAGGGACCCCTGACGTATCTGCAACGGCAACCTCTGCGTGCAGCGTAAGTTTCCGACTGTCGGAAAAAGAGGAAACCATGAACGCGCAGATCGAGTACAACGCGGTGTTCGCCTGTTCGCCTATCTACGAAAGCACGGACTTTCGGGTTTGAACGCGACTTCATCCAGCAGTTCGGTGATGGTCTGTTGCGGTCGGATAGTCACGAATTGGTCACGCCATCTCAAGTTCATCAATCAACCCCTTGGTTGTGCTGTGGAAGCCCGAGTTCAGGGTGACCGTGCAGAATTTTGTCCGGTGCTGTCTGATCCTGCCGCGACTCGCCAAACCAACTGACCCCAGAACTGACACCAAGAAAGGGTACCAGACCGCCTCCGTTGCTCCCCCGGCCAGGAAGCCCCGGCCACATGGCTTTATTGCGCTTTTCCGGTTTGGAGAGGCGGAAGCAGCAGGACGGAATTCCTACCGGACAGCGCGAGCGCTGCTTATGCGCGAGCTGCCCCGCATCACTGGCATCAAAAAGGGAAAGCCGGTGACACCCCCAGGAGTCGCAACCGTTGAGGCGAGCATTGAAGCAGTCGCCAATTTGCGCGACTCCTATCTTCTCATCCAGGGACCGCCCGGGACCGGCAAGACTTACACCGCGTCGCACGTCATCGTGGAGATGCTCCGGAGGGGCAAGCGGGTCGGTGTTGCGTCAAATTCCCACAAGGTCATTCACCATCTGCTTGATGACGTTGAGTGCGTGGCCTGCGAAAAGCGTGTGTTCTTTCGCGGCGTAAAAAAAGCCAGCGGCCGCAATGAAGAGAGCTTTTTCAAAGCCGATTCGCTTTTTACTGGTTCTTCCGTCGTCAAGGCGCATCTCTCCCATGATTTCGTCTCACACGCGTGACAGCCGGACGACGCGATTTTGTCCAACTCCCGGCTGCTCTCCTCGCTCATGGCTACGGTTGCGTTGGCAAGCTGGTGTAGTTGCAGTCCCCCGCCATAACGTCGGAGCCGTTGCTCTGCTTGTTGGTAAAGGTCACCACCGTCCCTTTGGTGAAGTACGGGTTCTTCGTGTACGGCACGAACAGGCTCGGATCGGGCGTATTATTCGGTTTCGGTATTGTGAAATCATCGGGCATGGTGAAGCTGAAGCCGTAGCATTCCATCCTAAAGGGATCCTTGCCATCCACATTCAAAGGACAGTCGAGTTGTTTGGTGGCCCAGGCGCACACCGCGGGGTCGGTGCACTTGGGATTCTTTGAATTCGGATTGCATCCGCACACCCGCTTGCCGTTTACCATCTGTGAGGTGCAGAAGCTGGAGGGCTGACAGAAGTTCTCCAGGCTATTGTCGAAGGCCTCCTGCTCGTTCTTGAGGTCCAGGGTGACGCGCACCGTTCCGGTTGCGGCGTTATATGGGTCGGCATTAACCCACTTTCCGCTGGGAAAGGGGAAAAAGGTGAAAAGACCCGGCACGTAGGCAAGTACGGGTGTGACTTTCAGGTCTTCATCCTTGCCGACGTAGATGTCGTAGGTTTGGTGCGTCGTGGGCTTGGCATACAGAAAGAACACGTAATAAGTTCTTCCGGGAAGGAAGATAGTCGGGTTGGCAGAGCCCGGGTCGGAGGAGCAACCAGGCGAGCCGTCAGTATTGGGTTTGCAAACCGGACACAGGCCCTGTGCGCCACCCTGCTCGGCGCAGGTCTGGGTGGTGTCGATGTAATACGCGCCTTGGTTCAGGGTGAGGGTACTTCTCTGGGCAGTGGCCTGTCCCATCATACGAATCTCGGGCTGGGGCCGCGGATTCATTTTATATTCTTCATCGGTGAGGTATTCGCGGTACAGCGCGACGCCGCGGCAACTTGGATCGGTACAGGCGCGCGCCCACTGGATACGTTGTTGGGAATCCAGGCACTGGAACAGTGACGGGGCACCCGACCCGACCGGGAGGGCGCAGTCGGCGATCATGGCGGTAGTCAGCCACTCATAGGGGCTGGTACTCGCGGTAAAGACTTTGTTGTTCGGGTTCAGCGGCGCTACGTCCACCTCCGAGAGGCACTCAGGTGTGATCAGCGGCGAGTTGAAGTAAGGATCCTGGTTGATGGAGATGGTTTCGCGACCGGTTGCCTTCAGCTGGGTGTCGTTCGCCAACAGTCCGGTCAGCGAACCGTCGTCATCGTTCAGCAAGGTCTGCCGGTCGATGTGGTTGAAACCGCCGAAGGTGTTGTTGTTATAGGTGCAGTAACGTTCCATGATTTGACCTTGGTCCTGGAAGAACGGGTTGTACGGGTCGCTCGGATCAGTCTTGAAGAACGGCTCGACCACGAAGTGGCGAATGTCCACGTCCTTAAACCACAGCTTGTTGGAATTGAAGGCAGGCGGATAGTAAAACCCGTTGGGCTGCTTCCAGGCGATGGCTGCGTTGGGCAGGTAGCACTGCTGCTTTGTCTTGTCCAGCGGCACGCCGATATTGCGGGTCAGAGCGTACTCACTAAGGCAGCTTCCGCTTCCGGGTGTGCAGTCGGTAATCGTTTGGTGGACGTCGGTGTAGAAGTTGTATTCCTGAAACGCCGGCCCGTCGTAGATGTTAAACAGCCGCTGTCCGGGGAAGGGCGGCAGCAGGAAGGTCACGCCCTGGCTGAAAGACATGCAATGGTCGGGGTCACTGCCGTTATCACACTGCTTGATTGCCTTGGGATTGAACGGCCCGGCATCCGATGCATAGAAGTTGGGCTCCGGGTGTTTGGCAGTGGGGTCCTGCGACTGCGACTGCCCAACGAAGGCGCTTTTGCGCACCACCGACCAGTAGCCAACCGGAACATCAGAGCGGCTGTAGCCGCCTCCGGTGACGAAGTTCAGTCCCCCGGTTTGCACATCGGTGATCGCGCTGTTGCTGACCAGGAACCATTTGGGCCGCAGCCAGACGGCGGAAAAATTGGTCTGTGCCCAGTTGAATGACGTCGTGTAGCGATCCAGCACGGTGGCGGCACAGTTGACGGGATTCTCATTGCTGCATTGAGGAGCGGGATTGCCACTCGAGTCCTTGCTGCAGTCAGTTCCCGGTTTGTCGAAATTGTTACACGTCGTGGGATTATGAAGTTGGGAGACGCCTGGATAGTAGAGATCGAAAGCATTCACGTTCACATACTCTGGCGGCGAGGGGGCAGAACTTGGAACCGCAACCAGCTCGTTGCCAGTTCCCCCGCTCGAGAGCACGCCAAGACAATCGGACGTGGTGCCGACCGTCTGAAAGGAAGTCATGGCAGCAACACACGAATTGCCTACAAAGTTCTGCAGCGGCGTCAGACCGGCGGATCCGGTGTTGTTCAAGCTGTTGTTCTGAATAAAGATCTGCTGCGAGGCGTAGCCATCAAAGTGCTGGTACTGGGACGGGCCGCTCACGGCGGAGGGCAGCCACCAATAACAAGCACCACAGGTGGCAGCGCCCGCGGCCATGTTGTACTGGAAGTCGTTCCACCCGTTCATGATCCAGAAGACGGTCGGATGCTGGAAGTCGGAGCGGTAGGGCATTTTATCATTGACAGGGAATGGATTCGTGTCGGGCGGCGGGGGGCCGGTGACGGTATCTGCCAGGATGCCGGGCACCTGCCGCGGATTCAGCGTTGGGCTGACAATCGCGGCGCGCGCCATCACTCCCAGGTTCGCGTACAGCTTGTTGTTCACCTCGGTGGCGTCTTCTAGGTAGTAGCCGTGGCCGATCGACAGGTAGCCCACGTTGCGGGCTATGTACATTCCTTCGGTGGCATGAAGGGTCACCCAGCGGGTCATAGAGTCGTGGATCGAGCAGTCCTTCAAATAGTCGAGGGGCGGAGGAGGCGGGTCAGTTATGGTTTTGGGGGGCGGCGGCTGCGGAGTCTTGCGAGCCATATGGAAGTGCACCGGATAGCGCCCCTTTGCTCCACCCTGACCCAGACGATAAAATTCCACCCCTTGCACCTGATAACTCAGGAAACCCTGCCGCACGATCGTATGCCCGCCATAGAAGTTGCCTGGGGTTGGCGGGAAGTTGTCGGCCGTGGAGCCAGGCTGCGCCGTATCGCCTTCGGAAACGATCTGGATGTTGCGGGAAAGCAGTCCAACCGCAGCGCGCGTGTCCACCGCGTGCTTCACGTCCGGCCGGTTGGGATCGTCAGTGGGGCCGATGTCGGCAGTCGGGCCATTCTTGAGGTCCACGGCCGGCAACCCCTTCACCTCCCAGTAGTGCTCATTCTGCAACGGCTTGGTTAGGGTGACTGTCGCGCTAGTGTTGGTGCTCGTGGCATCGGCGTCCAGAATCATTTCCTCGGAATGTTCTGGGAGGTAGTCGGTGGTGGTCACCACGATGTGATCATCCTTCTTCCAGTCCACCGGGCCGTTGAGCGTGAGGGTCTTCTTGCCGTTTGAGACACCGGTCAGCCGCACCCAACTCTTACCGGTCGTCGAAGGGTTGCATTCGTTGCCCACCGCGGAGGGCTTACAGTTCAACGGATCAGAGAAAGTGGACCCCTTCGCTCCGTGTAGTTGCAGCGTGCCCCCGAACGACACCGCCAGCACCTTGTGGCCGAAGTAGGCTGGCAACATTTTCGTGCGGTCCGATGCGTCCTGCACCTCGTACTGGTAGAAGCAATCGTTGCCCGGCAGATATTCGCTGTATCCCTCTTTCGAGGCGCACTTCGCGTTCTTGGTGGTCGGCGGCATCGGTTCGTCCATCATCAGCTGCTGGGCCATGCCAGGGTTTGCAGTCCAAAGCTCGTCGGGAATCCCGCATGGCGCGCCCTGGGGCTGAGGTGGGCTCTTACATACAATGCCGTCATGCGTAGATTCAGCGCCGACATTCATAGATTTGCCCCAAAGGTGAAAGGTGAGTCTCGATTTGTACGCGCCGGCGCTGGAAGCTAACCCAGCCACCAGCGACCCCCTGTTCTCGATCAGGATCGATTCCGCCCAGAAGTCAATGGGGCCGTCATCCGCGAAACTCAGCGTGCCGCCGCCGTAGATGTTCACGTTGTGAAAGCTGTAGATCCCGACATGGGCGGTGCACGTGCCGGTGTAGATCTCCAGGTCCTCGCCATTGCCGTTCGGCAGCGCGCCCGTGGTGCATTTGCAAACGCCGTTGCTGCAGGAGGACGACTGCGCGGCAGCAGCGGGACACAAAACGATTGCCACCAGCAATCCTCCCAGTGCCAAGGCCACGCTCAGGGATTTCACAATTCGTTTGTCGGGGCTGGTTGATTTGCGAGGGGAAGACATTGAGCGCCTCCTGCATCGGCGCGCGCAATGGGCAAGCGCCGCGGCGCACGCGAGTCATGATTGCTATTAAGCCGGAATTTCCTTTTTGACCTCGAAAACGGCACCATAATACTCCCCTCTGGCCTGTTCGCGACACCGTAAAACGATTTTTCATCGGGAGCACTCCGGACGGTCTGCCATCCGCGCCACCACAGCCCGAAATGGCCCCGGATTCCAGCCCGCTTTTGCAACACTTCTCCTTACCCCCAACTCCATTGGCGATGAACGCTCTGCCCATGGGCTTACACCGCCGCCCAGCGGAGCAGTTTCTTGCGAACCATAAACAAGTTCACCAGAGCGCAGGGGGCAAACAGCCGGTTGGCGTTCTTCTTCAGTCCTCGGTAGCGCAGGACGCTTCAGCCTGAGTGTTGCGCGATTTTGTTGGGCAGAGCCGGTAATTATCCCACTCCCGAGATGCCACAATATACCTCTGTTTTCAATCACTTAATCCGATTTTCCAACCGTTGGAATTTTTCGGCCTGCTCGCCGAGCTGGCAAGTGGCTTTTTCTTCACCGAAAAATAGCTATTTTCCCCCTCCTGCTCGGTAGCAATAAATGTGACCGACCTTTTCAGATTCACGCTCGCTTTGCTAACGGCTGGTTACCCAACAAAGATGGCGGAGGGGAGTGGTATCGAAGCTCGAGGGGCGGCCTGTCCCGTTTTCTTTCTGACGGGGCTTTTTCCAGTCACGGGCACGTGAGTTGCGCAGTACCTGTAACTCGGCATCCGCCCCCTCCGCAGGCATTGACCCACGTGGGGCATGCCCCTTGGCTGGGCTGATTCACGACAAAGGCCCAGACCGTATACGTGCCGACAGAGCCGGCCGCGCACTGAGCTACCCCGTTTGCAGTCACGGAGACTTCACTGGTGCTGGTGCCACCCAGAGAACAGGCACCCCAAGTCGCGGTCAGCGGTGTCACTGGCGAGGGTGGTGTAGCGTAGTAGCCTGTGGCAGTGAATGGGACTTGGCCGTCAGGATAATCTTGCGCGTTAGCGGTTGCTGGACTAAGGGTGATCGATTGGACGCTGCGGGGCGGGTCGAGGCTTGAAGGAGAGCCGCAGGCCAGAGTGATCGCAACAGCGAAAACGAGTAGGGACAAGAAGGGAAGGCGGTGGTTTCTCATGGCGGACCTCCTGTGCAATACCAACCCAGGATCCCTCTCGTGAGTTGCTTTACAGGGTCAAATTATTGCCGCCAACTCGCTTCGACTTGGAAGGCCACACTGTATGCGACAGTGCCTGCCCAGTCAACGCGGAGAAGCGGTTACGTCCTGCATCGTCCTGTTGAGCACAATTTGGGCACGCTTTTCAGTGTCTTTTCTGTTGCGGTCGGACAGTGACGAATTGGTCACGTTGGGAGCCACCGCACCTCACGTTTTGCCCTATGCAGTTTTCGATTCACGGTAAGTCAGATTCAATGGGCAGCAGGCTGTGGCGGCCACTTTGTCCCCAAATGGGACAGCACCATTGACTCTTGCAGGGCAAGCGACTCTCGCTCGCTGGCCACCAACGCAGCGGCAGAAGGGAGCCACCGCGACAAATTGCAGTTTGTTGCGATGCCGTTGACAAACATGTGCAGGCTGCTAGTCGGTCCAATTTGGGAATGATTAAGTGTCCCTACATTTTTCTTCGCCGCCGCAGGTAAACAGCAGGACAATAGGAGAGTAAGTTGTCTCGCTTCCCCGAAGAGCACGTCCCACCAAGGAAAGCAACACCCCCAGAGGCGAGAGCACCTACATTCTGTTTCGAATCACGCAGTTCAATTCGAGTTTTATTTCATGGAGGCAAACATGAAACGCATTAGCATTCTGCTATTGGTTTTCTGCACGTGCTTCGACTTGGCGGTGTGGTCGCAGGCACAACCACAACGTTGGCAAAAGATAATTACCTTCGATGCTCCGGGCTGGTCATAACGATTCTTGTAGGCGTGTCGAATGATGTTGGCCAAGGCCTCGTCAACGGCCAAAGTGACTTCTCGGGACGACTCCTCCGGCAGCCCGTAAACCAAACCTAGCTCGCCCACTGCAGCGCGGACGATGGGCAAGAAGCGCGGATGGCTTGGCATAACAAGTCTCAAATGAAAGCTCATTTGGCTCCGCCAAGACTCTCCCTCCAATGAGAACATTAGGTCCGGCAAAGGTCACTCATCCCCAGTTCGTTGCGCCCGATGCGCCGGGCCAGGAGGTGTCGAACCGAGCTTTTCTGTGCAATGTCCTGACGCGCGCTGCCAGTCAGGCTGGCGTTCTTGCCCAGCCAGCCAGCGGATGACTGAAGCTCGAAAAAGTTGGTCGAAGCCGTCAGCTTCTGAGCGATAAGGGCATCCCGGTAGAGGGCGGTCAATCGCGATGTCCCTTTTTCTTGGCTTCGAAACCGGCCACAATTGTACATCGATTTCGTCTGGTCGCCACGCTGTGAAACGATTTTCATCTGGAGCGCCCCATCGGCTTGCGATCTGCAAAGTATCGCTCTGCTTGCCGCGTGCGCTCCTGATGCACCGCACTTAGACAAAAGCCTTCGCCCTTATCGAGGGCCGCCAGGCGGGCTGCTACCGGCCTATGGGCTCCAGTTGATGGAACGCCGGGCCAGGCGATAGACGGATTCCGTCCCTGACTGGACCACGATCCACCTATCCCGTCGGTATCGGTAGCAGCACGATCCGGCCCAGCATGGCTCCGAACCGCCGCCGGTTCAGATGTCCTTCCGCCAGGAGAAGCCAATAGTAGCGAGCATGTTTCACCAGGCGTCCTCCGGTCTTCACCAGTCGTTGCTGCAGACTCGTCAGCGACCAATTCTCGATTCGCTTGGGCAACGCCAGCCGTTGCCACAAATTCCCCAGGTTGTAGGCCAGCAGGCTCAGCGCCAACCGCACTCTGGTTAGGGTGAGGAGAGGTGTTGCAAAAGTAGGCCACAAATGGGGCGATTTTGGGCTGTACTTGTGTGGATGGCACACCGTCGGGAGTGCTCCTGATGAAGAATCGTTTTACGGTGTCGCGAACGGGCGAGACGGGTGTAGTATGGTGCCGTTTTCGAGAGCAAAAAGGAAATCCCGGCTCAAAGGAGAAGAGATGAAACCATTGCGCCTGTTGTCAGCTCTTGCATTTGCCGTGTTGTCGGTACCCTCGCTATTCGCTCAGTCCAACCCCGGAACCATCCTTCAGTTGGAGTTCCAGACCCCCAAGAATGGAATGATCCAGCAGTATGAAGACGGCCGCAAGCAGAAGGCCGCCTGGCACAAGCAGCAGAACGACAAGACGCCGCTGCTGGTGTGGCAGATTATCAGCGGTGAAGATACCAACACCTACATCGTGGGCGAGCCTCCGCAGCACTGGGCGGACATGGACAAGCCGTCGGTTCCCGAAGAGGCCGATCTCGCCGAGTACAACAAAGTCATCGGCAATTACGTCGAGAAACTGGTGATCCGCTTCTACGAGTACATGCCGAAGCTTAGCGCCCCGCCGGATTCGAAGCTTCCTCTGAAGTACTCTGAGGTCATGACCTTTCACGTGAAGTACGGTAAGGAAAGCGATCTCCGCAACGCAGTCACACGGGTTAGGGAGGCGGCAGCCAAGACCAACTGGGGATCGAAATCGGAGTGGTACCGCCTTGCCAACGGCGGGTCCGGAACCGAGTGGGTGTTAGTTCTTCCACATGAGAACTGGGCCGGATTTGGAGACCAGCCGAACATTAAGCCGGTTTATGAGATGGTCAAGGATGCATTCGGAGCTACGGAAGCAAAGTCGATCTTCGATTCCTTCACCGGAGCGGTTATGTACCAGACGAGCAGCATCGTCCAGTTCCGTCCCGACCTGAGCTATCTGCCGGGTAAGTAGCGCTTCTTAGAGTTGGTTCGGTAGGTGACGACGATCGCCCGGGCTTGTGCTCGGGCGGATTTCTTGTGGCGAATGGCTTTGACGACCTTGCCTACGCGCCCCAGCTTGAGGTTGCCGCCTTAACCAGCGCAGAATTTTTCTACCAGAGCAAATTTGGCAAGTGGAGTGACACCGCGGTATATGCCGGGTGCCTTTTCCCGATCGGAAAGCACGCAGAGTTTAACCCGTACTATGAGCACCAGAACAACACCGGCGGAAGGACGAACCAGCAACTGAACCAGTTGGGATTGATGCTCAATCTCTATTTTTCACTCCACTAAGAGTGATCGAAGGATTTGAAATTATGAAAACGAATTTTGCCGTTATCGCTTTCTCTGATGCAACCGCAACCGAAAAAGAAGTGAATGCCAGCAGTGACGACAATGACAGAAAGGGAATGGCGATGAGAGAGAAGCTACTTAAGTCGGTACTGATGCTGGTTGCGCTTCTGGTCTTGCAGGGGCTCGCCTGGTCGCAGGATGCACCGCAGAACCTGACGCTTATCGTAGCCGGCCAGCCGGGCCAAATTCCGATTCTCCAGATAAACGGCAAGTCTTATGTGGACGTCGATGCACTGGCACGTCTCACGAAAAGTTCCCTCAGTTTCAAGGGGAATCAGGTCATCTTGAGCCCGCCAGGCTCGACCCCGAGCACGCCGCCGGTGGCTGCCAAATCCACAGCCCCTGCCGGACAGTTAGTACTCGTGTCCAGTAAGGAACAGCCAGCGGATCCCGAACCTACGGAACCTGCCGGGCAGACAAAGCCAGCCGCTACCGATCAGAAGCCGGCTGGCGCCTCTTCTGAAGAGGCCAACACCGCCGCGCTGGCAAAAGCGGCGCAGAATCCGATAGCCAACCTAATCAGCTTTCCACTCCAGAACAACACCGCTTTCGGTATTGGGCCGTATGAACGTGCCCAAAACGTGTTGAACATCCAACCCGTCATTCCATTTCACCTCTCGGAAAAATGGAACCTGATCACCCGCACCATCCTGCCGGTCGTCGCGCAGCCAAATGATCAGCCCACGCAAGGTTGGTCTGGTTTTGGAGATTTGAATCCCAGCTTGTTCCTGTCTCCGGCCAAGCCCGGCAAGCTGATCTGGGGCGTCGGGCCGGCATTCGTTTTGCCGACAGCTACCGCCGAGCAACTCGGTCAGGGAAAATTCAGTCTGGGGCCGTCGGTTGTCGTGCTATCGACTCCAGGTCATTGGGTCATTGGCGCACTGGTCAACAATGTGTGGTCGGTGGCTGGGCCGCATGAACGGGCAGTGGTGAACCAGATGCTGCTGCAGTATTTCGTCAACTACAACATGAAGAAGGGCTGGTACTTCACCACGGCGCCCATTATCACCGCTAACTGGCGTGCCCCGAGCGGTAACCAGGCGGTGGTCCCCTTTGGCGGTGGCATGGGAAGAATCATGAAGCTCGGATTCCAACCGGTGAACATCTCGGCAGCGTTTTTTGGCAACGCCGTGCATCCGGCCGGTGCTTCTCCGTGGGGCATGCGACTGCAGATTCAATTGCTGTTTCCCAAGTTCACCAAGGAGCAGGAGAAGATGATGATGGAGCAGAAACTGAAACAACTGGAACAGGAGCAACAGCAGCAGCCAGCGCCGAACAAGTGATCCGAGAAGGATCACTAGTTTGTGAAGGAGGCCGGATCCTTATGATGCCCGCACGTCTCGCCGATTGTTGTCCGATGAGGGCTAACCGGCAGTAATCCGCCCTGGACGAAGGAACGAAGACTTGCCGCCTGAGAATTTGCTGATCGCTGGCTGCGGATTCAATGTGTCAACCATGTGTTTGCTCTTACACTTACGATTTTTCGTCGTCACGGCCCGTGCGGTCCGCGAGGCTGGTGACCAACCAGGTCCACGTTGCTAATGCGAGTAGCAATAACGTATCGGTAATTACCGAGACCAACGCCAGCGCATTGCAGTTTGTCGCGGTGGCTCCCTGCCGCCTGGTGGACACGGGCAACGCCAACGGTAAATTCGGCGGGCCACTCCTTCAGGCCAAGTCTTCCCGCAGCTTCCCCGGAGGACTGAGTGTTCCGCTGAACGCGCCGTTGTCGTTGCGGGTGTCCAGCACCCGACACGGGTGTAGGCGGATCAAGGAGCGGGGCGTTCGCTTCTGATGATCCGTGAGAACAAAGAACAGCCAATGCAACGGCAATCGTCCCATCGCTACCGACGAAGCAGTGAATGAGGAATGAGGCCGAACCCGGCCGAGACACGCGCAGATGTTCAGCCGGATTCGGCATACTCGTTGTCGCGAGATCTGACCGTCCAAGCTATTTCTGCGCAGGAGTTCTTTCTTTCGGCCGTCTTCATTGCAACGAAAACTCCCCTCTCTCCCGCGCGACGCCTGTCGGTGACGCAGAAATCGCATTCTTCCAGCAGATCAACCGCACAAGCTTCGGTCATTCCCCAGTAGTTTGTGTAGTCCCGGTTCTTGGAAGCCTTTGGATAGAACTGCATTAACGGACGCTTGGCAATTTCTGGCGGGAGCTCATCATCAATAACTATGGTTTCCAGAAATAGCCACGTCTGGGGCTTCATCATGTTGAAGACGATGTCCAAGGCGCGCATCGGATCGGGAAGGTGATAGAGGACTCCGAGCAAAAGAACAAGATCGAATCGACCGTAGCGCTCGGGCGTCAAGTTGTAAATGCTCTCGTGAACTAGATTCAACCGCGATCCAAGAATTTTCTTGGCTACCGGAAACCCTGTGAACTGCTCGGGGACATAGTCAATGGCTAGGACCTCGGTGGCCCCGCGCCGCTCACACTCAAACGAGAAAAAGCCGTCACGTGCTCCAATGTCCAAGACTCTCAGACCGCTCAGATCCTGGGGCAAATTGAGCCATTCGAGCACTGCGGCGGAATCCTGCGCCCCAGGAGTAACTAGATTGGGAGCAAATTTAAACTGATGGTACCAGTGTGGAACCGAGTCCACCATTGTGCGAAGGTCCATATTACCCGGAATCTCCTTTCTTTGTCCCAAAAAACGGCACCAGCAACACGAAAGATGAGATCTTTGGCTCGGAAGCACCGGCCTGTGCGTTTGTCCCGCATGCGCATGTTGATTACGTGCTTTGTCGCTCAAGGCAAGTGTCCCTTACCGGCTCATGTTTACGCTTCACTATAAACAAATGCAGGTTAAGATTAAAGTCATCACGCCCACGATTGGCGGCTCGGCCGCTCTCGATGAGAGGGAAACTGACGCCCTTCACCAATCATGCGGAAGAACCGCTTTTGACGGATGGCTGGGGGATCTCGCCAAACAAGGCGAAAGATGTGCGTTTCCCCAATGATTGACTTTGGGGGACGTCCCACCTTGGTCCCTACGTGATTCTGTGGATGTGCAAGATTTTGTCAAGGACAGGTACAATAGAGTCATCGGCGGGTGCCTGTTGAGAAGCGCAATTCTCGGCTGGCGTAAGTGCAATCCAATCATCAGTTGAAAGCCACTAGAAACTTGAGCCCGACTCAAAATCTGACAAGGATGAGCACAGGCCAAATGTGAGCAAATTAATCTTATGACAACGGAGCGCTCGACACGAAACATAACGGCCGTAAGGGGAGACTCGACAGGCCTCGAACCGCAAGAGCCTAAAGAAACGGGCCGCGCTTTCAGGCTGCCGGAGTCAAGGTTTCTTCCGCGACGCTATAAGCCCCGGAATGTAGGCGAATGGAGCGGTCACCTGGCGTTCGCGAGCGACCTCATCGTGGCCACGCAACCTGAGGTGATCGTGGAATTAGGTACCCACTGGGGCGAAGCCTACTTCACGTTCTGCCAGACGGTGGAAGAACACGGTTTGAGCTGTTTGTGTTATGCCGTGGACCACTGGTTAGGCGACGACCATGCCGGCCGATATGGAGAAGAAGTTTTTGACGAGGTCCAACGGTACAACGAGCGCTACTATCGGCACTTTTCAAACCTGATTCGAGCCAGCTTCGACGACGCAGTTTCACAGTTTAGCGACGGTTCGATTAGCCTTCTCCATATCGATGGATTGCACACCTACGAGGCGGTCAGTCACGATTTCCGAACCTGGTTGCCCAAAGTGAAGCCGGGCGGGATAGTCTTGCTACACGATATCTGCGTTAGGAAGCTGGATTTTGGGGTCTGGCGTTTGTGGGAAGAAATCAAGGCTGAGTTCCCCAGCACGTTTGAGTTTCACCACAGCTGGGGGCTGGGGGTAGTACGCAAGGAAGGTGAAGCAGCAAGCTCGCCCTTCATGGAATTTCTGTTCAACGGCTCTCCAGCCGTTTGCGAAGAGGTTCGCCGTTACTATGTTGTATACGCCTCCCACCTGGAACATCTTCTGGGCCAGCCCCCTCGCGTAGCCGCGCCCGTGACGGGCGCTCCGACTCCGCCGGAGATCGGGGTGCAAGTGTTTCCGTTTGGCGCAACGGGCTATTCCGAAGAAACCAGCCTGATCCACAAGATGACAGCCGGTGCATGGAATACCTTGACTTTTGAGATGCCGGAGGGAAATGGGTCTGGACCTATTCGAGTCGACCCGGGTCATCAGCCCTGCCTGGTGGAGGTAGGTGACATCCTGATACACTCCCACCTCTCCGGAGACTTGCTGTGGAGCGACCATGCCTCTTCCGGAACGCGCAGTCTTGTAGCTGCTGGCAGCGCTCGAGTGCTTCCCGGCGGAAATGGATCCTTCGTTACCAACTCCGATGATGATCCGCAACTCATACTTGCGACGCCGCCGGATATGCAGGGACCCTTGAAGCTGACGATCTCTCTCAGGGTATGTCTGACTCCTAACCCGGCACCAGAGATTGTCGCCAATGAATTGGGCCGGATGAGAGCCGAACTAGAACATGGGAAAATCGAGCGAGACACGATCGCCAATGAATTGGGCCGGACCCAGCAGCTTCTGCGGGGAGCTGAGGAGCTTCTGCGGGGAGCTGAGGACCGCCTTCGAGGAATGCAGGACTCCCTCTCCTGGAGAGTGACAGGGCCCATTCGCAGATTCATGACCGCCTTGAGATCAGGACCTCGAAAGACCCGGTAGCGACATCTCCTTCATTTCGAAGCACCAGCGGAGCCAGGCGCTCATTGTGTTGTGTTCGGGGAAGCACAGGTTGCGAAGCGATGCCTCGGGCTGCGCGCCAGGCCGGTGCGGCAGATTTGATATCATCGGCAAAGCGCCTACGTCGAACTCTGGCGCAGGCTGTCCCCGGTGGGTGGACGCTGGTTGCGGCCGAGGCGAGTTTCTTGAGCTATTTGAGGAGAATGCTGACTACCAGAACTGACCTGTGAGTGAACGATTGCAACCCCTAAAACCAGAATTCGCCGCCTGTACAATTATCGCGAAGAACTATCTGCCCATGGCGCGTGTCCTGTATGAGTCATGGAATGCATTCCATCCCGACTGTGCGCTGTATGTGTTGCTACTGGATTCACCCTGGGGGTTTTTTGATCCCGACGCAGAGCCATTTCAGTCCGTACTTGTCCCGGAACTAGACATACCGAATCTCAACAGTTTCCTGTTCAAATATGCACTCTTAGAGTCCAGCACGGCGGTAAAGCCCTTCTTTCTTAGCTATCTTTTCCGCCGCTATTCGATGGACAAGCTACTCTATCTCGATCCGGACATTCTAATCTTGCATTCGCTTGATGGGCTGAAGCATAGTCTGGATGACGCAGATGTCCTGCTTACGCCGCATCTTTTGTCACCGCTACCGACCGACGGCCACAGGCAAACGGAGCACGATATTCTTAAGTCGGGCGCATATAATTTGGGCTTCTTGGGCTTGCGCAATGGTCCCGCATCACAACAATTCCTGCATTGGTGGTGCGACAAGCTATATCACTACTGCATAGTCGCAATTGAGGACGGCTTATTTGTCGATCAGAAATGGATGGATCTCGTGCCTGGCATGTTCGATGGCGTCCGGATACTTCGAGATCCAGGCTACAACGTAGCTTATTGGAACCTTCATGAACGGTCAGTTTCCGTAGCTGACAGCATAAGCGTCAACGGCAAGCCTCTCTACTTCTTTCATTTTAGCGGTTTTGATCCTGATAAGCCCGAGATCGTATCAAAGTTCCAGGATCGTTTCCAGATGGAAGACATTGGCGATACTCGTAAGATATACGACAAATATCGCCTGCTACTAATCGAAAAGGGCTGGAATCAAACGAGCGGCTGGAAGTATGAGCATGACTTTTTCCGGGATGGAACCGAAATTCCTAAGTGGGCACGGCGATATTATTGGAGCTTAAAGACTGATGTCATGCAGCTGGAGGACCCATTTTCCGGGGAGATTAGAGTGCAAGTATTTCCGTTTGGCGAGACAGGCTATTCGGAAGAAAGCAGTCTGGTCCAAAAGATCAAAGGCGGCATGTGGAGTACCTTGATTGTTGAGCTGCCAGAAGGGAATGGGCGTGGGCCTCTGAGGGTTGATCCGGCGGATCAACCGTGTTTTGTGGAGCTAGGCGACATCCTAGTACATTCTTGTCCCGCGGGAGAATTGTTGTGGAGTTCCTCTGCCGCGTCGCGCACGGGTAGTTTGGTAGCATCGGGTACGGCTGTGTTGCTTTCCGGGGAACATGGATCGTATCTGCTCAGTTTCGGTGATGATCCGCAGCTTATGCTTATGACGCCGGACTTGCCGGGAGCCCTGAAGCTGACGATTTCTCTCCGAGTGAGCTTTACTCCCAACCTCGTGCCGGAGGTGGTCGCTTCTTTAGTTAAAGCTGGACAGGCAAGCACGGACGCGATGACGAATGAATTAGGCCATGTGAAAACTGAGCTAATTCAGGTTAAGACTGCGCTAGACGAGATCGCCACCGCGCGGAATGCAGCGGAGCTGGCACTGGAGAGGACACAGGAGCTCCTGGATATCGCGGAGGATGGACTTCACCGTGAGCAGAGCACGCGAGAAGCAATGCAGCAGTCCCGCTCCTGGAAGGTAACGGAGCCCGTTCGCAGGCTGATGGCTGCTTTGCGATCAGGGCCACGAAGGACGGGATGACGACGAAATGGCATTGCGAAGGTACGGCTTCGATGCTTTGTCTTGGCTGATTTCCTGGCAAGGGAAGTCGGCCGCCTCAGGATGATTACGCAGGACTAAAGATGATCTTGCGATAGAGCCTCCTTTCGGGCTTCAAGATACCGAGCAAGAGCATTCTGCCATTGCGGCATTTCGATCTGCACGCCTCTTAGCTTTTGCTTGCTCAGAACCGAATAGCTGGGGCGCTCCACGGGACTAGGAAACTGGCACGTAGCTACCGGAACAACGTCGGCCGATAGGCCCTCCTGTCGGAATATTTCCTCAGTGAATCTGTACCATGAGCATTCACCTTCGTTGCTAATATGATATGTTCCGTACCG
>Ga0208034_1000916_pt1 | contig 20234 bp, 21 predicted proteins | sample June2015DPH_8_10_FD_184699 | JGI IMG/M metagenome (GOLD analysis project Ga0208034, IMG submission 184699) | Peatland microbial communities from SPRUCE experiment site at the Marcell Experimental Forest, Minnesota, USA - June2015DPH_8_100... | ecosystem: Environmental > Terrestrial > Soil >...
AGGCGCAAGCTTATAGGCGATAAACGTGCGGTTAGCGGTGGCAAGGGTTTCGGCGGCGTGCGCAAGGACCGCAAGGGTCGTAATCGCGACGATTGCAGCCAGAACGAACTTCGCCGGACGAACAAAGCTCGGAAATCATACGGGAACCGCACACCGAGAACGTTCTCGTACTCTGCGATTTTGTCCTCAGACAATCCCGGATTCCAATGCGTTCTCTGTTGAAACTGAAACCCATAAATGTCGGGATTGATCGGTCGCTCACGCCACTTCGCTTCCGTAACGCGCTTGAATTCGGCTAAGAAATCACTACTCAGCATTTGGTCCATTCCAGTTCCCACTGGAAGGTTAACCGATTACTGTTGAAAAATCGCGATATCGCTTATTGACAGGGGTTTTGAGTGCTAACGTCTGTTTGCATCAACCATCGTGTCGCGGCTCCACTGCACGCCGAAAACGCCCCTTGCTCACTTCAAAGTTTGTGGCACGTCCTTTACAATCGTGAGTCGCAACAAGCGGGGCCGAAATCGTATGCCGATGGCTGATTGCGATTGTTCGTCCAAACCAGACCGACGGACCTGACGGACCCCTTGGGCGGTTCAACTCTTCAGGAAACGAGGGAATATGAGCCAGACCACGAAGTGTGCGCGAAAGGCCGTACTTTTGCAGATGGGGGTTATCATTACTGCTATCTTGATGATGGTGTCCACTGCTATTACAGCCTTGGCCGCCAATGACGAATTCGGCCCAACCAATCCCTTTTATGCGGCGAGTCCCTTGCCGTTTCAAGCCCCGCCCTTCGACAAGATCAAGGACAGCGATTACCAGCCCGCCATTGAAGCGGGCATGGCGCAGCAGCGCGCGGAAGTGCGGGCGATTGCCGATAATCCAGCCCCTCCAACCTTTGAGAACACGATCGTGGCGATGGAGAAATCCGGCCAGCTCTTCAACCGAGTGATGCAGGTCTTTGGCGGCGTCACCGGCGCCAACCTCAGTCCCGAGTTGCAAAAAGTTCAGGAAATTGAAGCGCCCAAGCTGGCCGCGCATCAGGACGCGATTTTCCTCGACACCAAGCTGTTCCAGCGTGTTGACGCCATCTACAAGCAGCGCGACTCCCTGGGCCTGGACGCCGAAGCCTTGCGTCTGGTGCAGTTCTACTATGATGATCAGTTTCTGCACGCCGGCGCCAAACTCTCCGACGCCGACAAAGCCGAACTCAAGAAGCTGAACGAAGAAGAGTCCACGCTCTCGAACGCGTTCAATACCAAGCTGCTGGCCGCAACCAAAGAAGGGGCTTTCGTCACCACGGATAAGAACGCGCTGGCGGGTTTGAGCCAGAAGAGCCTGGATGCCGCCGCGCAAGCGGCCAAAGAACGCAAGGTCGATGGATACGTCATCCCCTTGCAGAACACCACGCAGCAGCCCGATCTGGTCTCGCTGAGCCAACGTTCCACACGCCAGACCATTTTTGAAAACTCCTGGAATCGCGCCGAACGCGGCGGAGCCAACGACACGCGCGACACTATTGCTCGACTCGCGCAGTTGCGCGCCCAAAAGGCAAAGCTGCTCGGCTTCCCCAACTATGCGGCCTGGAGGCTGGAAGACCAGATGGCGAAAAATCAGGAGGCGGCGCTGAAGTTTATGGATGCGCTCGTGCCCGGATCGACCGCCAAGGCCGATGCCGAGGCCAAAGATATTCAGGCCGTAATCGACGCCAAAAAAGGCGGCTTCCAGCTCCAACCCTGGGATTGGAACTTCTATGCCGAGCAGGTTCGCAAAGCCAAGTACGACCTCGACGAAGAGGCAATCAAACCCTACTTTGCGCTGAACAATGTCTTGCAGAAGGGTGTGTTTTATGCGGCCAATCAGCTCTACGGGATCACTTTCAAAGAGCGCACCGATATTCCCGTCTATCATCCGGACGTGCGCGTGTTCGAAGTTTTCGATGCCGACGGCAAGCCGCTCGCGCTTTGGTACTGCGACTACTTCAAGCGCGACAACAAGAACGGCGGCGCGTGGATGGACGTTTTTGTGAACGAATCGAAATTACTCGGCCTCATGCCGGTGGTGTTCAACGTCGCCAATTTCAGCAAACCCGCGCCCGGCCAGCCGGCGCTCATCAGCTTCAACGACGTAACCACTATGTTCCACGAGTTCGGGCACGCCTTGCACGGCATGTTCGCCAACACCGTGTATCCGGCTCTTTCCGGCGCGCAGGTGGCGCGCGACTTCGTCGAGTTCCCATCGCAGTTCAACGAACATTGGGCACTCTATCCGGCCGTTTTCGATCACTATGCTAAGCACTACCAGACGGGCGCGCCCATGCCGGCCGAACTGGTCGCCAAGATCAAGAAGTCGGAGAAATTCAACGGCGGCTATGCGCTCACCGAGGTGGTCGCAGCCGCCCAGCTCGATATGCAGTGGCATACGCTGTCCGCCAGCGCCCCGCTTCAAAACCCTGACCAATTTGAAGTCGAAGCGCTCAAGAAGAAGCATCTTCTATTGAGCGCTGTGCCGTCCCGCTATCACTCCAGCTATTTTGCGCACATTTGGCTGGGCGGCTACGCGGCCGGCTACTACGCTTATCTGTGGAGCGAGATGCTCGACGACGCTGCCTACCAGTGGTTCGAAGATCACGGCGGCATGACGCGCGCCAATGGCGACCGCTTCCGCCAGATGGTCCTCTCCCGCGGCAACACCGAAGAACTCGGCAAAATGTACGCAGCGTGGCTAGGCGGAGAGCCCACCATAGAGCCCATGCTCAAGTACCGAGGCCTGCTCCCGGAGGAAAGCGCAAAGTAAGCCGCCCCGCTCCCAAGGGATTCCTGACTGCGCGAATCCCGCGCGCGGGTCGGATGCAGGTTTTGTTGACTTGACGATGGGCCGTGCCAGCCTGGTAGCTGGCGTAACATCGCCTTAGCACAAGTTTGCGCTTTCCTTTCGCCTGTCTGGCGAACAAACGGCGCAAGCTGGTGAGAACGACTGATTAAGTAAACCCGGAAGACAACGCTTGAATATGCGCCCTCCACCCAAGCCTTGCCTTGAGTGGAGAGCGCTTCCCAAGACGGATCCGACATCCGTCTAGTTGCTGGTGGGATCCGCTTTAAGCGGCAGACTCCCGAGAAGCAAGCACGGAGGCCGAACCCTGAGCGGCTTGTTCTATGAGAGAAGCAACTGAGCCCGGCTGAGACACGTACACCGCATGACTTCCCTTGACCTCCACTACCTTTGCGCCAGCTCGTTTGGACATGGCCCGTTGAGCATCCGGAGGAATCATACGGTCTTCCGTGGATACCAAGTACCAACTCGGCTTTGATTTCCACGCTGGTTGGGTGACTGCGCCACCGAGTGCCTGAGTGCCCCACGGCACCTGAGAATCAGCCATGAAAGCAGCCAAGCTGGAATCTACATCGCCAGCGAAAGAAGCTCGGAACTTCGATCGGTCCAAGAATAAAAATCCATCCTGAGGCGGCAGGATTGGAGGCACCGGCGCGCCCGGCGGAGGATTCTTGATCAATGTTTCAACGGATTCGCCACTGTCGGGTGCGAATGCCGTAATGTAAACGAGCCCTGCTACCTTCGGGTCGTTCCCAGCTTCGGTGATCACTACACCGCCGTAGGAATGGCCGACCAGGATAACCGGACCTTCTTGCGCGGCAATCGTCCTCTTGGTTACGGCAACGTCATCGGCAAGCGAGATGGTTGGGTTTTGCACGACCGCGACGTTGTACCCCTTCCCCTTCAGTGTGTTGTAGACGCCATTCCAACCGGACCCGTCCACAAAACCGCCGTGGACGAGAACGATGTTCTTTACCCCGTGTGTCATAGGTTTAATCTCCTGTTTCGATTTGAACTCCAGAGCAATTGCTAATCTCTGGGCCGAAAATGGCTTCGAAAGCCAGAGCCTACGGAGAGGCTCCCCCACAACGTGTCCGCAAGAGTGCGCCCAAAAGGGAGCCATTGTCAAGGCGCATGAATCGACTCAGGGCGACTTGCGGTTTTTCCCAATTGGCACTGAAGCCGGATAGTTGTTGCAAAATCCCCATAACGCTCATTGACATTCGAAGCGGTTTCCCAAACCAGATTCTTCTTCGGATTCGCCCTCCCGATCATCGCTTTCCAGTAACGTTGCATGCGCAACTTTGCAACGATTGCGCCATCGCAGTACTCTAACCCGTATCCAGCACTGCGAATGGCGCCAGGGGGATCTTATGTCCAGTTGGTTAGCGGCAAGCTTACGAATGGGTAGGGGGATCGTCGGAGTCGCTGCGTGTGCACTCTTCGGTGCGCTCAGCCTCGCCGCGCAGGGAGAGCAGATGTTCAAAGGCGAAATCACAGATAGTGAGTGCGCGGCCCTGCGCGGACACGCAACGACGTTGGAGAAGGGCGAGACCAACGCGCACTGCACCATCGCCTGCGTGAAGAAGATGGGCGCCAAGTACGTGCTCTTCGACCCGGAGAACGAAATCGTCTACCCACTTGACGATCAGAAGATGCCCGAGGCTTTCGCCGCGCAGTACGTGGTCATCATTGGATTTCTGGACAAAGCCGGCGCCATCCACGTCGATGACATCGTTCGCGATCTGCCGCCGAGCGTCAAGCACGTAAAGTCCGTCGCCATCGTGTGCGATGCTTGCCCCAGAGGCATGGCCAAAGCAAGGCTGGCCGCGTTTCAGCAACTGGTGAATTGGAACCGCTTCGCCGTGGTCCCCAATCCCCGCAACGCGGATCTGATCTTCCTGTTTTCCGCGAACTCGTATTTGGGCGACTATGGCACGCGCGACGGGCCGGACCAGAGACCGGTCTCGGTCGATATTACCTACATGAATGTGGTCGACCCGCACACGGGTGAAAGCCTATGGGGTGGTTCCAGGCAGTTAGGCAGCTTGTTTGTGCCCAAGGCGACCAGGGACCTGATCGCTGAATTCAGAGAGCAGCTGGAGATGGACGAAAGTTCGGTCGGTCGGCAATTGTTTGTGCAGAGTCACCGGATCCCCAAAGCGGCGGAGGGCCCGGTTTGCCAGACCTGCGGCAAATGATGACCGGTGTCTGGATGTTCCCTCCACTCCCGGAGGATCGCACCTGGCGCTCGCCTTTATGCGTTTCCCATCTAAATCCGTTGACCTACGTCGTCGATGCCCTGCGCACTTTCATGCTTGCCGGCAGCACGAGCAGCTTCGGCCTGAGTCGCGACTATGCTGTTATCCTCCTGACCACGACCGTCCTGGTCTTCATTGGTGCGCGATTGTATCCTCGGCTTGCATCGTAAACAAGGTTGGCATCGCTTTCTCGGCTGGTTCATCTCATGTGCTTATGGGATAGCACCGCATCAGCCAATCTGAACGGCTTGTGCCGCATATTCGGCCACCGTAAAATGTTAAATATGGAATTTTTCCAGCTTCACCATCCGCTAAACGCGACCGTGTTGTGTGACCGCAAAGGCTGCGAGCAAGTGGCCGACTACTTGGAAGTGGACGATCACGGTCACGAATACCGAGTCTGCGCTATGCACACGGACAGCAAGACGCACACTTCGCGGTTGCCAACGCGGAAACCAAGTCCTGATCTTCCTTTTCGAAGCCGACCTGCTGCTTGGACCGTGGGCGGCACCCCTGCGCCCAGCGAGTTGTAGACTGCGCTAGGAAGAACACACAAACGAAAGCGCCCCAGACCCCGGTTCGAGTCGCGGGACGCTCGTTCGAACAGCCCTCCACCGAAAACTGCTCAATTCCAACTTCGCCCTGAGAGAACGCCGTACCGTCTGCGGCAATTACGTCCAGAAACGTCGAATCACTTGTGTGAATGAAAATACGAAGGGCGTCCTCGCCTGACGCCTGATGGACTTAAGTCGGGACTTCCATTTTGGGTCTCCGAGTCGCCGACGGACACGCAGGGTTTCGATTTTGGATTCCTCGGGCGACGATTAAAGCATTGTCGGCGGCGGCGGGTCTGTTCACAATTGCTCACTTTGGCAGGGGATCAGTTCGGAATTTCAACTGTTGTTGATCTTCTTTTAGGCTTCTGGCATCCTCTTACGGACAAATCTCTTCAGCCGGAGGCATTCTGGAAATGTGGCGTGCCCTTGTTGCAGTTCTGCTCGTTGCGGGAGTGGTTTGCGTTTCAGTGTCACAAACGCCAAAGGCGGTCTCCAGCTACACTCTCAATAGTTGGCAGAATCAGCCGGGCAAGACAGATCAAACAGATCACAAGCCAGTTCACGAAGGCAATCTCATGGCTTGTACGAACGTCGAGCCTAAGAAGGACGGCAACGAGTGCTTATTGAGATACGTTACCAGTGTGGTTTCGTCTTTATCACGTGATAAAGACGATTTCTTATTTCGCGTTTTCTGCATACCTTACCTCTTTCCCTTTCCTTCTCCATTGAGTGTCATGCTGTTCTCCTCCTGATTGGTTGTTCCTGCAGGGGCAGTCCTTTCCTGCCGCCGCAGCCGGTGGTTACGACTTATAGGGAGCGTGTCCGTTTTCGTGATAGCCAACTCGCGCCGCTTTCGGTGACTCCGCCAGCTTTCTGAATCCCTACAGCGGGCCCGATGCGGCCACATGATCTGCTCAGCGCAGATTTTGCATTCGGATATGAAAGTTGCTCCGTTGATTTCAATCGTCATGTCGATCCTCCTTTCCGCCCATTCAGCCAGGCCATCGAGATTGGAGCTCTCCGCTCATCCGCACTATGTCGGCCTTAATTATTTGCGCGGGGATTCGGAGCGAGAAGTACGCACGTCTGCTGATAGTTTCAGGATGGCCGAGCTTCAAGACGCCGCGGCGGTGCCTGTACATTCGCCGCACAGTATCGTCGGACACGCGTAGGACTGCTGCCGCCTCAGAGACGGTGAGCAGTTCAAGGTTGTTTAGTTGTGAGGGCTTTGAATCGGCCAAAAGACACATTCCCGTCCCGGCCGGCACCTGATTCATGTGCGACCTGACGGGTTGCGTCTTGACCTATGACTAACCGCAACCGGGGTCTTGTACGCCTCTTTAGGCTACTCTAGGTTTTTCCTACAACTCATCTCCTACAGCGGGGGCTTGGGAGCCGCGTCGTCAGCCTGCTCGGATGAGGCTCGTGGACTGACTAGTCCAGTGTTCCGGAGGGTGTCAAGTTCTTATCAGATCCAGCACTGTCCCTAATTTCTCCCGGCGGGCAGGATCAAGATAAAAATTGAACCGAGGTTCTCCCGCGCGGCGCGACTCGCCCTGGGCTCGATACTGCTGCACCCAGCGGGCCACGGTTGTGCTGGATTTGTGCTGTAGACCTGCGGAAGCAGCGGCTTGTGATGATCCTGCGATTCTTAGAATCAGTAAGTTATAGATTTTCTTAGAGAATTACCGGTTCGACTCCCGCCGCCTCCACCATACTTAAACACTCTATTTTCAATATCATACAAAAAAGACAATTGCAAATTGTGCGATAATTGTACGATGACGTGGACATGCTTACTGTCCACCGTCGTCACAATCCCGCCCTCTGCAAGAGCACAGACCGCTATTACAAGCGCTGCACCTGCCCGACATGGGTCGAAGGAACGGTCGGCGGCAAAGACGTCCGCCTCAGCCTGAAAACGCATAGCTGGGAGCGGGCCGTCGCCAAAGTGCGCAAGATGGATGCGACGGAAGATCCAACTCCAGCGCCGACAAAAAAGGACGAACCTTTCACTATCGAGAAGGCCGTCAACGAATATCTGTCGGACGCCAAGGCCCGCGAACTGGGAGAGGCGACCCTTTACAAGCTCAACATCATCTTCCGCAAACAGCTCTTGGCGTGGTCCAAGCCGAAGGCTACAAGCTCCTTCGTTCTGGCACATCGCCGCCTGCGCGATCTGGTCCACCTCTACGTCAATGTTTTTCTTGTTTCAAACTCACAATGCCTCGCATTGATTTATTGATTTGTAGTGCACTGAGAGTTGTAGTTGCCGTGCCTACCTCTCGCCCAGCAATCGTGGATACCTGCTTGCGGTCTGCGCTAATTTGGTGAGGCGTGGCTCCTCTCGAGGTTTACAATTATGTTAGTGATTCGGGAGTTGGGCGAGTGGCTACGCAGGCACCGGCGCTTTTGACGCTCGAGCAGCTTGAAAGGCTCGTCCCGGCCCTGCACAGTCGTGGGTACCAAGTCATAGGACCGGTCGTGCGCGACGGAGCGATCGTCGATGACGTCGTGGAGAGCCTCTCTGATCTCCCGGTAGGCTGGACGGATGAACAGGAAGCTGGACGCTACCGCCTGCGGCGCCGCAACGATGAGACGCTGTTCGGCTATGTCGTCGGTCCTCAAAGCTGGAAGAAATACCTGCACCCTGCCGAAGTCCGTCTGCTGACCGCGGAGCGTAGTGGCCGGACCTTTCGCATCTTGAACAATGAACCGACTCCGCCCCGGCGGGCATTCCTGGGCGTCCGAGCATGCGAACTGGCCGCCATTGCCGTGCAGGATCGCGTCCTGCAGGGTGATCGCTATCGAGACCCCATCTATGCCGCACGCCGCGAGGGAATCTTTATCGTGGCTGTTAATTGCACGCAAGCGGCGCCAACTTGCTTTTGTACCTCCATGGGCACCGGACCGCGCGTGCGGGGAGCCTACGATTTGGCTCTCACGGAACTGGTCGGGCCGGGCAAGCATGAATTTGTAATCGAGGCAGGTAGCGACGCAGGCGCTGAGGTATTGGCGGAATTGGCGCCGGCGCCGGCGTCATCCGTGGCATCGGAAGCGGTCTGTCAGGAAGCAGAAGCTGCGGTAGAGCGCGCCGCCTCCCAGATTCAGCGCCGCCTGGACACAACCGGCATTCGGGACTTGCTCTACACCAACTTCGATCATCCCCGCTGGGACAACGTCGCCCAGCGTTGCCTCACTTGCGCCAATTGCACCATGGTCTGTCCGACCTGCTTCTGCACGACTGTGGAGGATGTTAGCGATGTGACCGGCTCGCACGCCGAGCGCTGGCGCAAATGGGACTCCTGTTTTTCGCAGAATTTCTCATACATTCACGGCGGCAGTGTCCGCAGCTCCGCCAAGTCGCGGTACCGGCAGTGGATGACCCACAAGCTGGCCTCCTGGATTGACCAGTTTGGCAGCTCGGGCTGCGTGGGCTGCGGCCGTTGCATCACCTGGTGCCCGGTGGGCATTGATATCACAGAGGAGGTTCGCGCCATCCGGGAGTCGCCGGCCTCTTCGAAGGAAAGCAGCCATGGAAACCCTTGAGCACATCATCGCCGAACACCCCTTCTTCGCCGGTCTCGAGTCGTATTACACAAACCTGCTAACGGGGTGCGCGTCCAACGTGCGGTTTGACGCAGGCACCTACATATTCAAGGAGGGCGAGGAAGCCAACGAGTTCTACCTGATCCGGACGGGCAAGGTGGCATTGGAGATCTTTGCGCCTCAACGCAAGCCGATCATGCTGGAAACCCTGGGCGAAGGGGAGGTTCTGGGCTGGTCGTGGTTGCTGCCGCCCTACCAGTGGAGATTTCACGCGCACGCCGTCGAAACCGTGCGTGCGATTGCCCTGGACGGCAAGTGTTTGCGTACGAAGTGCGAGGACAACCACGATCTCGGTTACGAGATCTTGAAACGCTTTGCCCACATTATGGAGCAGCGGTTGGAGGCGACGCGTTTCCAGTTGCTCGACGTTTACAGGGTTGGACGATGACGATGGCCACAGCAGCCACGACCGATCCCATGCTCCCGCAGCCGTACTCGGTGCGGCAAGTGGTCAAGGAGACTGCCGATACTTTTACCCTGACGCTCGAACCGTCGAACGGAGCAGGCCGGAGCCGGTTCCAGCCGGGACAGTTCAGCATGCTGTGGGTGTTTGGCGTCGGCGAGTTGCCAATTTCTATCAGCGGCGACCCGGCTGAGCGCGACCGGCTGGTGTACACCGTGCGCTCCGTCGGTCAGGCCACCCACGCGCTGGTGAGTCGCGAAGTGGGCGAAGCGGTTGGGGTCCGAGGTCCATTTGGGACCGGCTGGCCGGTGGAGAAAGCCGAGGGCCGGGACGTTCTTGTGATCGCGGGTGGAATCGGTTTGGCCCCGCTCCGCCCGGTGATCTACGAGGTTCTACATAACCGCGAAAAGTATGGGCGGCTGGTGGTTCTCTATGGCGCGCGCAGTCCCCGCGACGTGCTCTATCGTAAGGAACTGGCCGCCTGGGCCCGGCAACGCGAGACGCAAGTGTTGGTGACCGTTGACTATGGCGGGTTGAGCTGGCGCGGTCATGTGGGCGTGGTTACGACGCTGTTCAAGTATGCGCGGCTGCAACCCGCGCGTTCGCTGGCCTTTGCCTGTGGACCCGAGATCATGATGCGGTTTGTCGCCCGCGATCTGGAAACTCACGGATTCGCCCGGGAGAATATTTATCTTTCCATGGAACGAAACATGAAATGCGCTGTTGGTTTCTGCGGACACTGTCAGTATGGCCCGCACTTCATTTGCAAAGACGGCCCCATCTTCCCCTATGACCGGATGCGGCCGCTACTGGAAGAATATGAGCTCTAAAGTCAGACGCAAGCCACGGATCGCAGTCTTCAAGTTTGCTTCCTGCGACGGTTGTCAGTTGAGTTTGCTCGACGCGGAAGATGAACTGCTGAGCGTAGCGGGAGCCTTTGACATTGCGTATTTCCCCGAGGCCTCCCGTGCCATGGTCAAGGGGCCTTATGACATCGGATTGGTGGAAGGATCGATTACCACCCACCACGATGCCGAACGGATCCAGGAAGTTCGGCGGCAGTGCAAGACGCTGATCACCATTGGGGCCTGTGCTACCGCCGGGGGCATCCAGGCCCTGCGAAACTGGAAGGATGTGGATGAATTTATTCGGATCGTGTACGCAACCCCGAAATACATCAATACACTGAAACTCTCTACCCCCATCGCCGAACATGTGCCCGTGGATTTCGAACTGCGCGGCTGCCCCATCAACAAGCACCAGCTTATCGAACTGATCACGGCCACGCTGGCCGGGCGCAAACCGAATGTCCCGACGTACAGTGTCTGCATGGAGTGCAAACGCAAGGGCAACGTCTGCATTGCGGTGGCGCAAGGCGTCGCCTGCCTGGGACCGGTTACCCAGGCGGGTTGCGGCGCGCTGTGCCCGAGCTTTGACCGGGGATGTTACGGCTGCTTTGGTCCCATGGAGAGCCCCAATACGGGGTCGCTCAGCAATCAGCTGCGCATTCTGGGCCAGAACAACGCGGAGATCACACGTGCCTTCCGCGGCTTCAATGCCTGGGCCTGGCAGTTCCGGAAGGCGAGCGAGGAGAGTGAGCGGACGTGAGCAAGCAACCGACTAGAACGATCAAGGTTGACATTTTGGCCCGAGTCGAGGGCGAAGGCGGTCTTTACGTCAAGCTCAAAGGCGATCAGGTTCAGGACGTAAAGCTAAAGATCTACGAGCCTCCCCGTTTCTTCGAGGCCTTTCTCCGGGGCAGGCACTTCTCTGAAGTCCCGGACATTGTGGCCCGCATCTGCGGAATTTGTCCCATCGCGTACCAGATGAGCGCGGTACACGCCATCGAGCGTGCTCTCGGTATCGGAATCGACCCATCCGTACGGCTGCTGCGACGGCTGTTCTACTGCGGCGAATGGATTGAGAGCCATGCGCTCCACGTGTACATGCTGCACGCGCCGGATTTCCTCGGCTATCCCGACGCCATCGCCATGGCGCGTGACCATCAGGCGATCGTGCAGCAGGGCCTGCGCCTGAAAAAAACCGGCAACCGGATCGTGGCCTTGATGGGCGGCCGGGAAATTCATCCGGTTTCCGCCGCAGTCGGAGGCTTTTACAAAGCACCCTCCAAGAGCGCACTCAAAGACCTGGTGGACGACCTCAAATGGGCTCTCGACGCCTCGCTGGCCACTGCCCGCTGGGTCTCAGGGCTCGACTTTCCTGATTTCGAGCAGGATTACGAATTTGTTTCCCTCTCCCACCCGGAAGAGTATCCGTTCAACGAAGGTCGGATCGTATCCAATCGCGGGCTTGATATTGATGTGTCTGAGTATGAGGAGAATTTTAAGGAGCAGCATGTGCAGCACTCGAATGCGCTGCATTCCGTCCTGCGTGGCTGCGATTCCTACATGGTCGGCCCTATGGCCCGCTTTAATCTGAACTTCGACAAACTGCCGGACGTGGCCCAACAGGCAGCACGCGATTGTGGACTTCAGGCGCCCTGCCGCAATCCGTTCCGCAGTATCGTGGTGAGAGCGATCGAGTTGGTTTTTGCCTGCCACGAGGCACTGCGCGTGATCCGCGAATACGAGCCACCTCCCGCACCTCGCGCACTGGCACCCGCGCGGGCCTCGACCGGGCAGGCCGCCACGGAAGCGCCCCGGGGCCTTCTCTATCATCGCTACGAACTCGATCAGGACGGGCTCATCGCTTCCGCAAAGATTGTTCCTCCAACTTCGCAGAATCAGAAACGGATCGAGGAGGATCTCTGGCACTTTGTCAGCCAGGTTGCGACCCGGCCGGCCGAAGAGATCACCTGGAAGTGTGAGCAGGCGGTGCGCAACTACGATCCCTGCATTTCTTGCGCGACTCATTTCCTGCGCCTGCATCTGGAGCGCGATTAGACGTGGCCCTTCGCATCATTGGCTGCGGCAACTTCGATCGCGGGGACGACGCGGCTGGTCTCCTTGTCGCGCGCCGCCTGCATGCGCTTGGTGTCGAAACCGTCGGCGTCGAAATCATAGAGCAAAGCGGCGAGAGCTTCTCTTTGATGGATTGCTGGACCGGCTTTGAGCACGTCATTCTCGTGGACGCCACTGCCCCCAGCGGAACGCCCGGTCAAGTTCAAGTATGGAACGCCCACGCCGACAGGCTGCCTGAAGATATTTTCCCCTGCTCCACGCATGCTTTCGGCGTGCGCGAAGCGGTAGAATTGGCGCGAGCTATGAACCGTTTGCCGCAAACCCTGCTGATTTACGGCATTGAGGGCAAGCGGTTTTTCTTGGGTGCGCCACCCTCCCCGGAAGTCGAGCGCGCGGTGGTATCCGTGGCGGAGCGACTCGTGATGTGGGTTTCCGACTCATTGGTCCAAACTCCACAAAGACCTCCGCGAGACATTTTCGGTTGATCTGGGCGGGTCGTAAACTTCTGTTTTCCACGCAGCTCGTGTGATCCGCCAGGTTCGAAGCCAGCGCAGACAGCAAGTACTTCTTTATGATGCAAGTGCCTTTACAGAATTCGCACGAGCTGATCCTAACCAGTGTGAACCGACCGCCGGGACCCTAGAAATAGAACCTGCCCTTTCCTGCTAAACTCCTGGGTTCGCGCTACCTCCCGAGTCGTCGGCCACTCGGAAAATGAGCCGAAATCATTCGTCATCAACCCGTTCTCTTAATAGGGCATCGGCGGTAAGCGAAGCCAGATCGCTAAAAAGCCTCTCCAAAGTCCCTTCCCTGTCAACCTCAGGCAAACCGAGTTGTCGTTCCACCCGCGCTTCCATCTCGCGCAGCTGCGCCTCCGGTGCTTTCCCCGCAAGATGCTGGAACAGCAAACTGTGCGCACCTTTACGCTCCATGACCTCCAGCCCATCCAGCATCTGGCGATGCGATGTCCCTTCCCAGATCGCAAGGATCATGGCCTCGCGTAGCCAGCGCTCCACGCGATATTCCTGCAGTGTTCCCACGCCGCCGTACACTTCCATCGCCCATTTGGCAGTCTGCAAAGCGAACTCTGCGGTCCAGTACTTCGCCAGGTGAGCTACCAACCGGAACAGATGATAGCTCTCCGAGTACGGCGGCTTCTCCTGCCATACCTTGTCCAGCAGACGCACAGCTTCCCAAGCCAGCCTGGAAGCCGCGCGTAACCCCTGCAGCCGATCCTCGAACTGCCGCCGAAGTAAAGGATGTTCGATGATCGGTTTACCGAAGGCCGTGCGCCGTTCAGCGAAAGAATAGGCATCGGCGATGGCCCTTTGTGCCAGCGCTACGCTGCCTACGCTGTTGGCCACGCGCGAGAGGTTCAGCACTTCGAGAATCAAATAGATTCCATGCTCCGCTTGCCCCAGGAGCCAACCCTCGCTCTGACGAAGTTCGATCTCGCCGGTTGGTACCGAGCGAGTGGCGATCTTGTCCTTGAGGCGGCGTATCTGATAATTCAGCTGCCCGTCTTCACCGCGACGCGGTACCAGGTACAGACTTAGCCCGCGCACGTTCTGCGGTGCGCCCTCCTGCCGAGCCGCGACCACCGCCAATTCGGCCCCGGCATTACTCGCGAAGTATTTGTCACCGGTTAGCCGCCACTTACTCCCATCCCGTTGCGCTACGGTCTCCACCGCCGCGCCCAGGTCTGACCCACCCTTGATCTCCGTCATCCAGGTTGCTCCCTGCCAGACACTGTCATCGCGCTGCAACATCTTGGGCAAAAACCGCGCCTTCAACTCTGCGTCTCCATATTTGGAGAGCGGGGAAACCGTGGACAAAGAGACCGTATACGGACACGCCAAGCCCGGGTCATAGAAACCAGTAGCGTAGAGAAGAAGATAAGCGGGGATCAGCGAATTCTGCTCAAAGACTCGCCAGAGCACCCCTGCCCGGTATCCATGTTTCAGCATGCGCCAGTATTCGGGTGGGTAAAGGATTTCATCCACCCGCGCGCCCCACCGATCGAACATGCGTAACCACGGTGTGCCGGCGCGGTCCACCGCGTCTGAGATCCCCTGCCCTTCACGTTCGAACCACGCCTCGTATTCTCGAAGCCAGTCTTGGTCTGCACAGATCCCGACCTGCTGCAGAAACTGCACCGGAGAGCGCAAAACATCGAAGCTCATAGCTAGAGTTCTCTCACCCCGCCGCGAATTTTGCAAGACTTGCCGGAATATCCCTTCCCGCGAGCAGTGGCAATCGGTCAAGACAAGGCGACAAAGGCAGGATCCTCCGACTCGACTCGGGTCTTTGTAGAAGTGAGACAATCGGATTGCTGCTTTCTCGTGCCACACGCGGCAGGACCAGAGAGGCTGCCATTGCCTCTGATGGAGGTCTTAATGGAAAGACCAACTCTCGACAAATTTCCCACGACTGTGCTTGCGCAGATTGACATCCAGACGGCTTTTATCGTCTCTCGTCTGATCATCGCCGCGGAGAGGCTCCAGATTTTTCGCGCCCTGCACAGCAAGAGCATGACCGCCGAAACGATAGGCAGGACCCTCGGCATCCACGAGCTTTATCTCAAGCCTTTTCTGTGCTCACTCGTTTCCCTCGGGCTGCTGCGGGCGACGAACAAGAGGTACCGAAACACGCGTTTTACAGAGAAATACTTCATTGACGAACGCTCCATCCACTGGACTCGCCAGTACTCAAGAGAATGCGTGGAGGCGTACGATGCGCTCACCACACTTGAGAAGGCGCTCGCGTCAGGGAGGAGGTACGAGTCGATCAAGGGCCTGAAGAAGCGCAACTACCTGGAATCCATGAAACGCGACAGACACGAAGCTGAAGACTTTACGCAGATGTTGTTCTACCTCCACCAGGGTGATGCCGAGGCCCTGGCGAACTATCTCGATCTGTCGGATCATCGGGCGGTGCTGGACGTTGGGGGCGGTTCGGGCGTGATGTCAATTGCACTCGTAAACAAGAATCAGCACTTGAACGCCTGTATCCTCGACATCGCACCGGTCTGCGAGATCGCCGCCAAGAATGTGAAGAGAGCAAGGCTCTCGCGCCGGATCCGCACGCTTGTGGGGGACATCCGCCAGAGTTTGCCGCGAGGATGCGATGTCGTTTTGTTCTGCGACATTGGTGCTGTCTCGAGGCAACATCTGAGAAACGCCTACCAATGCCTGCCAGCCAAGGGACTTCTTGTGCTGGTGGACCGCTACCTGAACGATGATGGCACCCAGCCGCTCGACCGATTGGTCGAGCACTTCGTCGGCTCTTCGTTTGGGCTGGCTACACGCGGAGACATGGTGCAGGCGGTAAAGTCTTGCGGCTTTCAGGCGGCCAGGGCCAGAAAGGCTTACCGGGACCTGTGGTTCATCACCGGCACCAAGCCCGATCAGCATACCGCTGCGGCATAACATATGTCTCAAGGCTGCCGCTCGCATTGAAGGGAACGTGTGATCGACGCTAGATCCCGTGTGACACCAGCGTCGACCGATGATGCCAACTCCCGAGGCGTCGCTAGCCTTGATCGGAAACGCCTCGGGGCAGACTTTTGGGGCGGAGCGGGGATTTCGATCCGAGGCGTTTTCGATGAGGAGACTAGGAGGAAGCCGGTCAAGCGGTAAAGCATTGAAAAGATGGTGGGCAGTGCAGGGCTCGAGCCTGCGACCTCCTGCTGTAAGTAGGAAGGGAGCCATTTCTCTCGATTGCTGGCAATTACTGCTGATGCCTAAGAATCAATGTTTTGTCGTCCTTTGGTTCATGTCTGACTACTATCCGTTGCTGCTGATTACTGCGGAGGGTCCCCGGTATTCTCACCGGTATACGATTCGAAGGCCACGCCGGCTTTTGAAGCTGAGGCCGTGACCGTCACGCTGATCAGACCACACTCGCATCACCGTCCGAAGTCGCTTCCAGGGCCGTCGAACAGGCAGAATCTCATTGACAAATCGTAAGGGAGTGACGTATAGCGTAGTTATACATGAGTGCGAGTGAAAAGAAGGCGTGGGAACAACCAGTTGTTTTCCGTCCCTCCGAGGAGGACAAGACGATGCTCGACTGGCTGTCCCGTCGCTTGTACCTAAAACCGTCGCAGGTTTTGAGGCAGGGACTCAAGAAGATGTACGACGCGGAGAAATGCACGACCAGGAGCAAGAAAGGGATCTAACAACAATGAGCGCGCCGTACCGGTGCTTCTAACACCGGCACGGCGCTAACCACAGTTTGCCTATACAGGAGGCACCATGGCTAGACAGCAACATACCACTACAGCCTCCATTCCCTCAAGAAAGCCCAACCGCAATCGCTCGCGTGGCCCTCTACGCCCGAGTCAGCACCCTCAACAATCAGGATCCAGAAATGCAGCTCGCCGAACTGCGGGAATATGCAGGTCGCCGCGGGTGGCAGATCGTTGAGGAATTCACAGACCAGGGAGTGTCGGGCTGTCGGGAGTCCCGGCCGGCGCTTAATCGGCTGATGTCAGACGCTTGCCGCCGACGGTTTGATGCCATTTTGGTCTGGAAGATCGACCGCTTTGGAAGGTCCCTGAAGCACCTAGTCAACGCGCTGGCCGAATTGGCGGCGTTGGGCGTGGCCTTCGTCAGCCTGCGAGACAACCTGGACCTGAGTACGCCTTCGGGTCGGCTGATGTTTCAGATCATCGGCGCCATGGCGGAGTTTGAGCGTGCGCTAATCCAGGAGCGGGTCTGCGCCGGCATAAGGAACGCACGCGCCAAAGGGAGGCGACTGGGAAGGCCGCGGGTTATTGTGGACGCTTCACGGATTGCCACTCTTCGCGCTCGTGGGAACTCGTGGTCGCAAGTCCAGACCGAACTAGGGGTGAGTAAGGGCACTGCGCAGAGAGCCTTTGCAGCCTTGCCCAAAATTGCCTAGCCGAGGATTCTTGGCTTTCGTCAATTGGGAGTGGCCCCCAGACGAGAGGCTCTAAATCGAGACCTCGCTATGCCATTTGCTGCTGAGGCTCACCATATGTTATCTGTTCTTCTTCCGGAGGCAGCCATTCGAACATCGTATAGTGTATCTTTCGGCACCAGTCTGATGGGATGCCCGACCGGAATCTGAGGCCGCGCACTGCCGGTTGTGTAGCGACCATGAGGAAGCGCGGAACCGCTGCCAACAGCCGAGAGGGCGAGACCACAATCCCCCGACCAGTCCGGTCGAGCGGTTGAGCCGAAGAATCATCGACTACAAGCCCGTTTCTGGACCACGCGCCACAAGTCCGGATAACGATTACACGTCCATCTGAAAGCTTCATGCCCGGCTGATGTCGGCGCTGCTCTCATAGCGCAGAGTTTGGCTCGCCAAGTATCATCGGTTTCATGCCTGCACCGAACGATGCATCCGTTTTCGGAAGCGAACTCCACATCCTTGCTTCCGAAGCCAGCGACGTCTTCGATCGGCACGTTCGGGTCAACCCGGTGCTGATAGAGCAGGTCGATTGCGTCGACCTTGAGCCGCTTGAGCGAGCCTTCGACCGCCTCCTTGATATGGGAGCAGCGTCAGTCGAACTGCCGGCCGACGACCTCCGCGACATCGATGCTGCCGCTTCCAAGATTAAGGTGGAAGGGGCTCGCTACCCCGAAAAACTTGAGCGTATGACCGGTCTGTGATCAGAAAGAGGTAACCAACATGAGTAAAGAACCTTCCGCAGCAGAGAAGCTGATTGGCGATTTTGCGCCCAAGCTCGTCGATTTAACTGATCGCGTACTTTTTGGAGACGTTTGGGAACGTTCCCAGCTTTCCAAACGCGATCGCAGTCTCGCAACAGTAGCCGCGCTGATCGCCATGAATCGTCCGGATCAATTGCGGTTTCACCTCGCGAGGGCTGTAGAGAATGGGGTCAAGAAGGAAGAGCTGATCGAGGTAATCACGCACCTAGCGTTTTATTCCGGCTGGCCCAATGCAATGAGCGCCATCATGGTCGCAAGAGATGTGTTCTCGAAGGCCTAAAACCGGGAGCTATCAAGCTAAGCGCTAGGTACAGGAGTCCACAAGTCCACATGGCAAAGCGGGACGATGCTTTAACAGACCGCCTTTCTCGAGATCGCGAAATCACGATTACCGTGACCGGCAGAAAGTCAGGACGCACCATTTCACTGCCAATCTGGTTCGTGTGGGATGACGGGAAGCTGTACCTCTTGCCGGTGAGGGGATCGGACACACAGTGGTACAAGAACGTGCTTAAGAACCCCTCAATTCGGATTGGTGCTGGGGGTGCACAGAGTCAACTTAAGGTTTTTGCTGTCACTGACGCCACACAGGTGAAGTCCGTGGTCGAGAAATTCCGCGGCAAGTATGGGACCAGCGGCGTGAATCTTTATTCGAAGCTCGACGTTGCAGTTATCGCCCAAACGCGCTGATCGTGCGTCATCACGCCTCCAAAGTCGGCTTCGAGGAGATCGCCATTGATCTCCTCCAAGCCCGTTTCTGGATAACTTCCTGTTGGCCGACAAACCGGGAGTTGTCGCGTCGTGGTCCGGGTGTGAAGGTTACGAAGTGTCGCGGTTCCTCTACCGAAGTGCCCTATTTCCCAAAGGATGAAAGCTGCGATTCATGAGAGCGCTCTTCTCGCTAGCTAGAGCGACCGCAGGAAATCAATAATCTCCTGTTGCTCCCGAGCGTGCAGCTTATTGAAATGTTCGACGACCTTATTTGCCTCGCTGCCAGGGCTCTTGTGATCTCTGATAGCGTCTACCAGGTTGGTCGTCCGTCCGTCATGGAGGAAGAAGACGCGTTGTCCGACGCCCCAGAGGGGAGCGGTGCGGAACTCGTCGGGGCCGGCGCCGCCTTGCGTGATGCCGTCGGCGAGGCCTTTGCCCATGTGGTGGACGAGAAGGTCAGAATAAAGATTCGCCGTCTGATGGGAAAGCGCAGCACTCGGGCTGGTCGAGGAGCCGCTCGCAATCATCGCGCCCGTAGTAAACGACGGTTTATGGCAGTGGACACAGCCTATCTTGGCAAAAGTGGCGCGTCCCTTCTCGCTGGACGCCGTGGCGGGAGCGGGAGTGGGTGGCGCCAGCATCCGCATGAAGTTGGCAAACGCTTCGATGTCAGAGATGACCGCCGGGTTCGAATTGCCGGTGCTCGCTGGAGTTGTCGTGAAGTTGAGTGTGTCGTTAGGAGTGGGGTTGAAGAGACACCCCGGCGTTTCGTCGCGCTCTTGTGGGAAAAGCTGGTTTGAGATTCCCATCTCGACGTTGTAGGCCTCGCCCGCGAACATGAGAAGGGACTTGTTTTGCGCCTTCCACCCGAAACGGGTGATGGTCCCATCGTTCGCACTGCGGTTCACGTTTCCGCTTAGGTGGGCGTTCGGGTGCCCGGATATACCCAAGCCCGACTTCAGGGATGCGTTGGCCTGCATATTCGCAAGGATCGCCGAGTCGGGAATCGCTTCGATCAGCCCCGCGCCAAAAACAGGCGTCGGAATTCGGAAAATAATGTTCGAATTCCCACCCTGGCCCGTGAGCGGATCTCCCGCGGGCAGGAAATCGAATTGGGCGATGTTGCAACCGGGGGCGTCATTTCGCCCGGTGATCACGAAGAGTGCGTGCACCGAGCCGTCGGGCGCTCCGTTGCTCTCCTTGAACCGTGCTTCGCGAATGGGGCCGTTTTGCGT
>Ga0208034_1000917_pt1 | contig 20227 bp, 18 predicted proteins | sample June2015DPH_8_10_FD_184699 | JGI IMG/M metagenome (GOLD analysis project Ga0208034, IMG submission 184699) | Peatland microbial communities from SPRUCE experiment site at the Marcell Experimental Forest, Minnesota, USA - June2015DPH_8_100... | ecosystem: Environmental > Terrestrial > Soil >...
ACATCTACGAGGTCGTGAGCAGGTGTGTTGTAGCAGATAGAAGCCAGCCACACACCTTTACGCTTGAAGAACTCAATGCTGCGTACGAAGCCATGCACAGGCTTGGGGAACACGACAGGCAGGACTTCCTTCTTGAACAATGCAGGAATCCTGAGTCCGTTCTTCTCCAGTTTGATTTGCTTGCCCTTATCTCCACAGATAGGCAGGACGATATTAGAGACGGTAACCAGTTTCTCGTTACGCTGGTACTTTGCGATGAGCGATTTTGCTATGACGCACGGTATTTCTGGGTAATACTTAGAAGAGGAGCACTCACGCAAATGGAGCATACGAGGCAAGCAATCCTTCCTGACCCGAACCAGAAGACTATCGAGTACGGGAGTAAACGCATCGGGAATGCGGACTTTAGTACAAGTAGCCACTGTGTCCACAGGCTTATCTATCATCTTGTGTTTGTGACCAAGTTTCGCCGTCATGTGTTTACCCCCTCTCGTCTGAACTATTTGCTTGCTCTGTTTCCACGCATCTGCTCTCACTACCAATACAGGCTCATCGAAGTGAATGGCGAGAGCGACCACATCCACCTACTTATCGAGTGCCCACCAACTGCTTCTCTGTCGTCTGTTGTTGGCAGACTCAAACACATCTCAGCCAAGTTCTTTCTCAAACGCTACGGTGCTCAGTGTTGGGGCAACCATAGGCACACTCTGTGGAACGCTGGATACTTTGTCGCATCCACAGGCGGTGTTACTCTCGAAATTCTCAAGAAGTATGTAGAGAACCAAGGTCAAAGCCGCTCCTAACCCACCGCAAAGCGGCGGGATTGCGTCACTCAACTACCGTTCATAGGTTTACACCAACGCATATAAGATAGTCCAAGTAATTGCACCGTCAGCTAGCGCGTCAGCCGTGCCGCCGACGTACAGTTGCAGAGGTTGGTCAATAAGAGTGTTAGTGGTTATATTTACAGGGCCACTTAGCACGTTGATAATCTGAGTGATGCCGCTGCTCCAGTTTTCGGTGAAATATTCGGCGGCGTTTATAATCCACTCGGTCTCTAGCGTTGTCCAGCCGACGCTAAAAGTACCTACCGCGCCGATAATACATAATGGCACGATACTCTTACCAGCGACAGCCGGTATCACCGTAACGTAGTGTGCAGCTTCGTCGGCCCTAATCTGCAATGCTGTCAACATAAACACTGCTATTTGAATTGGATTACTAGCGAGAGCAGCAATCTGTGCAGCCGTCAGCGAATAGTTGACTCCGCTGCGCTCCATAGGAATAACATCACCACTTTGTGCTGGACCACCTGGGGTCAAGCCACTAATTTTTGTATCTGCCATTGTGTTACTCCTTTTTATTAAACTGATACTATTCTTTTGACTGCATACACAAGACCGTAGGGTGTCTGCTGACTGTCACTGCTCTGCTTGCGACCTGCCACAGCCGCTCCCACAGGCGTCCCCAAGCAGTGTAAAAGCGAGTTTCAGAGCACTACAGGGGCTGGAAGCGTTCTGACTGCTCACAGCACAAGAGCGAAAGCAAGCGACCTCCCACAGCCGTTCCCTGACGCATCCCTGACACACTGAAACTCGACTTCTGGGGTCAGTTTGCAGTCGTTAAGTAGTCAGCACTCGACTGATGCCATACACTAACCCAGAGGCTCCTGTGGATGACGGGACATACACTTGACTGCTGGCGAGTGCTGGCAGTGTGCTATCCCCAGTATGGTCTCCTGCCGCGTTAGTATACCCACCTCCCATACAACATCCAGAGATTGCTGCTAACTGGTCACTGTAGCTGCTGTTTCTTGGAAGACCAAGAGGAGTGTTGTAGGTGCCGTCAGCATCCAGATAAATACAGGAAACGTAATCATAGGCAGGGTTTAATGTAAGGACGATAGCATCGGACGTGAAACTGAAGCCCGCCGAACCGGTGACAGTCGCAGGCATGACACCACCAACTGTTACCTGAGTTGCACTGATAATGGTAGAACCAGCCGCTGCTGGTGCCGCCACTTTGAAGATGACCCAGTTCTTAATGTGGATGCCTGTGCCTGCGGAAGTCCTCACCGTAATCTTCCACGAGGTTGCTGGGACTAACATAGCGTGTCCTGGCATACCAGTCATAACAGAATAGTTGCTCCAATTTGTGGCATTGTTTGCCATGCTCGCTTCACTGTTGCAAACCCACACGGTAGTATTGGAAGGAAGACCAGAGCCACCACTAGGCGGTGCCACCCAACTCGTGTTTCCACTTCCATCCGTCTGTAGGAGATAGGTGTTTGTTCCAGCCGTAGTTGGTAGAGTAAACGTCCAGTTAGCAGTAGCCGCGCCCTTGATGGTTGTGGCGTAGGCTGTTGTTTGCGCCAAAATCAATTGGCCATTAACAGAAGATGCTGAACCAAGAGTTAATGCACCGCCTGAAATTGATGTATCAGCAGCAGCGCTTACTTCAGCAGTTGATGCTCCATAATATGCAAGGCAATTCGCTGTGCCAGCATCTACTGTGCCAGAACCTCCGCCAGATTGCGCTACCCAAGTGCAGTTACCAGAACCATCAGTTTGTAGTACATACAAATTTGTGCCCGCCGTAGCAGGTAACTTTAACGTCCAATTTGCAGACGCTGCTGTTTCAATAGTAGTACCATAGGTAACACCTTGAATTAGCAAATCACCTGATGGTACTATAAGTTGCCCAGTTAAAGTTCCACCAGACTTAGGAAGAAGTCCGGTAAGCAATACTCCTGAATCCTGCACATTTCCAGAGCCATCTGATGTGATCACATCACCAGATGGAGCTGTAGCCACATTGGTTGCTGACGTAGCTGCCACTAATGAACTGCCTGAACCTGCAACCGATATAGGTAATCCATCCACAGATACATTACTACGTTTCGTGCGTATATATATATCACCATCATCAATGTTATCAATGTTCTTATTTGGATGGTTGGTGTTGGCAAAATCAATGGTACCAACACCAGAAGGATACCATAACCCATTTGTGCCATTCCACCACTGGGCCGAAAGAGTACCTGTGGCACTACTATTGCTGGCAGATAAATTACCCGAAGGAATAAGCGTAAATGTGCCAGCAGGATCAGTCCAAAGTAATTGCAATTCAAATGGTATTCCAGAACCATGCTGCCATTCAATAACAAATGGATAATACAGTCCTGCTACCAAAGAGATGGTGCTGCTTCGCGTATATGCCATCAAAGCATTAGCCGTATCCAAATTGGGTAGAGCAGACACCATCGCCTGATTTCCTATGAAGACATTACACCCATCTGCACAGTTAACTCCAATTGTATACACACCTGTAATAGATGGAACCAAGAATCCCGTCGCTCGGAAATAGAAGTATGTTCCATTCACCGTAGTTGGCGGAATAATGCTTCCACTTACTACATTGCCAAAATTTATTGGAGCATTTATAATTCTCACATTAAACCCTTCTAAACAAAGAGTGCTTGTTGATACTTTGCATCTCCAAATTCTGCCATTACATATGCTGGTGGACCACCAACAGTGACCTGGAAGAAGTTGTGAGTATCTTCACCACCATCAGGAGGTCTGCAATAACCATACCCAATAACTTGGAAAATACCCTGATAAATAGCAGGCAATGTGCCACCAGATAAATAGACAAAAGCTCCTGCAGGAGAAAGGAAAGCATTGATAATACTCGTATCTGGTCCTGAACGATCATGAACATCATTGTAGAACACAGTAAGCGTGTTTCCTGGTGTAGCTGCAGGATTAGTAACAAAGCCCCCTGCAGTGGGCACACTAGCTCCCGTCTGCAACATTGGCATTGAAATCTCTTCAACGCTAGGAACTGGCAATAGAATGTATGTTGCTGGTACTACAGCCGTTTCTAATGTGAGATAAGAAATCCCATCTTCAAGAAGGAATAAACCAGAACCGTCTTCCAACTCAAAACCATCGACAGTTAATTCAGACCATCCAAGGGTTCCTGCACCCACTTGTCCTACAGATGGCGGCTCAGGTGTACCAGCTAACAACTGCCAGTATGTTGTATTTGTTGGAACATTACCCATAGTCACTATAAGTGACACATAGGTAGCTCCTTCATAAGTTACGACTGTACCAGCAGCATATGTTTGTGTACTGGAATATGCAGTAGATGATGCAAGAGTCGAAATAGACAGTGTATATGGTGTACTGTATTCACCAAGCAAATTGTACGTGTACAAATAGAATAATAGACTAAGATTTGTATTATTCTCCACCGTATATGTCGGAGCATAGCTTGCATCAGTCAAATAATCATGGTACAATACTGTAGTGTTATCCTGGGCTCGTATCTCTACTCCCCAAACATCTTGTGCCACACTAGGAAGAATAACATTAACAATAGGATTGAAAAAATCACTTATGTCAACAAAGCCAGTAGGAGGCTGCGGAGGGAATGGATATCCACAGTTAATGCTAGCTGCATAACGACTTAGTGCTCCGTAAGGGGTAAGAGCCGTTAAAGCAGAGCCATTGCTTTTCGTTTTGCAATATATTGTTTCTGCAGCGGCTTCCTCAAGGGAAGCACGAGTACCATAAACAGTAATGCCGCCCACTGGAAAAGTATAGCTTGCAGGCACACCGTGCATGCCTCCGACTCCAGGGGTCAGAGAAAATGTCAATGCTAAGGTATTCAACGTAGAAGCACCAGAAGTGGCCTTAGCAGAAACAGTAATCCTTTGCCATTGTCCTGTGAGCTGATAAGAAGCATAGCTGGCAGATAATCCATCTCCTGATGGATTAGGAACCAAACCAAGTGTCACCCAATTGCCAGATGGACCTTTGATGTCAAGAGTTGCAGAATAACTAATATTCGGAAATAATGGCAAATATGCTTGTGTGGTTTGAGAAGTAGAATCCCCAGGCACCATTACCTTAGAGTTTACAAGTTTAAGATTGTAGTCTGGGTCCAAGGCTTGAATCAAAGTCCAATCAACAGTATTCGTCCAAATGCCTGATTGGTATTGAGTGCTACCTCCACCATTCACCCAAATTTCAGATGACAAAATGTTGTTTCTACCATCCTGCTCCTTGATGAAGATAGTTTTGTTTCGTTTGATGCGAGGTATGCTAAACTTCTGTGAAGTGTAGCGACCAATCAGATTACCACCATCATCACATCCCCAACTGTCATCACTCAAGCGAACTTCAAAACTTCCCAACCCAGGCCCAGGTTGAGGCACAGACACAATTCCAACTGCGCCTGATGCTCTTACTCCCAAAGGAAACACAGAGGCTTGAACATCGGTGGTTTCTGTTCCTATTGCACTCGTTGAAGACACGCCTAAAGGTGTGGCTAAAACAGGATTAACACTGAATGCGATAGCAGCCGCACCATAGGTTTCGCTACTACCACTAGTGAACAATGTTGGTATGCTGCCAGCAGGATCATTAAGAACATATTGAGTTGTTCCAAGAGAATATACTTCGGCACCGATGCCTTGTGTATATCCTGGCCCCGCAGATGTTGAAGTGCCCGCTGTGGCTACTGCTACAAAAACCACGTCTGTAGCTGTAGTATCCAAAGTTCCAGCAGTAGGAGTGCCTGAACCATTATCCGTGGCGCATGATGTGTCTATTATACCACCACCGCCAATCACAATTTCAAATAATGAACATTCCACAGTAGTTGCCAATGCACTAGATGATGCACCTGATACTACAGTAGAAAGAGTGTCTGCCATAGATGCAGCATTTTTTATGTAAAAAATAGCTACTGCATGAATGGTCGTGTGTGTTCCATCATACACATCAGAATAAGCCGCTTTTCCTAATACCCAAGTAAATCCTGTAGTTGTAGGAAGATTGATAGTATACGCATTATCCGCGCCTGTCTTCACTGCTGTCAGCCACACCACAAGAAGCAATAAGCTGCCCTCTTGTGTTGTATCATTGAAGCCACTTGGAGAAGCCGTAGCAGAAACTGTGCCTGATCCATATCCACCCGAATTGCTTTGAACTAAAGTATTAGCGGTATAGTAGGCTACAGCAGTAACTGTTCCGACCGATGATGCTGCGCTAACACCACTAGGACTGGATGAAGGCATATATTCCCCTTACTGTGCAGATTCTACTACTAAGAAATCGTGATGGTACTCGATGCTCCCGCCGCAGGCAATACCACTGTCAAAGTGTTAGCTACAGAAGACACTGAAGAGAAGGTTACAACTGCCAATGCTTTATTGCTGCGAGAAGCATTGTATATCAAAGCCGTGACCACCCCTGTCAGAGTAGAACTTGGCCACGATGGATTTGTACTCCATGTCAAATACGCCGTGGTGCCACTGATGCTAACAGTAAAGCCTGACAGCGCTTGCCCACCAGGAGTGTACCCTGCACCAGAAACCTCATTGCTTGATGTATAAGCTGAAGTAGCAGCGCTAAGGGTGGCTGATGCTGTGTACAAAGCTATCATGTATGAATCTCCAGGCTGATGCACTCCGTTGAGCAAATCAGCTTTGAATGATACGCAAAAACCTGCTGTTGATGCCATACCGTAATTCTCCTTATTTGCCGCTTAGAATCCTGTCGGCACTTGTCCCATATCAAAATAGTAATTATCTTCATCTACCCCGTATGAGTGACCAACCAATTCCCATACAGCCGTTCCGTCTTGTGTTACCAATGAAATCCCACCTGATGCCGTTACTGTTGCCAATCCTACATCTGAAGTGTATGCATAGTTTGGTGCAGAAATAGATGCTGTGAAAAAAGAACCTATAGGTGTATCCGTTGGCAAACCCACTGGTAATGTAGTAGGTATACTAGCCACAATTATAGAGTTACCATTGAGGAATAATGCTTCTTCAAAGCCAGTCAGAGCAAGCACTGTGTTTATGTTAAGCATTCCCTGGATGTTGACAGGTGACACTATGTAGAGAACATTGCTGATCACCATTACATACTGACATGTAATCACCGATCCAAGTTCAACAATAGCATTTTGAACGTTAGCCCATTCAGGTTCTTCTAACCCTGATGTATAGCATCCACCAACCACCGAAATATTAGCAAGGTTGAATGCCCCCAATACAGAATGAAATCCAAGATACATACCATTCAAACCAGAAATGGTTCCACTGGATTGAGCAAATGAATCTATGTACCAGCTAATCGAAGTCCCTGCACTGTTTATGGTGATTGACACAATGTGCCAAGCACCTGTAGTTAAAGCTGCACTAGCATCAATAGTACCTGTTGTTGGAGTGGATGTGCTACTCCATCCTATGACCGTTCCAAACCCTGAATTGAATCCTGATCTGGTATCAATCCTAAGGAATACACCATCTCCAGCAATGTTGTTGCCAATTCTCACATCGAATGCTGTACCGCTTGCTGGGATGTAAAGACCGAATGTAATTGTGACTCCCAACGATACATCAGCATCAATGTATGCGTAAGATTCACCACTGATTAAGAAGCTAGGGCTAGGTGTGTTAACTACTGATGCACCGAAAGAATATGTCCATTCTGAAAAGTCAGACCCGTCACTGGAAAAATCTGCCGATACTAATGATTGCAGATTACCATTAGAATCCAGAAGTATGGTATTTCCAGAATAAACCGTATCTGCTTGCCATGTTCCATAAGTCCCGCCGTTAGTTGGGTCCATGATGGCATTAGTAATGTCAGGAGCGAATGAAAGCCCTACCCCAGAAGTAGGAACATATACAGGAGTCTGTGTTGTATCTGTAATGGTAAATACATCAGTTTGCAATGTAAATCCAGCGAGCACAGACATCAACCTAGTGCTATTGTTCTTTAAACCAAAAGTTATAGCGTGAGATAAAAATTCTTTATCACCATTATTCAAGCCTACAAACGTGGTGATTACTTGACTAACTGGTTCCGTAAAACTGCTCACTGGAAAATCTGAAGTCAAATCAGTGAAAGGAAGTATCATTCCTGCTACTGGCTCTGCCGTTACATTCTGCGAAGGCACCGTATAAGTTCCCTCGTATCTAGTAATGGAGTTCTGTGCAATAATTGCGGCTGCTACTGTCTCACAGTCTTGAGATGTAGTAGGCAATGGTAACAAATCTCCCATGTGAACCGAAGTGCGAATGCCTGAGTCTCCCCAATTCGCCTGCTCAATATTGACTGAAGAATTATCTCTGCATCTCCCTATTGCTGCACCAGCGGATCGGTAGGAGCACTTAATGACATCACCTTCCTGTGGAGTCGTGGCTGAGAGCGCTGCCGTATCTTTGAAGAACGTCAATGTTGGAGTTCCCAAGTTGTATGTTGGAGTTCCAAGAATGCTAGATTTAGCCTGCATGCCACCCGATTGTGCGATGGTAGCAAATGGTGCTAAGCCATCTGTAGCATCAATCTCATTGGGTCCTACCAGCTTGTTCTCGAAACCTCCATTGCCCTCATTACCCCAGGTATTGATGTTAAGAGTAACCTGCATAGGAGTGCTAAGGGTCACACCTGTAACAGTGCATTGCAATAAATCTGAGGCCACCAAAACATAAGTAGCGTACAGTTGCTCTATTGCTGGATTAAGATTGCTAGTCCATAACACAGGGAACCCAGGGGAAATCAATCCAGTATTAGGGTCGATTTCTGTAATATATGTACAAAATTGAATTACCTGTGGAGCGATGGCTTCTGGTGCGAAATTCTGAATGGTACCGTTGCCTAGAAGAACATTATACTGCATCGAGTGTGGCAGCGTTACAGGATTAGAAACAAGAGTACGAAGCACATAACGCTTTGCTGTAGTTAAAGCAAAGTAATCTCCAGGATCGGTCGGCAAAATACCAGGAGAAGTAGTGACAATGCAAACATAATACTGCCCCTGATATGTTACTACCTCACCCACCGTATAGGACAAAAGCAAACTATAAGCAGGAGGATTCCCTGCTTGTCCATTGGTGTCAATATTGACTGTCTGTGTGTAATCCACAGCTCCATTTACTATAGGGTTGATGGTAACCTGACCACTGGTTTTTGTTACGCAGATACCATAGATACACCCTACGAATGAGTAGTTCGGCGCTTCTGTCCAAAGACCGCAGATTACTCCTGTCACACCTGTTGAGTTATTATAATCAGTTTGTGGAACGAAATCAAATTCACCATGAGCCAAACGCATTGCGCCGCCCAAAGAAATTGTATTGGCTGAATCTAAGTGCACTGAGTACGAACCGTCTCCCAAACCACCAGTGCAATTCAAAAATCCATTGTAAATTGTCAGGTAGTTCTCAGGCTCATCATAATCAGTCCAATTGGTTGTGCTTATGGAACTGCTACTGAAATTATCAGATAGGAGAACTACACTCTCCACTCCAAACACTGATGCCGACAGAGGAAACGCACCTGTATAACCATCGCCCACAAAGTATTCAGTCGTGTAGCGCTGCGGCTCAATGTTTCCCATGACCACTGAATCATTGATGATGGGTTGATCCACACTGGCTTTAACTGTCAAATCAGAAGGCGTGTAGCGTACACCATGAGTATCCACCGTCAATCCTTGCGGAATAGAAGTATACGGTATGAAATTCAGTGCAAGGTTTTTCCCCCAGAAACGATACACAGCAGACTTGGCAAATGCCGCTACAACATCTCCAAATTTCTGCGTAGGGTTCACCACGTAACGCGCAAGTCTAAGTCCATCCTGAACATTCGATACATCAAACAATCCAGGAGCGATCCTATTGGCAAGGGCCTTAATAATCTGTCCCTGCGTCATATTCATGAACGGGGGCATGATGCCCAAGGCATTCATGCTCAGGATATAATCATCGCTAGATGCCTCATAATTAAAACCCCAATGGGGCACTCTTCCTTTTTCTCCAAGATACACATATTCAGGCTCATTGGTGATGTAACCTGTATACCACGTACCATAAGTTCCTGTGTTGAACACCACATAATTACCACGATGCAACTGCACAAAATTCGAGTCAGTATTAGCTAACGAGAAATCCAAAAGGATCGAGTCGCCATCTTGGTCGGTTTTCTTAGGGAAATCAAATAGATACTTTATATAATCTGTGGATGTCCCTGGAGTTGTGCTGTAAAGTTGGGTGGTCATTGATTTTCCAAATACTCAGTCTCTTTGAGGAGTTGTACGGATCGGTCATGGCCCACCACCTTTTCGATGATAGCCAATCTCTTTGTATTGTTGCCAGATGTCCTGCATATTAGCAGCAGTAGATAATCAAGTACTTCGGGAGAGAGTTCCACATTAGTGAATGTATCGCAGTCCATAGTTAACGTAACACCAATGATATCCTGCGGTTTAGTCATGACAAATTTGCTGCCGTATAACTTGCAGTCCTTCAGCACGGCCCCATTCAATTTATGGAATGTGCAGCGATGGAATAGAGCACCCTCTTTAGGTGCTGGTACTTCAGTAATGTCTTCGCTGCTATGTTTCTCTCTGAATGCATTAAACATTATACCCTCCATAGGTGATTCGCCCGATCAGGTGAAGTGCCTGATCGGGCTGGTTAATTAGCTGGCTGAACCTGGAAGTGCAAAGGTTGTGCGACCGCTGCGAATGTTGCTCGCAATTGCTGAGCCTAGTGATTGCACATTATCCACAGTGGCATTCCCATTAATAGTAACGTTAATGGTACCAACAGTTGCTCCACTGACACCATTTACATTCGGCATGCCAGGAATCGGTGCCTGTGTTCCTTGCAGACCCGCACTTGGATTAATCGTAGTGGGTGTAAAAGCAAGCCCCGTTGTTGACTGAATGATTTTCTGCATCTCCTGATAAGCAAGAAGTTGTTGTTGCAATGATGCCAAAGTCAAGGCATTCGATTGTGCTTGCAAAGCTGCAGTGTTTTGTGCCAGATCAAAAATCTGAGACTCGGCTGCAACCTTTAACTGCTCAGTGGTGATTTGGTAATTCATCTGCGTGAGCTGTTGTGCATAGGCATCACGCTGTATAGTCAATGCGTTGCCCGTTGCCACAGCGCTTGCCACATTGCGCTCTAAAGAATCAGAATTGAGAAGACCAAATTCAGTTGCTGCTTCTTGCTTCATCAAATCAACTTTATTCAATTCCAACTGGTTGAGCTGAAGAGCATCTTGAATGGCAGTTGCATTGCCTGAATTGACCTGGTTTTGTAATTGCTGCTGTTGTTGTTGCAACTGCTGATTGTAATATTGAGCAGCAATCACCGCAGAACCGCCTGCTTGGATATAAGCTTCAACTTGTGCGTTGATACTTTGCCATGTCTGTAGCCATTGAGATGCAACTTGGTTACCTGCAGCAATTCCAGTATTAGCAGCTTCTACCATATCATTGAACTGCTGAATAGTCTGCTGTGCTTGATATTGCAACTGTGCAATCTCTTGATTAAGACTTTGCAAAATAGCATTCAATTGACTCTTGGCTTTCTTCTTTCCACCGAGTTCACTGATAGCTGTTTGCTCTTCCTGTTTTAATTGAGTAATCTGTTCCAGAATGCCAATCTGTTTTGTCTGAGCAGCAAGATTGATGTTAGAGACCTGGTTCTGGATATCTGTGACCATGTTCTGAATACTGGTCTCGAACAACCCTGTAACTACACCCATAACACCACTAACAACTGGACCGAGCGCGCCTGCAACTGAAGAAATACCTTGCAATGCACCAGCAACAGCATCACTATTACTTACGTTATCTGCTATTTTTGAAGCGGCTTCTCCTGCACCTTTGGCAACCGTACTAAGACCAGTACCTATTGCTCCACCAATGTTTCCAGAATGCAGTTGAGTAATGAACTCAGTCACCCCTTTAGCCAATTGACCCAAAGCTGCCAAAGTTCCAACTATGGCAGTGGAAAAATTTGCAAGTGTAGGGTTTATGTCCTGCAACTGTGCATTCATTTGCCCAAGGTTTACACCAAACGAAGCTGCTGCTTGACCACCAGTAGTAGCATTGGTTGTTGCTATTTGCAGACTTTCAGTTTTTGTTGCCTGTGCTGCATTTGCGACAGCTACTTTACTTAATACATTTTGTATCTCACTAGCAGTAGATGCAGGATTTGATACTACACGGGCCAATTCTGCTCTTGCTTGCTCCTGTGTTAATCTAGCTCTTTGTTCTTCTACTTTCAGCAATTCTAAGTTTGCTTCAAGTTCTTTATGTTTGTTTCCGATCAGCTTAGCTTCTTCAGAATTAGCCTTTGCAATAGCTTCTGCCACTGAAAGATTCTGTTCAAGGTTAACCGCAGCAGGAGCATTTGCCCCTGTAGTATCTCTAACAAGTTGTTCCCTAAGGGCTTGAATTTGGGCTTGAAGTTTATTGATTCTATCTTCTTTATCCGTGGCTTCTGGGGAAAGGGGGACTACTTGCTCTCCTTGAACTTTAGCCAGTTCATTCTGCAAAGCTTGGATGTTTGCTGCATCATCATGTGCTTGCAAAGCTTGTTCTGTGCGCTTATCTCCACGGAATTTTGCCTCAGCCATCGCAGCTTTTTCTGTAATGTCCATCGTTGCTTTGACGGACCTTTCATGGGCTTCTTGCGCTTTCTGGTCTGTTTCTGCGGATTTCGTCTCCTCTACAGAAAGTTCTTTAAGCGCATTTCTCCATTCAAAAATAGCAGCAATAATAGCTTTGGTTTTTAACGTCTGATCATCACTTCCTGGTACTCCACCTTTCAGGTTTCCAGCAGCAGTTAACTCTGCTTGGAAACGCTCATTGACAGCTTCTTTCTCCTGCCCTATAGCGGCAACGTTTGTTTCCCGTTTTGCAGACGCAGCTTCTTTAGCTGTTTTTATTTCAAGTTCATATGTACCCTTGATTTCTTTTTCTTTTTCTTTGAACTCTTCTTCGTTTGTCTTTCTCTGATAATCATAGACCTCATTAACGGCCTTCTTCTTAGCATTGAGGGCTTGCGTCATGAAGTCGGTAGGTCCACCACCTCCAAGAATACTCGCTTGAAGCTTCGTCGCTTCTGTTCTGTAAGCAGAGTCATTAAGAATGCTGATGTTCGCTTGAGATGGAAGCTTTTTAAGTGTATCTGCTTCCAATTTTTTTTGCTTCTCTACCCATGCGTCTGCAGCGGCTTCTTTAGCCAGTCCTTCTTGCTCGCGCGTCATCCGTTGATGATGCACAGCTTCATCATTAGCATCAGTTGTGCTCTTAAAGTCTGCACGGAGTTTTTCCTGCTCTATGTGGTACATTTCCATTGTTTCTTTAAGAGTAGCTTCTTGAGACTTCGGTGATAAACCCGTCTCTAATTGGGCTCCTGGTCCTACATTATTCAGGGCATCTAAAGCTGTTTTCTTTGCGTCAGCAATAGTATGAGCATTTTTTACGAAAGCATCTAATATTTGATTATTTCCTTGTTCTTCCTGAGTCTGTGCGCCTATGCCTAAGAAATTTCCCCAGTTTTGTAGGGTTCCTTTTACAAACCCTTTTTCTTTTATGTTTTTGTTTTCCTGGTCTAAACCTGTTTTTGCAAGTGCGCCTAATGTGACAAAGTTGTTTATAACGTCAGCGAGACCAGAGGCCAAATGAATGACTATAGCGGCAAGGTCTTTGAATCCTGTTTTTACTGCATCCAATTGTCCAAACTCTACAAACATGGAAACAAATGATTCTACTAACTTGCCAAACCCGTTTGCAAGATTATCTACATACGCTTTATTATCTTGAAGCCACTTAGCCAGTCTTTCCATTTGGTTAAGGATAAGAGTAAATAAAGGCTTAGCTGCTACTTGCTCAAAAACAGAGGCTAAATCAGCAAGTTGTGTGTGTACAGTCTTAAACTCCACACTGCTGCTAGCAAGTGCCTCAAATCCATCCTTCAACAATTTGAATGGTACAACCACTGCTGCTACTGCTGCAGCTAACAATGCGAGTACAGCCATACGGCCAGGGATGCGATACATTGCCGATTCAAAACCAGTAGCAAAGCGGTTCATATCAAGACCGCCTTCAAACGCAGCTCTGCCAGTACTGCGCAATGCCGCAGAAGTCTCAGCACTAGCAACCTTGGTCTTGGTTGCCATGCGAGCCATTGCTTCACCCACTTCTGCACTCATGCCTTCAACAGCGGCAGAAATCCTCACGGCGGATTCATTGATGCTATCAGCAGCTTCCCTAAAAGCGCTGGCGGCTCCAAACTGCCCTACATTCCCAATGCTATCCATTTTGGAAAGAGATGCAGCATAGATACCTTCGATTTTTGTCATCTCCGCTTGGAACATGGTGTCATTAACGGTGATGGATAAAACCTCATTGAAAACTGCCATTGTACTGCCTTTCTTAATACCGTTCTGTGAGAGTGGTTACTCCTAAAGCTCCTCTTAAATGAGCTTCATGGAGTTTGGTCATAGTGCCTTCATTGACCTTATAATGCCCACCAGGATATGCAGTGACATGTACTTGACCTGGGCGTACTTCTTGTGGGGCATATTCTTTTCCATGATAGGATATTCCCGATCTGGAAATCATATAATGAATACCTGGTCGCTGTGTTTCCTCTAAAGAAATTGATACGCCACCTGCGTGACCACCAGCTCCAGCTCCCACTTCACTAGCATCATCATCTTGAATAATTACTGCTTCTTCAGTCCATGCTGCTCCCGCTGATCTTCCCTCTGCCATAAGCTACCCTTCAATCTTCTTGCCAAGGTTTTGTCCTGCGCTGCTAGTTTTAGAACTGGCACCCTTGCCTGAAAATGGGTTCTGCTCTTTGACTCCTGGGGCTTGCGCATCCAACTGCTCTCCCATGCGTCGTACAGCAAACGGCATGATATCTTCTCGCAGGGCAGTCTCCATAGCATTCACGGTCACACCGTCAGTTTCTAATGCTGAACCAAGGGTCATTATAGCATAATTTAGAATCTCACTGCGGACTCCACGGTAAATCAGGTGAGGTCGAATACCTGGGTGATTTACGTGAAAAGCAAAACGTGTGACACCACCTTCTTCCCATGCCAAAGCATGAGCTTTTACAGGGTCGATATTGTATGTGCCTTCGTGTTCTGTTCTATATGGGGCTGTGGCATCCTGCTTGCCAGCAGTGCCAAACTCTAGCCAATAGCAGTGGTCACCACCAACGCAAATCGTCTGGGACAACGATTTTGTATCCGATCTTTGGTCGAGATGCGAAGTCAATTTGTCGGCGCAATAATTCCCTAAGAAATAAGGAACTGTCTTTATCGAAAGACATGCTTACGATGGGCATTGGTGGTAAACCTCCTGTCTGCGCATTAGTGTTAATGTGCGCCTGGATATTGCTTCTCGGGGACGACCTATCGCTTTTGATACATACCCCAATGATGAACGGTCACTTAACCCTCCAACATGAGGGCAACCGCCTGGATTAAAAGCTTTGACATTATTACAATTGAAACATAGAAGTTGATAATCAGGAGGAAAATTCCTTTGTAGTGCATCTCTCCATGCTCCATCTTGACCACCGTGTTCTTTACGATATTGAAACATAGAAGGTCATCTACCCAGACTAAAGTCTGGGCTTGTAGAACCAAACATCGGCTCCACGATTGGCGTGATGACCCACGCCCTGCCCGCAATATTGCGAGCAGCGTTTAGTTGATAATCAGGAGGAAAATTCCTTTGTAGTGCATCTCTCCATGCTCCATCTTGACCACCGTGTTCTTTACGATAATCTGACCCACACGGTACAACATGATCCAGTGTAAGAAATGCACGCTCTATAACATCGCAGCTAGGGCACATACATTTACCACCATACCCTACAATTACACGTTCTTTTATGACTCGGTGCTTTCGTACATTGAGATCACTCTGGCATGAAAGACAAACTGATTCTCTGCTAAACCTATGCACACCTGCCATGCTGGTTCTAGGGCTTCTATTGTGCTCCGTGAACTCAAGCACGGGCTTGGCTTTGTGACATATTCTGCATTCCCACATTATCCTACTAAGCAAATTTATTGTTATCACTGACCCTCCTTTAAAGGCGAGCAGGGAGTAGTAAAGGCTACTCCCGCTCTAGCCCAAGGGAGCAACCCCTCGGGGTATTCAAACTACCATGCATTCGCTGCGAACTGGCTTGCGATTTCATCGCTATTACATTCGGACATTCTTTTCCCGAGTGCTGGAATGACAGGATCAAGCTTATCAAGTTTCTCTTTCTCTTTATCTTCCTTAGCCTTCTTAATCCTATCCCGCTCAATGCGCTCATCCATCTTAGCATTATTTACATGTGCAGCATGATTAAGGATTAGTATTTGGGGAAGGGTAAGATGCATTGCTTCTTTCAGAGTCCAGTGGTATCCCTGACAAAGATTATCAATGATGATAAACGGATTTTCCTTATCATCTACTTTGCTGGGCTCGTCATGATGCCCACCTGCTTTAGCAGCGGCATCATCTGTACGAAAAAACTTGCGAACTCTGGGATCATATTGTTATACACAACTTGGCCCATGATGAGATTTGATAGACTCATTGGTGTGACGCCACGAATCTTCTTGATCTCTTCGACAGTGATCCGCTCAGTCTTTTCCTCTGCTTCAAGTGAGTTATTGATTATGATGCGAACCATATCTGGAATGTCTTGTCCTGCAAACTGAATCGCACTTCCCAGGGGATTCTCAAGGAGCTTAATGCCGGGGAGTGTGACAGTTGACTTTGCTTTGCTGGCAACTGTACCCACTACCGCTGCAAGCAAAGGTTTAATCTTGACCATGAATTCAATGTAGTAGTCATAGGACAAATGAACATACTTGTAGGTTTTATCTCCTAGTTTGAACTCATTTTTTGAAAGGGCTGGGTCATTGGTGGCTCCGAGGATAATCTGCTCGGGAGTAAGGGTTGGTTTGGTCTCGGGGACCGCTACTTCAGGGGAGGGGGTTACTACGGGGGTTTTGCGATCCATACGTTCACGGATACGCTTTTCAGATGTTATAGTCATTTAGACTCTCCACTCGTTTGGATTGATGGGGACAAACACCGAGTTTATGTTTGGCCCAATTGCAGTTGCAACAAAGAACTTGATAGTCTGGAGGAAATCCTCGTCTTTTAGCATCCCTATACGGCTGAGTTGATCCGTTTTCTCTTCTCAGTTTACTTCCACCACCATATACATGATCTAATATAAGGAATACTCGATTTGGTTCTCCGCAACAAGCACATTTGTTTCCATAGGCAGTAAACACTTGGTCTTTTAGTTGGGCTAAAAATTCATCCCGATGTTTAGCTGCACACTCTTTACAACGGTGCTCTTTACCGTCCCATTTGGAGTGGTCGGTATGGAACGCAGAATAAGGCTTATCTCTGTCGCAAGTATGACAGTGCTTAATACCTTGCTCTGCTTTTTCTATGGATATTTTTGATCTTGACATTCTACCCTCCTCTAAGGGCGGTTTGGGAGCAGTAGAGGCTGCTCCCATTCCTATTCAGGATTCGATGTCCTGAAGTATCTTTACTGGTTATCCAACGCGGGTGCCAGTGCTTGCGAAAGTTGTGCACGATACAAGCGACAGGATCGTAGACCCTATGGCTTGGAACGCGATCATTTCGCACATGACCTTTACGGTCAGAGCATCAGCAGCAGCATTGAAAGTCACAGTGAGAGCGCCCGAAGGGTGATACCACTGGATTTCCTTACCGTCAATCTTATTCTGATACACAATCACGATTGCGGTGTTGATCACATCTTCTTGGCCGATTTGGAAGTTGACAGATGATCCAGCGGTAATAACCGAGGTCACAAATCCCAAGCGTGCCAGGAGGTAATCGTCGAGCTGATCCAACTCGAACTCCAGGTTTGCATCACGGCTCTCAACGTAGATCAACTGAGTGATCTTGTCGATACCAGTTTGCACTTTCTTCTGAACCTTGTTGTACGTCAATTTCCCAGGCGTGGACATAATGCCCAAATCGACGAACAGGCCACCATCAGGCAGAGGATTGGTAATGGTAACACCATCCGATTTCTGTGTGAAGGCTGCGTAGGCATTGACATTGGTTGCCAATGTTGAATCAGACTGCGGTGCTAACGTGGATGCATTGACTTTGATATACACGCGACCTGCAGGAATAAACTTAATGGACTGAATGCCACTTACGGCACCAGAGGGCACCCCAAGAGGTGTCTGTTGGGTATTCTTGTTAACTATAACTGCCATGGAATTTCTCTTTTCTTTATTACAAGATGAATGCGATGATCTACTACAATATTATTGTTGCGGTGGTTACAGCAGGTGGTCTACAGCAGTACCCGAAGAATCCTCTGGGTATAACTAACGCACAAGTTCCTGCTTCTCGTGTCTTATACGATGGCAGTTTGCACAAAGCAAATCACATTTTAATAATTCCGATTTTATGCTATCAAAACTTCTTTGTGCTTTGCTTGTTATGTTAAAATCTTTACAGTTTGGGTCTCTGTGGTGAAAATCATACACAGAAACAAATAATGTTTGCAGTCCACAATCCAAACACTTTCCTCCCAAAAACTCAACGACAGACTTCTTGTACTCGTGTCTTTTAGATTGCGTTCTCTTGTTCTCTGCCTCCAGATGGATTGGACAAAGAGTTTTGCCTTCTGCTAATGGAAGAGAGCATCTTCTACATATGCCACTTTCCACCTTAGTGGTTTGATACTCATTGTTGTGCTGTGCCTCGTGCTTCCTGCATCTGGCTACAACCATAGAATACTTCTTACCGTTCTTCTCTTTAGTGTTTTCACGGAATGCACTGCGGGGCAACAATACGCCTGCAGGACAGTCTGGGCACTGCTTAAACTCTAATTTTGATCTTCCCATCTCATTTCTCCTTATTAGAATGAGTAGGCGGTGAATAAGGCACCGCCTACTCTAACCCGACTTCATGAGGGTCAGGATGCTTCAAATACTACGGTGTTGAAGGAAACAATACGAGCAAATTCAAAAGTGCGCTCATATGATAAAAATTATCAGAGTGCACCGTTTTGAAAGGCATTGCCAGATTCCAAAAAATCTGCCCACCAGGAACTATCACAGGAGCCGTTGGGTCCGTGAAATCCATCAGAGAGGAAGTGGCATTTTTGAAAAGCAAATTGGCTACTTGCTCAGCCTCATCGAGCGCTGTGAGTTCGTAGTCATTAATAACATCAACAGTTACAAGGCATTGCGATAACATGCTTGGACCCATGATGTCAGTATTATGAAATGTAATGTTGATAGCGTTCAGCATGATTTGATTAAGCTTAGGATCACTCTTATCAACACGAATATTATGAACTGTAAAAGATGGAAGGTTGTCCGCTATGTAGTGGAGAAAGCTGTCTCGGCAATTCCTCATGGCTGACATTTAGATACCCTCCTTACTCCGTGCGGATCAAGCACGTGATGATTTCAAATTCTACAGCACAACAATTATCACTCCTACTACCAAGACAACGGCAATAGCAATGTCAACCCAGTTCAAACCCCAAGGCAATGTCATTTTATTTTCCTACCTATTCGAGATATCTTTGCCCAGCATGGATAGAATTACATTCTGAAATTCATACACACATACAGCAGCCATCACACTGCTCGCTCCATACACACGAGGCCGAGTCCACGGGCAAGTCATACCTGCAACGGTATCATATCCCAGAAAACCATTATCTCCTGTAATAAGGAATGCGCCGGATGGGTCTTTCTTCTGACTCCATGCAGGCAATATGTATTTAACGAGTGTAGAGATTGGAACATCATCGACAGCAACTACCGTCAGATTCTTAGGCTGCACATTCAAAGTTGTGGGCAATGCAGGCGACATAATGCTGCTGCTAGTGCTAGCTGGATATGGTGATTGCAAACCTTGCTGTGCTAATTTCCATGCATTCTCCAAAACTGCATCACTAACATTTGTCTTATTGATAATTCCTTGATTTTTAGTAAAGAGATTGGGAATCAAACTTAACCAACGAAACCAAACAGTCATAGGCATCTGTATGAAGAAGCTATACATGAACCGCTTAAACATACCTTGGTATCCAGGCCAATAGTTCATTGGCTCACCACACTAGTACCGTCGTCCGTTAATGACAACCTTGCTCTTAAATTACTGCTAAGAAATCGCAGAAAGACATTTGGTTGATAAGGTGCTATATAAAGTTGCATTGGAATCTCCTTATGCTGCAACTAATGCAAGGCCCGGATAGGAATACCAACCTGCCCCAGCTGCTCCTATGCATGAACGACCGCTACTTGAAGTGGGTCTGTACCTGTGATCGCATAAAAGTCGCCCACCACTAGCCCTGCTG
>Ga0208034_1000919_pt1 | contig 20220 bp, 20 predicted proteins | sample June2015DPH_8_10_FD_184699 | JGI IMG/M metagenome (GOLD analysis project Ga0208034, IMG submission 184699) | Peatland microbial communities from SPRUCE experiment site at the Marcell Experimental Forest, Minnesota, USA - June2015DPH_8_100... | ecosystem: Environmental > Terrestrial > Soil >...
CCCTCGGCGGCGCGGTTGACCATGACCTTGACGAATTCGCGGTCGTCCTTGATGTATTGCTCGAAGCGGCCCTTCTTGATTTTGTAGAGCGGCGGCTGCGCGATGTAGACGTGATCGCGCTTGATGAGCTCGGTCATGTGGCGGAAGAAGAAGGTGAGCAGCAGCGTGCGGATGTGGGAGCCGTCGACGTCGGCGTCGGTCATGAGGATGATTTTGCCGTAGCGGACCTTAGCGGCGTCGAAGTCGTCTTTGCCGATGCCGCAGCCGAGCGCGGTGATCATGGCGCGGATTTCCTCGTGGCCGAGCATCTTGTCGTAGCGCGCCTTTTCGACGTTGAGGATTTTGCCCTTGAGCGGCAGGATGGCCTGGAACTTGCGATCGCGGCCCTGCTTGGCAGTGCCGCCGGCGCTTTCGCCCTCGACGAGGTAGAGCTCGCAGCGATCGGGATTGCGTTCGCTGCAGTCGGCGAGCTTGCCGGGGAGGCCGCCACCGTCGAGCGCGCCCTTGCGCCGGGTGAGATCGCGCGCCTTGCGGGCTGCTTCGCGCGCGCGGGCTGCCTCAATGGCCTTGTTGATGATCTTGCGGGCGATGGGGGGATTCTGCTCGAGAAACATGCCCAGGCGCTCATTGACGAAGGCCTGCACGGTGCCGGCGATGTCGGAGTTGAGCTTGCCCTTGGTTTGCCCTTCGAACTGCGGCTGCGAAAGCTTGACGCTGACGACGGCCACCAGGCCTTCGCGGACGTCGTCGCCGCTGAGCGATTCCTTCATGTCTTTGAACAGGCCCATCTGCTGGCCGACGTAGTTGATGGTGCGCGTGAGAGCCGCGCGAAAACCGGAGAGATGCGAGCCGCCATCGACGGTGTTGATGTTGTTGGCGAAGCTGAATACGGTCTCGGAATACGCGTCGTTGTACTGGAGCGCGATGTCGATTTCGACGGCGTCGCGAAGAGCTTCCATGACGATGGGCTTGTCGTGCAGGACGGACTTGCCGCGGTTGAGATGCTTGACGAACTCGGCGATGCCGCCGGCGTAGCGAAACTCGGTGCGGCGCGCTTCGCCGGTTTTGGGGTCGGCCGTGCGCTCGTCAGTGAGGGTGATTTCGAGGCCCTTGTTGAGGAAGGCCATTTCGCGCAGGCGCTGCGCGAGAGTGTCATAGTTGAACTCGGTGGCGGCGAAGATGGATTTGTCGGGCAGGAAGTGCACGCGCGTGCCGCGGCGCTTTGACGTGCCTGTCTTCAGAAGCTCCGAGGTCGGAATGCCTTTTGAGTAACTCTGTTCGTAGGTGTGGCTTGGCTCGCCGGGTTTTTCGGGCCGCCAGATCTCGACGTCGAACTCCTCGCTGAGCGCATTGACGCAACTGACGCCGACTCCGTGAAGGCCGCCGGAGACTTTGTAGGTGGAGGCGTCGAACTTTCCGCCGGCGTGCAGCTTGGTGAGCACCACCTGCACGGCAGGCATGTGCTGGCCGCCGGGCAGATCCATCATGTCGACGGGAATGCCGCGGCCATCGTCGACCACGGTGATGGAGTTGTCGACGTGAATGACGACATCGATTTTTTTGGCGTAGCCGGCAAGAGCTTCGTCGACCGAATTGTCGACGACTTCGTAGACGAGGTGGTGCAGGCCTATCTCACCTGTTGAACCGATGTACATTGCGGGACGCAGTCGCACGGCCTCAAGGCCCTCGAGGACCTTGATGTTTTCGCCGGTGTAGTTGTCGTTGTCGCCGTGGATGGACGTGCCGCTCAGAACTTCAGTCGCCATAAAATTCCGTTCGCAAGGTGTTCCGTGGAGTCGAGGGTCGCCGGGGATAAAACCGGACGCTGAAGCGGGAGTAACCGCTTGAAAAGAAGAGGGCTTTCAAGCGCATTCACCTGAGGCTATTTTACCATGCGGGGGCGTGTGGAATTGGGGTGAAAAAGGGGCAAGCCGGCGTTGTTAAAGTGGTTAATGGTTGGGGCTCGGACAGGGTGTCGAGGTGACTTTAGTAACTCATCGGGGTTCTATTCTAGTATCTATATGAAAAAACTGGACTTGTATTAGATATCGCGGTAATATTGTAACCCACAAGGAGAGAAATCTCCATTCAATATCGAATCCAAGAGGTTACCTAAAATGAAGTCCGTCATCCGCATCTTCGCCCTGTTCGTCGCCTTGGCCGGTCTGGTATCAGCTTCGATGACGCCAGCCAACAACCAGAATCGTGTGACGCGCAATTCTGTGACCGTAAACGATCCTGGCCCGACGATTCTTATTCCGGGCCCCCTTCCATGTCAATCGACCGGCGAATGCTATGCGGCGACACCGTCGTCGCACTGAAGTTCGAGGCGCAACCCAGGAAAAATCGCCAAATGGGCTACCGCTTGGCGGCGGTAGCCCCAGCGAGTATCGCATAGCACGAAAGTGCCAGCGGTGCGTTACCCTTTTGTGTTTGAGCCATTAGGCATATTGGCGCTATCCTGAAGGCGTTCGAACGTTTACATATCTGCCTCTATGCCATTGAATTTAGCTATGTCGGCGATGAGCGCGGCTGAACTTGTGCTCTGGGCTGCGCTCGCCATCATTTTCCACGTCAAGGGGTTGCGCCGCCGCTTCCCGGCGATGGGAACTTATCTTGGCTTGCGCGCCATCTCTGCTCCGCTGCTTATGCTCGTGCTCTACGCGGAGTCGCAGCCGTGGGGAAAGGGTCACCACATCGGCGAGCTCTATTATTTCGGCTTCTTCGCGACTTATGTTGCCAGCGCAGTATTGCTTTTCTTCATCTGCATCGAGGTCTTCCGTGCTGCGCTGTCGGCCTTCCCCGGAATCTCGAAGCTGGCGATTGTAATCTTCCGATGGGCCGCGGTGGCTTCGATGATTGTGAGCCTCAGCTCGACCACTTATGTGCACAAAGGTCATTACATTATTGCGGACGTTTCCTACGCTCTGATGCGCTCGATGACCGTTCTCGAGCTGTGCCTGCTCGCCTTCCTCTGCCTGAGCATGAATGCTTTGCGCCTGACGGTGCGCGACATGTCATTCGGTATCGCTTTGGGATTTGGGATGATGTGCTCCGGCGAGTTTGTCCTCGCCGCGTGGGGTTCGCGCCTGACTTCGTGGAACGACCCGGCGGAACTTGTTTATGAGGCGTTGGTCCTGGCGACGCTGGTCGTCTGGATGGTCTACTGCATCCTGCCGGAGCCGATGCGGAAGCCGGTGCTGATGCCGGCGAGCTCGACGATTTACCGGTGGAACGAGATTGCGTCCGCGCTGGGCCACACGGGCACCAAGGTTGCTGTGCAGCAACCCGCCAACAGCTTCTTCCTTTCAGATGTGGAGCGGGTGGTGGAGAAGGTGCTGGCGCGCAACATGAAGGGGCGCGAGTCGGAGACGTAAAGACAGAGACCAGGGATTAGAAAGACCAAAGCCACGGCGAGCGCCGTGGCTTTTTTGATTTTGGATGAGGCCGGGCGATGCGATCGAGATTCGATCGCAGATGAGCCGAGCTTACTCCGAGACGGGCTCGATGGAGGCGAAGCGTCCGCGGTTTCCGCGATCAGTGAACACCACACGGCCTGTGACCTTGGCGAACAGCGTGTCGTCCGAGCCGATGCCCACATTCGCTCCGGGCTTGATGCGGGTGCCGCGCTGGCGGGTAATGATGGAACCGCCGGTGACCAACTGGCCGGCGAAGGCCTTAACGCCGAGGCGCTGCGCGTTTGAGTCGCGCCCGTTTGTGGAACTGCCTCCACCTTTTTTATGTGCCATTGTCGAATCTCCTCTGAAAACAGCTTCTAGCTACTAGCTTCCAGCTCCTAGCCTGACCTGTGCAAAAACCATGGCTGGCGCCAAAGCGTCAATCCAATCCGGATGCGGCGGCGAACTACTTCTCGTTCGTGTCGTAGGTGACGCCATCGGCCTCGATGGCCTTGATGCGCACCTGGGTGAAATTCTGCCGGTGGCCCTGAAGCTTCTTGTACTGCTTCTTGCGCTTGAAGTGAAAGACCAAAATCTTGTCGCCCCGGCCCTCGCCGAGGATTTCCGCCGTGACTTTGGCGGATGCCGGCCTGGCCAGGGATCCGGGCTCGCCGGAGACGGCCAGCACGTCGCTGAATTCGACGGTCGGGCCGCCTGAAGTTACGCTCTCGATCTTCAGAACGTCGCCGGGCGCAACGCGGTACTGCTTGCCACCGGTGCGAATGACTGCGTACATAACAAATCCTCCAGCACCACAGCCTCAACGGCGGGCGCAAAGCCAAACCCTGTGTGCTCGATTGGGGCGGATACAGACGGCTGACTGCATCGGGCGCCGGGCCGGGTCAAATCAGGGCGGAGAACCCGGCAACATCGCGCGCACCTCACAAAAAGGGCGCATCGCCAAACTCCTCAATCTTATCGTTAGGTTGGGGCGGAGGTCAATCGTTCCCCAGGTCTTGGATCCGATTTGGGGTGCCTCCGCATCAGCGCACAGGAAGCGCGCAAAGGGTGAGGACGGGGAAGCAGCAAATCAGCTGCGGGGAGTTCGGAACAATGCGATCAGGGCAAAAAGAGCAACCCCAAAGCACATCCCCGAGCCGGTGAGCTGAACCACGTCAACAGCGCGAATGGCTGCAAAGCCAGGCTCACTCATGAGGCGCATCATACCGGCCAATCCAACGATCAGCGGGATGATGACGGCTACGGCGAGAGGCCTACGTTGAAACATGGACGGATTATTCGTTCCGCGGGCCGGGATGTCAATCTCAAAAAGACGGCAATTCTCGTCTTCGCGATCCTAATGCAGGGGCCGCGGCGGAACGACGTAGAAGAGGATAGCGAAGTAGTGGGCGATGCTGCCGGCGAGCACGAAAATGTGCCATGCGGCATGGAAGTAGGGCACGCGGTCGAAGCTGAAGAAGACGATGCCCAGGGTGTAGGCCAGTCCACCGGCAGCCAGCCAGGACATTCCGTGCCAGCCGATGGCGTGAAGGAGCGATCGCGCGACGAAGATGGCGAGCCAGCCCTGGATCAGGTAAACGGCTGCGGAGGCAATGGCGAGGGGACCGCGCACGAAACGGTCCATGGCGATGCTCTTCGAGATCACTCCGGCCACGGCCAGCGACCAGACAACAGCAAAGAGGGTCCATCCTACTGGCCCGCGCAGGGAGACGAGCGTGAAGGGCGTGTAGGTTGCGGCGATGAGCAGATAAATGGAGGAGTGATCGAGGATCCGGAAGACACGGCGGGCGCGCGTGCGCACCAGGGAGTGGTAGAGGGTGGAGCAGACATAGACGAGAATCAGCGCGCCCGAAAAGATGGAGCACGCGACGATGAGCCGGGCCGATCCGCGCGTGGAGGCGGGGATAAGCCAGACGGCGCCTGCAACGGCGAGTCCGGCGCCGATGCCATGCGTGATGGCGTTGGCAAGGATGTCGCCCAGGCGGAAGTGGGGGTGCACAGGTTGATGATAGTGCGGGCGACTGTGCTTCGTCAGTCGTGGGCCGTGGGTCCCGGAAATCCCTTTAGCCGTTAGTGATTAACTTTTAGCTGTAAGCTCGCTGGAACGGGTTCGCCGCGCATTTTGTTCCTCAAGAATGGGTTGGATGGTTCCGGCATAAGTGAGCTCATGTTCTGAGCCGAGCCGCGCTGGTTCGGTTTTGCAGCGCATTGGCCTGTTCGCAGAATTTGAGAGTCGCCATCCGGCGCACGGGTGTAACTTCATTGTAAAATTCGAGAAATCGGAACGTTGTCAAAGGTTCGCGGAGACCTGAATGATGCGGTGGTTCCTTATTTTGGCGTTCCTGTTTCCAGCTTTGCTAACTGCGCAGGAAGAGCATAACCACCCGGCGCCTGAAAAGCTGGGCACGGTGTCGTTCCCGATTTCGTGCAAACCTGGAATGCAGCCGGGATTTGACCGGGCGGTCGCTCTGCTGCATTCCTTCGCCTACCGGGCTGCAGAGGCGGCGTTCCGGAGCGTGGCCGAGCAGGACCCTGAGTGCGCAATGGCCCACTGGGGCATCGCGATGACCTACTTTCACCCGTTATGGGAGCCGCACCTTCCACCCGCAGGAATTTCTGCCGGGCAAAAGGAAATCGCGCAAGCTGAAACGCTCAAAGCGACATCGGAACGCGAGCGCGGTTTCATCCATGCGCTCAGCGAGATCTTTAAAGATGCTTCGACTGTCCCGTACAGCACGCGGGCGTTAAATTATGAACTCGCAATGCGTGAGATTGCTGTGGCGAACCGGAAAGACATTGAGGCCCAGGTGTTTTACGCGCTTGCCCTCATCTCGAATGCGTCTCCAACGGACAAGACACATCGGAACCAAAAGGAGGCGGCCGACTTGCTTGAGCCGCTTTACCGCAATTATCCGGATCACCCAGGAATCCCGCACTATCTCATCCATGCTTACGACAACCAGGAACTGGCGTCGCGAGGTCTCTCGGCCGCAAGGGCGTACGCCAAGATTGCTCCATCGGCTCCGCATGCATTGCACATGCCGTCGCATATCTTCACGCGGCTGGGTCTGTGGGACGACTCGATCGCCTCCAATCTCGCTGCGAGAAGCGCTGCAAAGCAGCAAGGCGACATGGGTGAAGAACTGCACGCGATGGATTACCTGGTCTACGCCTACCTGCAGAGCGGGCGCGACCAGGAGGCGGCTGAAGTGATCGAGCAGCTAAAAGCGATGCACGATCTGGATGTGGGCGATTTCAAGATTGCGTACGCCGCAACGGTGATGCCGATCCGGTACATCGTCGAACGGCACCAATGGAGCGATGCGGAAAAGATCCCCGCACCGCCAGAAACGGCTCCGCCGCAGGTGCTCGCAATTCCTGTGTGGGCGCGGGGCCTCGGATTCGCTCGAGACGGAGATGCCCGAGAAGCAGATAAGGAATCCGAGACGCTGCGTCAAATCGAGGAACGGCTTCGCGCGTCAGGAGACGGATATTGGGCAACCCAGGTGAACATCATGCGGCGCGAGATTATGGCATGGTCGGCCCAGGCCGGGAGTAAACCCGATGAAGCGGCCGCCATCCTGCGCAGCGCCGCCGACGATGAGGACAGAATCGAAAAACTCCCAGTCACTCCGGGACCGATTGTGCCCGCCCGCGAACAACTGGGAGAGTTATTGCTGAGACAAGGCGATTCCGCTGCAGCATTGAAGGCCTTCAAGACTGCCTTAGTGAATGCTCCCGGGCGGCGAGGAGCGTTGCAAGGGGCCGCTGAGGCTGCCCGTGTCTCCGCGCAAAGGTAGCGGTCCACTGGGGAGCAGCGCGTAATATTCATTTGTTCAACAACTTATGACGGCATACGGGCAGGTCTAGCTGGTCCGCAGAATTTTTCTTGACATCGAGTACTCTATTGTGTAGAGTACTCTCACTGAGCGAGTTCGGTGAAGCAAAAGGAGCGGGATGGTGATGGCGACGCAGAGCAAAGTGACCGGGCTGCCGCTGGAAGTGACGTCGCTGGTGAAGCGGTTCGGCGACCTGACGGCCGTGGACGGCGTGAGCCTGACTGTGCGCGGGGGCGAGTGCCTGGGGCTGCTGGGGCCGAACGGAGCGGGCAAGAGCACGCTGATCCGGAGCATTGTGGGGCGCGTAATTCCCGATGGCGGGCGGGTGGCGGTGTTCGGGTCGGCGGCGGGATCGACCGACGCAAGGATGGCGCTGGGATGGGTGCCGCAGGAGCTGGCGATTTACGGGCGGATCAGCTGCAAAGAAAACCTGGGCTCGTTTGGGCGCTACTACGGACTGAAGGGGCGGGCACTGAAAGAGGCGATTGCATGGTGCCTGAAGTGGGCGGCGCTCGAGGATCGGCAAGACGAGGTGGCAAAGAGCCTGAGCGGCGGAATGAAGCGGCGGCTGAACATGGCGGCAGGAATGATGCACCGGCCGAAGGTGATGCTGTTCGACGAGCCGACGGTGGGCGTGGATCCGCAGTCGCGGAACCGGATCTTCGAGATGATCGAGGCGCTCCGGGACGGGGGCATGGCGATCATTTACACCACGCATTACATGGAAGAGGCGGAGCGGCTGTGCGACCGGATCGCGATCATCGATCACGGGCGGATTATCGCGCAGGGCACGAAGGAGGAGCTGATCGAGGGCGCGTTCGGGCGCTGCAGCCAGGTGCTGGCGCGGTTTGCGGGAGAGACGGCAGAGATTGAGGCGTGGGCCCTGCGGCATGGAGGGCGCGTGACGGACGCGACGGCGGAGTTCACGATCGAGCAGGCGGCGGAGATTGCGCCGCTGCTGGACGACGCGACGAAGGCGGGCCTGGAACTGGTTGACGTCTGGCTGCGGAGACCCAATCTGGAGTCGGTGTTTCTGCACCTGACAGGAAGGGAGCTACGAGATTGATTCTGAATGTGGCAAGGACGGCGTTGATTGCATTGCGGCGGGACCGCGGCGCGATGGTGTTGAGCTTCGTGCTGCCGCTCGCGTTCTTCAGCATTTTCGCGGTCATCTTCGGGCGGCAGAGCAACTCGACACCCACGGTGAAACTGATCGTGGTGGACGAGGACCGGAGCGAGGCTTCGCAGGACCTGGTGAAGGGGCTCGAGAGCGAGTCGTCGCTGGTGGTGATGACGAAGCCGGCGGCGGGGAAGAAGGATGCGCCGCCGCCCGCGGACTACACGACGGCGACAGCCGAGACGGCGGTGAAGGCGGGCGACGCGCCGGTGGCTCTGATTATTCCCAAGGGATTTGGGCAGCACCCGATCGCGTTTGGGCGCGACGAGGGCGGGAGCCCGATCGAGTTGCTGAACGACCAGAGCGACGCGATTGCTCCGCAGATTGTGGTGGGCCTGTTGCAGAAGGCGGCGATGACGTCGATGCCGGCGTCGATGGCGGAAGAGGGGCTGAAGTATACCGGCGAGTACATTGGCGGATTTACGCCGGCGCAGCGCGCGAAGGTGGAAGTCGACCTGGAGGCGCTGCGGAAGGAAGAGGCGGATGGCAAGACGGGGACGGCGAGCGGGTCGAATTCGGAGGGCGCGGGTGCGGGGATTGTTGCCGTGAACGAGCGCGCGGTAGTGGGAGAGAACAAGAAGAGCCCGATGATTTCGTTTTATGCGGCGGCGATCGGGGTGATGTTTCTGATGTTCACGGCGAGCGGATCGGCGGGGGCGCTGCTGGACGAGGCGGAGAGCGGGACGCTGGAGCGGGTGCTGAGCACGCGCGTGACGATGACGAAGCTGCTGGCGGGAAAGCTGGTGTTCAACACGGGGCTGGCGTTTGTGCAACTGGTGGCGATGTTCCTGTGGGGATGGGCGGTGTTCAAGCTGGACTTCTTCAGCCATCTGCCGGGGTTCGTGGTGATGGGGCTATCGACGGCGTTTGCGGTGGCGGCGTTCGGGATGCTGCTGGCGAGCGCGTGCCACACGCGAGCGCAACTGGGCGCGCTGTCGACGCTGGTGATTCTGATCATGTCGTCAGTGGGCGGGAGCATGTTTCCGCGGTTCCTGATGCCGGAGGCGATGCAGAAAGCGGGCTTGTTGACGATCAATGCGTGGGCGATCGATGGATTCACGAAGGTGTTCTGGCGGGATTTGCCGGTGACGGCGTTGTGGCCGCAAGTCGCGGTGCTGGTGGGGATCGGGGTGGTCTTGTTTGCGATTGCGCGCAGAGTGGCAAGAAGGTGGGAGATTGCGTGAAGACGGACTCAAGGAGTGAGGAAGAGAGGCAGACGATGGAACGGAATACGAGCGATTTGGAACTTGCGGAGCGGGTGAAGCTGATTGAAGACATGTTGGCGGCGGGCAGGCGCAAGACCGAAAGCTGGGGCTGGACGTTTGTGTTGTGGGGCGTGGCGTATTACGTGGCGATTGCGTGGGCCACGTGGGGCCAGGGCCTGGGAGTGTGGAGCAGCAACCACAGCCATCCGCTGGCGTGGCCGGTAACCATGGTGGTCGCATGCGTGCTGACGATGGCGATCGGGATGAGGAAGGGGCGCGGGGAACCGGGAACCACGATGAGCCGCGCGATTGTTTCGGTGTGGATTTGCTCGGGAATCGCGATGCTGGTGCTTTTTCCGGCGCTGAGCCTGAGCGGCAGAAACGACGCACACATGTTTGTGGCAGTTGTGGCTGCGATGCTCGGCGTGGCGAACGGCGCGTCGGGAGCGATTTTGAAATGGAAGATGCAGCTGGCCTGCGCGGCCGTCTGGTGGATTACTTCGGGCGCGGCCTTGTTCGGCACGGACGCGCAACTGGCGATGGTGTTTTTAGCAGCGATTTTCCTGTGTCAGATTGTGTTCGGGATCTACGCGATGGTGCTGGAGTCGCGGCGGCGCCGGGAAAGCGGAGTGGCCCATGCCTGAGCTGCCGGAGTTGAATCCTGTGATTCACGGGAAGCTGCGCCTGGCGCTGCTCTCGCTGCTTTCGGGGGTCGACGAGGCGGAGTTTACCTGGCTGCGCGCCAAGACGGGCGCGACGGACGGGAACCTGGGCGCGCAGTTGATGAAGCTGGAAGAAGCCGGATACGTGGCGGTGGAGAAGCGTTTTGTGGCGAGGAAACCGCAGACGCTCTATCGCATGACGGAGGCGGGGCGCGCAGCGCTGAGCGAGTATGTTGCGGCGCTGAAGGAGTTGCTGGGGGGAGCAGTGATCAGTGGTCAGTGATCAGTGATCGGTGATCAGAAGCTGGGGCGCGCGATTCGGCGTGGAGGGATGCGCGGACGCGCGACATGATGGCGAGGTAGTAGGCGAGATTGTGGATGGTGTTGAGGGTGGCGGAGAGAGGCTCGCCGGCCTGCATGAGATGGCGCAGGTAAGCGCGGGTGTAGCGGCGGCAGACGGGACACGTGCAGGTGGGGTCGGGCGGGGACTGATCTTCTGAATACTGTTTGTTCTTGATGTTGAGACGGCCCTCGCTGGTAAAGAGCAGCGCGTGGCGGGCAGCGCGAGTGGGCAGGACGCAATCCATCATGTCGACGCCCATGCGGGCATAGAGCTCGATTTCGTCCGGGTAGCCGACACCCATGACGTAGCGCGGCTTGTCCTTCGGTAGCAGCGGCAGGGCTTCAGAGATCATTTCGAGTGTGAGCTCGCGCGGCTCCCCGACGCTGAGGCCGCCGATGGCGTAGCCGTCGAAGTCCATTTCGACGAGGCGCTCGGCGCACTGGCGGCGGAGATCAGCATACATACCGCCCTGAACGATTCCGAATAACAATTGAGTTTTATTGTCGTGCTGATCGCGCCAGAGGACCTCGTCGCGATGGGCGCGGAAGTGCACGAGCGAGCGGCGCGCCCAGGCCATGGTCAGGCGAAGGCTTTCTTCGGCGCGGGAGCGACTGGCAGGATACTCGGTGCACTCGTCGAGGGCCATGACGATGTCGGCGCCGAGGGCTATTTGAACTTCGATCGAATGTTCGGGAGTAAAAGAGTGCGAACTCCCGTCGAGGTGGGAGCGGAACTGGACGCCGTCTTCAGAAACTTTGCGGAGCGAGTTGAGAGAGAAGACCTGGAAGCCGCCGGAGTCAGTGAGTATGGCGCGCGGCCAACTGATGAAACGGTGCAGGCCGCCCATGCGGCGGATGGCCTCGTGACCGGGACGCAGGTAGAGATGGTAGGTATTGCCGAGGATGATTTCGACGCCGAGAGATTCGAGCGTGTCCTGGGGAACAGCTTTGACGGTTCCCTGCGTGCCGACGGGCATGAAGACGGGCGTTTCGACGGCTTGATGGGGGAGGGAGAGACGGCCGCGGCGACCGCCGGCGGTTCCGGATTCCGCGATGAGTTGGTAGTGTGGGGGCACCCAGTCATTCTAGCGGGGAACGAGAAGCAGGAGCTACGGGACTGAGGGACTATGGGATCGAGGGAACAAATTGCCCGTGAGGTACTTTGCAGTTGTAACTGTCATTTCACTGTTCTGAGATGCGGTGTTGTTCCACGACTGACGACGCTCTCTCTCTTCCTTTTCCTGTCTCTCGATCAGGTCCAACATAAGCTGAAAGACATAACTTTCTTGTAGCGCGATATCCCAACGACGGGCGAGTGCCGTCTTCTCCTGGGTGGTCAACGCTGGGTTCCGGAACTCCCTGGCCAGGAATTCACATACATACCGGCGCAGCGCTATTTGCGCCTTCAGGTTTTGGACCCTGAGCTTGCGGGTAATAAATTCCAAGGCTGGACCTCGGCGATCTGGCACGAAATCTCTCGGAGGCGAGGGGTCTTCGTGCGGCTATGGTGCTTGATTGTGATCTATTTCGCGGCTTCCTGACGGGATTGCCATTGTGGGTGGACGCTCGAGGCGCTGATCCTGGGCGATCCACTTGCGCTCAACGTGAGGCTCAAAACGGAAACTTCGGGCCAAGTTGAGGCATTTTTCTTTAGGCAACGCTCCGCAAACTGGACATTCGAAATCGAGCGAAGAATAATTAGCCATTGGGGTCCTTTTACCGCTTTTCGGCCCGCAGAGATGGTCAAAATTGAACATCTTTCATGGCTCGACCTTTGTAGGGTGGATGCAAGCACCAGTCCCCGCAGCGAAGCCGCATGGCAACAATTCGACCTTCCCCCCTCAAAACCTTCTGCACTAAATCCCTCCCCTGAATGACTGGTAAGAGTCGGGAGGAATCCCGACTCGTGTCCGCTTGGGGAAGTGTGTGAGTAGGCGTGCGCTGCGTGCGAGGAACGCGCGAGGGCCGACGCGTAGAGCCATACCGCGGCCGAGCTATTTTCTGTCGGCGCCGAGGCGAACGAGGAATCCGGCGCGGGCGGTGCGCGGCTGGCCGAGAGTGGTCGTCGGGGTTTTGGAAACTTCGATGGAGCGGTTGAGAAGATTTTCGCCGGCGGCGAAGAGGTCGAAGCGTTTTTTGAAGGTATGTGAAGCGTAGGCGTCGAGACGGAAGTAGCCGGCGAGGAGATAGGTGTTGGCGTCGTCGTCGAATTGGCGGCCGCTGAGGCGGCCCTGGAGGCTGAGGGAGCCGAGACGCGGCCGTGAAGCGCGGAGATTGAGCGTGGCGAGATTGCGCGCGACTTCGGGGATCCAATTGCCGTAGTCGAGTGTGCCGCGCGAGACGACGGCGTGCGCGTATTGATAGCCGCCGTCGACGGTGAGCCAGCGGAGTGGAGCGAGTTCGTAGTCGAGGGAGACGCCGCGACTCTCAATCTGGGCAAGGTTTTCGCGCATGAGCAGGATGGGCGAGGATTTGGAGTTGATGGTGAGAGCGGCGATGGGGCGATTGACCTGGGTGAGAAAGTAGCTGGCGCGAACGGTTCCCCAGGCGCGCTCGGAAGCGAGCCCGGTTTCCCAGCCGGTGGCACGCTCGCTCAAGAGATTATTGTTGGGAAGCGTGAGCTGATTGCCGACCTGCGTGGAGCGGTAGAGCTCGTTGGGCGTGGGCGCGCGAAAGGCGCGAAAGCCGGAGGCGGAAACGGCCCAGTGCAGGCCGAGTTTGCGCGAGAGGCCGAGGCGCGGATCGAAGATATTTTCCTGGTTTTGGACTGGCTGTTGTGAAACGGACGTCCATGTTGAGCCGTTCCACTCGGTTTCGTGGCCGTCGAAGTTGCGGTACCAGTCAACGCGTGCGGATGCGGTAAAGGTCCATGCGCGAAGCGAGTCCATCAGTTCGGCGTAGGCGCCCGTGTCGCGCTGGTGATCGTGGAGATTGGTGAGGGCGGCAGTGGAGCCGAAGGTCTGCTCGCGATCCCAGATGCGGACGTCGCGCGAGTCAGCGCCGGCGACCAGGAGAAGATGCGCGCCCAGGGGTTGGCTCCAGTGAGCGGATGCTCCGAGTTCATTCGTGGGAACGTAAGAGAGTTTGCTCGGCGTCTCGCCATTGCGCAAGGTATTCGGATTCGCGATCTGCGAAAAGGTCTGGCGGTTGCGCTCGTCGGAGCCGTAGAGGCGGAGTGCGAGAGCGCCGCCACGAGGGATGGAGGCGTCAGCGCCCGTGACATAGCGGAAGAGCCTCGTGGCGTTGAACTGGTAGGGCGTGCCGTTGTGGCGCAGGTCGTTGAAGGCGCTCAAGCGCGCAAAGAAGCGGAACGATCCAGCCGCACGATCCGCGAGGAGCAGCGCGTTCTGGCTGTGGACGTTGCTCGGGACATCGACGGGGCCGCGCTGAAAGGGAGACTCCTGGATGTATCCGTTGGTGCCGAGGATACCCGCGGCGGCGAGCAAGCCCCACGGACCAAATTTGGATTGCGCGAGCGCGCTGGAGTCGTAAGTGCCTTCAGCGCCATAGGAGGATGTAAGCTCGGCGCGATTCGACGCAGGCTCGGCGGAGAAGACGTTGATGACGCCGCCGATGGCGCTGGAGCCGTAGAGATCGCTGGCGCCGCCGCGGACGAGTTCGACGGATTTAATGGAGAGCGCGGGCTGCTCCTGCCAGTGAATCCATCCACCAAGCGGGTCGTTGAGAGGAACCTCATCCTGCGTGACGAGCGTGCGGCTGGCGGATGTGGAACCCAGGCCGCGCAGGCTGATGCCCTGCGAACTGGGATTGGCGACGAGCGAAGGGGAACGGCGAAAGAGTTCGACGCCGGGAAGCTGGCGCAACTGATCGTCGAGGGTGATAGCTGCGGTAGTTGAGAGAGCGTGCTGCGTGAGCGTGCGGGTGGTGGCGGGACTTTCAAGATCGCCAAGTGGAGCGCGGTAGGCGGTGACGGTGACTTGTTCTACGCGGGGTGGGGCTGCGCTGGTGGTGGTGGTGGTGGTGGCATGAGTGCCGGCGTCGCGCGGAGGAGCCTGGGCTTCAGGAACCAGAGGGAGGAGCGCCGCGAACACCAGCACACCAAAGATCGCTCTCGATTTTGACGACTGCATTGGTTGCATGGGCGGGTGATGGGGGCGGCGCCCCGCGGAGGGCCTGCAACAATTCTGCCATGGTGCGGCCGGTGCGGGGATCGCGGAGATTGGGAGCGATTTCAGCGAGGGGGACGAGTACGAAGGCGCGCTCGGCGAGACGCGGATGAGGGATTTCAAGGCTTGGCTCCAAGAGGATGAGGTCGCCGTAGAAGAGGATGTCGAGGTCGAGGGTGCGCGGGCCGTTGGGAGTGGAGGCGGAGCGGTCGCGGCCGAAGTCGCGCTCGATGGCGAGGAGCGCGGCGAGGAGATCGCGAGGAAAGAGCGATGTGTCGAGAGCAACGACGGCGTTGAGGAAGCGAGACTGGGCCGTCAATCCGACCGGCGCGGTGGAGTAGAGCGAGGAGCGTGCGGCGAGGCGGCCGGATTCGGCGAGACGGGCAGCGGCGGCGGCAAGCGTGGCTTCCGGAGGGCCGGCGGGGCTGGGGAGATTGGCGCCGAGTGCGATGTAGGCGAGGGGCATGCTGGATCAAGAGTAGCGGAGTGAGCGGAGTTGGCGGTGTTCCCTACCCCGCCCTAGCGAAGCTTGGACGGGCACCCGCATGCGGAGGTACTGATCTGGTAGCATCGGTGTTCGGAGAATTTGCCCATGGACACACTGGTCGGCACGGGCCTTGGAGCCCGGCGCAATGAAGATATCGCGCTCGATTTGATGAAGTTTGTTGCGGGGACGGCGGGCGTGGGAAAGCCGCTGCTGCCTTCGACGGGATTCAGCGGCAGCAGCGGGACGAAGCCCGAGGAGCCAGTGAACCAGCTGCTGGCGCTCTACAGCCGCTGCTTGAAGGCCGTGGAAGGCAAGTAGAAAGAGGCGGCGAGATAGCGGGCAAGCGACAATTGCGCGTAGCGGTGGCGGGCGCGGGTGCGTTTGGGCGCAACCACTTGCGCGTGGTGCGCGAGCTGGAGGCGTCGGGCGAGGGCGTGACGCTGGTAGCGGCGGTCGATCCCGACGGGGCGCGCGCGGAAGAGGCGGCGAAGCAGTACGGGATCAAAGAATTTGCGAGCGCCGACGAGCTGCTAAGGGCGGATCTGAAGCTGGATGCGGCGATCGTGGCCGTGCCGACGGTCAAGCACCATGAAGTGGCCGCGGCGCTGCTCGATGCGGGATTGGACCTGTTGGTGGAGAAGCCGCTGGCGGCAAATCTGCGCGAGGCCGATGAGATCATCGCGAAAGCGGAGCAGCGTGCGCGAATTGTGCAGCCGGGGCACCTGGAGCGGTTCAACCCCGCGGTGCTGGCGGTGGAACCGAATCTGAAGCGGCCCATGTTCTTTGAGGCGCACCGGCTGAGCGTGTTTACGCCGCGGGCGCTGGACGTGGACGTGGTGCTGGACCTGATGATCCACGACCTGGACATTGTGCTGACGTTTGCCAGGTCGGCGGTGCGCGAAGTGCGCGCGGTGGGGCTCCCGATTCTGTCGCCCAAGGTGGACATTGCGAATGTGCGCGTGGAGTTCGAGTCGGGCTGCGTGGCGAACTTCACGGCGTCGCGTGTTTCGACGGAGCGGGTGAGGAAGCTTAGGTTCTTTGAGCCGCGGCAGTATGTGTCGATCGATTATGCGCGGCGCGACGTGCTGGTGATTCGGATCGAGGACCCACCTGCGTTGGGGCAGACTTTTGGACAAGATACGTCAGATGGGGCAATTGCAGCGGCCGCTGCCGAGTTTCTGGCGACGGGGAAGCTCGATTCGGCGGAGATCCAGAAACTTCTCACCTCAGGCCGGATTCCTGCGACGCTAGCGATGAAGATTGCCGCGGCAAAGAACGATCCAGACAAGCTGAAGGAGATTGCGAAGGGCCTGACCGCGACGCACGAGGGACCGGCGCCGGGGTTGAGCTTTGTGAAGCCGGAAGTGACGCCGGGCGAGCCGCTGAAATTGGAATTGCTTTCGTTCTTCGATGCGGTGAGGTCGCGCCGCGAGCCGAAGGTGACGGCGCGGCAGGGCCGTGCGGCGCTGGAGTTGGCGCTTGAGATTCAGGCGACGATGGCGGCCCATGCGGAGCGCGCGGGGCTGGGGGATTTCTTTAGAAGCTAGGGTTCAGGGGTCAGGGATCAGGGGTCAGCTTTTTGGCCGTTGCTGGGGATCACCCGAAACCCTGCGCGTGGCGGCGCGCTCGAGGCGTCAGCGGAGAGGCTGCGCGGCGGGCAGCCAGCGATGTACGCGCTGGCAGTAAGAGTCGTACTCCGGCCCGAATAGGCGGCGGAGGGTTGGCTCCTCGTAAATCACAACGAATAGATGCGTCACGACAAGGAAGCCGGCGACAAAGGCGGCGAGCGCCAGGGAGGCGTAGAAGAGCGCCGCTCCCGCGACCGCAAGCGCGGCACCAATGTACATGGGGTTGCGAACGAAGCGGTAGGGTCCGCGGACAACGAGGCGGCGCGGCGGGTCGAAGGGCGCGGGTGTGCCTTTGCCGATGAAGGCGAAGGCAAAGACGCAGGAGAGAGCAATGACGACACCGGCAGCGCCAACGGCGAGGCCGAGGATCTGCGGCCAAGCAAAGGCAGCAGGACGGACGATGCCGCTCCACGCCAGCAGCCGTGCGGGAAGGTAGACGAGGACGAGCCCGATAAAGAGAGTCGCGTAGGTAATGGTGCGTATGAGGACGAACATGATTGCCTCCTTTCAGCGATCAGTGGTCAGCGGTTAGTGGTCAGTGGTTCGCTTGCGATGCTGGCCGAAGCGCGCGGCGGCTCATCACTCGACTTTTTCGGCCTTCGTGGGAACAGCATCGGCGTTCTGGATTTGTAGTCGAGATACGGTGCGCCGAATCGAATCTCTAACTCGCGCTCTTCAAACACCTTCACGAAGGTAAGCTCCGCCGGTGCAAGCAGAATGAGAACCCAGAGCACAAACAGCAACGACTGATAGCGGATTCCCAATGAAACCAAGAATGCCAACACCGTAAGCACCATCGGGTTGCGTGTCCAGGCGTACATCCAATCGGTTGCCATTCTCCGGCTAAGCACAATGAAGAAAGGCGCGCCGAGTCCTCTCAAGGCAAGGTTCACCACGGTCAGCGTGCAGGCCGCCCCGGTGACAAAGACCAGGGCGGAGCTGATTGCCGGTGGTACGGGCAGCGCGGGCCCAGGCCAGCTTCGCCAGGTCGCGATTGCCCGAAGAAGTGGGATTCCCAGGAAAAACCCAAGGGAAAAGTGCACAAACGTCGTCGTCCATACGGCCCAGCTCTTTGTCCGATGCCGGTCCAGAACGATTCTCCCGAGCCAGACGACGGGATAGACCAATAACGGGCCTTCCGCCAGAATCATCAGATTTACAGCGACGGAAATCGGCGCATAGAACGCCCACCGCAGGACGAACCAGATGAATATCGTGAGTGTGGCTCTCAAGAGGAATGCAATGGCTGCTTTCATAACGCCATCCTCTCCGCAGAAATCCAGGCGCCTGCTCGGTCAGGCGATACCGAGGGTGCGGTTGACCCAGCCGACAATGTACTTCCAGACGAGATAGTACGCGGCGATGCCGAAGCAGAAGGCGACGGCGATGAGGGCATAGGGAACCGAGCAGGCATTGAACCAGGTGACGCCGGCGGAGCCCAGAGTGAGAACGCCGAGGCAACGGGCAACGATCGCTCCGATGGGCAGAAGCAGGAAAGGCAGGACGGCGCCGTGAACGCCGACGGCGAGGTGCGTGCGCTCGTGGGAGGCGAGCCAGAGCATGTTCCAGAGGCCCCAGCCGGCGGGAACAAGCGCCATGGGAAAGACGAGGCCGCGCTCGATGGGGACGGGGACCTGGAGCACGAGGCGAATGACGATGAACGCCGTGAGCATTAGCGGCAGAATCAGGGTGGTCAGGAAGATTCCGGCGAGGTAAGCGCGAAGGTAAGGATGGGTGGTCATATCAAGCTCCTTTCAGGAGTTGATAGCTGTCAGCTTTCAGCTATCAGGTCACAAATAGTAGAGAAAGACGGGGATGGTGGCCGGGAACGAGGCGGCGAAGACGACGAGGCCGGCGAGGAGCGCCCAGTCGAACCAGTTGCGGCGGAGCGCGCCGGCAGCCGCTGCCGGCTCGGCGTCGAGGCGGCGGAGCATGGCGGGCCACAGGTCGCGAGCGGGTTCGGGGCCTGATTCGCGCCCGGGCAAGACTGGCGGCAGCGACTGTTGCAGCAGCTTTTTGATGCGTTCCTCATCATGTGCATTCATGGCATGATCCCCTGACTTTCCAGATCCTTTCGTAACAAGCGAAGCGCGCGAAAAACGCGGAGTTTCACGGCGGAGACCGAGATGCCGAGGGCCGCGGCGACTTCTTTATGCGGCTGGTCCTCGACAACCGCAAGCACGGCCGCGACGCGCAGGCGGGGAGGCAGGCGAGCAAAGGCCTGCGCGGTTTTCAAGCGAATCTCGGCAGCGATGCCGGGATCGCCCGTGGGCCTAGATGCGAGATCGGCAAGGGCCGACTCGTCAAGCTCGGATGCGGGCCGGCGTGCGCGGAGCCAGTCGAGCGCGGCGCGGGTGGCGATGCGGCGCGCCCACGGCTCGAAGGGACGCGCGGGCTCAAAGCGCTGGTGCGCTCGATGGATGCGCCAGAAGGTCTCCACCGTGAGGTCCTCCGCTGCGGAGGGATCGCGAACGATGCGCAGGATCCAGCCGTAGACGGTGCGCTGATGCGCGCGGAAGAGAGATTCGAAGGCGTCGAGATCGCCGAGCCGGAACTGATCGAGTACGTTGCCGGCCGGCTGAGGCATCTCGCTTCCCTTTCTGATTGGACTTACGGGAGGGACGGCAGCAAGGTTACACGAGCAGGCAGGTATCACGGACCTTTGCCCTGTTCCCGATCCCGTGTTCCCCCATGTCAAGCCCCAGGCCCCCAAAGCCGACCGGCCCTCACGGACCTAAGTCGTTGTTTTTCTGATCCATGACCCCTGTTCAATGGTCTCTGTCAACTTTGCAAGTAATTTCCGGCCTCGGGCGCATACTTGAACCATGATCGTTCCACCACGATTGCTGCACGAGCGCAAACTCAACTCAACAGGAGGGCAAAATTAAATAAGGGGCTGTCCTAGATAACGAGCGAAGAACTAGGGTTTCTAGGATGGCGCAGATGCACAAGAGCCGTCTGCTCTGGAGCCAACAGCAACGGCTGATGGAGCACTTTGTTGCGGGTACGACAGCGCGCACGGCGGGCGTGCTGGTGGGCGTCAACAAGACGACCGCAGCGTATTATTTTTATCGCCTGCGGCAGCTCATCTACCAGGTCAGCGAGGATGCCACTCCGTTCTCTGGAGAAGTGGAAGTGGATGAGAGCTACTTTGGTGGCCGGCGTAAAGGACTACGCGGTCGTGGAGCAGCCGGGAAAGTGCCTGTTTTCGGCCTGTTAAAGCGCGGCGGCAAGGTCTATGCCAAGATGATCAGCGACATCAAAAGCTCCACTTTGCAAGCCATCATGGAGGAGAAAATCGTGCCCGACTCGATCGTCTATTCCGACACTTTCC
>Ga0208034_1000920_pt1 | contig 20180 bp, 19 predicted proteins | sample June2015DPH_8_10_FD_184699 | JGI IMG/M metagenome (GOLD analysis project Ga0208034, IMG submission 184699) | Peatland microbial communities from SPRUCE experiment site at the Marcell Experimental Forest, Minnesota, USA - June2015DPH_8_100... | ecosystem: Environmental > Terrestrial > Soil >...
AACGGCCGGTATCGGGACGATGTCCGGCGATTCTGGCGCGGCGATGATGGGATGCTCGGTTTGTTTGCCAGTCGCATCTGCGGGAGTGCCGACATCTATGCCCAATCCGGCAAAGGGCCCCAGAGCAGCATCAACTTCGTCACCTGCCACGACGGCTTCACTCTGAACGACCTGGTGAGTTATCGCGACAAGCACAATGAAGCCAACGGAGAAAACAACCACGACGGGACAAACAACAACCTCAGCGAGAATTACGGCGCTGAAGGCAAGACAACGGATGCTGCGGTCGAGGCCTTGCGTAAAGCCCAAATCAAGAACTTCCTGCTGACCCTGCTCGTCTCGCGCGGGGTACCGATGCTATTGGGCGGGGACGAATTTCGTCGCACGCAAGGCGGCAACAACAACGCCTACTGCCAGGACAATGAAACCAGTTGGGTCGATTGGAGCCTTCTTAAACAACATCAGGAGATTTACCGGTTTGCCCAAGGCATGATGGCCTTTCGCCGTGCGCATCCGATTCTGAGCAAGGAACAATTCTATACGGACGCCGAAATCCTCTGGTTCAACCCGCAACAGGGATCACCCAACTGGGCCGACCCAAAGGGCAAAGAACTAGGCTGCTTGATCCTTGAAAACGGACAAGACAGGCTTTACCTGATGTTCAACGCTGGGCCGGAGGGGACCGACTTTGGTTTGCCCCCGCTGCCGCCAGGGTGCCGCTGGCACATCGCGGTAGACACGTCCCGCTCGGCGCCACAAGACTTTTCTGCCGCAGGGGAAGAAACGCTCTTGGACAATTCAACGTCCTATCACCTAAAAGCCCGTTCCAGCGCGATACTTCTGGCACGGAAGCAGGAATCTACCTTGGGAGGGGGTTCCGTTTGAATCATCGAGCCTCCGGGATACTCCTCCATCCAACCTCCCTTTCCAACCCCTACCCCATCGGCGATCTGGGGCCCGCCGCAACTGCCTTTGCAGATTTCATGGCCAGGAGTGGACAGCATTGGTGGCAGATGCTTCCCCTCGGCCCGGCAGGGGAAGAAGATTCGCCTTACCAGTCATGCTCTGCCTTTGGGGGTAATCCGCTCCTGGTGAGTCCCGATCAGTTGGTGGAGCAGGGGTTACTTGGCCGCCAGGATATCGAGCTTCCCATCTGCGGGTGCGGCGGAAATGTGAACTACCCCGCGGCGGCACGATTGAAACTGCAATGGTTGAGAAAGGCATTCGAACATTTCGAAAGAAACCGGCACGATGGCAGCCAATCTGAGTTCGACGCCTTTGTACGCGCGGAGTCTTTCTGGCTTGAGGATTTTTCCTTGTTCTCGGCAATCCAGGGGCAAGAGGGCACTACAGATTGGACCCGATGGAACCAGGAACTGCGAACGCGCGAGCCAGACGCCCTCATTCGCGCGCAGAAATTCTTTGCCCATGAAATTCGTTACCATCAGTTTGTCCAGTGGCAGTTCTCCGTTCAGTGGGAAGAGTTAAGAGCTTACTGCAAGTCTAAAGGGATCTGGCTGATCGGCGATATTCCCCTGTTCGTAGCGCACCAAAGCGCCGATGTCTGGGCTCATCCCGGGCTCTTCAAACTGGATGCCGATGGAAATCCTACGGTGGTCGCCGGAGTTCCCCCCGATTATTTCTCCCCCACAGGGCAGGTGTGGAATGTCCCCGTGTATCGCTGGGAGGCGCTTCACCAGCAGAACTACCGATGGTGGATCGAACGCCTGCGGACGGCTCTTGGAAGGTTCGATGTCAATCGGCTGGATCATTTCATCGGCTTTGTCCGCACCTATGAAGTGCCCGCGCGAGCCCAGACGGCTGTGAACGGGCATTACCAACCTGGGGGGGGCGCTCCTTTTCTCCAAGCCGCCCGCGAAGCCCTTGGTTCATTGCCTTTGGTCGCGGATGATCTCGGCGCCACAACACCCGAAGTGGTGGCGCTAATGGATCAATTTCAGATCCCAGGCACACGAGTGCTGCAATTCGAGTTCGGCGCAAATCTCGAAACCCATTCAGCTCTCCCAGAACAGCATCCGGCGAACTCCGTGGTTTATACCGGAACCCACGATAACGACACAACGGCAGGTTGGTATCAGAAGTTGCCAGGCACCCAACGCGCAGTCTTGCAAAAGCAGTTGGGAGTAAACAGCCCGGGGGTTACCTGGGCCATTATCCGGGCGGCCTTCGAATCGCAGGCTGACACAGCCATCGTCCCGGCGCAAGACCTCCTCGAGTTGGGCTCGGAGGCGCGAATGAATTTTTCCGGAATTGCGATTGGAAACTGGCAATAGCGCATGAAGGATGGCGCGCTGACCCCGGAACTGGCGCAAAGGCTGCGAAACATAACTCTTGCGTGTGGGCGCTTGAGCAGTGGTGAGCCCCGCCCGGCTCCCCGATGTCTGGAAGATACCCCGATGGCACAGATCGCGAGACGGGCCTATGAACTATATGAGCGGCGAGGCCGCCAGAACGGTCAAGCCGATCAAGATTGGCTCCGCGCGGAACGGGAAATAAAGGCGGAGGCGCAACCATGACCCCAAAGCATCCACGACAAAACGTAGCCGACATAACAATGCAAACTTTAGGACCAAAATGAAACGCTCAGAAGAAATTAGGACGCTGTTTCTGGACATCGGTGGCGTGCTGCTGACCGATGGGTGGGATCATCATGCCCGCAAACGGGCTGCGACGAACTTCAAGCTGGAGTTGGCCGAGATGGAAGATCGGCATCACCTGACCTTCGACACCTACGAGGAGGGAAAGCTCACGCTGGAAGAATATTTAGGCCGGGTGGTCTTCTACCAAAAGCGGCCGTTCACCCGGGCTCAGTTTCGGCGCTTCATGTTCGCGCAATCGAAACCTTACCCCCAGATGATCGACCTGGTTGCTCAGCTCAAGGTGCGGCATGGGCTGGAGATCGTCGTGGTCAGCAACGAAGCGCGCGAACTGAATGTGCATCGGATTCGAAAGTTCAAACTGGACGGGTTGGTGGATTCCTTTATTTCTTCCTGCTTCGTCCACATCCGCAAGCCCGACCGAGACATGTTTCGGCTGGCGCTGGATATCTCTCAGGCGCCAACCCGCCAGGTCGTCTATATCGAAAACACCCCAATGTTTGTTCAGATCGCGGAAGGCTTGGGGATTCGAAGCATTTTGCACACTGATTACGCGTCTACGCGCGCGAAACTGGCTTCGTTCGGATTGACGAATGACAATGGAGTCATCCATGAAATCCGGTAACCCGCGCATCCTGACGATTAATGGAGGCTCGTCGAGCATCAAGTTCGCGCTGTTTGAGACCGGTGAATCGCTCCGACGGATTCTGGGGGGCGGGATTGACCGGATCGGGCAGCCGGGGGCTACGTTGCGGGTGAAAGGCTTGAACCCGGGCGACAACTTTTCGCGGCCAGTGACCGCGCCGGATCTCAACGCCGCGGTGGGCGCGCTGATCGATGGTATCGAGGAACGCAGCGGGCATGATGCATTTGCGGCGGTGGGGCATCGCGTCGTGCATGGCGGCCCTAAATATAGCCAGCCCCAGCGAATCACAGCCGAAATGGTGGAGGAGTTGCGCCGACTCAGTCCATTCGATCCCGAGCATCTGCCGGAGGAGATCCTGTTGACCGAGGCGTTTCATCGCCGATTTCCTGAACTGCCCCAAGTAGCGTGTTTCGACACGGCTTTTCACCATGACCTGCCGCGCGTGGCCCAATTGTTGCCCATCCCGCGCCGCTACGAAGCGCAGGGGGTGCGGCGGTACGGGTTTCACGGATTGTCGTACGCGTTTCTAATGGGAGAACTCGCCCGCCTGGCCGGAACGAAAGCGGCACAAGGCCGGGTCATCCTCGCCCACCTCGGAAATGGCGCGTCCCTGGCGGCGGTGCATCGCGGCAAATCCATGGACACCAGCATGAGTTTCACCCCGACGGCCGGGGTGCCGATGAGCACCCGCTCCGGCGACCTCGACCCTGGGCTGGTTTGGTATCTGGCGCGCACCGAGCACCTCGATGCCAAGGGATTCAATGAGATGGTCAATTTAAAATCTGGATTGCTCGGGGTGTCGGAGACCAGTTCCGACATGCGCGACTTGCTGAAGCACGAAACGCAAGACGTGCGAGCGGCGGAAGCGGTCGCCCTGTTCTGCTACGAGGTAAAAAAATGGATCGGCGCATTCGCGGCAGCGCTCGGCGGACTGGACACGCTGGTCTTCGCGGGCGGCATCGGTGAGAACGCGCCCGTCGTCCGCACCCGGATTTGCGAGGGGCTGGGATTTCTTGGAATCCAACTCGAAGAAAGGCAAAACGCAACGAATGAGGGCGTGATTTCCGCGGCGACCAGCCGGGTTTCCGTCCGCGTCATTCATACGGACGAGGAAGTAATGATTGCGCGCTCGGTGTGCCGCGAACTGGGATTTGGCATGGCCGGTTAAGAAGAGAATTCCGACCGTACGACGAAATGCATCTCTCGGCTGGATCGTTTTTCGGCGGATGCCGACAAAGAGCATAAAGAGGTTCGACCACCGGTTTGGCACAAGGGGGCGCTGAAGTAACGCCCAGGGAGGAAAAAATGAAAACTAAAGCGCTTGGAGTGTTCTTCGCATTTCTCATGGTGATAACAGCCGCCTTCGCCCAGATGGGGGACGGCCAGGGTATGGGTCAAGGCGGCATGAACCATACGAACGGATGGATGGGTGGAAGCGTGTGGCTTTGGACCGTGATCGGCGTCCTGGTGGTGGTCCTGCTGGTCGTCTTGATTAACAAGGTATCCAAGAAATAATCGTGCATAAACGACCCGTCTGAGAAACGAAATGTTAAGCATGAAAGGAAATCTATGCTGATCAAATTGTCTACTGACAGAACTGTGAGTCAAGCGGCGGCGGCCCTGCAGGCTGCCGTGCAGGCCAATCACTTTGGTGTCATGCAGGTTCACAATCTCAAAGAGACCATGAAGAAGAAGGGCGTGGAATTCGGCCATGAATGTCTGATCTTCGAAGTCTGTCAGCCCCAACAAGCGAAAAAGGTTCTCGACCAAAACATGAGCGTCTCCACCGCACTGCCGTGCCGGATCTCCATTTACGAGGAGGGTGGTAAGACCGTTCTGGCTACTTTGAAGCCAACCACTCTTCTGGCGATGTTCAAGGCGCCGCAACTGGAAGGGGTGGCACAGGAAGTGGAGAACACGATTGTCAAAATCATGAAGGAAGCGGCAGCAGGCTGATTGGCTGGCCTTTGAACGCCCCAATGGCTCGGGTCCTTGTCATTATCGCGCCCGACAGTCTGGATTGCAGTTGTGATAATGCTGAACCAACCCAAGATGAGCGCTTTTGGCCAGACACGCCGCTGCCGAGGATGCATTAGTTGTTGCCTGAAGCTTCAAAAATGGGGATACCGATGAGGACCCTTATCAGATGTGGCACAAGAGGGCGCTGAAATATCACCCAAGGAGAAAAGAAAATGAAAACTAAAGCGGTTGGAGTGTTCTTCGCGTTGGTCATGGCGGCAACAGCCGCCTTTGCCCAGATGGGCGGCGGCATGATGGAAGGCCAGAAAAGCGGTATGCATCAGGGCCAAATGATGCAACACGGCGGGATGATGGATCACGGCCAGATGATGGGCGGCATGAGGGGCATGTCGAATCAGATGTCCGAGATGATGGGCAAGATATCCGGCATGATGAAAGACATGCCGGCAGGCAACATGAAAATAATGTCCGGTGTCATGAACGACATGTCGCATCAGATGATGGAAATGTCCATGGCAATGGGTAGCGGCAAGGTCTCGGAGGAAGCGATGAAGAAAATGCAGGGCAGAATGATGGAAATACAGAAGAGAATTTCCGGGATGGAAATGCACAAATGACGAGTGATCCAGATGCTTCGCCCCAACGGATATCGAAAAAAGGGGGCTCTTGAAGTAAGCGCGAAGCCTCACGAAAAGCCCATTTCGCCCGACACGCTAGCCCTGTACCCGACGATGAGGCACGCTCACTCGGTCAAAGCTGACGGTCAAGGTGCACCCCAACAGGAAGGCGGGGCGCAGGCTGCGGAGAATACGACTGTTAAGATTGTGAAGGAAGCGGTGTCAGACTGGTTGGCTAGCCTTTGGGATCGTCTGTAATGGCGGCGCGGCGAAGTTCATAGGGCCAATGCCGACGATAGTTAGGCACAAAAGGCCGGAGGATCAGGATGCTTGATGGCGTGATGCTTCTGTGGTTCCTTATTACCGCGCTATCGCTATTGTTCGTGGTGGTTGACATTCGTGCCACCCCGGAATCCCCGGTCCTCAAGTGGGGGTTCATATTACTCACCGCGTACACGGGGCCACTGGGCGCATTTCTGTATGTATTGGGTTGTCGCGAACCACTCCCCGGGCTGCACGAACGCTACGTCGCGGCACGCTGGAGGCAGGTTCTGGGTTCGACCATGCATTGTGTAGCCGGCGATGGCGTGGGAATCCTGGCGGGCGCGGTCATCGCCAGCTTATTTCATTTACCCAAAATTACAGATATTGGGCTGGAGTACGTTCTGGGCTTCGGCTTCGGATGGTGTGTCTTCCAATCTCTATTCATGCGGGGCATGGCAGGTGGTTCCTATAGGCGTGCGCTCTCCCGCACTTTCTTCCCAGAGTTGCTGTCCATGAACTGCCTCATGGCCGGCATGGTCCCTGCGATGACATTGGCAATGGCAAGTGCGCCGGCAAGCCGCGATCCATCTGAACTGGCATTCTGGTTCATTATGTCCATGGCCCTTCTTGTTGGTTTCATCACCGCGTATCCCATGAATTGGTGGTTGGTATCCCGACATATGAAGCACGGCATGATGACGGTGCGACCACAGAACGAGTCGGCAGACCGTGGAGCACATAAAAGTATGCATGACAATCACTCGCCCAGCGAGCGCACTGGCGGCGTGCAACGAAAGAGCAAGCCCCCAATGGACGATGATGCGAAACCAGTATCAAACAGCGTCCTCACATGGATGACGATCCTCTCGTTTTTGGTATTCGGGTTGGGGCTATTCGTGGCTATTGCCTTTGGTGGCTTATAGCAGGTTAGCGCGTTGGGACGAAGCAACGTGAAATCCGGAATCAAAAGACAGTGACAACAACAAGCAAGAAAGGAACATGACCATGAAAGAATCGAAATCCGTGACCAAAGACCCCATCTGCGGCATGACGGTGGACGAAGCAACCGCTCTCCACGCCGAACGCGATGGAAAGACGTTCTACTTTTGCAGCGACCACTGCCGACAAAAGTTTCTGTCCACACCCTCCGGTGTTAAGCCAGAGGCCAAGTCTGGAGGCTGCTGTGGATAGCATCTGCGCGTGGTAGGCAAAGTACATCCAGCCACGCCCATCAATAACCCTATGAGGTTCAGGAAGCCGGCGGCGTGGTGCGGCGCCACCCGGGCCACGGTTTGCCTCATTCGCGCGAACGAATAACTGATGATTGCACGCTCGGTTCTACGTTCTGGTGTGGCGATCATTACAGACTAAAGGAAACGATATGAGCAGTGATTCCATCCCCACCGTCGAGGCGAAGCGCGGCCCAGCGCCGGTCGTGCCCGCGCCGGGAAAAACGATTTACACATGCCCGATGCACCCGGAAGTCCAGCAGGAACATCCCGGCGATTGCCCCAAGTGCGGGATGGCGCTGGAACTGAAGACGGTGATAGCGGGCGCGGATGACGCGGAGAACATCGAGCTTCGCGACATGACGAAGCGTTTCTGGATCGGCGCCGCGCTGACCTTGCCGGTGTTAGTCCTCGCGATGGCTCACTTGATCCCGGCGCTGGCCAGGCAGTCCTGGGTGGATGGCAACGTCTCACGCTGGGTGCAATTTGCGCTCGCCACCGCCGTGGTCTGGTGGGCAGGCTGGCCGTTATTGCACCGTGGCTGGCGCTCCGTCGTGACGCGTCACCTGAACATGTTCACGCTGATCGCCATGGGCGTGGGCGCGGCATTCGTTTTTAGCGCCGTGGCCATGCTCATGCCCGGCCTATTCCCATCCATGATGCAGCACGAGGGCAAGGTTGCCATCTACTTTGAGTCCGCAGCGGTGATCGTTGTGCTGGTCCTCCTTGGTCAGGTGCTCGAACTCCGTGCCCGCAGCCGCACGGGCAGCGCCATCAAAGCGTTGCTGAACCTCGCACCGCCCACGGCGCGACAGGTCGCACCAGGGGGCGATCACGAAGTCCCACTCGACCAGGTGAAAGTCGGCGATTGGCTGCGCGTGGTTCCAGGTGACAAGGTGCCCGTTGATGGAGCGGTGGTCGAAGGTCACTCCAGTGTGGAAGAGTCCATGATCACCGGCGAACCGCTCCCGGTGGAAAAGACCGTCGGCGACAAAGTGACGGGAGGCACCGTCAATGGCCCCGGTAGTTTTGTCATGCGCGCCGAGCGGGTCGGTAGCGACACTTTGCTCGGCCAGATCGTGAACATGGTTGCCGAGGCTCAGCGTAGCCGCGCGCCCATTCAAGGTCTTGCCGACAAGGTCGCGGGCATCTTCGTACCGGTGGTGCTGGCAGTTTCGATGCTCACCTTTGTCCTCTGGATGTGGCTTGGGCCGGAGCCAAAGCTTGCTCACGCCATCGTTAACGCCGTCGCGGTCCTCATCATCGCCTGCCCGTGCGCCCTCGGTCTGGCGACGCCCATGTCCATCATGGTCGGGGTCGGACGCGGCGCGCAGGAAGGCGTGCTTGTGAAAAACGCCGAAGCGCTCGAACGGCTGGAAAAAGTCACCACGCTCGTCGTGGACAAGACGGGCACTCTCACGGAGGGCAAACCCAGGCTCATGGATATCCTGCCCACCGGCGGTTTTGAGGCGAAGGAGTTTCTGCGCCTCGCCGCCTCTCTGGAGCAGGACAGCGAACACCCGCTCGCCGCCGCCATTGTGCAGGGCGCGAGGGAACAAGGTATCGTTTTTGAGGCCGTGAAAGACTTTCGTTCGGTGACGGCGGGCGGTGTTCTCGGCACCGTCGCTGGTCGTGCGGTGATGATCGGCAAACCGGCTTTCCTGCAGAATGAAAAGATTACCGGTTTGGAGCCACTTGAAGCCTCGGCCGTGAAACTTGAAGAAGATGGCAAGACGGTGATGTTTGTCGCCATCGATGGCAAGCCAACTGGAATCCTCGCCGTCGCCGACCCGACAAAATCCACCACCGCCGAAGCCATCCGCGAACTCCACGCGCTTGGGTTAAAGCTCGTCATGCTCACTGGCGACAACCGCCGCACCGCTGCCGCAGTGGCCAGGCAACTCGGCCTTGATGTGGTGCAAGCGGAGGTCGAACCTGCCGGAAAAGTCGCGTATGTCAAGAAGCTGCGCGCGGAAGGTAAACATGTTGCCATGGCCGGCGACGGCATCAACGACGCACCCGCCCTCAGCGAAGCCGAAGTCGGTGTTGCCATGGGCACCGGCACCGACGTGGCCATGCAAAGCGCGGGCATCACCCTCGTGAGAGGCGACCTCCGCGGCATTGCTAAGGCCATCCGCCTGAGTCGCGCGACCATGGGGAACATCCGGCAGAACCTGTCCTTCGCCTTTCTCTACAACGCGCTGGGCATTCCGATAGCGGCGGGGGTGCTTTACCCGTTCTTCGGCTTGCTGCTCAGCCCAATTATTGCCGGCGCTGCGATGAGCCTGAGTTCCGTCTCGGTCATCAGCAACGCCTTGCGGCTGCGGAGGGTGAGGCTGTGATTTATGCGAAATATGAAAACAAAAGCCAGCACACTCGCGCCGGAACTGCTCCACAAAATGGATGCCTACTGGCGTGCCGCCAACCATCTGTTGGTCGCCAGATTTATCCCTACGACAATCCGCTGCTGAAGCGGCCTCTGAAACTGTCGCAGGTGAAGCCGCTGGGTAGCGGTCGGGCGCCTGGCGCACGAGCTCGCCATCCCGCCCTCGCTCTTCGAGACGGTGATGAAAGCGCTCCATGCCGCGGACTTAGCTGGGCAAGGGCGGTGGAGAAGACCAGCGAACGGAGAGTTTCTCTTCCCCCAAGTTGCACGAGGCAGATAAAGGACAAACAAATATCGGAGGAGGAACCAGCATGACAGCAACCGTAGCACCACTCACTCAACGCGCGGCATGGAAAGCCCTCGATGCCCATTACAAGAAAATCCGGAAGCTGCATCTTCGAAGACTTTTCGCGGAAGACCCCCAACGCGGCGAGCGCCTGACCGCCGAGGCCGTCGGCATCTACCTCGATTACTCCAAGAACCGCATCACTGACGAGACCGTGGTTCTCCTCCTGCAACTGGCGGAGGAATCCGGTCTGCGTTCCCGAATCGATGCCATGTTTCAGGGGGAGAAGATCAACGTCACTGAGAAGCGGGCCGTCCTGCACGTGGCCTTGCGCGCCCCCAAGGGGCAATCCATTATCGTGGATGGCGAGGACGTGGTGCCCCAGGTGCATGCCGTCCTCGATAAGATGGCCGCCTTCTCCAACCGGGTGCGCAGCGGGGAGTGGAAGGGCCACACCGGCAAGCCGATCCGCAATGTCATCAATGTCGGCATCGGTGGGTCTGACCTGGGGCCGGTGATGGCGTACGAAGCCTTGCGACACTACACTCAGCGCAATCTGACCTTCCGCTTCGTTTCCAACATCGATGGCACCGACTTCGCCGAGGCCACCCGCGACCTTGATGCCGAGGAAACACTATTCATTATCTCGTCAAAGACCTTTACGACTCTGGAGACGATGACCAACGCGCACACGGCGCGCGCCTGGGCCCTTGCGACTTTGAAACAAGACGCCGCCATTGCCAGGCATTTCGTCGCGGTCTCGACCAACGCCGAGGGGGTGGCGAAGTTCGGCATCGACACCAGCAATATGTTTGAGTTCTGGGACTGGGTCGGCGGCCGTTATTCGATGGACGCGGCGATCGGGCTCTCGACGATGATCGCCATCGGGCCCGACGATTTCCGCGCCATGCTGGACGGCTTTCATCAGATGGACGAGCATTTCCGCACGGCGCCGTTCGAGCGCAACCTGCCCGTGCTCATGGGACTCCTGAGCGTGTATTACAACAACCTCTTCGGCGCGAAGACCGTCGCGGTCTTGCCCTATGAGCAGTACCTGAAGCGCTTTCCGGCATACCTCCAGCAATTGACGATGGAGAGCAACGGTAAGCACGTCACGCTGGATGGAAGGGAGGTCGCCTACCAGACCGGACCGATCTATTGGGGGGAGCCGGGCACCAATGGCCAGCATTCCTTCTACCAACTGATCCATCAGGGGACCAAGCTCATTCCCTGTGACTTTATCGCGTTTGCCCAGCCGCTGAACCCGCTCGGCCGGCACCACGATATCCTGCTGGCTAACGTCTTTGCCCAGGCGGAGGCGTTGGCAATGGGCAAAACGGCGCAGGAAGTCCAGTCCGAAGGCACGCCGCCGAGGCTGGTGCCCCACCGCACCTTTGAGGGCAACCGTCCGTCCAACACGATCTTGCTCGAGCGGCTAACCCCGGCGGCGCTGGGGAAACTTGTTGCGCTATACGAACACAGCGTTTTCACCCAGGGGACCATGTGGCAGATTAACTCGTTCGACCAGTGGGGGGTCGAACTGGGGAAGGTGCTTGCCCAGCGCATCATCCCCGAACTCGAGAGCCAGAAAGAGTCACAGCTTAAGCACGATAGCTCAACCAACACCCTGATCCGGCGCTACCGGAAGCTCAAGGGGGCCTAACGTTTGGCGATGATGAGCAAAATGTAACAGCGCGTTGTTTCCACTGATGCAATGCTGCGTAGTGGGCGAGGATAAATGTGTTGCCGAGCGGAGTACGGATACTCGCTCAACGCGATGACCCGGCTTCTCCACGCTACAGTTTCTTGTGGAGAGATGGGCACGCTCGACAAAAAGAGATCATATGACTACGACGTCGAAATGCGCACATCCGGCCTGCAACTGTATACCGGCGGGCGGGAAACAACACTGTAGTGATTCGTGTGCCGATGCGGCAAGCCTCTTGGAATTAGCCTGCCAATGCCAGCACACCGGGTGCCAGGGGCAAAAACTGAAACCCTAATCGATCGGCCAACACCAACGTTCCACACGGGCCTTCATTCTTTGGCTCACGTATGTTCGATCACAAGCAAAAGAGGTATGCGCAACCATGGCACATGCGATGACCCTTTCGACGACCCTCGCTCCGCCGGCGTTGGATGAGTTGTGTATCAACACGCTCCGTTTCCTGGCCGTGGACATGGTGCAGAAGGCCAACTCCGGCCATCCCGGGCTGCCCTTGGGCTCGGCGGCCATGGCTTACGCACTCTGGGATCGCTCGCTCAAGTTCAACCCGCATGATCCCCTTTGGCCCGACCGCGACCGCTTCGTCCTCTCGGCCGGCCATGGATGTGCGCTTTTGTACGCACTGCTTCATGTCACGGGTTTCGACTTGCCTCTGGAAGAGCTGGAGAGATTCCGCCAATGGGGAAGTCGTACGCCAGGCCATCCGGAATACGGGAAGACCGCCGGCGTCGAAGCTACCACGGGTCCCTTGGGGCAAGGATTGGCCAATGCCGTCGGCATGGCCATCGCCGAAGTGGCGCTTGCCGCGCGCTTCAATCGACCGGGGCACACGATCGTGGACCACTATACCTACGTTCTGGCCAGCGATGGCGATTTGGAGGAAGGGATCTCCTCCGAGGCCGGATCCGATGCGGGTCACCTGCGGCTGGGCAAACTCATTGTCCTCTATGCCAACAACCACATCACGATTGAAGGTAATACGGAGCTGGCCTTTACCGAAGACCGCATGGCCCGTTTCGCCGCATTCGGCTGGCACGTCCAGCAGATCGAACAGGGTAACGACACCGACGCCGTCGCCTCCGCGCTGAAGGCTGCCCGGGAAGAGACGGGCCGCCCATCCCTGATTCAAGTTCGCACCCACATTGGCTATGGCAGCCCTCACAAGCAGGATACCGAGGCGGCCCACGGGGAGCCGCTGGGTGTGGAAGAGGTCCGCTTGACCAAAGAGGCGCTGGGGTGGCCAGTGGAACCTCCCTTCCACGTTCCCGAGCAAGCCTTGGGGCATTTTCGCAAGGCGATCGCACGGGGAAATGCGGCGCAGGCAGAATGGGAGTCACGCTTTGAGGCTTTTGCCAAGGAACACCCTGACTTGGCGGCGGAGTTCCAGCGGGTCATACACCGGCGGCTTCCGAATGGTTGGGACGGCAACCTTCCAACATTTACCGCGGCGGACGGCCCCATGGCAACTCGCATCGCGTCGGGAAAGACGATTGCGGTTCTGGCCTCTCATCTCCCCGAAATGATGGGAGGTTCGGCTGATCTTGATCCCAGCACTCACACGAGCATAGGCGGGGCCGGGAGCTTCGAGCCGGGGAGCCTAACGGGGCGCAACATGCACTTCGGTATTCGGGAGCATGCCATGGGCGCCATCCTGAACGGCATGGCGTTGCACCGTGGCCTCATCCCCTATGGAGGGACCTTCCTGATCTTCAGCGATTACATGCGTCCTCCCATGCGCCTGGCGGCCATGACCGGACTGCCGGTGATCTATGTCTTCACCCACGACAGCATCGCCATGGGAGAGGACGGCCCAACCCATCAACCGGTCGAACAACTGGTGGGATTGCGAGCGGTCCCCGGCATGGTGGTCATCCGGCCGGCGGATGCCAACGAGACGGTGGCCGCCTGGCGCATGGCCATTGAGCGGAGGGAGGGCCCTGTTGTCCTGGTCTTGACGCGCCAGGGACTCCCCGTGCTCGACTTGGCTCGCTATCCGAGCATTCCCGCGGGCGTGCCGCTGGGTGGCTATGTCCTGGCGGACCCTCTCCCGGATACACGGCCCGACGTCATTCTGATCGCGACCGGCTCGGAAGTGCATCTGGCGCTCGAGAGCCGTGATCGATTGGCGGGCGAGGGCGTCCAGGCAAGGGTGGTGAGTGTGCCGAGCACCAACATCTTCTCGATGCAGCCGGACCGATATCGGGACAAGGTTTTGCCTCCAGACGTGCCCCTGCTGGTCATCGAGGCTGGCGCGTCCCTCGGCTGGAAATCCTATGTCGGTCCCCAGATCGCCGTGATCGGGGTGGACACCTTCGGGGCATCAGCGCCCGGGCCAGTCGTGATGCAGCACCATGGCTTCACCGTTGAGAATGTATGCAAGCAAACCCATAGCCTGCTCCGGCATACCAAGGAGAAACCTTGATGCGCGTGGGAATCGCCGCGGACCATGGGGGGTTTGCCTTGAAAGAGCAGTTGGCGGAGTCGCTGCGCGGCTCGGGATACGAGGTCGTGGACTTCGGTGCACACCAAATGAACCCCGAAGATGACTATCCTGACTTTGTCATTCCCCTTGCCCGGGCCGTTGCCGCGGGAAAAGTGGACCGTGGAGTGGCCATCTGCGGTAGTGGCGTGGGAGCGTCCGTCGCCGCGAATAAAGTTGCCGGGGTGCGTGCAGGCCTCATCCACGATGTTTTCTCCGCCCACCAGGGCGTCGAAGATGACGACATGAATGTCTTTTGTCTGGGTGGGAAAGTGATCGGGCCTGCGCTTGCCTGGGAACTGATCGAAACCTCTCTGACCGCTCACTTCAGCGGCGCTCCACGCCACCGACGCCGCCTGGCTAAAGTTCAGGCGCTGGAAAACCAGAAAGTTGGGCTATGAAGAGTTCATTCGAGACGTTTGATCGATGAAGGAAAACCCTATGGAATTGGGCATGATCGGATTGGGCCGGATGGGAACCAACATGGTGCGGCGCCTTCTGCGGGCCGGCCACCAGTGCGTCGTATACGACCTCCAACCGGAAGCCGCACAGGCACTCGCTAAAGAGGGGGCGGTCGAGACGACGTCGCTCGAAGACTTCGCGAAGAAGCTGAAATTGCCCCGCACCGTCTGGATGATGGTGCCGGCCGCCGTGGTCGACCCGACGCTCAAGACCCTCATCCCACTCCTGGATCGTGACGACGTGGTCATCGACGGCGGCAACTCCTTCTACCAAGATGACATCCGCCGCGCTGCCGAACTGAAACCGAAGGGCATTCACTGTGTAGACGTCGGCACCAGCGGCGGGGTCTGGGGGTCAGAGCGTGGCTACTGTCTGATGATCGGCGGTGATGAAGCCGTCGTCCGGCGCATCGACCCTATTTTCGCCGCGCTGGCCCCAAGCATCGAGGCGGCGCCACGCACGCCCGGCCGGGAGAAGCTCGGCGGCACCGCCGAACACGGCTACCTGCACTGCGGCGAGAGCGGCGCGGGCCACTTCGTCAAGATGGTCCACAACGGCATCGAGTACGGCATCATGGCCGCTTACGCGGAGGGGTTGAACATCCTTCGCCATGCCAACGCCGGCAAGCAGCAGCGCACCGTCGATGCCGAAACCACCCCGTTGCGCCACCCTGAGCATTACCCGTACGACCTGAATCTGGCCGATATCGCCGAGGTCTGGCGGCGCGGCAGTGTCATCGCTTCGTGGCTCCTGGACCTGGCCGCCACGGCGCTCATCGATAGCCCGGACCTGGCGAAGTTTGCCGGCCGGGTGTCGGACTCAGGGGAGGGGCGCTGGACCATCGCGGCGGCCCTCGACGAGGCGGTTCCGGTCCCTGTTCTCAGTGCAGCGTTGTACGCGCGCTTCAGTTCGCGCGGCCAGGACGACTTCGCCGACAAGATGTTGTCAGCCCTCCGTTTTCAGTTCGGCGGCCATAAGGAAAAGGCCGCCACCAACAAGAAGGTGGATGCCTGATGACAGCCTCCCGTTCCGACGCGCTGGTGCTCTTCGGTGTGACGGGCGATCTCGCCCACAAGATGATCTTCCCGGCACTCTATGCCATGGTGAAGCGAGGTGATCTCAAAGTCCCGGTCATCGGTGTCGCCTTCCCCAAGTGGAGTCTGGCGCGTCTGCACCAACGCGTGACGGACAGCATCAAGCGATCGGGCGGGATCGATAACCAGCGTGCCCTTCACCGTCTTCTGTCCCTGCTCCGGTATGTGAGTGGGGACTACCATGACTCCGGCACATTCGCAGCGATCAAAAAGGAGCTGGGTGGCGCCACGCACCCCGCACACTACCTGGCCATCCCACCCTCGCTCTTTGAGACGGTGATCCAAGGGCTTGGCGCCGCGAACTTGGCTAAGAATGCGCGCGTTATTGTGGAAAAGCCGTTCGGCCGCGACCTGGCCTCCGCGCGGGAGCTCAACCGCGTCGCGCGAACGGAGTTCACGGAAGACTCGATCTTCCGCATCGATCACTTCCTCGGGAAGGAGGCGATCATGAATATCCTCTATTTCCGCTTCGCCAATTCGTTTCTGGAGCCGATCTGGAACCGCAACTATGTGGCCAGCGTCCAGGTAACCCTGTCGGAGGATTTCGGCGTAGAGGGCCGCGGCGCGTTTTACGAAACCGCCGGCTGTCTGCGCGACGTGATTCAGAACCACCTCTTCCAGGTCGTCGCGCTGCTTGCCATGGAGCCGCCGGCAGGTAGGGACTTTGGAGCTGTGCACAGCGAGAAAGCCAAGGTCTTTCAAGCCATGCGCCCTTTGAAGGCCGACGATGTGGTGCGCGGCCAGTACGCTGGCTACCGTAACGAGCCAGACGTGGCGAAGAACTCCGACGTCGAGACTTTCTGCGCCCTGCGGCTTTTCATTGATTCGTGGCGCTGGGAGGGGGTGCCGTGGTATCTGCGCTCCGGCAAATACCTGGCTGACACCGCCACCGAGCTCCTGGTGGAGCTGAAGCCGCCGCCGCAACGGCTTTTCGCCGACTCTGCGCCAAAGACCGGCCGCACCAACTACGTGCGCTTCCGGCTTTCCCCCAGCGCGGCCATCGCCCTCGCGGCCCGCGTCAAGCTCGCAGGGAAGGAGTTCGTCGGGGACCAGCGAGAGCTCTACCTGTTTGAAGAAAACCCGGCAGCGGAATCGCCCTACGAACGGCTTTTGGGCGACGCCATGGCCGGCGATGGAGCGCTCTTCACCCGTGAAAGTGCGGTTGAGGCCGCCTGGGCGGTAGTCGATCCAGTCCTTAGAAACCACCACCGGGCTCGCCCCTATAAGCGCGGTAGCTGGGGGCCGAAAGAGGCTAACGCGATCATCGCTCCAGACGGCGGTTGGCACAACCCCAAACCCAAGGAGGCATCCGGAGGATGAGCCTGCCGCGGGCGGGTTTCTGCCCGCCCTGATCGCAGGCGGCCATGGCCGGCCACACCAACGCCGCACCGTTCTGTCCAGGAGGGAAATGATGAAAGCGACCCAAAAGTTGCACGAAATCGGCCAGAGCCTCTGGCTCGACAACATCACGCGGGGTCTGCTGACCAGTGGCACGCTCCACCGCTACATCCAGGAGTTTTCGGTCACCGGGCTTACCTCGAACCCCACGATCTTCGATCACGCCATCAAGAACAGTCACGACTACGACAACGCCATTCGCCAGAAATTGAAGGAAGGCAAGTCGGGCGAGGCGCTGTTCTTCGAGCTGGCGCTGGAGGACCTCCGGCAGGCCGCCGATCTGTTTCGGCCGATCCACGACCTGACGAACGGCGTCGACGGCTGGGTTTCCTTGGAGGTCTCGCCCCTGCTGGCCCACGACACCTCCGCAACCCTCACCGCCGCCAAGGCTCTCCACGCCCGCGCCGAACGGCCGAATCTCTTCATCAAAATTCCGGGCACCAAGGAGGGCCTCCCCGCTATCGAGGAGGCGATCTTCGCGGGAGTGCCGATTAACGTGACACTTCTGTTTTCGCGCGCGCAGTATGTCGCGGCGGCCGAGGCGTACCTGCGTGGCATCGAGCGGCGCATTGCTGCCGGGCTGAATCCGGATGTCGGGTCGGTGGCTTCAATATTCGTCAGCCGCTGGGACGTCGCAGTGGTGGACAAAGCACCCGAGGCGTTGCGCAACCAGCTTGGCATCGCCGTGGCCAGCGGCATCTACACAGCATACATCGAGCTGTTGAGCAGCCCGTGTTGGCAGCGTGCATACAATGCCGGCGCCCGGGCGCAACGACTGCTATGGGCCAGCACTGGCACGAAGGACCCCAAAGCGTCAGATACCCTCTACATCAAGACGCTGGCCGCGCCGTTCACGGTGAACACGATGCCAGAGGGAACGCTGAAAGCCCTCGCCGATCATGGGGAAATCGGGCCCATCATGGCGCCGGACGGCGGTGATAGTGAAAAGATTTTGGACAAATTCGCAAAGGCGGGAACTGACGTTGACGCCTTGGGCGCCCAACTTCAGGAAGAAGGGGCCGAGTCGTTCGTCAAGTCGTGGAACGATCTGCTGCAGTGCATCGCGTCCAAGAGCAAGGCGCTCAAGGCCGCCTGAGTCCAGTCCGAGAGAGCGCGCCACGGTCCGCGGCCGGATTTGTGATGGGATGGGATTGCTTGAAATCGAATTTGAAGAAAAGCGAAACGCAGCGAACGAGGACATGACTTCCGCGGAGACCAGCGGGACTCCCGTCCGCGTCATTTCTACGGACGAAGAACGCATGATCGCCAAGACGGTTTGCCGCCTTCTCGGCCTTGACTGAAAAAGGAGAATTGAACCATGAAGACAGAAACTCTTTCCCCGGATCTGCTCCACAAGATGGATGCCTACTGGCGCGCCGCCAATTATCTGTCGGTCGGCCAGATTTATCTCTACGACAATCCTTTGCTGCGAGAACCGCTAAAACTGTCGCACGTGAAGCCCCTGGTAGTCGGACATTGGGGCACCACGCCAGGCCAAAACTTCATCTACGTGCACTTGAACCGCGTCATCAAGAAGTATGACCTGGATATGTTTTACATTGCCGGGCCCGGTCACGGCGGCCCGGCAATTGTGGGGAACGTCTACCTTGAAGGCACTTGGAGTGAGGTTTATCCGAACGTCAGCCAGGACGAAGCCGGGCTGAAAAAGCTGTTTAAGCAATTCTCCTTCCCAGGCGGCATTTCCAGCCACGTGGCGCCGACGACGCCGGGGTCGATTCACGAAGGGGGTGAGCTGGGATACTCGCTCAGCCATGCCTTCGGGGCCGCGTTCGACAATCCCGGTCTGATTGTCGCCTGTGTCGTCGGCGACGGTGAAGCGGAGACGGGCCCGCTCGCGACCGCATGGCAGTCCAACAAGTTTCTCAACCCTATTACCGATGGAGCCGTGCTGCCGATCCTGCACCTCAATGGCTACAAGATCAGCAACCCGACCGTGCTCGCCCGCATCGAGCATGAGGAATTAGAGCAATTCCTACGAGGCTGCGGCTGGACGCCCTACTTTGTGGAAGGTGATGAGCCGGAAAAGATGCACCAACTCATGGCCAGTACTATGGAAAAGGCCGTCGAGGACATCCGGGGAATTCAAAGCAATGCACGGACCAAGAACGACACCACTCGACAACGCTGGCCCATGATCGTCCTGAGGTCACCCAAGGGCTGGACGGGACCGAAAGTCGTCGATGGCCTACAAATCGAGGGCACCTTCCGAGCGCATCAGGTACCACTCCTGGTGGATTCGGAGCATCCCGATCATGTCAAGCTGCTGGAAAGCTGGATGAAGAGCTACAGGGCCGAGGAACTGTTCGATGAAAATGGCCGACTCCGGCCGGAATTGGCCGAATTGGCCCCAAAGGGCGACCGGCGGATGGGCGCCAATCCCCATGCCAACGGTGGCATTCTGCTGCGCGATCTGCGCATGCCGGACTTCCACGCCCACGCGGTGAAGGTGCCTTCGCCCGGCGCGGTTGATGGCCAGGATACGCTAGTGCTGGGTAAGTTCCTCCGTGACGTGGCCAAGCTGAATCAGGATCAGCGTAATTTCCGGGTTTTCGGTCCCGATGAGACACTCTCGAATCTCTTGGGCGCGGTTTTTGAATTCACCAACCGCCAATGGGACGCCCGGAAAGTTGAAAACGATGAATTCCTCGCACCCGCTGGACGCGTGCTGGACTCGATGCTCAGCGAGCACCAGTGCGAGGGTTGGTTGGAAGGATATCTGCTCACCGGACGGCACGGGCTGTTCAACAGCTATGAGGCCTTCATTCGTATCGTCGACTCGATGTTCAGCCAGCACGCCAAGTGGCTGAAGGTAACGTTGGAACTGCCCTGGCGCCGGAAGATCGCCTCGCTGAACTATCTGCTCGCTTCCCACGTGTGGCAACAGGATCACAACGGCTTCACGCATCAGGATCCTGGCTTCCTGGACCACGTCATCAATAAGAAAGCCGATATCGTGCGCGTTTACCTGCCGCCC
>Ga0208034_1000924_pt1 | contig 20150 bp, 24 predicted proteins | sample June2015DPH_8_10_FD_184699 | JGI IMG/M metagenome (GOLD analysis project Ga0208034, IMG submission 184699) | Peatland microbial communities from SPRUCE experiment site at the Marcell Experimental Forest, Minnesota, USA - June2015DPH_8_100... | ecosystem: Environmental > Terrestrial > Soil >...
CGGGTTCGCCAATCCCAGCAACTCGCGTTTGCCTTCCTCGACCACGCCGGGCTTTCTTTTTGACCTGATTGTCACTGTATTATGCGAGATTCAGTAGGATTTGCTGAGCGGTCCAAGCCGCCGTCGGACGTTCGGTCACGTTGAAATGAACCACTCTGCGCCGACGATGGGCCAAAACCACCAAAACGAACAGAACCCGAAAGGTGGCGGTGGGCACCGCAAAGAAATCGATGGAAACCAGTTGGTTCAGATGGTTGTCGAGGAACGCCTTCCAGGTTTGAGAAGGAGGCCGACGCTTTCTGGGGAGGGATCGCGACACGGTTCGTTCCGAGATGGGGATACCCAGCTTAAGCAACTCCCCGTGGATACGGGGCGCTCTCCAGAGTGGATAGGCATCTGCTATCTTCAGGATCAGAGCTCGAATCGCGGGACTGGCTTCTGGACGACCGATCTTCTGCCTTGAAATCCAGCTCCAGAAGAGGCGAAAGCCCTTGCGATGCCAGGCCACGACGGTCTCTGGGCTGACGATAACCAGCGCTCGGCGCCAATCCTTCCAACCCCTGGACAGCCACACCCAGAAGAAGCGATCCGTCCTTCGCAAGCGAGGCCGCGGGCACTTGCGCTTGAACACAGCCAATTGCTGGCGAAGGGCAAGGTTCTCCAGGGCGATATCTCGGAGGTAAGCGGGCGAAACGAAAAGACGAAGCAGCGAACCAAGCAACGCAAACATGGCGTCCAGGGTGAGGGCCGATACAGGAAAATGTCAATTGTTTTCAGCCTGATGTGGTTTTGGCGACAAGTGTACTGAGAGCCGGGTTGTCGTCGGCCTTTGCCAAAGCGGGAATGACATTGACGCGCAATGTCTTGTCATCCACCTTGGCCACCGTGGTTAGCACAGTGCGACCGGTGAGAAGCGGCATGAGTTCAACGAACATGGATCCTCCTTTTCGTGGCACAGTTGCCACGCGTGTTGTTAATTGGCAAGAAGATGTGGGAGTGGGTCAGCGTGCGAGAACCGACGCTAAGAGCTTATCCGTAAATAACTATTGAACTGTCGGAGGGATTAAGGCAAGATAGTGGCCCAAGATGCCGCAGATGAAATCTTGGGAAGTTTCCGACGAGTTTTGGGTGAAGGTTGAGCCCCTGATGCCCCTTCGACAGCGTTCCGCCAAGCGCAAGTATCAGCGCCGGCGGGGAGGCGGGAGGAAGCCGATGCCGCCGCGCCAGGTCTTTTCCGCGATCGTATACGTCCTGCGCACCGGATGTCAGTGGAAAGCCTTGCCGAAGGAATTTGGAAGCGCCAGCGCGATCCATCTGCATTTTCAACAATGGCACCGGGCAGGATTCTTCGTGGCGTTGTGGCGGGCGGGACTGGCCGAGTACGACGAGATGGAGGGCATTGCCTGGGACTGGCAAAGCGTGGACGGGGCGATGGTGAAAGCTCCCTTGGCCAGCGAGTGCGTGGGGGCCAACCCCACGGATCGGGGGAAAAAAAGGGCGCAAACGCAGTTTGTTAGTCGACGGGCGTGGCGTCCCGCTGTCGCTCGTCGCGAGCGGGGCCAACGTGCATGACGTGAAGCTCCTGGCGGTGACGCTCGACCAAGGGGTCCGTGCCCGACCGGCCCCGCGTGCGAAAGCACCCCAGCATCTCTGCGCCGATGCCGGTTACAAGGGAGCACCCGCCCGGCAAGCGGTGGAAAAACGCCACTATCGGCCCCATATCAAACAACGGAGAGAAGAAGCGGATGCGAAGCGTAAGCGGCCAGGGTACAAGGCTCGTCGCTGGGTGGTGGAGCGAACCCACTCGTGGCTCAACCGCTTTCGCAAGCTCTTAGTGAGTTTTGAAAAGACCGAAGAAAGCTACGTCGCGCTGTTGGCCTTGGCCGCGGCCATGATTTGTTGGCGGCAAACAATTGTTATTTCCGGATAAGCTCTTAGTATAGAAGTTTTCAGGCAAGTTTCCGAGTTAAGGACAAATATATTTGGCTGGTTTGATGGATTTACGATTCGCTGAGGGATCCAGTGCCAGGACCATTCATACGGGGTCCCTGCGCGAGAGTATCAAAACGATGCGCTGCTTTTCGGCTTGTGAGGCACTCCGCAAGCCTTGCAAACGTCCACAAGAATCGCCGACCTCACTGCAACGGGCGAGGGGGTCAGGCGCATATCACCCAAAAGAATTAGACCACATGGTCAATTGACCCCAACCGGGGTGTAAGCGCATAGTGCCTGCAGTTAAATAGGAGGAAGAGGGGAGAGATTGTGCGCCAATGCCTCCCCTTGACACATGCATTTTAGATGACGGGTTCATGGCGAATGGAACAACGCCAGCGTGCAAGCAATCGGGAATTAGGAAGAAAGCGCCTTGGGGAAATTCGAATCAACCATCCGCCCGGTCCACCAAGTAGACGGGGAGAAAACTTAGATGAGCTACAAGAAGTTCGTAGTGGTTTTCAGTTCAATTGTTATGCTCGCTTTGGCGACCGGGATGGCTTGGGCGAATGACCCAATCGTTCCTACCGCAAGAATCCCACCGGGACAACCCGCGCTGATCATCCAGGACAAGGGCGCAGCCTCGGGCAACATGAGGCTCAATTGCAGGTGGGTAACGTCTCCGTGCACGACGGGTTCGTTTGATGCTACCCTGTCGCAGAATAATGCCATTGCAACTCAGGATGCGCAGATTGCGATAGCGGAGATCAGCCCTCTGCCTCAGAACCCTGCAACCCGTTCAAAGGAGAATCTTACATTGGTTTCGTCGGGGCCGGGCCGGGCCTCCCCGTTTCTGGCAAATGAAACCAGCACTCACTCCACCCTTGTTCGCACCGGTAGTTTTGGTGGCTCGGAGGAAACGATCACCACGAAGCGCCCTGCGGCACGAGTGCAGACGGGAGTGTTTGAGAGTCTGCAAGGATTTCCGGGCACAGCGCAAGGTAACAGTCTAGGCATCGTCCCGAAGTTTGGCTTCTTTGGGTTTCCGGATGGCCCCGATGTGGGAAGCGGGACGGGCGAACGTCACGGTGTTCAGGTCCGCCGGCTTCGGAAACGGGGTAGCGGGCACAGGATATGGTCTCGGAGATGGCGAGACCGGTGAGTCCAAGGTGGCCGTGGGGGAACCGCACCCTGGAAGCTGCGCTGCAAGGCGCAAAATGTGGCCACTGTCGTGGGCAGCCCGTCAAAATGGAACTTGATCCCTCGCCTCGCTTCCCGGCTCGTTGAAGGGATTGTCGCTTTCGTCGACAGGCTCCGCCGGCTTCGCAGGTTCGGCAGCCTTTGCAGCGTTTCCGTCCTTGGGTACCGGGTCAAGAATCTGCATCTGATTGGCCACGACTTCGATTGTCGTGCGCTTTTCGCCTTCAGGGCCTGCCCATTTCCGGGTCTGCAACCGGCCTTCCAGGTAAATGAGCTTGCCCTTATTCAGGTATTCGCCGCAGACCTCACGGTCCTGCATGTAGGTGAGAATCGTCCCTGTCATCTCCGTCTTCACCCCGGAGAGGTCGGTGCCCGTTCCCGCAAACGCCTTCTCAATCTCATCGATGAAAACGATGACACGGGGAGGTTCAATCCCTCGAAGCACCGCCAGCAAAAAGTCCTTTACGTTTTGGACCCCGCCAATGTCCTCAAAAGTCTCACCTCCTCGCCACACTGACAAACCTGGTGTTTGCTCAATGATCTGGCGTTTGCGCTCCCACAGGTCCTCCGTATTAAGTTGGCGCTTGACCAACGATATCGCCAGTGCCTGTTCTGCTGGAAAGGCTGCCAGGCCAATCAAGGCGTCCACAGCCTTAAGGATTGCCGGATGCTCGGGCTCGCTCAGGCTGGCGGCATTGAAAGTCTCCCGAACGATTTGCTCCAGGTGTGTGGTGGAAGGCAGAGGTTCATCAAGGATGAGAACGTCCTGACCCAATTCCTGCGGCAGTGTCGCACCGGGGGCTGCCAGTAATACCAGCATCCTTCCCGTCGCCTTGGATGAATCTCTCAGGTCCCATATCCCTTGCATCACTCCGGGGTCATTCCAGAAGCGGTGAGCGTTTGAGTAGAGCAACAGCCCATCCTCCCAAAGCTGCTGGGCTAAAAACAAGGCATCGACCGGTCCAATCGTCGCAGCCTGACGTTCGCCCAATACGCGTGCCAGTTCGTCGCCACTGTTTCGGCTGATGGCATAGAGGCCACGGACCAAATCCCAACCGAGTAGGGGTGGAAGCTCCCGGTTTTGCTTGAGAGTCTCGATAATGAATTGCGTTGTGCTGGCGGGGTCCGCCGTGCGAATGGCAACAACCGGCGTTGAGACACAACGAGCGGCCCGGAACGCCGACGTAAACTCCTCCATAGATCGAATCATGTGCGTGCTCCTTTCATACTCATTTACCGTCACAGGTAGAGGGGGAGGCATCTGCAGGGCGCCGGCCTCCTGAGCCAAGAACAGGGACATCTTCTGTTTTGCCGCGTCAGTTTGCGGGTTTCGGGGACCGATAAGGAAAGTCCGGGCAGAAGTGGTTGACATGACAGAGAGCAGTCCTTAACTCGGCCGGTAATATCTGCCAGACAGAGATTCTGACCCAGCCGCATAAAGTCCTGATGCTTGACAAGGTGGGTGGTATCTGCTGAAATTCCCGCCGCAGCACGCGCACCTCACGAGGTGGTGAAAGTCGTGCGCTTCGCATTTCAAGAAATGAAGCAATTCAGGAGGCTTCAGATGAAATGCTGTGTAAATCTCGTCACACTAATTGTCTTGTTATGGCCGACGAGCGCCGCCTTAGCATCATCGCCAGGAGTAGACCTGGGCGCAGCTTGCGTGGAGTGTCACAGCAGGGTATCAGAAGAGACTTGTAGGAGGGAGACCAATAAAGAAGACCAAAGGCGGTTCCTACCAGGGCAATCCAGAGGTGGGGAATCCCGTGACTTCCACTCTGCCGCCTTCCTTAATGCTGACTTCAGTCATCTGCTCGCTGAAATCGGCAGGACTGTAGCGGCGGCTGAACAGCCGCAGAACCTGATTGCGACTTGTACAGAGCGGCATATTACTTGGCTGAGCCTGAATGAAACGCCCGAGGATGGCGAAGTCGAGACACCTGCGGATTTCTTCCCAGAGACGTTTCCGGTGTTGTTCGGAAGAACCATCGCCCCAGATCCAATATTGACCCTGGTCAAGTTCGTGTTCCGTATAGCCGCTGAACATGCCGAAACTTAGCTCTGGGGCTTGCTGATGCAGGCATTGAATCAATCGCAGCAAACTGTCCGCTTGCTGCATGGGCTCGCCACCGGAAAAGGTGACACCTTCCAATGAATGTTCTTGGCGTGCCCGAAGCACATCTTGAGCCACGGCATCAACCTTGATTTCCTCGCCATGAAATTGATGACTCTTCGGGTTCCAGCAACCAACACAATGAATTGAACAACCCTGGAAGAAAACCACGGCCCGAAGGCCTGGTCCATTAGCACGGCTGCCGGGAATCAACGCATGAAGCAGCATGGCAGGCCTCCTTCAGTGCTGGCTCTTCGCTCGCTCGATCATGTGGCCGGTGTAATAGACGGGTTTCTTCCGCTCCACTTTCACCATGTCCCCGCCACGGAAGTCGTCAAAAGCCTTCTCGCAGCCATGTCCTGCAAAGCCCTCCAGATCCAGTGTGGAGTTTCCTTGCGCATCGATATTGACCGTAGTCGTTTTCTCTTGCATGGTGGCTTACCTCCGCACCACAAATTGGAGTCGCACCTGCTGTCCTTCCGAGGTTTGGATCACTTCCCGTCCTTTCAGGGTGTAACCCTTCGCACTTGCCATGGCCAAGGTTCGCTTCTCCTTATAGAGTTGCTGAACGCGACCAAGCCACCTGACTCCGTAGCCGTGGTACTGGTCAAGTTCATCTGCGATGAGGGTGAGCTGGCCATCGGGCTGACGGGCAAAACCGATATCACCGTAAGTCCCACGGAGATGCTGACGCCGGAGAATAATGTTTGCGACCTTTGCCTCTTGCTCCGCGTAATACGAGTTAAGTGGCGCACCCTCGGGATGGATCTCAACCTCGTAGCCCATCTCCTTTAGCGCCTCCACGAGGTATTTCTCCTCGCGCAAGACCGTCTGATTGACACTGTATTTCGACATTCGATGCCTCCTTTTTATGCCCGTATAAAGCATGTTGGACTGGTCGTGGGCAGCCCACTGCCGCCCGGATCATGTCTTTGGTGCAGCCAGCCCAGCAGATGTACTTGCGTGGGTCTTCAATTGAAATCGATAGGTTGTCTCCGCTGCGGTCGTGGCCCTCTTCAGCGCAGGATGGGCAGCGAGTCACATTGTTGTGCCCCACTGTGCGGAGTTTGGTGTTGATGTGATCGAGGATGCGGAATTCTGGACTACACACGTGTCGCCTGATCTCCGGTTCAGCCTTCGGCTCTGGTGACATGAGCTGAGGTGGGATGGGCTTCCCGGCAATCAATCGGGCAAGCTGATCACCGGTCATCTTGGGAAGCGAATTCAGGTAGCGCATTTGCTGCTCAAGACCTTCACCGGCACCCTCAAACCAGAAGCGCTGAGCTGCACCACGGTGAATGCCCAGCGGTCCACGGATGGCATTGCTGTAACTGCCGGGGTTCAACGAATCGTGCTTAGGGAAGATTTCAACCCCTTCCTTCCTGCCCCTCTTGAGCGGGATACCCAATCGCAGCGCAAGGCTGCAAACGTAGGTGCGGCAATGCCGCGCTGGGAGCGGCTCCGCCATGAATATCCAGAGATGTCCCCCCCGATGGCTATTCTCAAGAGCCGACTCCACCCCATCCTGCTTGAGGTGGAGGCGAAGCTTCATGAGGTCTGACACGGAATCCTCATAGTCCGCGTCGATGGCCACCCACTTCGAGAACTGGGTCGCAGGGTTGATGGCGTAAAGGCCGACGGTGATTTCGCCTTCGAGGTGACGACGGATTGTGTCGGGCGTGAGGCTGAGCCCTTGGCCGGTTTTCTTGTCCTTGGGACGATAATAATAATGCCGGGCGCTTAGCGCATGGGGCCGGTTGGACTGGAGGGTGTAAGCCCGGCGGTTCACAAAGAGGTGGAAGTAGTCCGCCACTACGCCGGCGGGCGCATTTAAACGAAGGCGCCGCATTCTCTCCTCCGTGAAGTCAGGTGGACGGCACCACAACTTCATGTTGGTGGTGAAATGATGGGGTTTTCTGTCACATGGACGGGCCGGTGGTGGTCACGAACTGAATGTTCAATACGTTAAACTGCGCAGACGAGCGCGTGCATAAGCACTCAATGAACACAAAGCAGGATATCTTAATGAGTTGCCATTTGTTCCGTTGCTGCTGTTCAGTTGCCACTTGACGTGCTAGTAAAACTCGGCTATATAGTCTGTTGTCAACTTTGGGTGAAGAGGTGGCGCCCTCCGTCCTTTGACCATTGACGAACCGCTCTCAAGCTTGCCCCACAATAGCTAGGCACCGGCCGTTGCCTTCTCTCAGTCCCGTTGATTATCGAATTTACCTCCCTCGCATGAATACTCTTATCTTATCGTCTTGCGGCTTGAAGGTCCGGGAACTCAGAGGCATATTCGCCAAGCCTTTGGGTCTTTCAATGCACGCCTTCTTTGACACCATTCTATTTGGACTAATGCCATGAAGTCGCCACGCGAGATCGCACATTCTTTTCTCCACGCGACCAAACCCTTAACCCCCATCGGGATCGGTCGCCCAGGAATTCGCGTCAAGGAAGCCTTGGCTTACATCCTGGCTTTTACCCTGGCGGTAGTATTGGTGGGAGTCTTCTTACTCTGGCACCTCGCACGCCACTACGAGGGAGAGATGGCCTCCTGGCGGGCACGGCTATCCAGCGTTGCGGACGATCAAGCGCAGAGGGTCTCGGACTGGTTAAAGGAGCGCCAAGGAGATGCGCAAGTCTTGTCTGCCAGCCCTGCCGTCCGCTCGGTTTTGCGTGCGGATCACGAGGACGGACAGCTCCCCCATCACCCTTCGGGCGGCCTCGCGGGATCGCTGGGGGTCCTGGACGAGATGGCGAAGTGGTACTCCTACGCCGGGGTCTACGTTTTGGATCGTGACGCGCACGTGGTGGCGCAGTCAAGCCGGTCCATCCCCTTGAACCCCGTGTTTTCCGAAAGCTGCCGAGCTATTGCGCGCTCGGGAGTCGCGCGAATCGACGTTGTGGGCGACGCGCCCAACCGGAATCTGATGGGCTTCGGTGCCCCCGTGTTCGCTGAACCGGGTACGCCCGATGCGGGCCGACCAGCGGGCCAACCCGTAGGAACGGTGCTTGTGGTTTCCGATGCAATGCAAACGTTTTTTCCTCTGGTGACAAGGGAGGTGGCTCCAACTCGGACCGGCGAGACACTCCTGGTGAGTCGTGAGGGGAACGACATCGTCTTTTTCTCCCCCTTGCGCAATGTCGCCGTCGGTTCCCAGTCTTTGCGGTTTCCTTTGTCCACCGCTCCCGCCCCCGTGCGCCTCGCGTTGGAAGGCCATGAGGCCTTTGTGAACTACAACGACTATAGGGGTGTGCCGGTGCTGGCGGCGACGCAGCACATTGCGTTGACCGGCTGGGGGCTTGTCCACAAAATCGACCGCGCCGAAGCCTTGAAGGATTTTCGCCGACAGGCCATAGTGGAGGGGCTGGCAGGGAGCCTCCTGATCATCCTCCTGGCTGGTGTGCTGCTGTTCCATCGGCGCTACGTCTTGACGCGGGTGCTGAAGCAGGAAGAGGAAAAGTTCCGCACCTTTCTCGAATCGGCGCCCGATGCCGTATACATCATTGAGCCTTCCACCCTGCGCATCCTGGGACGCAACCGTAGAGCTGCGGAGATGGATGAATACAACGATGAAGAGATCGCCCACATGACGGCGGCTGATCTCCATCCTTCCGAGGATCACACCCTGCTTCGGGAATGGTTCGCAAGGGGGTCCAAAGCGGGCGGGGTCTTGCACCTTCTCACCCTTAAGAGGAAAGATGGCGAGCTTGTGCCCGTCGAAGAAAGCCAAACCTTGGTCGACGCCGGAGATGAAAGATTTGTCCTCAGTCTCGTCCACGACATCACGGAGCGCAAGCGGGCGGAAAAGGCGCTGATTGGGGAAAGGCATCTCCTCCACACCCTTATGGACAATCTCCCCGACGTAATCTACTTCAAGGACCGGGAGAGCCGCTTTACGCGTATCAACGAGGCGCACGCGAAACTGTTCGGGCTGAGCGACCCCGCCCAAGCGGTCGGCAAAACCGATTTCGATTTCTTCGGCGTAGAACACGCCCAAGATGCCTACAGGGATGAGCAGGAAATAATCAGGACGGGCCAGCCGATCGTGGGCAAGGAGGAGAAGGAAACCTGGCCAGATGGCCGGGAGACCTGGGTCTCGTCCACGAAGCTGCCCCTGCGTGACGCCAACGGAAACATCATTGGAACTTTCGGCGTCTCCCGCGATGTGACCCAACGCAAGCTGGGGGAGGTAGCCCTTCGTGAAAGCGAGGGAAAATACCGCTCGTTGGTGTCGCGTATCCCTGACGTCGCCTGGACGGCGGACTCCGAACTCAACTTTACCTTCATCAGCAAGAACATGGAAAAGGTCAGTGGCTACTCCCAGCAAGAGGTTTATCAGGAGGGCGCGCATCTCTATCTCACCTCCCTCCATCCCGACGACGTTCACTTGGTGAGGGACGGCTTTCGCGCACTCTTTACCGAGGGTCGGCCGTTTGACGTGGAATGTCGTGTGAAGCGCAAAGACGGGAATTGGATCTGGGTACACGACCGGGCTCTCGCCACTTACGAGAAGGGCGGCATCCGCTATGCCGACGGGTTGCTTTCAGACATCACCGAGCGCAAGCAAGCAGAAGCGAGATTAAAGGAAAGTGGAGAAAAGTTCAGAAAAGCCTTCATGACCGGTGCAGATGCCTTTTATATTGCTACGCTCGACGAGGGCTTGATCATGGAAGTCAACGATCGCTTTCAGGAGGTGTTCGGATATAGATCCGATGAGGTCATCGGTAAGACCTTTATCCAGCTCAACCTCTACGCTGATTCCGCTGACCGGGCAAGAATGGTTTCTGAGGTCAAATCGAAGGGCTATGTCAGAAACATGGAAATACGGGCCAGGAGGAAAGGAGGAGAGATATTCCCTTTATTGATTTCTGTAAACCTCCTTCAAGAAAGTGGTGAGGCGCTCATTCTGGGTGTAATCCGGGACATCACCGAACGCAGGCTGGCGGAGGAGGCGCTTCGGCTGACGCAATTCTCCGTGGAGCACGCCTCGGACGCGATCTTTTGGATGGACCCACAAGGCCAAATCGTCTACGTCAACGACGCGGCCTGCCGCTCTTTAGAGTGTTCCCAAGAGGAACTCCTTGCGCTGTCAATCCCGGATATAGATCCGCTTTTCCCGAAAGAAGCTTGGGGGACGTTTTGGGAGGAGATCAAACCGCGCGGCTCGATGACCTTTGAAACCCAGCACCGTACCAAACATGGGAGGGTTTTCCCGGTCGAAATAACTGCGAACTACCTGGAGTTTAACGGGAAGGAATACAGTTTCGCCTTCGCACGTGACATCACCGAGCGGCAGCGGGCGGAAGCTGAGCATGTCCGCCTGGTAACGGCCATCGAGCAATCTGCGGAAGCCGTGGTGATTACCAATCCTGCCGGTGACATCGAGTATGTCAACCCGGCCTTTACTCGGATCACCGGGTATGGTCGGGAGGAGGTTTTGGGACAGAACCCCAGGATCCTGAAATCGGACAAACAGGACCCGGCGTTTTACCAACAGCTTTGGGCAACCATCTCGAAAGGGCAGACCTGGCATGGTGAACTCATCAACCGGCGAAAGGACGGGAAGCTTTACAATGAAGCAATGAACATCGCCCCGGTCCGGGGAGCCCACGGCGAAGTCACCCACTATATTGCCACCAAACAGGATGTAACCGAGCGCAAGACTCTGGAAGTAAGGCTTCAGCAAGCGGCGAAGATGGAGGCGGTCGGTAGGTTGGCGGGTGGAGTCGCCCACGATTTCAATAACCTCCTGACGATCATCAACGGGTACAGCGCGCTAGTGCTGGACCGTCTTAACTCCGACGACCCGATGCGCGGTCACCTCCACGAGATCATGAAAGCCGGCGACCGGGCAGCTTCACTGACGCGCCAAATGCTAGCCTTCAGTCGACAACAAGTGCTGGCTCCTCGAGTTCTGGACTTGAATGCCCTCGTCGCTGATGTGGAGAAAATGCTGCGACGTTTGATCGGTGAAGATATTGACTTGGCGATGGTTCGAGACTCCGCCCTGGGGCAAGTGAAAGCCGATCGGGGGCAAATCGAGCAGATCCTCATGAACCTTGCCGTCAACGCCCGAGATGCCATGCCGGAGGGTGGCAAGCTCGTCATCGAGACCGCGAACGTCGAGCTAGACGATACCTATGCAGACAGACACACGGTGGTCACCCCGGGCCGTTACGTGATGCTGGCCGTGACCCACACCGGGATCGGGATGGATGCAGAAACCCAGTCTCATATCTTCGAGCCGTTCTTTACCACGAAAGAGAAAGGCAGTGGCACAGGGTTGGGTCTGGCGATGGTATACGGGACCGTCAAGCAGAGTGGAGGGTACGTCTGGGTGTACAGTGAGCTGGGGCAAGGTACAACGTTTAAGATTTACTTGCCCCGGGTCGAGGAAGTTGCTGAATCGGTTCAGGGCTCGGAAGTGCGAGGACGCTCGGTTACAGGCTCAGAGACCATCCTTTTGGTTGAAGACGAAGGAGCGGTTCGAGCCCTGGCGACAAGCGTTCTCCAAGACCTCGGCTATAAGGTATTGGCGAGCACGAGCCCTGAGGATGCCCTCCACATCGGCGAGCGGCACACAGGAGCGATCGACCTGCTGCTGACCGATGTGGTATTGCTGGGGATGAGCGGCCGGAAGGTAGCTGAGCATCTCGCCTTCTTGCGACCGACGATGAAGATACTCTACATGTCAGGGCATACGGACTACGCCGTTGCCCGTCACGGGGTGCTGGAAGCGGGCACAGCTTTTCTCCGGAAGCCCTTCACGCCCGCGAGCCTGGCCCGCAAGGTGCGCGAAGTGCTGGACGCAGGCCGTGAGCAGAGCTCATGACCCGGCGAAGGCTGATGCCATGAGTTCAGCGGTGGCTCGCAGCTTCGGGATGTCAGCCTCCGTCATGCGACCGACGTCGCCGTACTTAAATGCGCCACCCCTTGCCCATTCCACCACTTCGCCAATCGCTTGCTTCTTGGTTGTGGCAACACGGCGTGCCGCAGTCAGGAACTCGTTGCGGAGCTGGTTGAATCCCGAACTTCCGTTACCATTGTGGGGCGCAGGCGAAGAGGGCGTCACACTGGCGGGTGGTTTGGTAAACCCGTTCCCGCCAGAAACCCTGGAAACGTTCCCAGGGGGCTGAGTCTCACCTGGCGAGTTCGGCGGAGCGCTGCCAGAAGTCGTTTCCGCAGGAGAAGCGGCTTTGGTGGGTTCGGTCCCAGAAGGGCCATTCACCGACAGTGGATAAAACTCCGCCGCAACCTCCGGTGCCTGCTCTTGCTCGTCCTCTACCACCTCCAAGACCTTGCCATTTGATCCAAGCAGCTTTCGGGATTCTGCGAACAGCAGGGCATTCCCTGTAAGGTTGGCGATGACTTTCCGCATGTCGTCGCCTTCGACCTCAAGACTCAGTGCCCAGATGGAGGAAGTCTTCTTCCTCTTCTCCTTGCGGTCAAAGTTCGTGGCCTCTTCCGGGCGAACCGTCAGCTTGGCGGTGATGCCGGCCAAGCGACCACCCGTAAAGGTCTGGATCTCCTGCAAGGCGGAGTGAATCTGGCGAATGGATCGGTAAGAGCACGTGTGGATGCGGCAGACACTCCCAAGCCGGGGGAAGTCCGCCAACACGAAGCGTAGGTCTCCACCCGGCTTGCACTGCCCGCTGGCAAGCTCCGGGCATCCACTACCGCATGTGGTCCATGGCTGTCCGCCAGGCTTCTCAGCCGTGCGCCGGGTAGCAGAGGTACCGTCACCCCAGCACTTCCGCTCGGTGGCCGTCCACCAAGCGTAGGAACTGGGAAAGACGTTCTCGATGTCATCGTCGATCAACATAATGTGGAGTTCACGGCACACGTCTCCGTAGTGCTCGGTCAGCTCCGGATCGACTTCCCAGCCAAGGCTGCCAGCGAACTTGCCTGCGCCTTCAATGCAACGGGTCACTCTCACATCAATGGTGTCATTCGCCTTCACCTTGAACCATTGGTCCACGGAATCCCGGTACTTCACAACGACGCCTTCGCTCCACGGCAGGCCACGGGGATCATTGATGATGGCGCGATAGAACTCCACCGGATCGCCGTCTTCCGGCATGGCAGGGACAACGTGGAGATGCCTGTTGAACAGCCGAATCTCCCCAATCACGCCTTCATAGAGTTCACGGCGCTGTCCATAGGGCATCTGGCTGACGTCCCTGCCCTTTAACTTCGCAATGTCCCAGGCGTAGAACTCGACCGGACCTCTCTCCTGCTGAACCCGGGTGGACTTATCGGGGAGGGCATTCAGGATTCCGCCCACGCGGGCGGTTCCGTCGGAATGGTGAAGCTCACCCCGCAATACGTTCCTTCCTGCTCGGGGCCTGGGAAGAACCTGCGGGCCAGCCGCACGGGAGAGCGATTGTGGAGGTCTTCGATGGCCGGGAGCTTGTCGTAATGAGACTCTCCTTCCGGTCGATGGCTGCGATAAACAGCACGCAAGTTGTGGATGGCCACGTTTGCGAGACTGCCATCATATTTCGATTCGACCGTGACCGGGCGATCGGACTGGCGGAGGGTCTTGAGGAACTCTGGCGGCTTCAGATGAATATCAGGCTTCGCCACCAGGACAGATTCATCCTTCAAGCGGGCGACCGGATACCGGTTCTTCTCGAATGCTTGCCGGAAGGCATAGCGTCCCTTGAAGAGTCCGTTGGCGATATTGACCTCGAAGGACTGCGTGTGCGGGTCGATCCTTTCAGCTACAAAGTCATAATGGAAGCCTGCCTTCTCCGTATCATGTTCGTGAACATTGATCTTGCCAAGCTGGCGGCTTCCACCAACCTTGATGACGGCTGTGCCGGAGTAAATAAGCCTCTTTTCACCCTTTCCGTAGCCTTCCTTGATAACCCCGTCGAAGTCATCCACGGAGTGGGGTTCATTTTCAACCGCCAAGGACATGGGCCGCTGGTCGGTGGGGAGACCTTTCTTCAGTATGAACTTGGCGTATTCCTTTCCAGTTCGTGGGCCTGCGAGCAGAGCGCCATCCACCGCTTTCTTCTGCAAGGCACGGTTCAGGGCCAGATGGCGAGTTCCGAGCCGCTGGGGCGTACCCAGAAGTTCCTTCGCCCTGCCAAGAGCAACTCCGAACAACAGCCTTCCAGCTTCATGAACGAGTGTTTCACTCACGCTGAGAGCAAGGTTCGCCAGACGATTCATCTTTGACCTCGATGGGGGTAGGGAGTAGGGATCTGCGCAGCTTGAGTAGGCGTACCGATTCAAGGAAGAATTGATTGCAAAGTAAGGAGCGGCGCAGTGGCGACACAACGCAGGAATACAGCACCATTGACACGGTGAGCAGTCAGGCCGAGGACCTCAACGATGGATGCGCTACGCCCGCTCATGGCAACAAACCATTTCGAGGGCTTTGAACGGGGAAGGAATTACGAGCCCTGATGTTTGGCGGCAGGGACTACAGACTTTAGGGAGAGGGTCTTCGCAAGGGCCAAACATGGGTCGCGCCCAGCCACCTGGTCATCCGAGGTGGGGATGCATGGTTGATCCGGCGTCACGCCCCTCCCTTCAAGTTCCTCCCCTCCAGGAAAGGCCACTCGGCCCACAGCCACTTCGACGGCATAGGGAACAATTTCATCGATTCCGGACCTGTGCGGAAACAACTTGGCCTCATTGACGCGTCCCGAAGTCGTGTCGCCAACCACCTTCGCCCGTCCGTTTTGCTGAAAATGGCGCGCAAACATCTCAGCCGCACTGGCGGTTTCGCTATCCACAAGAATGAAGAGAGGTATCCCGAGTGTGGTGCGTTGCGGCGTTATCTTGAGCTGTTCGGTCTTCTTCCTTCGTTCCACTTCGGCCAGGATGCTCGGTTCAGCCTCGAAGCATCCTGCGAGATGCGTCAAGACGTCGCGGCTTCCTCCCCGATTCAGCCGCAAATCGATGATCAAGGCACGCGACTCCCTGATCTTTCTGACCTGATCGTCAAGCTTGCCCTCTTCCACCGTGAAGCTGGGCACCCGCAAATATCCTGTCCCATCATCGTAATTCTCTGATCGCACCTTTTCCTCTTCACTTGCCCGCTCAGCCGCCTCACGTCTCAACTCGTTCACTCCCTGGCCCGTCAAATCTCTGATAATCTGCCCCTCTTTCACCTCACCTTCCAAGCGAACGGTCCGTGGAGATTCGGTCCCGCGCACGAACGTGACATCCATTACCTGGATCGGACGGAGGACCCGAAAATCGAGCATCATGATGTCCCACGTCTTTCGGTCCGCATTAAAGTTGTTAATCCCCAGGATACAATCCCCAACTTTCAGACCAGCCTTCGCGCCAACTCCGTCTTTCTCGAGCCTGTAAATCCGGATCTCATCATCTCCAAAAGCCATTGCATCAAACCCGAATTGAACCCGGGAAGACCTTGACGGAGGCAAGAAAAACGTGTGCGAATCATGGAGGTTGGCGAGTAACACAAAAATAGCCTTAAACATGTCGCTACGAGACCGCGCGCGATCAATCCGTTCACGCGCCTGACTCACCAGTGATTTCCAATCCACACCCTTTAGGTTCGGGTCGTAGAAGTTTTTCTCCACATCTTCCGCAACATATTTGAGCATATCCTGCGCACGCCCGCGATCGAGCCCAAGGTCCCGGGCTGCCGGTTCAAGCGGCCGCAGGATAAGGGCTACGAGCACAAACCCGATGCCCATCACTTCGGGGAGCCTGCATCTCTTGACCATGATTCCTCCGGCGTCAATATCCAAGCCAGTCGCGGCAGGGACACCAGTTGCAAGCGCATATTCGCACTAGCTGGTAGCGTAGACACGATATGTAAGCCTGCGGCTTTTCCATTCCCACGGATTAGGTCCACAGAATCCAAGACCAACTCTGTGAACCTTCATAAACCTTCATAACTAACATTGCAAGAGACAGAAAGTCGCGGGGACGAAATAGGTAACCGGTGGCAGCGCACAGCACCGGACTGATCGATTCATCAAGCAGCCTTCGCCAGCTTGTTTCTCTCGCGGTTGTCCGTCCGAGTTAAGACTTGGCCGGTCAGTAGGTCCATAGCGAACACACCCAGCACGGCAACAGCTTCGAAGACCACGCCGGCGAGATGGGTGACCACGAGGATGGCAGCGAAGGCGGTGGTGACCTGGATGATGTTGTTCCGGAACGGACTCGTCAGCCAGATTACCACGTACATGAGAAGCAGGGCCGGAGCGTACATGACCATGAGCACCACCAGCCCGGTATCGATGACAGCCTTGCCAAGCCTCCAGACCCGAGACTTGCGAGGATAGCTTCGCGAGTTCTTCCAAAACGCCAGGCTCAAGAGGGCTGCCATCGAGGCAGCCCAGAAGAGCCGGCAACGGGTTACGAGTGACATGCAGCCTCTCCTTTGAAGCCTCTGAGAGTTGCGGCGACAGGCGTCAGCGGAGCAGTCTGCTATGCCGATTTTTCGGTTGTTGCCGCGGAATTGGTGCCTGCTTCGCGGGCGGCGGTGAGTTCGGTATGAAGCAGGTTCTCGGCGAGGCCCCTGACGTACTTCCTGGCGGGTGTGAAGCCAAGATCCTGGCCCGTGAAGTAGCGAAGACCGAAATAATATGCGACCACGGCACAAACGACAGAGATTGTGATGATGAGAGTCTTCATGATTCGATTGCCTCCTTGGGATTGAGAAATGGATTCTTATCGAGGACAGAGGCTTGCGCGGTGAATTGACCGTGGATACCCTGTCCCCAAGCATGCAGTTCCAGGCTGTATTCACCGTCTCGCATGTGGTGGTCCAGCCACTTCCACCGTGCGCGGAATGTTTCAAGGGCATGTCCCACTTATAGCCCACACCCAAATGCCAGCCCCCATAAGCTGAACCCGCTTGAAATCCCTGGAAAACACTCCTTGACAGCGATTCGCGCCAGATATACCTTCCGAACTTATATCGACAAATAGTCCAGTTGGAGGGGAAACATGGCCAAGGTTTTATTCGCCCGCCCGAACGCTGGATGGCAATGGGAAGCACTGACTGAAGCTTGTGGTCTCAATAAGGTAGCCCTCTACCCTGCGAGCAGGTGTGAGGAGGCGAAGGACATAATCGGTAAGCTTTACCCAGAAGTGGTTGTGTGTGCGCTCAACTTCTTCGATGGGGACTGGAGAAGGATAATGCAACTAGCCGGGGAAACCAGAATGCCCTGCAACGTCATCGTGGTGAGCCAGCATGAAGACATCCCCTTATACCTGATGGCGATGGAGAGCGGGGCATACGACTTCGCCACCTTGCAAACGTCAACGACTGACCTCTCTTGGATTCTCCGCTGCGCGATCGGGAATGCCGAGAGCCGGAGGGAGGCTAAGAGAGCGAAAGCTTTGTCCTTCTCCGCATAGAATCATTTCACGGAGATATAGGCGGGACGATCAGCGACGTTCCAAGTTTGACAGCCGGCACCAGATGGGCACGATGAACATAGGAATGAATTGGAAGGAGTCTTGACTACGGCGAGTTAAAATCAACTGCGGATGAGAAAGCGGTCACTTGGGGGTGCAGCAATCTATCAGCTTGTTGCCAGCCTCGACCAGGGTCCCGCCTGTTGCCAACGTGGCTTTCTGCGCCAGATCGGAGATGCGAGGCACTACGGTTGACTTGGTGCAAGTGACCGCGGTGGCCGCAGACTTGTCGGCTGCCGTGAGCCATCCACCAAACAGGCTTGTGAATATTCGATTTGTATTCATGTGTCCTCCAGGACAGGCCGGGTGGGGTCTCTCAACAGCGATGTTCGAGGAGACCCCCCCCTGGGCTCGAAACGTTTGGACAGGGGCCCCCTATCCAGACGCCTCCTGGTGAACAGAGCTATTGACCGTTCCGGCCCTCGCGCAATGCACACTTACTCCTCCCCCTGCCAAGGGGGTTGGGTTTTGGGAGTGAAAGGACGATTTGGTCAGGTTTTGAATACGCGATTGGCCTCGCGCGGGAAGGGGCGAGTGGGAGTATTGTGTTTAAGTGCGATGCGGCTGGGTGGTCTAAGGATTAGGCAGGGTGGTAAACTGAACCCTGCCACTAAATAGGTTGGCGGAAGGCCGTCCAGGAACGACAGCAGAGACGGTTTTTGAGGATTCTGGGCCCTCGTCTGTTGGCAGATCGGAGGCACCGGAGAGACGATTTCGGCGATGATTTTTGGTTGACATCTGGAGGCTATAGCACAACGGTTAACCGTCCAATTTCACGCCAACATACGCCAACAAAACCTCGTCAAAAAAGGAAAAATGGGGTCAAGGCGGAAGGATCAGTGCCCTTTGTTTTCAATGAGTTAAGTAATTCTGGAAGTTGGTAGCTTGATTTAGCAAACCGCCGCCTTAAGCTACTCGGCCACCTCTCCGTCGTTTTGCTTGCACTAGATTACCATGAAATCTAATTCACAGCCATCGCTTACGCCAACATTCTGCCAACACGCCAGGCGCCCCTTCATTAACCATTGGATTGCTGGAAGGGCGCACGCTGAAACATCAGTTTGTGGCAGGGGCGCCGCTCCAGATCGATACCCTGCTGGACTTGGCGATCCAGATTGCCGGCACGCTGGGCTCGGCCGTCGCGTCGCCGGACCCTACAAGGTCCGTTGATTATCCGTCCGCTTGCATGTATCATGACGGCATGCCTGACGACAAACGAACAGCCAAGCGCCGGTGGGAGCGCAGGCGGGTCCAAATGACCGTGACTTTGGTGATCGAGGGTGACGAGGCTGAATTCCTCGGTAATACGGTTGACCTGTCCCCTCAAGGGTTGTGCCTGCAATCCGAGGCCACCCTTGCCCTGGGCCAGCCTGTGGGCCTCCTCCTGGGTACCGAACCCAACTGCTTCATTAAAGCGCGTGTAGTCTGGGTAGGCAAAGCTGGCCCGGCCCAAGCGGGTCAAGCAGGATTCGAATTCTTGAACATCCTTCCAGGGCCCCTGTGCTGAGCGTTGAATCCGAGGCGCTGGAAGGCCAAGATGAGAATTCCAGTTTGGATCGGGGGGTGATGCCTTGAGGAAACGACTTGGACATTACTGCTGGGCGTTCGTGGTTTTGGCGGGAATGGTTTTGTTTCTGCCTGGCTGCGAACAGAAGACCATCAAGCACATCATGGGCGACCCACACCGCTATGCAAGCCATGAAGTCGCTGTGGTCGGTAAGGTGGTCAGGAGTTACTCGGTCCTGGGTCATGGGGCTTATGAAGTTGATGACGGGACAGGCACACTGTGGGTGGTCGCGAATTCCGGTGTCCCGAGGGAGGGCGCGCGCGTCGGAGTGAAGGGGACAATCCGCGTCGGTTTCAACCTGGGAGAATTGGGCCCCCTCTTGAAATTGCCTGAAGCTGTCCAGTCCGGCGTGGTAATGATTGAGTCTGAGTACAAAGTAAAGGACTAGGCGGCCAGGTGGCTGCGCCCTCATCCAAATTGACGACGCGCTGTGCCGCTCGGGTTTCGGCCAAGAAAAAACCCTTGGAATAAGCTGACCGTTGTCCGGTGATGTGCCGCGAGTAAATCGTGTGAGTAAATGCGCGAGTAAATGGTTGTTCGCGTGACCGGATTGTTGTATAGTGCAGGTCGTAGGGTCAATCAAGACGACAACTTGAGTTTGGAAACTTCGAGAGGTGGAATCAGACCGCATGCCACCCCGGGACTGGCAGCAAACTGTGCTCGCGAGCCCGAGACCAGCATCGAATCGCCGGAACCTATGCGGCATGACCAGCGTATATGCGGGGCCTGAATAGAAGCCCAAGACCCGAATCAGGTCCTGGGAAGGCGTTAAGTCGTTGAAGAAGATGTCCTAGGAGCCTGTCGGAGATAGATTTTGGCTCCCCACAGATCAAGTCTCAAGATTTTGGGGAGGAGGGTGGGGTTGATTATTGACAATGGAGGAAAGGCTTGTAAGATGCGGTTATGGGCAAACAGTT
>Ga0208034_1000932_pt1 | contig 20018 bp, 14 predicted proteins | sample June2015DPH_8_10_FD_184699 | JGI IMG/M metagenome (GOLD analysis project Ga0208034, IMG submission 184699) | Peatland microbial communities from SPRUCE experiment site at the Marcell Experimental Forest, Minnesota, USA - June2015DPH_8_100... | ecosystem: Environmental > Terrestrial > Soil >...
AACCGCGCCGCCCGCAAGCGTCGCTGCTCCAGTGCCTGAAAATCTCGCCGCACTCCCGCCGGATTTCCCATGGGCCGACGATAGCATACCCAGCTAGAAATGTCACTATATTATTCAACAATCAATAATTCACCAGATTCTCGTTCAGAGCCCACTACACGGATTTGGTTCACAGAACAGGGTCGCAAGCTGCGGTGCATGCCAGCATATAAGTCCGGCAAATTTCGATTGGGAGTCGTTCGATGGCAGACAGGGAATTAGCAGACCCCATGGTGCCGTCTCCAAGCGGTGTATCGAGACGGAATTTTATCAAGGGAGTGATCGCCGCCGGAGCCGCGGCCTCCTCGGTCAGCTATCTCTTTCGCGAGACCGCCTTGGGCCAGGGATCGGTGCCCGGGTCGGTCGAACGCTTGGTCACCCTGAATGTAAATGGGCAACTGCGGCGCGTGGACGTGATGAAACAGGAAACGCTGGCCACGACCTTGCGCTACAAGCTGGGGCTGACGGGCACGAAAGTGGGCTGTGACCGGGGCGAGTGCGGGGCCTGCACGGTGCTGATTGACGATGTGCCGATGAGTTCCTGTTCCATCCTGACCCACAGCGTGCGCGGCCGCAAGGTGGTGACCATAGAGGGGCTCGCAGGCGCGAATGGGAAGCTGCATCCGGTGCAGCAGGCGGTGGTGGACGAGCAGGGCTTCCAGTGCGCCTTCTGCATGTCGGGTTTCATCATGAGCACCGTCGGTTTTCTGAAAACGAACCCGGACCCAACCCGCGCCGAAATGGCCCACGGCCTCTCCGGCAATTTCTGCCGCTGCGCCGACTACAACAAGATTTTGAACGCCATGATGCGCGCTGCGGAATATTCACGGAAGACACGGAAGGCTTGATATGGCTGAATACAAGTTAATTGGGCACGATTACGCAACCCCGGAGATGCTGGCCAAGGTGACCGGGCAAGCGAAGTTTAGCGAGGACATTCGCGCCGAGGGCATGTTGTTTTGCAAGCTGTTGCTGAGCCCCATGCCGCATGCCAAGGTGCTCAAGATTGATGCCAGTGAAGCGCTGGCCATGAATGGAGTGGCGGCCATTCTAACGCCCGATGATCTGCCAGAGGTCACGGTGCCTCCTGCTGACTTGACGCCGTTTGCGCTGGGAGGCTGGACGGAGCGAGCGCTGACTAAGGAGCCGCTCTACGAAGGCGAGCCGATACTAGCCGTAGCCGCAGTGGATGAAGTGACCGCCGCCGCAGCCATCGAAAAAATCAAGGTGGATTTGGAGCCGCTTCCCTTCGTGATTGACCCTTTGGACGCCTTGCGCCCGGACGGCCCGAACGGCCGCACTCAGGGCAATGTCTTTGTCGGGCACGTTGGCATTGACAGCAAAGACATCCAGACGCTGAAGTGGACGGCCAAAGACTTTGAGGAAGTGGCCGCCGGCCGCCTCCCGTGGGATGCCAAGGCGAGTGTAGAGACGTCTGTGGGCGATGTCGAGGCCGGCCTGAAACAGGCGGATCTCGTTTTGGACGAGACCTTTTTCATCCAGTCTACGGCCCACCAGGTGCTAGAACCGCGCTCGACATTTGCCTATTGGCAGAACGGAAAACTGTACCTCTATGGCTCGACGCAGAGCATGATTCGATCGGTCGGGCCGATAGCCCGATGGGTAGGTATTGAGCCCTCACAGGTAGTGTTTGTTAGCGAGTACAGCGGTGGGGGGTTCGGCAGCAAGATCCAGTCCTATCCCTATGTGGCTATTCCCGCGCTGCTCTCCAAGAAGACCAATCGGCCGGTGATGCTGCGCATTTCGCGCGAAGCAGAAAACTATATTGGCCGTATGCGACCCGGATTTCAGGCCCGCATCACAATGGGATTCCGCAAGGACGGCCGGATTACCGCTATAGACAGCTTCATCATTGAGGACCCCGGCCCTTATGAACTGACAGGCCAAGCCGAGGTGGCTGCCCAGGTCGCTTCCAACAGCTATCAGCCCCTGGCGATCCGCTTCCGGGGTATTTATGTGGCGACGAATACGCCCCCCAAGGGAGCTCAGCGGGCCCCGGGATTGCCGCAGTCGGTATGCATGTTCGAGCCGCTGATCAGCAAGGCTGCACGTAAACTCGGTTTGGATCAGGTGGAGATCCGCAAGATCAATGCCCCTTCAAGTGATTCTAAGTTCGGCGTGAGAGAGCCGCTCCAGAACATGACCAGTGCCTACGTGCGCGAGGCTCTCGATCGCGGCGCAGAGCGGTTCAAGTGGCAGGAACGAAAACAGCGAGTCAGCCAGCACAGTGGCCCCAAGGTGCGCGGAATCGGTGTTTCGGTGGGCTCGTTCACCGCCGGCTCGGTTGGTTATGACGGACTGATCCTCGTCAAGCCTGACGGCAAGCTATACATCCACCAAGGCATTGGCAATTTCGGGGCTCTGGCCGTGATGGATACGGCGCGGGTAGCGGCAGAATTTCTGGGCATGCCTTGGAAGCAATGCGAAGTAGTTTGGGGAGGTACCGGCAAACACGTACCGTGGAGCTCCAACTCGGGTGGCAGTCAGACCGCCCATGCGCACTCCCGAGCAAACTATGCCACCGCGTTAGACCTGAAGCGTAAGTTGCAAGAGATTGCTGCCCAGCAAATGGGCGGCTCGCCCGAGGCCTACGAGGTGGACAATGGGTACGTCTATCGCAAAGACAGCACCGGAAGCAGCCTCGCGTTTGCGAAAGCAGCCGAGCTCGCCATCAAGTTGGGCGGCAAGTATGATGGCCACGAAATTCCGCAACAGGTCAACGCTGTCACCAAAGCTTCCGTCGAAGCTCTGGCAGGTCAGGGCTTGATCGGTGTGGCCAAGGATGAATTCCCCCGCAAAGGTGTTACGCAGGGATTTAACGCCGGTTTTGCCGAAGTCGAACTGGATCTGGAAACAGGAGTTTGCCGGATCGTGGATTACACCTCGGTTGCCGACGTGGGAACCGTGTTGCATCCGCGAAACCTCGGCGGGCAGATCCTCGGCGGTTCGGTTGAGGGGTTCGGTCATATCACCAGTCGGAACATGATCTACGAACGGCAATCCGGTAGACTTTTGAGCAGGCGGATGTACCAGATCAGGCCGCCATCCATCCTTGACGTCCCGCTGGAGATGACTTGGGATGCGGTAAACATACCCGATCCGCAGAACCCGGTGGGAGTAAAAGGTACCGGTGAACCGCCAGTCGGGGCGGCTGCCGGAGCCGTCCTGTGCGCCATTTCCGACGCCCTCTCCCGTGTGGACAAAGACATTATTTATCGCACGCCCGTTCTCGTGGACAGAGTACTGGCAGCGCTGGGCTCTGGGAAGATCCAAGATCTGCTAGCAACATATGCTTAGGAGGAACAGCCGTGGCTGAAATTCGTGATGTCATACCGACGTTTGAACTGTTTCAGCCCAACTCCGTGGCGAACGCATTAGGGCTGCTGGATAAATACGGCCAGGATGCGTGGGTACTCGCCGGGGGGCAAGATAGCTTCGACTGGCTCAAGGATCGCATTAAGCGGCCAAAGGTAGTGGTTGATCTGGGGGCGGTCGAGGAACTGAAAGGCATCCGCAGCGTCGGCGATGGGTTGGAGATCGGTGCCACTACCAGTCTGACCGATGTGGCGCGCCATCCCGTGGTGAAGCGGCGCTACCGCATTCTGGCGCAGGCGGCGGAGAATGTGGCCTCGCCGCTGATCCGCAACCAGGGTACGCTAGGCGGCAACTTGTCGCAGGACTCGCGCTGCTGGTACTACCGCGCCGGCTGGCCTTGCTTCCGCGCGGGCGGCAACCTCTGTTACGCCGACTCGCCCACCGGCATGAACCGCGAACACGCCATCCTGGAGGCGAGCGGCTGCATGACGGTCAATCCTTCCGACACGGCGCCGGCGCTGCTGGTGCTGGATGCCAAGCTGGTGCTCCGCTCGCGCCAAGGGGAGCGGGTGATTAATGCCGAGGACTATTTCGTCGGGCCGGCGGTCGAGGTGAGGCGGCTGAACATCCTGCAGCCGGGCGAGTTGCTCACGGCAATCCGCATTCCGTCTACCTGGGCGGGAGCGCAATTCTATTTCGAGAAGGTTCGCGACCGGCAAGTGGGGGACTTTGCGTTGGTGAATTTGGCGGCGGCCATGCGGCTTTCGGGCAGCACCATTCAGCGCGTGCAGTTGGCGGTCAACGGGGTGGCCGCCCGACCGTTGCGACTGCGAGCGGCCGAAGCCGCGTTGCAAGGCCAGAGGCGCACCCAGCAAGCGGCGGAGGCTGCGGCGCAAATCGCAGTGCAGGGAGCCGAGCCTTTGCAGCATAACGGGTACAAAGTCACCCTAATGAGAAATCTGATTAAGCGTGCCGTCCGGGGAGGAGCGGAGGCAACATGGGCATCATAAAGTGGGCACATAGTTCGTGGGAGCAGCGGGTCCCGATCCACACTGCGTTTGGCTTGCTGTGTGTATTCGGCATTGCCGCCTTGTTGCATCACGATCCGCAGCGCCGATCGGGGACGGGGGAAGGGGCGGCCTCGAAGTCAGCGGGCGCCACGGCCTAAACCATGCGCGAACAACTGGCGGCCCGCTGCAATACCATCGAAGAATGCTATGAATTCATGCTTGCCTACGCCGCGCAAGGGCTGCCTGGGGATGTAGGCAGCCACTCGGGAGGCCAACTGCGCAGCTTCCTGCAACGCGCGGTGGAGGCGCTTTCCGGGCTGGCCCAGCCTTACGCGGTGGTCATAGAGGAAGAAGGTCTGGCCCCGGCCGAGCGCTACCAGGATTTTCTCGCAGTGCTGGACCGGGACGCTCGCGACGCCCTGGCTGCCGTCCACTTGGTCCTGGCCCAACCCAACATCAGTTCGCAGGTAGTTGATAACCTTAACGCTTCCATCCACCTGCGCGCGTTGCTGACCGACCTGTTCCTGATTGATGAAGTCCTGAAGGTGCCACGGACCGCAGCGAACGGATAGCGGATGACCTGAAGGTCGGCCTTAGACGATCAAGTAAGTATCTCAAAGAAGGGCGAGGGCAATCGTTGCATCAGAGTGCTACTTGTTGTTGAAACATAAGGTTAGCGGTGCCAACCGTAGCAGACCTGGATTAATTCTGTGGCCCAAGATGCATTGCATATCCTTATGCACACATTCAATCAAACAATTGGACTGGATCGGGGCCGGTTCGTACACTACCCCGTGCTACTGCTGAAGGCGAAGCGGCTTGTGGTCACTAAGACTCAATTTCTCGTTCTCCGGAAAGCCGTGTAGAGAATGACCAATTCACCATATTCTCGCTTAGAAACCATACAACTTGGTTGTTATTGTCAACGAACAGCAACTGGGAGGACTGGAGAGACTATATGAGAGAAAATGTAATTAAAACAATCTGGAATCGCGGCGATTGCGTGCTGAACGGCTGGCTTTCCATTCCCGATTCCTTCACCGCGGAAATCATGGCCAATGCAGGCTGGGATTCGATCTGCATTGATACCCAGCATGGATTGATAGGCTATGAAACCGCGGTGCACATGCTGCAGGCTATCTCCACAACGTCGCTGACTCCCATAATTCGGGTGGTCTGGAACGAACCGGGCACGATTATGAAGTGGCTGGATGCGGGGGCGTATGGGATCGTTTGTCCGATGGTGAACACGCGGGCAGACGCGGAACGTTTTGTGCAGGCATGTCGTTATCCGCCGGCGGGGTATCGCAGCAGTGGGCCGATCCGGGCTGCGATCTATGGTGGCAAGGACTACCGGGAAAAGGCCAACGGAACGGTTCTAACCTTTGCCATGATTGAAACCGCCGAAGCTATCTCCAACCTGGATGAGATTCTTACCACCCCGACTCTCGACGCTGTCTATATCGGTCCGAACGACCTTGCGCTTTCGCTGGGCGTCAGCGGAGGTCTGGTTCCCTCCAGTCCGGAGGTGGTAAAGGGCATCGATGAGATCTTCGCCGCGTGCAAGAAGCACAAAATTAAAGCCGGGATTCACTGCGGCAGCGTTGACAATGCCATGGACATGAAGACGAAGGGCTTTGATTTTGTGACCCTTATGAGCGATGCCAGACTTCTTACCTACGGAGTGGAGACGCACATCATCGCCATGAAGAAGCGAATGGCCGCAACCGCGAAATAAGACGCTAGGAGTTTGAAGCCAATGAAACCGGATATTCTCGCAATTGGAAAACTTGCTCCCGCCTTGGAGGCGGGTCTGCGCCAGACCTATACCTTTCACGAGCGGTTGCCGGAGTCGGATGCGGCGGCAGGGGCTTCCATCGGCAAACAAGTTCGCGGCATCGTGGCGAGGGCGTCGTTGCCGGTGTCGCGGGAGGTCATCGCTTCGCTACCCGCCTTGGAAATCATTTCGGTGTTCGGGGTTGGGTATGACAAAGTCGACGTGTCTGCCGCCCGGGAGCGATCGATTGTGGTGACGAACACGCCCAATGTATTGAACGAAGACGTTGCCGACACCGCCATGGCGTTGCTTCTCTGCGTGGCACGCGGAATACCGGCGGGGGAGCGTTTTCTTCGCCAGGGTCTGTGGAAGCCAAATGTCAAGTTCCCCTTGATGCGCAAAGTGAGTGGTGCGCGTCTGGGGATCATTGGATTAGGACGGATCGGAAGCGCGATTGCTCATCGTGCTGAAGGATTCGGAATGGCGATAGCTTATTCGGACTTAGAGCCGAAGGCGGGTGTGAGTTATAAGTACTTTAGTTCGACGGAGGAGCTTGCGGCGGCGGTAGATTTCCTCGTGGTGGTTGCGTATGGAGGGCCGACGACACGCGGGTTGGTCAACGCGAGGGTGCTGAAGGCATTGGGGCCCAAAGGCTTCCTGATCAATGTGGCGCGGGGCTCGATCGTGGACGAAGCCGCCCTGGTGGAGGCGCTGAAAGCAGGCGTCATTCGTGGGGCGGCACTAGACGTTTTTGCCAACGAACCGAACGTTCCGACAGAACTCCTGAACCTGGACAACGTCGTTCTGACACCCCATCTTGCCAGCGCCACAGAGCAGACGCGCAAGGCCATGGCAGATCTGGTGCTCGCCAATTTGGAAGCACACTTTGCAGGCAAGGGGGCGCTTACCCCGGTTCTGACCTAGGCCATTAATTCAGATTGTGTTTGTGTTCGCGTAGAGTTTCGGAGGCGATTGGCGCACGGGGCTTTAGGCACGTGCAACGTCGGACAAATTCGAGATTTAAATCATCTCCTAATGGAATTCCGAAATCGAAGGAGGCAAGACTGATGAGCATCACTCAACAAGAATTGCGCCCCGCCCTGCCCGAAGACACGACGCTTGCGCCAACACTCTCGTTCATCGAGGGTCAATGGGTCAAGGGACGAACGAGTGTCCCCGTGTTGGACAAGTACACCGGCGAAGTGTTCGCCGAAGTTTCCGAGCCCTCCGCGGAACAGGTGGCACAAGCGGTGACTGCCGCACGCAAGGCCGTCACCGTGGGAGCCCCGCCGCCGCATGCTCGTGCCGCGGTTTTGAGAAGATGCGCCGAGTTGGTGGATAAGAACCGAAAGCGCTTTATCGATCACACGGTGGCCGAGGCAGGCTTCACTGTTGCGGATGCTACCGGCGAGCTGGAGCGCGCGATTGTCACGTTGATGTTGTCTGCCGAAGAAGCCACCCGCCTGGTCGGCGAACAAGTTGCCTTCGCCGCGAGCCCCGGACAGCACAAGCGCATTGGGTTCACGATCCGCGTGCCGCTCGGAATCGTCTGTGCCATAACGCCGTTCAACTCGCCGCTGAACACCGCTGTACACAAGATTGCGCCGTCGTTGGCAAGCGGGAATGCAGTCATCCTCAAGCCTGCCAGCTACACCCCGCTCACCGCTGCCTTGCTGGTCGAAGCTTTACTGGAAGCTGGCATCGACCCTGGGTTCATATCCTTGATTCAAGGCCGCGGCTCAGTAATAGGAAATGTGCTTCTCAAGCACCAGGACATCGATTTCTATGGGTTCACCGGCAGCACCGAGGTCGGAGAAGTTCTTCAGCAAGCCGCTGGCTTGCGCAAAACACAGCTCGAATTAGGAAGCATTGCCAGCACGATCGTCTGTGACGATGCTGATCTGGCCCGCGCTATTCCGAAGATCGCGAATGCCTCATTCCGCAAGGCCGGCCAGGTCTGCACTTCTATTCAAAGGCTCTATGTCCAAGACAGAATTGTGGATCAAGTGCTTGAAGGTCTCACCCGAGAGGCATCGCTGATGCCTGCTGGTGATCAGAGAGACCCTAAGACAAGGGTTGGCCCGATGATCAGCGAGTACGACGCCAAGCGTGCGGAATCGTGGCTGCAGGAAGCCGTCCGCGGCGGCGCCCGCATCGTGTGCGGCGGCCAACGGTCACGTTCCGTGTTGCAGCCGACCATCGTGACCGATGTCAAGCCCGGAATGAAGGTTGTTGATCAAGAGATCTTCGCCCCGGTGATCTGTGTAATCCCCTTCAACACGATTGAAGAAGCCATCAGGGGGGCGAACGATCAGCCTTATGGACTCGGGGCTGGCATTTTCACTCGCGACATCAATCAAGCGATGAAGGCGGCGACAGCTCTCCGCTTCGGCTCGATTCACATCAATGAGACTTCGAGTTCGCGAGCGGACGGAATGCCTTACGCCGGGGTTAAGGCCAGCGGTCATGGGACGGAAGGACCAAAGTACATGATCCGGGAAGTCACCGAAGAACGGCTGATCACCATCAACGTGTAACCCAGTCGGTGCCCCAGTGTTGTGGGTAGGCGGGATTGAACTCCGAAACCGAGAAATCACACCGAATTGCCCGTCGGGATCGTCTCGCGCGCATGTAGGCTGATTTTTTTGAGCCGGACTTCGTAAGCCACCTTCTTGCGGCCATAGGAGATCAATTCACCGCGAAAACATCATAAGAATCGAGCGATCAGGAATCACCCACTCGGTGTTTCAATGACGCAACAGCCAATCAGGGACGAACCGCACCACGCCGAGTAGCGACGTACGGCCAAATGACCATCGTGTTGGTTGCTTGACCGAGTTCGGCCTTGGCGCGTCGGTTTGCACGACCGACATGGCCGGGCACAACTGCTGGCGTGCAGAATCAAAGCTGGTTCTGTATTCATCAATGGGTTGGTTGCTTCGGATCCTCGGCTGCCTTTCGGCGGCATCAAGCAGTCAGGTTGTGGCCGCGAACTTGGCAGATACGGTATTCGCGAATTCACAAACACTAAAGCCATGTGGATAGGTCCAAAGCAATAGGGCTACCTAATTTCAAATGAGGAATTCAGCATGATCAAGACAGGAACATCGGGTGCCGCTCTTCTGCGCCCCGAACTCCTCAAAACCTACGAGCGGGGTGGTGGAGTGCGTACTACCCCTTTGGTCAGTCCAGCAGTGGGCGCTAGTGGATTTATCAACGGAATCACCTCATTTGATCCAGGTGTGGCGGTTCCATTTCACAGTCACAACTGTGAAGAAAGTGTTGTCTTGCTGGAAGGTGAGGCGGCACTTGATATAGAGGGCGAGGAGCACTTGCTCCAGGTCTTAGACACGACCTGGATTCCTCCCAACGTGTCTCATCGTTTCCGCAATTTATCGCACACGACATCCATGAAGATTCTATGGATCTATTCATCGGTTGATGCGACTCGCACTTTGACCGGGACCGGCGTCACCCATAGTGTTTCCATGGAACATCAAAGTAAGTAACACAAGAGGACGGCGAGCGTTGTGACTGAGGCAAATATGCGAATTCTTGTGTTGCCGGGCGACGGTGTTGGTCCTGAAATCGTGGCCGAATCGATTAAAGTTTTGAAGGCTGCCGACAAGGCTTTTGGGTTGAGTCTGTCCTTCGACTACGAAGAGATCGGATTTACAAGTTTGCAAAAACACGGGACGACTCTTCGGGACGAGGTCCTGGAGAAGGCGAGGACATATGACGGTTTAGTTCTTGGTCCACAATCTCATGCCGACTACCCGGCACCTGAGAAGGGCGGGCGCAACATATCTGCGGCGTTCCGCGTAGGTCTTGACCTGTACACTAACGTGCGACCTGCACGTTCACGTCCATTCCTTACAAACGGCAAGACCATGGACCTGGTGATCATGCGCGAAGCGACGGAAGGTTTTTATCCTGATCGCAATATGCATCTCGGCTGGGGCGAAATGATGCCCTCTCCAGATATGGCACTCTCAGTACGCAAGATCACCGCGTATTGCTCGGAGCGGATTGCTCGCCGGGCGTTCGACATGGCACTAACCCGACGCAAGAAAGTCACCGCGGTCCACAAAGTAAACAGCTTTCACATGACGGATGGTTTGTTTCTCCGCGAGGTTCATAAAGTCGCACTGGATTTCCCGGCCGTTGCGCTAAGTGATCTGTTGGTGGATGCAGCCGCTGCTTATCTGGTGCGCGACCCTTCTCGCTTCGACGTTATCGTTACTACCAATTTCTACGGAGATATTCTGTCCGATCTGGCAAGCGAGCTCTCCGGCAGCTTGGGATTGGGCGGCTCCATAATGGCGGGAGATAAACTGTGCTGTGCGCAAGCGCAGCACGGATCGGCTCCAGACATCCAGGGACAGGACAAAGCCAATCCGACTTCCATGATTTTATCCGTCGCAATGCTCATGCAATGGTTGGGAGAGCACCGTGATCTTGAGAATTTTATTATCGCGGGCAAAGCAGTGGAAAATGCGGTGGATGCAACTCTCAGCGATGGTTCATCGAGAACAGCAGATATCGGTGGCACCAGCGGGACTCGAGCATTTGGCGATTCAGTGGCGAGCGCGGTCAGCAGCCCTGGGCGGTTTTGAACTGAGCTGTCGATGTTCCTTTCGTAAGACTTAAGTTGACTGCTACTCACAGCAACTGCAGCTTACCCGAAAGGGGAGCCCTTTTTATAATGCGTGCCCCACCCTAACCACCCAAGAGCGGGCGGTGAGGGTGGGGCACTATCTCTTACGAGTATGTTTCTTCTCTCTTGTCGCAGGTCCGATCCCAAGTGATGGTGGAGGCGATACAGGCTCTCTGTCCAACCCGCCTTCATCCCTTTCGAGATACGAAGCGGTCTCTGGGGCCTCCGTCGAGGCCCCCAGACGGTTTCCATTTATTGCTTTTTCATCTGCGCCGTCTCCGATGCTCCAGCAGGAATCACAGGCAGCAGCAGGCGTGATTTGCCAAAGTGAATCGTATGCGTCACGTCCCGCATGAAAGGCAAGAAATAGACGCCCCAGGTTCCCAATCTGCTCAGCAGGTCATCCTGATTTCTGATTATCAGTTCCATCGAATGGCCCTTTTGGAACACAACCGACGTATCCATCATCGTGATGGCGTACTCGACGACCTCGCCCGGAGTGATCGGCACCGGCTCCTGCCGCGGGTGCACCGGCCGGTAGGGCTTCGAGGTGCTTTCCTCGATAGCTCTAAATTTGGCCTTGAGTTGACCGGTGCTTACCAACTGCCGGTGGCCCTGGGGGTCCACATCCACCAGATCGACCATCCAGTTGGTATCATCTTGGTCGATAGCGGCATCCAGATACAGAGCGATAGGTCCCGAAACTTCCATATCTTTCTTCAAAGGACCCGTATTGTATCGGATCGAGTACACGGTTGGGTCCTTGTAAGGCGCAGGTTGTGTGAAGCTCTCGGGTTTATCGTCCCTAACGCGTTGAGTGGACAGGCCACCCCCCGGCTGCAGGTAGTAATCTGTCCACTGCGTTCTCGCCAGAGGCCATTCATTCTCAAATTTCCACTTATTGATGCCCATGACGAAGATCTTTACCGGCGGCTCATACTTGACTCCCGTATCTATGCCTTTGAGCCAGTAGTCAAACCACCGGACAATGTTGTCATGGTAAGTGTTGTAGGGGCGCGGTGGAAAGCCGGGAGGATAGATCATCAACCGCTTCTTGTCGTTGGGCAGTTGGACATGGTCCCAGAAGTAGAAGCAGCCCCAAATATAGAGTCGGGTGTCCCAAGGGGTGCCGATGAACGTGGGGATGTTTATGTTCTCGACTTTACGTACCGGAATCGGCCTGGGATGCAACGAGTCAAGCAGCCAGTCGAAAGTTTCCGGATGTTTCCGCGGATAAACGATCATGGAATACCATTTGCTGTTGTATTTTATGTCGGGGTCATTCAGAGCCTCGTGAACCAAACGATCCAATTCTTCTTTCGGAAGGCCGAAATGCCCAGGTGCAGGGGGAGTGTACTCATAGTTCGGCATCACAATCATACTGTCATTTCCATGCCGGCCGAAAGTTATGTGGTAACTGATTGTGTCAAAGATACCATTGAAATAGTCGCCATACGCTCCTGCGATTCCTTCGTCCATATGGATGGCCGTCAGGTGGGGCGGTCTTAGCGGAGCTACGTCGGACTGTGACATCGAATAAGCAGACGGACCCATCATGCCCACCTTACCATTGCTCCAAGGTTGCGCGGCGATCCATTCTATGAGGTCGTATGCGTCTGTCCCTTGGGCTTCAGCGGGAGGGCCCGTTCTGCCATAACCCTCGGAATTCCCAATTCCCCTCGGATCAGGAATGACATGCACATACCCTCTGGGCACGGTGTACATGTAATTGCCGGCTTCCATGGTTCCGTCCCAAAAGGGACTATAATAGTAGGGCTGCGGGTAATCGGCGGTCCAGGCGATCGATTCCTGTAAGTCCTTGCCCCAGACACCGTAAGCCAGGAGAGTCGGAAACTTCTGCCCATTATCAGGGTCGGGCAGGTAAATATCCACAGCTAAGCGGACGCCGTCCCGCATGGGAACCATGACATTCTTGAGCGTTTTTACCTTATAAGTAGGCTTCGTGGCTTCTTCTTTTACTATTTCAGGGTAACCGTCGAAAAGCTGTCCTGTCACGTTGGTGCCGTATTTCACATATTGTGCTTTGGGCACATACCCCTTCAGACTGACATTGATTTCATCACCGTGGTACACGGTTACACGTTTGCCTGCCGCGCCGTAGCCGGGGTTGTCGGCGTCTCCCTTGTTGGCCGATTGAGCCCATCGAGCAGCCCCCAAAACACTGAGAATCAGCAGGACCACTGATAAACTAAGTAAAATCTTTCTCTTCATTCTGTTCTCCTTGCTCATGCGGTTCTCCCCGTTGACAAAAAATGATTCGAGCACCCGCTGCCCGTTCTGAAACTTTTCGCTTTGTCCGGCGCTTGGAAAAACCCGCAGCATGCAATACCCGCGTAACAAAGCCCAAAACACTGTGGGGGCAGTCTTAATTCTTCTTATCTCTTTATTCCCCCGCCCCTGATTTTAATCAGATTTTAAAAAGTAGTAAGGTCCTAATTAACGTGGTGGTTTATGTCAGCCAATCAATAGCTGAAGGTCTCGCTGAATGTGTAATATGGTTCCGGGAACCTGGGATTTATCTTGGGAGCGACTGTCGGATTCCAGACATAGGTTGCAGGAGCTCCGCTTCCAGATTCCAGTGGAGCCTGGTCCATGATGGCAAGAAAATGCCACATCTTCCATTTCCCGTCCTCTTTCACAAAGTCAACCGCGTACTTTTGCCACACCCAGCTGGTGCCTATGGTTGTCTTGCCGTCCGCAGCAACAGTCGCTCGTACTGCCAGACCGATGGAGTACCACATTCCCTTTGCTGTTTTTCCATCACCGGCGATCTCGATAACCGGCGTCTCTTGCGTATGCATAACGTACTCACCACCAGTACCGATGTTTTCAGGAATATTCTTGATCGCCGGGTTTTTCTTGCTCAGCTCTGCAAGTGCCTGTTTTTGACTTTCCAGGTGACTGGTACAATAATTTTGTTTAATTAGGGCCATACCCTCCGCAACACCACCACTGGTGTTTGTCCATTTGACGGTCTTGGCGTAGGGGCCGTCTTCCTTAACCCAGAGATCGGGTAGTTCTTCACAGTTTTGACCGACTTGGTGATAAAATCCGTGCTTGCTCATCGTGTTTTGGACCTCCAGCATGGCCAAGGCACGCTCCGCTGCCGAGATCTCCGGCCTGTTCTTGTTTTCCGCCCCTTGAGCAGAGACGACGAATGCAGCCAAAGCTACTGACATACATGCGATAAGAATTGGTAAACATCTGATTTTAGTTTTCAGGACTTGCCTCCTATGAACCGGAATCTCCTCTTTGACTTCAAAACGGGCATGAGTATACATCCATTTCGCCTGCTCGCGTACGAGAGAAGGAAGCGCCCCGCGGAATTGCGGAGCGCTTCATCTCCACCATTGAATCCCGCATTTATCCGCGGGGTTAGAAGTTGAACCTCACGCTAAGCTGGATCTGCCGCGAAGTGGTGATCGTATCCAAAATCAAGCCGGCGGTGGGATTCAGAATCCCAACGGATTGATTTGGCCCAGTGGCACCGGTGAAAACAATGCCTTGACCGTAAGGCGGAATATCAAAGTTCGCGTGATTGAATATATTGAAGAACTCGGCGCGGAACTCCATGTCCAAGTTCTCGTGAAGTTTAGTCCCTTTCATCACAGAGAAGTCGGCGTCCCTCAGGGCGGGTCCCCTCAGTGTGTCGCGGCCGAGATCTCCCAAAGTGCCGTTCGGTTGCAATGAAAACGCCGCGGGATTAAACCACTGCTTCGGGTTTCCAGTAACAGGATTGTTGCTGTAGCCCGAGTTCAAGTTCGGCCGATTGTTGAAATAAACTCGGCCAGTATTGCCTTGATCAAAGCCATTATCCACTGTAAAGGGCGGCCCCGAGCGCACCGCGACGATCGTGCCTACCTGCCACCCATCGACCAGCTTGTTACCATGGAAGGGGAGGCTATAAACCGCATTGCCGGTAAAATTGTGCCTGTTATCGAAACTGGAATCGCCGCGGTCCGAATTTATATTGAACGGCTCGCTGACTCCGGGGATACCTGAGTTGTAGTTCTCCCAACCAAAAGTTGCCGAAGAGTTGTCGATGGAATGTGCCCACGTATAGGAAAGCTGGAGCTGGAGTCCTTTGCTGAATCTACGTTGGGCGCTCACCTGTAAAGAGTCGTAATAGGAGTAGCCAAGCGGAAATTTAAGATCGACCGAGCCAAAGGCTGGATTCTGGTTAGGTAGGCCCGGAGCCCGGTACAAGACGCCGGCCGGTACATTCGCCGGGGAGCCATCGCAAGGTGCCACGCAAGGTACCGGGGCATTTGCATCGTCGGTCAAGAACAGATGTATACCCCGTGAACCGACGTAGCCGACCGTCAGCACCGTCTCCTTAAAAAGTGACCGTTCAATGTTCAAGTTCCACTGCTCCATGTATGGAGTCTTCACATCGGTTGCGTTGGGCGTTTCGGTGATGCTGGGTGGCACCACAGGCGGTTCGTTCGCGAAAGGATTCGGCCAGGCCGGCATGAAAACAAAATTCAACTGTTCATACGGTGGCAGCCGAGCAAAGGCAGTGTAGGTGCGCGGCATAATTACGGAGTGAAATATTCCATAAGCGCCACGCAGCGAGGTTTTCCCGTCGCCAAACACATCCCAGGCGAAACCAACTCGAGGATCAAAATTGTGCAAAGACGGGTTGTTATCGAATAAATGCGACTGCCTATCGTAGCTTAGGTGAAGATCGGGGTTAAGACCAAATCCCTCAGGCATAGCCCCAACGACCGTCAGCCCGTTCACGGCGCTGGGATTGGAGGAAGGCTCATACCTTAGACCAGCATTCACCGTGAGTCTCTTGGTCACCTTCCAGGCGTCCTGGATGTACATTTGCACCAAGGTTTGGTGAAAATAGTTCTTTGGATTGGAACTGTCCGGCAAATCTCCGATCACGGTGAGCGGTTGACCTTCCAAGAAACTCTGCATGCTCGTAAAATTCCATTGTCCTCCGTTGAGGAAAGCCGTTATCCAATTGGTGTAGATTCTGTCCACTTCACCACCAAACTTGAGGGAATGCTTTCCCTTGGTCCAAGACACGTTGTCGGTTACTTGATAGTTATTCATGTAGTAATTGGCCGGATACTGGGGAAGAGCGCCTATCTGGGCAATTTCGCCACCCCCAATAATATCTTCAGAGAGTGAGTGACCGGGGATGGACTGCAGCTGTGAATAGAGAGTACTGCTGCACCGCTCACCACAAGCAGTATCTTGGACAGTTTGCTTAGTACGGACAAAGTTAAAGGCAGCATTATTTATCACGCCGTTCGAAAGTATTTTCGTATAGTGAAACATGACATATTGATTTCGTAAGTGTTCCTGGTCCGGATTGTCGTATGTGCTGGTCTGTATAATCTGGGGTTGGGACAGATATCCATTGTCGAAGACATAGCGGCCGGAGAACGTGTCCTTGTCGGAAAAGCTGTGATCGATTTTACCAACGACATAGTGTTCGTTTACCGGCAGATCGGCTGAACCAAACCATTGCGCAATTCCACCCCCCAATTCGGGCCCGTTCGGCATTGGGTAGAGTTGCAAAATCTTTGCTACAGTGGGGTCCACGGGGACAGCTTCCAGAGTCCCACCTGGACCAATCGGCAACAGTCCGTTATGGGCGTTCGCATCAGGAACGGGCTGGTTCAGTGAAACCCCGGTCCGTGCAATGAGTCCCTCATAGTTGGCGAAGAAGAAGGTCTTGTTTTTCTTGATCGGACCACCCAGCGCAACGCCAAATTGGTTTCTGTGGAACAGTGCGGGGCCGCTGAGCGGATCGAAGTAGTTCCTAGCGTCCATGGCGCTGTTGCGGAAATACTCGAAGGCGGTACCATGAAGGGAGTTTGTCCCGGACTTGGTCACGGCATTGACGACTTGCCCTCCTCCGCCGTACTCCGCGTCGGCGGTGTTGGTGATTGTTTCAAACTCGGCGATCGCGTCCATGCCCAGCGATGTCCCGATAACGCTCGCGCCTCCCCCATTGTTCCAAAAGTTCTGCGTGTTGGCGCCGTCGATTAGAATGAGGGCACCGTCGGGGCGCCCCCCAGCCACCGAAGTTCGCGTGTTCCTGCTTGTAAATCCGATGCTGAGGCCGGATGTGACCTGTTGTACCCCCGGAGTAAGAAAGGTAAGCTGATCAAAATTGCGTCCGTTGAGAGGCAGGTCTGCCATCTGCGTTGGGTCCACGAGGGCCCCAACGGTGTTACTGGTGGTTTGTACGAGAGGGGGCTCCCCGGTTACGGTCACCTCCTCGCTGACCTGCCCGACAGCCAGCGTGAAGTCCACGACTGCGTATTGGCCGATAGCCAAGGTGATACCTGCGCGGACTGCTTTTTTGAAGCCGGCCCTTTCAGCGGTAACCTCATAGTTGCCGATCGGCAGACTGGTGGCGCTGAATCTCCCCACCTCGTCAGTGGTCAACGTCCGAGTCGCACCCGTGCCCAGGTTGAGGACAGTGACCGTAACGCCGACAACGACGGCATTGGAGCTGTCCTGTACAGTCCCCAGAATTGAAGCAGTCGTTACTTGCCCCAAGGCGAGACTCGCATTCAACAGCAAAATGCAAAACATCGCAAACATGCCAAAAGTTGTCCGCTTCATTGTAGAAATCTCCTAGTTTAAATTACGCGATGGGAAGTGTATGAATTACTCCCCACGAAGTCCAATTGTTTGATTGAATGGACGCATAGAGAAACGCAATGATCTAGCCGCAACGAGATTTAGACGGCTGTCAGCCTGCTCGTGGGTTTAGGCCAACTCGCGCGGGCTCGGATCGCCGCTGCAGCACACCTGAGGCGGAGAGCGTATCCCACAGAGATGGAAATACTTCCGCAGAAATTGCCGAGCTCAAACATAAAACCAGCTGCCTTCTATGGCGATTGGAACTACTCTCTCTGCCTGTACGTGAAAAGATTAATAGCGGCTGTCATTTTCTTTTCTCTTGTGCGAGTGTATTTTCAAGATTGCACCTCCTGTGCCAATCCAACGCGGTATCGCACGTGCTGGGACGTATTCTGGAACACAAGTGCCATTAAGCTGGCTCATAGCTGAAGGGAGCAATTATGCAACCACATAACGAGTTTCGGTTCCATTCTCAAGTCGTTCAGATCGGCTGCTACTGGGGAGAGGGCGGCCTTGGGCACACCGATCTTTACCTGCTCGAAGGAGATAGCCTTGCCATGATCGACACTGGCGTCGCTGATACACCGGCCAAGTACATTGCCCCGGCACTAACACCTTATAGACGTACCCTGGCCGATATTGACCTCATCCTAAATACCCACGGCCATCACGATCATACCGGCGGGAATGGCGCCCTGGTGGACGCGTCGGGGGCGAAGGTGTACGTCCATCAAGCCGACGCCGACATCGCGCAGGACCCCGATTGCCAATTCGACACCTGTTTCGTTGATCGACATGTTTTGGTTGGCCACCCGGAGCGTCTGGACGCGGCCAGGGTCACTTTCAAGGTTAACGCCGGGCGGCCTACGAAGGTCGATACGAAGCTAACGGACGGGCAAGTGATAGACCTCGGTAAGGGCATCCGGTTGCGGGTCCTGCACACGCCCGGGCACACGCGTGGGTCGGTTTGTTATTACTGGGAAGAAACGGGTATGGTTTTTGCCGGCGATTCGGTTCCAGGCCTCTCTGGAAATATCGAGACTGGCCCTGGGGGCCTGCCGCTAATTTGGTATCCGGCCGACATGAAGCGCACGGTTGATCGATTGCTGGCAATGGATTTCTATGCTCTCGCAACCGGCCATCACTACCGAACTCTCACGCTACCCAGGGACTCTATTCATTTTGGCGCCGCCGCCAAGGCCTACCTGCAGGACTGCCGTAACGTGGCCGGCATGATCGAGGCTGCATTATGGAAAGCGGTCTCGGCGCGGCCACAGGCGGCCTTTTTGGAGGTAGCGCGAGCAGCCACTGACCTCCTTTGCGAGCAACTTCCCATCGCTAAGAATGAAGATGGTTTAGCTAAGACTGGATCGGTGGAAGCTTTGTACGGTTATTGGCAACTGCTAAAGGGAGCATAACAAGAGACCGGCTCTGGCGGTGCAGTGGAAGCGCAGCCTTTAGATGAATTTCTACATTTTCCCCTCCCCGGATGCAAGGAACGAAAATATGCCAGGACAAGCCCCGCAGCGCAAAGAAAGCTTCGATTAATCGAGCGCGTCGCTTTCCGTCAAGTGCCTTAGTGTAAGCCAGTCTACGATTGCGCGGTCCAGCTACGCGGGCAGCACGTAGAAAATCGGTCCTTGAAGGCCGCCGCATCAGTGTCGCTGGCAGTAGGCGCATTGCAGGAGGCGATGGCAAGGTCAAAACTGCTAAGGCTGCTCTTCGCCGCCTTCTAGTGCAGCCGCCCGGACAAGCCGGTCTGCAAAGAAGGCCGAGGGCAATCGTTGCATCAGTGGTGCTGCTTGTTACTGAAACATAAGGTTAGCGGTGCCAACCGTGGCAGACCTGGATAGATTCTGTGGCACAAGATGCATTGCATATCCTTATGCACACATTCAATCAAACAATTGGACTGGATTGGGGCCGGTTCGTACACTACCCGTGCTGCTGCTGAAGGCGAAGCGGCTTATGGTCACTAAGATTCAATTTCTCGTTCTCCGGAAAGCCATGTAGAGAATGACCAATTCACCATATTCTCGCTTAGAAACCATACAACTTGGTTGTTATTGTCAACAAACAGCAACTGGGAGGACTGGAGAGACTATCTGATAGAAAATGCAATTAAAACAATCTGGAATCGCGGCGATTGCGTGCTGAACGGCTGACTTTCCATTCCCGATTCCTTCACCACGGAAATCATGGCGAATGCAGGCTGGGATTCGATTTGCGATTGCTCATCGTGCTGAAGGATTCGGAATGGCGATAGCTTATTCGGACTTAGAGCCGAAGGCGGGTGTGAGTTATAAGTACTTTAGTTCGACGGAGGAGCTTGCGGCGGCGGTAGATTTCCTCGTGGTGGTTGCGTATGGAGGGCCGACGACACGCGGGTTGGTCAACGCGAGGGTGCTGAAGGCATTGGGGCCCAAAGGCTTCCTGATCAATGTGGCGCGGGGCTCGATCGTGGACGAAGCCGCCCTGGTGGAGGCGCTGAAAGCAGGCGTCATTCGTGGGGCGGCACTAGACGTTTTTGCCAACGAACCGAACGTTCCGACAGAACTCCTGAACC
>Ga0208034_1000936_pt1 | contig 19884 bp, 34 predicted proteins | sample June2015DPH_8_10_FD_184699 | JGI IMG/M metagenome (GOLD analysis project Ga0208034, IMG submission 184699) | Peatland microbial communities from SPRUCE experiment site at the Marcell Experimental Forest, Minnesota, USA - June2015DPH_8_100... | ecosystem: Environmental > Terrestrial > Soil >...
TGACCCAACTTGGCGAGGTCCTCTTCCAGTCGGCTTGGCCGGGGTCAAAGGCCCAACATCCGACTCAATGAGACCAAGGCCGGCAAAGGGTAAAGACTTGGAAACCTTATCTCCGACGGGCTCCTAGCCATCGGGTCATCGGGCGGTTTAGCGATTTGCGATTGGTGATTTGCGATTTTCGATCTTCGCGTTTCGATTGGCGAGCATCGTTGTCGCTAAATTGATTCATCTCTTCACGTGGCGTTGCCGATAACCGAAGTGGGGAAGTGTGTCACGCGGGGGCCAAGATGTAGGCCCACCCATCCTTTGGCGACCTTGAGTAGGGCCGGTGCTTATCGCTCACCGCTCGTCACTGACCTTAACGACTTCGGACCATGACTCCGTTTCCCGTGACTCGCCGCTAGCCAGTCGCCACTGTCGTTCATGCCTTCTGGCCCCGGCGCGGGACCGATTCTCGTCACCTCCCACTTGTCCTGTCCTCAAAGACTTCGGTCTCCGGTTCTTGTCACCCGCCACTTGTTACTGTTTTGCTACCTCGCTTTCTTTTCCTCAACACCTTGGAGCGAAGAGCTTAAATCGTTTGTTTTCATGAACATCATGACTCAGGCGAAGTGCAGACATATTTTCTATATGTGTTTTCAATAACTTAAGGAATCTTCGCCGCTTTTCTCACTCCCGATTTCTTTTGAGACGAAAGGCTGCCGAATAATCAGCTAAATACCTCAATTTCAATGACATAGATTTTTGGAAGATCTTCGTTTTCCGTTGTTAACCCCTTTGGTTGCCGGTACGTGTCCTTTCGGTAAGGCTGCGTAAAGAGTCGCCGGGCTATTTCTCCGAGAAATAGGTGGCGCCGAAAAACGGGGCACGGAGTTGGCTAGTTTTGGAAGCAGTAGGGGCCGATCCTCCATTGGTCAAATATTGCACGCTAAGGGCTAAGGAGGGGCCTCAAAGTGCCTGTCAGCGGAAACCTCTGCACTGCGCCGTTCATCGTGAGGACCATCCCGAGGTGACGCTTTGGCGGGTGCAATCGGCTTATGCTGTCCAACTGAGGAATCCGGTCGAAGGCGATCGCGATTCCGGAGCTAAGCCGATCAGGATTCCGGCGGCAAGCCGATCATCTAACATTAGAACGTACTTCTCCGGTGGGAGCTTGAGCGATCTTCCGCCAGACATCGGCCATTCTGGAAGCGTCTCAACCTGCAGCTTTCCGCCGTTCAGTAGGATCGAATTTCTGCGTATAGTGTTTTCTTCCGAGCATTCCTCTGTCTACCCTTTAGTCAATGTTCGCGGCTTCTCTTGTTCATACCGGCCTGCCGTTTGTCGCTGGAATCAGGTAGCGCCCAAGTCTGTCGACGGCGCCCGCCGATTTCGTCGGCACGACTCACGCTTGACCGCCATATGGACGTTCCATAGACATGGCAGTCTCCTCCGCGATCAAGACCGAGCGCCCTTCGGCGGCCAGCTCTGGGCCTCGACGCCGAACTGCTTGGCGTATGAGGCAGGTGCCGAAGCTCTTTCCCTATGGGAGGAGATATGGCCGGGACGTGCGATGAAGCTAGTCGGCCCGCTTGCGGCTCGCTCGCCGGGGCTTCGGCTGGCTCTTGCCCATGAGATTGAGCGCCACGGCAGCGCGGATGAGATCCTTCAAGGCCGCCGCATCGACCTTGTCGCCTTCGTGGAGGTCGATGGCGCGCCTGGCATTCCCCTCGAGGCTGGAGTTGAATAGACCGGAAGGGTCCTCAAGCGCAGCTCCCTTGGCAAATGTCATCTTGACGACGTTCTTGTACGTCTCTCCCGTGCAGACGATGCCGCCGTGGGACCAGACCGGGGTTCCGGGGTTCGTGGGTTTCACCCACTTCCACTCTTCCAGGATCTCAGGGTCTGCCGCGTGGATGATTTCGCGCACTTTCGCGAGCGTCTTCCCGCGCCAGTCCCCAAGTACCCTGATCTTCTCGTCGATGAATGCCGAGGCGGATTCCTCGGGCCTTTTCATGTACACCTCCAACTCTTGCACCTGATTTAGCTGCGCTCAGCGTAACCTGCAACCTCCGCAAGTGGAAGCCTCTTCACCACCTCTCAAAGAAGGTAGGTGCAGTCCGGCTGCCGAAGGCGCTCAGAGCTTCTTCGGCCGCTTGCGGGCGCCATGGAAGACGCGGAGGATTTCGACAGCGTGGCCGCGCACGCGGTAGGGGACCAGATACGGAGTATCGGGGACCACCAACTCGCGGGTGCCGTCGACGCGCCCGGGGCGGCCCAGGGCGGGATGCTGAGCGAGCAATTCCACCGTCGTGGCAATAGCTTCCACCACGCGGGCAGCGGCGGCGGGACGATCGCGGGCGATGAAGGCTGCTTCGGCATCGAGGTTGGCCAGCGCCCGTTTCAGCCAGCGGATCTCCAGCCGACTACCGGGCACGTGCGCTCCGCTCGGTCCACTTCTTCACCACGCGGCGAACCTCGGACGGAGAGGCAAACTCTCCCCGGTCAGCTTCCGCCAGCGCCTTGCGGGTTTCCTCGATCTGCCACTCGTTGACCCTCACATATTCGCGGATCGCTTCCGTCGCCACAAACGAGCGGCTGCGGCGCTGCGCCTTCGCCAAACGGTCCAGCCGTTCCCGCAGTTCGGGTTCCAAGCGTACCGTCACTACCGGGGTGGTCGCCATGATGCACTCCTAACACAACTGAATACACGTGATTCTACCATGTCCAAAAGGCGCGGGAAAAGGACTTTGCACCCCTACCCGCTCATACGCTGCCAGCGCCCCTGTCAAGGAGCTCCCGGTGGATTCCCCGGCATTGTTAATAAGGAAAAGTGGGACAAGGAATGGACTGCACCCCAAAACTGAGACAGAGAAAATGGTGAAATAGGTGTCCCGGACTTTCCGAAAAGTGGACAAAAAAACGGTACCTGACACCGTTCGTCTTCCGCTTGACATTGGTATCACATATGTTACCATCATTCATGGTCGATGTGCGTGAGTATTTGGGCCGCGAGGGAAACAGCCCTTACGCGATTTGGTTCGACGGTCTGAATGCAGAGGCCGCCGTGAAAGTGACCATGGCGGTCACACGGTTAGGGCAAGGCAATTTCTCAAATGTCAAAGGCGTAGGGTCTGGCGTGTTTGAGTACAGAATTGACTTCGGCCCCGGTTACAGAATCTATCTCGGTAAGGACGGAGACCGCCTGGTGATACTTCTCGGCGGCGGAACAAAGAAGCGGCAAAACACGGATATCGCCGTGGCAATTGCTAGGTGGCAAGACTACAAGCAGAGAAAGAAAGAGGGGGATCGGTAATGGCTTTGACCCGCGATTTTAAGGAAACCATCAAGGCGCGCGTGCAACGCGATCCTACCTTTCGCCGGGAACTTCTTCGCGAGGGCGTGGAAACCATGCTCAACGGAGACGTGGAAACCGGCAAGACCGTGCTGCGCGACTACATCAATGCCACGGTCGGATTCGGCGAGTTGGCGGAGGTGACGCATCGGTCGCCCAAGAGCCTGATGCGTATGCTGGGGCCGCAAGGTAATCCCCAGGCACAGAATCTCTTTGAAATCGTATCCTATTTGCTCCATCATGAAGGTATTCAGTTCGAGCTACGCGCGGCGGGGGCACGGTAAGCGTTCCTGGAAGCAACACATTGTCCGCCGGTGGACTGGTATGATGGGTTCATGAGCAGAGATACCCAAGCACTGCTGGACGCCTTCGAACATCTCCCCGTGGAAGAGAAGCGCGCCTTTACGCAAGAGGTGCTGCGCCGTTCCCTGCCTTTCGATTCCGGACCCTTGGAAGACAAGGAAATCGGCGCTGCCTCCGCCGCCCTGTTCGAGTCCCTGTAGGGACCAGCGGCGCTGGTCCTGGGCCGAACGCCGTTCGGCCCTACGTCGCCCGCCGCGGTGAGGCTTGGCTGATCGATTTCGGCATGGCGGGGAAAACTCGTCTCGCCCTGGTAGTCAGCCGGGCGCGACACGAAAATGGAGAAGGCCATGACGCCGGAAGAGAGATGGGAAAAGATCGAGAAGAACCAGACCGTGATGCAGGACCAGATCATCGTCACCGCCCGGATGCAGCAGGAAGGGGAGAAGCGGTGGGCAAACCAGACGGCCGATGTCTGGGAAGGATTCGCCCACTTGGCCCGCGCCCAAGTCAGGACGCACGAATCCGTGCAACGCCTGGCGGAGACGGTACAAGCCTTGGCTGATCGGCAGGTGACGACGCAGGCGGCGCTGGAGTCCCTGATCGCGACGGTTGACAAGTTCGTGAAGGGCCAGAGCGGCAACGGCCACCATGACCACTAAAAGCATCGATGCATCCCTGTATCTGAGTTCAATGCCGAAGCTATCGACTGAAGCACGCAAGGAATTGGAGGGGCTGGCGGCCATGCCGGACAGCGCGATTGACACGTCCGACATTCCCGAGATCCGCGAGCTTCCTTCCGACGCGGTGGTCGGGCGGTTCTATCGCCCGAAGAAGACCACCGTCACCATGCGCCTCGATGCCGATGTGGTGGCGTGGCTCAAAGCCTCGGGCGAGGGCTACCAGACGCGCATCAACGCCTACCTGCGCGAACTGATGTACCGCCTCAGGCCGCGACGGAGGATGAACGAGGCAGCGGAAGCTGGCCGGGTCCGCCAGCCGTTGACCAGGCATGACCGTCCGAAACGCGCGCATCGCTAGATTCGGTCCGCTTCCTTGACCCTCTCCCATAAATATGGGACAATAGCGCCATGAAGACGACTCTAGAAATTCCGGATGCCATCTTTCGGCGCGCCAAATCTCTGGCGGCGGAACGGGGAATTCCGTTTCGCGCCTTGGTTTCCGAGGCCGTCGTCGACAAACTCCAGGCCGAGAACGGCCAGGGCAAGCCCTGGATGGCGGCTTTTGGCAGGCTCCGGCACTTGCGCCGAGAGACGGCCAGGATTAACCGGCGGATCGAACGAGAATTTGAACAAATTGAACCCGAGGATCGGCGGTGATCCTGGACACCAACGGACTTTCGGCCTTGGCCGAGGGCGAACCGGCGATTGAGCCCCTCCTTCGCAAAGCCGCCCAAATCGCCATACCGGTGATTGTCTTGGGGGAATACCGGTATGGCATAGCGCATTCCCGTGACCGGAAGCATTACGAAGAATGGTTGACTGAATACCTGTCGAGATTTCGAATTCTTGACGTTGACGAAGCGACCACCATCTCCTACCGCGATGTGCGCACGGAACTGAAGAGAGCCGGAACGCCCATCCCTTCCAACGACGTTTGGATTGCGGCGTTATGCCGCCAGCATCGGCTGCCTCTGCTTAGCCGCGACCGTCACTTCGACGCCGTGCCGGGGATTCGGAGGCTGGCATGGTAAAGGCAAGGCAGTCTGCCCGGAACAGAACCTTAGTTGTGGTACATTTAGAAGTTGAGGACGAGATTCGAATCATCGGCGCAAGAATTGCCACGCCACGGGAACGGAGCAACTATGAGGAAGGGGCGCTCTAATCGGAATTCCGAAGAGATGTTGCCGGAATATGACTTTTCCCGTGGGGTACGCGGGAAATATGCCGACCGGTTTACAAAAGAGACGATCATGGTGGTACTTGACCCTGACGTGGCCGCGATATTTCCCGACCGGAAGTCGGTCAATACGGCCCTGAGGGCTCTCGGCCACATCGTCCGCGACCGCCAGCGGGCTTCGGCACGCCGCCGCGCCACAGGGTGAGGGCAAAAGCGCGGGACGCAAGCGGTCGGCAGCTCCTGGCCCCGGCGCTTGGAGTTCATTCGCACCAGCTCTTCTCTTGAATCCTGAATCGCTCTCCACTCCCTCGCTGCTCTTCCAGCTTTTGCCAAGGTTTTTGATGGATTATTGCGCTGGCTGGGGAAATCGCAGGAACCGTGACGGCACTGCTCCGCCCGTTCTTAACATTCATCTTTGCGGGGGGAAAAACGGTTCCTGACACCGTTTCCTCAGTAGGGAGAAAAGGTGTCGGGCATCGTTTCCACCTCCGGTTCGCGCTCTCCATCGCCTCGGTGCTCTTCCAGCTTTTGCCAAAGTTTTTGATGGATTATTGCGCTGGCTGGGGAAATCACAGGAACCGTGACGGCACTGCTCCGCCGGTTCTTAACATTCATCTTTGGGGGAGAAAAACGGTTCCTGACACCCTTCTGCTTTCAATCCGGTGCGCGCAGGGTTGGTCGGCCACCCCCAGGAGTGGCGATGGTCGAGCTTTAACGAATATGCCGGCATGCGCCCCGAGAAACAACGACACGGCTGCGGCGTGACCATCGACCGCGTGCGAATCCCCGCCGACCCCCGGACTCGACTTTGAGAACCACCACGACTCCCCTTCAGGATGAGGAAGAGACGCGGACCGCAAAAGCGGCGGTCCGCGCTACGCACTGAAGTGGAGTATGTGATCCGACAACCTCATTGGGTGTGACGCTTTCCAAGAACTGGATACCAACCTGCCTTTGCCACCACATGAGGATTACTGCCGTCGGCATTCATCACATAAATCGCTTCATTCCAGCCTGTGGAGAACGCGATTTCACTCCCATCAGGCGACCAGGAAGGATGGCGGCACCCCGCTTTTATCCCGTGCGTAAGTTGGCGGACCTCCTACGCATCACGGTTCATCACGTAGATCTCGTGCGTTCCATTTCGGTTCGACGAAAAGGCGATTTTCGCACTGTCGGGTAACCACGTAGGATCGCTGTTTTCTTCTTGGTCACCGCCGTTGGTCAGGGCGCGTGAACTGGACCCATCAGGCATCATGATATAGATGTCAGCTTTGTTCGTGTGTTTGGATGGCGGCCGCGCCTCATACGCAATGGCGCTTCCGTCCGGCGACCGGGCAGGCCGCTTGTTGTAATGATCTGTACTCTGAGTGAGCTGTCGAAGGCCCGAGCCGTCAATATTGATAGAAAACAACTGATATCGCGTGCACAGAGGCCCTTTGGTCCGTGGCAACCAACGAGACGTGTTCGATTCGAGATCGCGAGCGAACACCAGGCGATTGTCGTCTGGCGACCAGGCCGGATCTGCCAAGCACATTATGTTTTCACGCAGAACCGTTCGCGTCTCACCCGTTGATGGATTCATTATGTAAACGCCGCTATGTGTGACGTTGAAGGTTGGCCACGGATCTCGTGAAATGAACGCTAAATACGCACCGTCAAGAGACCAAGCAGGACAGCAGTTCGCGCGAGAGTAGACATCGCTGTCGTGCGTCAGCTGGACCAGTCCCGAACCGTCAGCATTCACCTCGAAGATATCGATGTGCTTTTTGATGTCCTGCGAGTAAGCGAACGCAATTCTTGCTTGCTGCTTTGTGGAACTTGCAGGGTTCACATCCTGAGCTCTGCCGACGCAAGCCAATAGGAAAATAAGCCCGGCAATTCGCCAGAATTGCCGCGCAGATCTCCGTTGTGACAAATCCTCTCCCTCCGAGAACCGGGGACGTTCACGTTTCCCAGTTTTCCGGGGCGATGGCGAATCACCGCACATGGCCGATTCCTTTTCAGACGCGGTTCCGTCGCCGCGACGGATTGCTGTTAAACAAACTCCGCGTTGCATGGTGCCGACCGCACGCCCACATGAACCCGCATGGAATTGGGGAACGGCCGCAAAGGAGCACAGAATACGCGCACCTTTGCGCTACCCTGCTTCGCGGCGAAAACGACCAGCCGATAGGGGGTCAGGGTTTCACCCCCACATCGTCGGCCCAATTGACCGTCTGCCTCACGTCGATATGCTTCGAGCACTCTCGCAGGGTGTGGTCGTTCGTCACCAGCGCGGCTCCCACGGCGGCAGCATGGGCGGCAATCAGCAGGTCCATGTTCGCCAGCGGCTTGCCGATTCGTTCCAGCGTGGCGCGGGCCTTCGCATAGGCCCGCGCCGCGGCGGAGTCCCAAGCCAGGATGTCAATCTTGGACAGGAACAGCTCAACGGCAGCCTCCGTTGCCGCCGAGAACTTCCCTCGGGCGAGGCCGAAGCGGATCTCCGCCTCGGTCATCACCGAGATGCAGACGTCGTGATCGACGCTCACCCGTTCAAGCTTGCGGCGGGCGTGTCGGGACTGGCCCTTGACGATGTAGCTCACGGTGTTCGTGTCGAGCAGGTAAATCATACCGTCTCTCGCTCCTGGGGCAGGCTCCGGTCGCGGTCGGCGAGAAGGTCCTCGGGCACGCCGGCACGGTCGAGCGCGGCGAACACTTCGCTCCAGTTCGCAGGCTTGCGGGACAGAATTACGTCTCCGGTGCGCGGGTTACGGTCGATGAAAACTTCCTTGGTGTCGAAGCGAAACGCGGCCGGCAGGCGCACCGCCTGGCTGCGGCCATTGGTAAAAACTTTAGCTTTTTGTCGCACGATCGATCCCTTCTCTCCGAGGATATATACCATGATATACAGCAAGGGTCTGAACGTCAAGTTCGTAGCGCGGACCGCCGCCTTTGCGGTCCGCGTCTTTTCTCGCCATGGTGTTACAAACTGTTGTCGTGTAGCGCCGTGTCAAAGTTGCGGCGTCCTTTTCCCCGATATTTCTTCATCACCGTGCGCCTGCTTCCTCCGCGTACAAGGTTGACGATGGTCGAGCTTTAACGAATATGCCGGCATGCGCCCCGAGGAACAACGACACTGCTGCGGCTTGACCATCGACCGCGTGAGAATCCCCGCCGACCCCCGGACTCGACTTTGAGAACCACCACCACGACTCCCCTTCAGGATGAGGAAGAGACGCGGACCGCAAAGGCGGCGGTCCGCGCTACGGACTCCCCCACGACCGGGCGGCGACATCCGTTCCGTCTGATACCGATGCGGCAAAAACCGCGCGAAGGTTCTAAGGGTGGAACAACGCCTCAAGATCGCGGCGGCCGTGTACCACGCGCATGACGCACACCCCCGGTTCCGTGATGCGATAAAAGATGAGGTATTCGCCGGTGGGAAAGCTGCGGTAGGACGGCCGCAACTCGTCGCGGCGGCGGCCCGCTCGAGGGTTTTCTCCCAGTATTTGGAAGTGGTGGATAAGCAGGTCAATGAACCGGTCCGCCGCCGACTCGTCATCTTCCGCGATCCGCTGCCAGATTTCGAGCAGGTCACGCCGGGCGTGCCGGGTGAGGCGATAGGTGGCCATTATGCCTGCTGGCGCCGGCGCAGGTCTCGCGCCTCGCGCTTCAGTTCCTCTGCCAGCCGGGGCAAGGTGGCGTCCGTGTAGTCGGTGTAGCGTCCGGCGTCCAGATCGGCCTGCGCGGCGTCGAGGGTCGCCAGCAACTCCACCCGCGCCCGCTCGCGTTCCTCCCAGCGGGCCATGGCGTCACGCACCGCGGCTTCCGCGCTGGGATAACGGCCGCTCGCCACAGCTTGGCGGATGAAAGCTTCCTGGTCCGGCGTAAGCTGAACTTCCATAGCCCCAGAGTAATGCGCGCAGGCGTTGCTGTCAACGCGGAAACCGCCGGCGGGTTCCGGGATGTGCCTGCGACAATAAGTTCACACTTGTGAAAAATTGAAGCGCGTCGCCCGCAGAAAAACCGGAAACGTGGTGTCTGTCCCCTTTCGGCCTCAAAGGTAGTATCATGGTAGTATGAAAACGAAAATGAAAACCTCACTCACCCTATCCCGCGAAGTCGTTAGAGGCATCGACCGCGTGGCGGGGAAAAAGCGTTCTCGGTCGGCGGTGGTTGACGATGTGCTGCGCGGGTATCTCTCCCACCGCGAACGCGCCGCCGCCAACGCTCGCGACGCGGAGAAAATCAACCGCTTTGCCGACGAGCTGAACGCCGAGATGCAAGATGTGCTCGCCTACCAGTCGCTCGACCACCTCGGGGAGGAGCGATGAAGCGCGGAGATCTGTATCGGCTGCGCCATCCCGGAGGCGGAGACCCCAAGAAACAACGGGTGATGACCGTGGTCAGCCGCCAGACCCTTGTTGATTCCCGTTTCCCCACGGTCGTCTGCGCTCCGGTGTTCACACGGGGTCACGGACTCGAAACGGAGGTCTCCGTAAGGCCGGAAGATGGATTGAAACATCCGAGCTGGATTGGCTGCGACGGCCTGGTCAGCATCCCCAAGAGCAGGCTTACCGACTTCGTCGGTAGCCTCTCGCCCGAGAAGCTCTCGCGCCTCTCGCACGCATTAAGAATCGCTCTGGACATATAAGGGCGGCATAAGAACGGGAGAATGCCATCCCGCCGAAAGAGAGAAAGGGTACTTGAACCCCTTTCCCCCGCCAGAAGAAGTACGAGAGCCCCCAGAGCACGCCGGTGGCCGCCGCCCAGCCCCATGCCTCCGGGCCATCGTCGTGCGGCCGGCCGCCCGTTCAGTCGGTGCGTCGCCCACTGCCCCACTTGGTGGCATATGGCAGCACGAACAAGTACAGACCGGTGAACAGGAGCAAGGCGAGCGGGAGCAGCGCCAAGAGGCCCACCCTAGAGGTATACTTCTTCTGTGCCACCGCGACGCTGTTGACGATGACGGCCACCGTAAAGGCAATGGACAGCCAGCGGTGGGTCTGCCGAACCCATTTGTTCCAGTTCAATGGGACCTCCTCTGAAGACGAGCCCGAAGCGGATCGGGCCCGCCTACTTCAACGTTTCGGGGCGTTGGGTGGCCAACCGGGGGGCTCAACACCGAACTGCTTTGCGTACTCGGCGTTCAATCGCTGCCAGCCGAACTTCATCGCCTCACCACCAACGATGCGGCCGATGGGAGTTCCGCTGAGAAGGCGATCCAAAACATCGAAACAAATGTGCCACCCGGCAGCACCCATGGAGATGAAGCGGCGAGCGATGTTGGTCCACAGCGTCAGGCGCGTGCCGCCACCAAAGGCTTCGAGTTCCCACCGGATATCGTTGCCACCCCAGTTGTACTCAAGCACCTTGGGAGCGTCGGCTCGCGTCACTGTTGTTTCGGTAACGTGCGGCGTGGGCGCTCCCACCGTGGTGAGCTTCACCCTGGTTCCAACCGTACCCAGGCTCCCATCGGCTTGAAAGGGCGCCCACTCGCGCAGATGCGCCGGGTCGGTTAGCGCCTGCCAGACTTTTTCCGGCGAGTGGCGCAGTTCTCTGACGAGGATGAGCGTCCACTTTTCTCCGTCCTTCCGCACCTCCGCGCCGCTGGCCGGACCCGGTGTGTACTGATCGCGATCGGTCACCTTCTTCTCCTTGTCTTCCTTTTCGTTAGTGTTGATTGATCCATGCGGTCGAGGTGGCGTTCGAGAGCATCCACGTGAGCGGACCAGAACCGGCGGAACGGAGCCAGCCAGGCCTCCACCACCTGAAGTGGTTCAGGTTTCAGCCGGTAGAGACGGCGCTGTGCGTCCACCATGGATTCTACGAAACCGGCCTCTCGCAGCACTCGCAGATGCTTTGACACGGTCGGCTGCGGCATACGAAGTTGACGCTCGATCTCTCCAACCGACTGTTGTGACGAGACCAGGAGGCTCAATATCGCGCGGCGGTTCGGCTCCGCAATGATTTCGAACACAGATTCCACTCTCTTAATATACTCCACAGAGCATATACGTGTCAAGGTATATTCAGGCAGGGGGGCCAAGCAACGGTTTCAGTCGGCGTGCGGGATGCACCGTCTGATGCGTTTTTGGCGGGTGCGATTCAGAGCGCTACGCGCTCCGGCCGCTTCAGCGTTGAGGCGGGGACAAGGGCTGCCGCCCCTTTCCCCGCACCCCTTTCTCCGCTAGCGGCGCTCTGCCTCCGCTGCGCTCCGGACAAGTTTCTCTTGACGAAGCCGAACACTTTCCAGCGTGTTAACCAGGTCTACGAGCGACCGTCCCCAGCGATCAAGCCGCCAGACGATGACTGAATCAATCTCTCGCCGCCTGGCCGTTTCGATCAGCTTTTCTCGCACAGGGCGGGTTGTCGCCCCAGAGCCCACGTCTTTAACTTCGACGGCGACGGTCCAGCCTCTCTTCCTGGCATAGCTCCGCATCGCCGATAGTTGCATCGGAAGCGTTTGCTGGTCATGAGTCGAGACGCGGGCATAAAGCCCGACGCGAGGGGGTTTCCCCTTCTGTCCAAAAACCCCCTTGCGGGCGGGGGCGGAATCGTGGCTTTTTCTGGGTTTTGGGCATGCGATACAGTATGTCCGAAAACTATCCTATCCGGCCAGGCGAGAGACATTCTACTTCAAAGGGGATCCTACGAGGGATGCGGACTTGTTCCGGCCTGCTGCAGGGTCTCCCGGTAGTTCCAGGGCATCCACGCTGCCGGATTCTGGGCCAGCTCAGCCGCGTGTTTCTGCAACGCCGTGACGTACTCGAAGGGATTGGCGTCGTTTAATTCGCAGGTATGAATGAGGCTCATGTAAAGGTCGCCCACTTCCGCACCGTTCTCGGTCTTATAGAATAGCGAATTCTTGCGATGGCGAATCGCCTTCTTTAAGGCCCTTTCGCAGATGTTGTTGTCGAGTGGCGCTCCGGCTTGGCGCGGAGTTTCTACATTTTCTGATCAAGCAAACAGGCACGGGCAGGAGTGCCTGTGCCACTGGAGCACAGCCACTCTTGGCGGTGCACAAGGAGGCAGCGAGGGTCCTCTCCGCAGGAAATGTACAAACTCGAGGGGTAGGGCAAGCCCTACCACCTACATCTCGTAAATGCCTTCACGCGTTCGAACAGCGCCTGAGGTTGTGTGACCCGGAGGCGGCAAAGGCCAATTCGCCCTGGGAATTGACCGTGGGTTCGCCATCGCTGGAAATGCCCACAGTCAGGAGAAGGCTGGCCACGGCCATCCACTGTAAAGCGTATCTTTACACGCTACGTGTTCTCGTGTAGTCTAACTCAATGAAGATCCGAAACATGGTTCATCGGGGACTGCGACGCTTCATTCAACGGAATGATTCTTCCGGATTGGCTCCGGCGGTGGTGGAGAAGGTCCGGAACATTCTGACGTTCTTGCTGGCAATGGAAGACGCCCAGGAACTCCGCGACGTGCCGAGCTGGAAAGCGCATCAGCTCACGGGAGACCGAAAGGGAACTTGGAGCCTTGCCGTCACCCGCAATTGGCGGATCACGTTCAAAATCGACCTGGCGGAAGGTGAGATTTTCGACCTCGATTACGAGGATTACCATTGAAGGGAAGTCAAGGCCATGATGCGAATCGCACGTCCCGCCCATCCGGGGCAATTCATCAGGATGGAAGTCATCGACCCTCTTGGTCTCTCGGTTACGAAAGCTGCCAAAGTGCTAGGCGTGACCCGGCCCGCGCTCTCTGCCCTTCTCAACGGCCGTGCTGGCCTCTCGCCTGAAATGGCCCTGCGGGTCGAGAAGGCTTTTGGCGTCAGAATGGACACGTTGCTGCGGATGCAGACCGCCTTCGAGATTGCCGAGGCTCGCGAGAGGGAGGGGAAAATCAAGGTTAAACGCTATGTGCCAGACCTGCCGAGGGCACACGGCCTTGCCGCACAACCCGCGGTTTGAACCGCACCGGGATGGACCTATGAAATCACAGAAGAATAGGATGACCGACGAGTTCCGCAAGGTGTAGGCGGACAGCTTGCCGCCCCCTGGTTCCGCATTCACCCTGCGGACCGCCGGGTAGGGCAAGCCCTACGCCTACATCTCGTAATTGCCTTCACCCGGTCAAACGGCGCCTGCGGTTGTGTTAGTCAGAGGTGACCACGGTCAATTCGTCTTGGGAATTGACCGTGGGTTCGCCATCCCGAGGAAAAGCGCACGGTCGCGGGAATTCTGCAAAATCAGGATGAATTCGCTACAATAGATCTGTGGAGTTCGAGTGGGATGCCAACAAAGCCGCCAAAGAATAAGATGAATGACGAGTTACGACCGGAATATGATCTCGGCCAATTGCTCAAGGGAGGCGTGCGCGGCAAGTACGCGAAGCGCTACCACGCGGGCACAAACCTCGTCCTCCTGGACCCCGATGTCCACAAGGCCTTCCGCAGTGGAAGAGCCGTTAACGACGCCTTACGCCTCGTGATCGAGTTGCGCAAGGTGTAGGTGGACGCGGCTCGCCGCCCCCTGGTTCCGCATTCACGATGCGGAACGCCGGGTAGGGCAAGCCCTGCATCTCGTAATTGCATTCACTCGTTCGAACGGCGCCTGAGATTGTGCAACGCGGAGGTGGCCGCGGCCAATTCGTCTTGGCAATTGACCATGGGTCCGTCATCGAGGGAAAACCCACGGTCACAACGTCAATGACCGTGCCTACCCGCTACAGTCGGACCAAGCGAATCAATTCTAAATCGGTCAGGATCTGAATGCCTCGTGGTGCGCAGAAATGTTGCACTTCTTCCGCGAAGAAATGAGCATCTCGGGTACAAATGACATCCGCGTTTCCTGCAAGTGCTGTGCCGAGCACGGGTTCGTCAGCTTGATCCCTTTTTTCGGGTACGGAGACGGGATGGACCAGAGTGGAAACGCGTGCCAGGTAATCCAAATACTCAGAAACAATTCTCACTCGCGTTCACGATATCCGGGGCGCACGCTACGGAGGGCTTCGCCGAGGGCCTCTTCCGCTTCCTTTTCCGGCGCGCCTTTCATTTTTTGGTCAATCCGATTGAAGTGGTCTTGCAGCTTCCGCCCTGCTTCCGTGCGAGCTTCACCCGTGGGGGCGGCGTGGGGTACAAACGTCATGATACTCACCTTCTCATCGTCTTGAAGCGAGCGCCCCAGCTCTGCTTCCAAAGCAACGCGGGTTTCAGCTTTAAGTTCACTGGCCTTGTGGATCAGAACGTTCGGCATAATTACTGCCCCCCTTCCGACTCCCATCACAAAGTCTAGCATGTCTTAAAGCACTCATGTCGGTGAATTGGTTTTGCATCTCCGTCAGCTTATGAAACGACACGCTGCCGGAGTCTGTGCCGCGCATTGCCGCCGAACCAGGAAGGGGCACCCCTTGTGGGCGCCCTCAAATTCCGGGATTGAATCCCGGCCGGAAAGGGCAGGCACAAGCAAGCGTAGCGCGGACCTGTTTTGCAGGTCCGCGGCTTTTCTCCGTCGGTCGAGGCGCGCAAAATGTTTGCGGGGAAAACAACAAATTGCGATCTTGCATTGCCGGGCCTGTGGTCCGGCCCTGCGGCTCTTCCATCGCGACCCGGAAAGAACTCACCCTGTTGGAAAAGCTCACACCATTGGAAAAGCCGCAGGGCTGAAGAGCGAGCCCTGCGCTACTTCCTCTTGAATGCTGGCAAGAACCTGAAAACCCTACTATTGGGCCCGTCCCATTTTCATTGTCAGGTTAAGGGTGGGCGGGACGTCGAAGCGGCTGCCGCAGTCCTGGCGGTCTACTTTATTAATGTGCCTGAGTAACCGCGGATTAGCCACTGGCCGTTGCGCTTCACCCAGACCTCTCCCACGGCCATCTGAAACCGAGCGATGTCGCCGGGGGTTGTGACGTCGGCGAAGTAGGTGACGAGGGCCGCATCCGCTCCAACCGGCACGACGCGCAATTGTGACAGTTGGAACCCAGTAATGGGCTGCTCGGACATCTGCTGCGCCGTGGGCTTTCCTATGTGGCGGGAGCCATCGGGCCAGAACGAATTGAAGTCATCGGCGATGATCGCATCATTGGATGCCGCATCCTGGTTCTTCCAGGCCTCCCACTGGGCGACGAGCCGCGCTCGGATCGCTTCCGTCCATTCCGGTATCGAAACGTCCATCTCTATGTCGGTTCCTTTCGCTCGTAGTTTCTGGGCCGCCACGGCGCTGCCACGTACCAGAACGGCAACCGTTAGTCGCCGCGTGCGCCGCCCCCTCCTCACTTCGGTTTCATCATAACGCAGGAAAATTGTCAGTTACGCAGTGCTACGCGCACGCTCCCAGTGTAACAATATTATGCAATTCTCGATAATTGGTTCATCTTCTCCCGTGGCTTAGCCGATAACCGATGCGGGGAAGTGTCACGTGCGGGACGTGGCACGGCCGGACTGCCCCGATCAGCCGGGGTCGTGGCCGCGACCTCGAAAGACTCGATCGTCAATCCACCCCGCGGCGCTATCAGGCGACCGATTTATCTCTCGCCCGTCCGAAGTGTTGGTTCTCATTTTGTGGAAGTGTTGAGGACAAGATGGCGAAGCCTTGATTCGACAAAGCTCCGCGTTTCAGTTCGTCTTGGGTGGGGGGCTGGTTTCTTCCGGCGCGGATTTGATCTTGGTGTTTGCACCAGGGAGCCTATAGCTTGAGTAGAGATGCTGGTCATGAAAGACCTGGCCATTCCACGCGGTAGTCACGGTAACCCGAAGGGGAACCCATAGGGGAGAAGAAGCCGCGTCCGAGATATGGACTTCACCAAATCGAATCTCGGTGGTCTGCATTTCGAGTTTGACATCGAGCCGAGGCTTCAATAAATCCACCCGCATTTTCAAAATCTTGTAAGTGGCCGCATCGATCCACGCCACCCCTTGATACATCACTACTACAGACCGGCTCCCGCAGTTGACTTTACCTCTCAGGGTGGACCAGCCAGGTCTTTGGGCGAAACCGATGAGCTGCGATACAGATTCACCGGATCGCTGCTGGCCTAGATAACGGAACCTCGAACCCGACTGGCTCGCCGGATAGAACAGCGCCCACAGCGACGCAAATCCTTCGGTAAGAGGAGCTTCTGCCACGGAGCCTTCATCCGGCTTGCCATCAACACCAGTACGGAACTCGTCGGTTCGATCCAATCCGGCCTCGTGGTGGAGTATTATCAAATAACTGAACTCCTGCCGAGTGGTGGTTTCCAAGTGACAGTCGGGACCGAATTCCTCGTGCGTGACCTGCTCGTCCGCAATGATTTCGGTAAACTTCTGGTAGGACTCCTCGGCGCTCTTGCCCACCTCGCTCAGTATGCGAGGCACTGGTTGCTGATCGGCAGCAGGCTCCAGTCCGAGCAGTTCTGGCAGGGCCTGCACCAAATCTCCCGAAGGCAGATCAATGAGAGTGTAAGCGTTTTCGTAATAAGCCTGCCCATTGGTGTCCAGAATCTGTAGTGGCGTGGACCAGCCAGCCCGGGGACCCGCTCCGCAATATACCAACACGGCTGTGAATGCGATCAAGACGCCGGCCGCAGTCACATCGCGATTCGTGGAATGCATGGACGCCAGACCCCTGATTTTCGTGGTGGCCACCATCAGCCGCATCTGTGCACCTTAGAACTTTGATCCGATGCGATCGCTCATCGGCCCGGCGGCGCCGGCGGTACGGTCAATAACTTCGCACGTTTCAGATCCTTGACCAATCTTGAAAAGGGATCTTTCAGCAGTGCCGCCCGCTTTGTTCCCTTGTCTTGACCTTCAGTTCGAAAAAGCACTCTTACGGATGCTGGATCATAGATAAACAACACGGCCTGGATCACCTGCTCGGAAAAGGTAACCGTGGGCACTCCCCCACGCAGGAGATTCCCCTCCTCTCTAGTGAGAAGCTCGCTCTGGGTGAAATACACTCTGATGACGGCATCCGCCGCTGCACACTGGTCTGTAAGATTCCAGGGTATCTGACTCAGCAGTTGACCTGGTTGGTATTCCCTTGCCACAAAGTCTTTGATGTCGAGAGCGTCCGCCTCTTCCAGATAACTCGTGTCCACACACGCAGTTCTTACCCGGCGGAGGGCCTCGCGATCAAACACTTCACCACAGCCTTTCTTCTCTTCTTGTGCCGATCCGAGAACGAAGGGGATGAGAAATAGGAAGCAGAACAGAAGCCAGCGAGAAGGACGCGCACTGCTTGGGGTCCAGCGGGCCAGCCGGCACTGAAACCCTTGGCGAATTGCAGGGAATATCACTGCGGCCTCGACCCCCTTTACGATTGACTCTATCTTCCGACATAGTAGAGAAGGAGTTGGAAAAGTTCAAGGAGAAGAATACTTCTGTAATAATCCGAGGTGATGGGAACCGACGTGTGGAATGGACTCTACCTTGGAACCTTCTGCGGCAGTGTTACACTGCGCGTCCGCATTGAATCAGTAATTGGATTAGGTTACTGTGAGGCTGGCGGTTGGCATAAGGGGCCAACCGTGTTCCGAAGGCCATCCCGCCTCAATTCGCTCTAGCAGAGCTGAAGGCTGAACCGGAAATGAGGAGGCACACGCGCGGGCCTGCATTCCGGATCCTCGATCACATAAACACGAAGCTCCGCACAGTGGGACAAAACAACGTGACACGTAGCCCATTGGGTTTGCGCGCCAGCGATTCCACCCCCGACGTAGAATGCATCGGAGCGAAGGCGAGCTGCGGTTCGCCGAATAACCCTCGAGAGTATTTATCCATGTTACGTTCCCTCCATCAGTGCATTTTTCTGATTCTATTTTTCGGAGCGTCATTATTTGGACAGGGGACAGCCGGCGGCCAGGAATCTTCTTTGCCCAGTCCCGGCCCTGCCTCGCCGTCCCAGGTTGCGCCGCCCAAGTCTATTCCACCCAAGGTTTCACCGGTTACTGGTTCAGTTCACAGCGTCTTAGGCGATGCGATCCAGCATTACCGCCGGGGTGAATATGATGCGGCCATCCAAAGCTATAGCGAGATTCTGGAAGAAACCCCAAAATCTCCCGATGCATATGTCGGTCTCGCCCACGTGTACCTGAAGCAAAAGAAAGTTGAGCAAGCCTATGGAATCGCCACAAAAGGCGTGAACGCGACGGATGCGCCGACCGTGCACGTCGCCCTGGGGGAAGTCTATTTCCATCAAGGCAAGATTGATGAGGCCGCGCAGGAGTGGGCCAACGTCATCAACATAGGTTACCCGAGCGCCCGCGCTTATTGGGGAATGTCACGGCTGCGCACCGCGACCTCATTCTACAAGCAAGCGAAGGAAATGCTCGATAAGGCGCACGAACTTGATCCCACGGATCCTGACATTCAAAAATACTGGATCAACTCCTTGAGCCGCGAAGAGCAGATTCAGTTCTGGGAGAATTACCTAGCAGAATCAGGACGTGACCACCTTCGACCTCTCCCACCTCAGTGATAATACTGGCACGGAGGTCTCCGGAGTTCTGGGATTCACGACCCTCCGCTTGCTGGAGATCCGCATCGACTACCGCGACGGCATCGTGGATTTTACCTATAAACCCCATCCTTAGATCTAAGCGGCAGGCTGGCGCAGGGTTGTCGTCGGCCGTAACGCTCCGGCAGTTTCCGCGTTCCCCGCGATCGAAGCACAACCGTTAGAAAAGTACGTAATGGACACTCGTCCGTTGAAGAACGCCATGAAACGATGAGACGGAGCTTCCAGGTCAGCGTACTTCTTTATTTCGACCTCGCCCCCAACTACTGTGCCGGGACGCCTTCGGCTACCAGCTTCGTATCTTTCAAGCGCTCAGCAACTTTTTCCGCGAATGGTCGGGCGAGTGTCCCGACGGATTTTTCGTGTCCGTTGCGCATGAAGAGTTGCCGGATCGTGTCCGTTTGGTCGAAGACCTTTTTTCCGTCTTTGTCCGTCAGCCAATAGTGAATCTTCGCGTTTTCACGTCCCGCCACCGAACCCATGGCAATGACCAGCCGTTCTGCCGTGTTACCTTTGTGCCACTCGAGGATTTCGCCGTCGAGAGTATAGACACGGGCCTGATTTGGGGGGGCGTCACTAATCACGTTGAATTGTTCCCCATCTTTAGCCTTGATCTCCTCGATCGCTTGGGTTTGCAATTGATTCATTTCATAAGGGAAGTTCACGCCGGAAGCGACAGTGAAGGCATGAACCACGAGCGCCGGTTTGTCTTGTGCTCGCGCCGACAGAAGTCCCAGGGATACCACGAAGATTACCAGGATCATCCGCTTGAACATAATGCTATCTCCTTTCAGAATTCTCAGTCTCTTATCAGTATTCCTTCTGACTATACATCCGCGCATAATTAAAGGGACATAATCGGCCCCTGTATGGCATACTTCTCGCAGGAGGAGTAGCCATGCTTCCTCGCCTGCTGCGGTTGCATCCTAAAACCTATGATCGGTTGATCCGCTT
>Ga0208034_1000944_pt1 | contig 19830 bp, 19 predicted proteins | sample June2015DPH_8_10_FD_184699 | JGI IMG/M metagenome (GOLD analysis project Ga0208034, IMG submission 184699) | Peatland microbial communities from SPRUCE experiment site at the Marcell Experimental Forest, Minnesota, USA - June2015DPH_8_100... | ecosystem: Environmental > Terrestrial > Soil >...
CACGGCGATGCACTGGCACCGCTACGAAATGGCTTACCTGCTGCTTGCCGGGTTGGCCGCGCCGCTGGTGGTTTCCGTGCATACGGTGGTGAGCTTCGACTTCACCCTGGGAGTGATTCCGGGCTGGCACAGCACGATATTTCCACCCTACTTCGTGGCCGGGGCCATCTACTCCGGCTTTGCGATGGTTTTGACGCTGGCCATACCTCTGCGCAAGTTTTACGGCTTGGAAGACTTCGTCACGCTGCGGCACCTCGACAACATGGCGAAGATCCTGATGGCCACCGGCCTGATTGTGGCTTACGGCTACATGATGGAAACCTTTATGGCGTTTTACAGCGGACCCTCCTACGACCGTTATATGATTATGAACCGGATGACTGGCCCGTACGCGCCGGTTTATTGGAGCCTGATCCTCTGCAACATCGTGATCCCGCTCGGCACCTTGTGGTCTTCCAAAATTCGGCGGAACGTGGGGGCGCTGTTCATCATCTCCCTGATCGTCCAGACGGGCATGTGGCTCGAGCGCTTCGTGATTGTGGTCACCAGCCTGCACCGCGATTTTTTGCCCTCATCGTGGGGAATGTACTACCCGACCCGCTGGGACTGGGCAACGTTTTTGGGTACGATCGGATTGTTCTTCACCCTGTTCCTGCTGTTCATTCGCTATCTGCCCATGATCTCGATCTTTGAGATGCGAGGGCTGGCGCATGATTTAGGAGAGAAGAAGGGCTAGTGGTGAGCTAGCTGACAGCCGACAGCTCACATCTAACAGTCACGGTCGGCTGTGAGCCGTAAGCTGTGAGCATTCGCGATGAAACGACACCCGCTGTACGGCTTGATGGCCGAATTCAACACGACGGACGATCTGCTGAGCGCTGCCCACCGCACCTACGCGGAGGGCTATCGCCAGATGGACGCTTTCACGCCGTTCCCGGTGGAAGGGTTGGCGGAGGCCATTGGCTTTCACAAAACGCGTGTGCCCCTGATCTGTTTGATCGGTGGGTTGATCGGATGCTCCGGCGGGTTCTTTCTCCAATGGTGGCCCAATGTGATCGGTTATCCGCTGAACATCGGCGGAAAGCCTCACAACAGTTGGCCGGCGTTTATCCCCATCACCTTTGAGTTGACCATTCTGTGCGCAGGGTTGGCGACGGTCTTTGGGATGCTGGCGCTGAACGGATTGCCGACGCCTTACCACCCGGTGTTTAACGCGCCGCGCTTCGAGTTGGCCACGCGCAATAAATTCTTTCTTTGCATTAAGGCGCGAGACACAAAATTCGATGCGCAGAAGACTCGGGAGTTTTTACAAACTTTGAATCCCCGTGAGGTATCGGATATTGAGGTTTAGCGGCTGGAAAAATCGAACCTCTCAGGCGGGCGCGCGATGGGCGCTCGTGGCTCTGGCCGTCGTGTGCGCATGGGGTTGCCGCGTTGATATGCACGTGCAACCGAAACTGAAACCCGACGACGGCAGCAGGTTCTTTCAGGATGGACGCGCTGACCGCCCCGAGATCCCTGACACCGTGGCGCGCGGTCACATGCGCACCGACGAACTGCTTTACACGGGCCGCGTTAACGGGGTGGTGGCTGACCAGTTTCCCTTTCCCGTCACGCACGAGGTGCTGGAGCGTGGACGCGCACGCTTTAACATCTATTGTTCACCCTGCCACGATTACACCGGAAGCGGACGGGGAATGATTGTGCAACGGGGATTTCCGCCCCCGCCTTCGTACCACATTGAGCGCCTGCGCCAGGCGCCGGCGGGACATTTTTTTGAAGTGATGACGGACGGCTACGGCGCCATGTACAGCTACGCGGGCAGAATCACGCCAGAGGATCGCTGGGCGATCGTGGCTTACATCCGCGCGCTGCAATTGAGCCAGCACGCCACCCTCGATGACGTGCCGGCTCGAGAGCGGCAGCAACTGACAAGCGGAGCAAAATGAACACGGCTGAAACATCCATACCCGGAGTCGAACGCCTGGAGAAACCCGCGCTGGTGGGCGGTTTGGTGGCGCTGGTCCTCTGCGCGGCGTTGGGTTTTCGCGACCCCACGCAGTTCTTCCGGTCCTATCTTCTGGCCTTCGTTTTCTGGATCGGATTGCCGCTCGGGTGCTCTGCCATCCTGATGCTTCATCATATGGTCGGGGGCACATGGGGATTCCCCTTGCGCCGTCCGCTCGAATCCGGAACGAAGACGTTCTTCTTGATGGCAGTGTTGGTGCTGCCTATTTTGTTCCGTTTGCCGGTGCTTTACAGTTGGGCCGATCCTGGCAAAGTTCAGGCCGATTCCTTGCTGCAATATAAGCACCTTTATCTGAACGTGCCGTTTTTCATCGCGCGGACAGTGATTTACTTTGCCCTTTGGCTTTCACTCGCCTACTTCCTGAACAAGTGGTCGCACGAGCAGGATGAGACGGGTGATGCCGACTTGACCTCACGCCTCCAGAAACTGAGTGCGCCCGGCCTGCTCATCTTCGGGTTGACGGTCACCTTTGCTTCCGTGGATTGGGTGATGTCGCTTGAACCCCATTGGACATCCACCATCTTCGGGATGATCTTTATGGTGAGTGAAGCCCTGGCGGCGATGTCGATGGTGACGGTGACGGTGATTCTACTCTCCAAAGAGAAATCGCTCGCTGGCCTGGTCTCCTCGCGGGTGCTCAACGATTACGGCAACCTGCTGTTGACCTTCACCATGTTGTGGGCGTACCTCTCCTTTTCGCAGTTCTTGATTATCTGGGGTGGAAACCTGCGGGAAGAAATTCCGTGGTACATGACCCGCGCGCGGGGAGGATGGGTCGGCGTGGCGCTGATCTTGATCATCTTTCACTTCGCGGTGCCCTTCCTGCTGCTCCTAACGCGCTCTGTGAAGCGCCGCGCGGAGATTTTGGGTTGGGTGGCGGCGGGCCTCCTCGTGATGAGCTTGGTCGATATCTTCTGGCTCATGACGCCGGCCTTTAACCCAGCCGGACCCGAATTCCACCTTACCGATTGGCTGGCGATTTTTGGAATCGGCGGACTGTGGCTGTGGCGGTTCGCCTCGCAGTTGAAGGGGTGGCCGTTGCTGCCGGCTCACGATCCACGCTTGAAGGAAATAATGCAGCATGCGTAGAGGTGGTTAGGGGTTAGGGATCAGTGCAAGCAACAAGAGAAAGCGTGTTACATGTCTGAACCTGTTAAAGGACCGGAACATCAACAACGCGGCTATGAGGACTCTGATGTGAGCGTGGGGCGGTTGTTTGCCTTTGCCGCGGGAGTGGTGGGATTGATCGTTTTGGGCGTGCTGGGCAGCGCCGTGGTGTTTCACTTTTTTGTCAGTCACCAGCCCCTGGGGCCGCCCGCTTCACCCTTTGAAGACGTCCGCACCGTGCCCCCCGAGCCGCGCCTGCAAACCACTGCGCCTCTCGACTTGAAGCATTACCGCGACGAACAGGAAAAGATTTTGGACGGCTACGGGTGGGTGGATTCCCAAGCCGGCATTGTAAGGATTCCTGTGGACCGCGCGATGGATCTGCTCCTGCAAAAAGGGTACCCGGTCCATGGCAGTTCACCGGCGGAGGGCGGCCCGGCGAAAGCGCCACGGCCAGCGGCTCTACCGGCGAATCACGAGGCTGCGCCCAACCCTGCGGGCGCGGAGGGGAAACAGTAAACATGCGTGTCGTTACCAACTCTAAGACGCAGCGGGTTAACGCGCCGAATCGCCGAAAGGATATCGTTCGCCGCGTGGGTGTGGCGGCCCAACTCAGCCTATTCCTCTTCTGCCTGGCGGTGGGGGCGGCGGGACAGGACAATGCTTCGGTTTTACCCCCGCAGTTGCGTGGCGTGGGAATTGACCAGCGATTAAACAATCAAGTGCCGCTGGATTTGAAGTTTCGCGATGAAACCGGCCAGATCGTGACCCTAGGTTCTTATTTCGGCAAGAAGCCTGTGATCCTCTCGCTGGTTTATTACACTTGCCCGATGCTGTGTACGATGGCGGAAAACGGTCTTTTGAATGCGCTGCGGGATGTGAAGTTCAACATCGGCGAACAATTCGAAGTGGTGACCGTCAGTATTGATCCCACCGAAACTCCCGAGATGGCCATGGGCAAGAAAGCCGTCTATGTGGGCCTTTATGGGCGGCCCGGCTCGAAACAGGGCTGGCATTTCCTGGTGGGCGAGGAGCCCTCGATTCGCGCGCTCACCCAAGCGGTGGGATTTCACTACAACTACATTCCGGAAACCAGACAGTTCGCGCACGCCACCGGAATCGTGGTGCTGACACCGCAAGGAAAGGTTTCGCGCTATTTTTACGGGATTCTTTATCCGTCCAGGGATATCCGACTGGCGTTGGTCGAGGCATCCAACGAGAAGATCGGGAACCCCGTCGATGCCGTTCTGCTTTACTGCTGCCAGTACGATCCGGTTGCGGGGAAGTACAACATGATCGTTTCACATGTACTGAAAATTGCCGGGGTGATTACCCTCCTCTCCATGGGAACGTTGATTTTCGCCCTTTCGCGAGGCGGCCGGCACGAGCGTACTTGATTTTAGATTTTGGATTTTGGATTAGGGATTTTGAATCTGGAGTTTGGACTCGGGATTTTGAATCTTGAATCTTGGATTGGCGATTTTTGATGGAAGACCCAACCACCCATTGCTCCCCTGCATATTAAGGAGGGGAAGCTCAAAGCGAGCGGTGGTTCGTAATCCAAAATCCAAAATCTAAAATCCAAAGTCGTCAGGGTGACTGAACAACATGTGGCAAGGGTTCCAAATCAGGCCGGATCAAGCGTCCACCATTGCGCAAGGGGTGGATTACCTCTACTACTTCCTCACCGCGATTGACCTCTTTTTCACGGCGGTCATCTTTCTCACCATCGTCTACTTCGCGTTGCGTTACCGGCGGCGCTCGGAGCAGGACCAGCCGAAACAGATCGAAGGAAGCCTCCCTCTGGAGATTGCCTGGATCTTGATCCCGCTGGGGATCTGTGTCGTGGTGTTCTTGTGGGGCACCAGCCTGTTTATCCGGAATTCACGCCCACCAGCCGCGTCCACGGAAATCTTCGTGGTGGGCAAACAGTGGATGTGGAAATTGCAGCATCCCGAAGGCGTGGAGGAGATCAATGAGCTGCACGTCCCTGTGAACCAGCCCATCAAGCTGACGATGACGTCCGAGGACGTCATCCACGACTTTTCCGTGCCGGCATTCCGCGTCAAGAAGGATGTGGTGCCCGGAATGTACACGACGCTGTGGTTTCAGGCGACCAAAACCGGCAGGTTCGATCTGTACTGCGACCAGTACTGCGGCACCAACCACTCGCTGATGAGGGGTGAAGTGATCGTGATGGAGCCCACGGAATACGAGCAGTGGTTGAGCGGGGGCATTCGCGGCGGAACTATGGCCCAGTCGGGCGCCAAGCTTTACGACCAAATGGCCTGCATCACCTGCCACGGAACCGGCAAGGGGCCCTCGCTGACGGGTATTTATGGCAAACCGGTAAAACTGAGCGACGGCAAGACGGTGGTGGCAGACGACGCTTATCTGCGGGAATCGGTTCTTTATCCCTCCGCTAAAATCGTGGAGGGCTACCGGCCCATCATGCCCACTTTCAAGGGGCAGGTTACGGAAGAACAGTTGCTGCAATTAATCGCGTACATCAAGTCTTTAAGCTCGCAAGAAGGGAAGGCGTCGAAATAATGGCAACGGCAGGTGAGAATCTTGATACTCGCGTGCACTATCTCAACGCCAATTACGGCATCAAATCGTGGCTGCTGACGACCGACCACAAGCGCATCGCGATACTCTACATGGCGTCGATCACCTTCTTCTTCCTGGTGGGAGGCATTGCGGCGGTGCTGATTCGGATCCACCTGATTGAGCCCAACGGCGCGATCTTCGAACCGGCCACCTACAACAAGCTCTTCAGTATGCACGGCATTATCATGGTGTTCTTCTTCTTGATCCCTTCCATCCCCGCGGTGCTGGGAAATTTCCTGGTGCCGATGATGGTCGGCGCCCGCGACCTGGCTTTCCCCAAGCTGAACCTGCTGAGCTGGTACATCTTCATGACGGGCGGCCTGCTAACGCTGTATTCCGTTGTCTGGGGTGGCGTGGATACGGGCTGGACGTTCTACACGCCGCTGAGTACCACCTACGTCAACACCAATGTGCTCTCCGCAGCGTTCGGAGTGTTCATAGCCGGGTTCTCCTCCATTCTCACCGGCCTGAATTTTGTGGTTACGATTCACAAGATGCGCGCGCCCGGCATGACCTGGTTCCGCATGCCGCTGTTTCTCTGGTCAATCTATGCTACCAGCATCATCTTTATTCTGGGGACCCCGGTGCTAGCCATCACCCTGGTGCTGGTCGCGTTGGAGCGGATCTTTCACGTTGGCATCTTCGATCCCGCCGTGGGAGGCGACCCGATTCTTTTCCAGCACCTCTTCTGGTTTTATTCGCACCCGGCCGTGTACATCATGGTTCTGCCCGCTATGGGGGTGGTCAGTGAATTGATACCGTGCTTCGCGAGGAAGCGCATCTTCGGTTACAGTTTTGTGGCGTTTTCCAGCGTGGCCATCGCGGTGGTTTCCTTCCTCGTCTGGGGCCACCACATGTTTTTGAGCGGCCAATCGGTCTACGCCGGCATCATCTTCTCCGCGCTCAGCTTCGCGGTGGCGATTCCCTCCGCCATCAAGGTGTTTAACTGGACAGCCACGCTCTATAAGGGTTCTATTTCCTTTCAGGCGCCCATGCTTTACGCCCTGGGCTTTATTGGCTTGTTCACCATGGGTGGGTTGACGGGCCTCTTCCTGGCGACGCTCGCCGTGGATACTCACGTTCATGACACCTACTTCGTGGTCGCCCACTTCCATTACATCATGGTGGGCGGCGCGGTGATGGGGTATCTGGGCGGCATTCATTTCTGGTGGCCTAAAATCACCGGGCGGCTTTATCCCGACGGCTGGGCGCGCCTGGCCGCGGCGATCATCTTTATCGGTTTTAACCTTACGTTTTTTCCGCAATACATGGTGGGATATCTCGGCATGCCGCGGCGGTACGCCATCTATCCGCCGAAGTTTCAGGTGTTGAATGTCATGTCGTCGGCAGGAGCGTCGATCCTGGCGGTGGGCTATGCCATTCCCCTGGTTTATTTGATTTGGTCGATGCGATATGGGCCGGTGGCGGGACCTAATCCCTGGGGCGCCAAAGGCTTGGAGTGGGAGACGCCTTCGCCGCCCCCGACTGAGAACTTTGAGGAGATCCCCGTGGTGACGGAAGAAGCTTACGCATACGGAGCGAAGGAGGTTTAAGTTGGCTGACAGTCACGCCGCGAGCCCGCTGGCGCACCAATTCGAAGACCTGGAGCAGCAGCAAGAGGCTGCCAGCCTCGGTATGTGGGTTTTTCTCGCTACCGAGGTGATGTTCTTCGGCGGCCTTTTCGCGGGCTACACCATCTATCGCAACCTCTACCCCCCAGGTTTCGAGGCGGGAAGCCATATGCTGAACGTCACCATCGGCGCCATCAACACTGCGGTGTTGATTTGCAGCAGCTTGACCATGGCCCTGGCGGTGCGCGCTGCGCAAATGGGAAAAAGGAATGCCCTCGTGACTTTCCTGATCCTGACCACCGCGCTGGGATTGGCTTTCGTCCTCATCAAACTGACGCTCGAATGGCGGCACGATTATTTGGAAGGTTTGGCGCCCGGTCTGAATTTCACCTTTGCCGGACCCGATGCCAAATCCCTCGAATTGTTTTTCTGTTTCTACTTCATCATGACCGGCGTGCACGCGCTGCACATGATGGTGGGCGTGGGAGTTCTTAGCGTGTTGCTGGTTCAGGCGTGGAAAGGCCACTTCGGACCGAACCACTTTAATGCAGTGGAGACCGCCGGCCTCTATTGGCATTTCGTCGACATCGTCTGGATCTTCCTTTTCCCGCTTTTGTACCTCATTGGAGGACGATACTGAATGCAGGATCACCTTGTTCCGAAGTCACTCTATTTCCTTATTTTCGGCTCGCTCATGGCGCTGACCGCCCTGACCACGGGCATGGCGTATGTGGACATGGGACAATGGAACACCATCGTGGCGCTCATCATCGCCGGCTGCAAAGCGACGCTTGTGGCTCTTTTCTTCATGCACTTGCGCTGGAGCCCGCGTCTGATGCGCGTAGTGCTTCTGTCGGCGCTCCTCTGGCTCGCCATCCTGATCAGTCTGACCACTACCGATTTCTTCTCGCGCGATTGGACACCGATTCCGGAAGGCTGGGAGGAATCGTCCCTGGTGCGCCCGCCCATCCCACCCGGAAACTTGATCTCACAGGTGCTAAAACCATCCCTACACCGGTACCTCTCCGCACTTGGCGTGCCGCCGCGCGCAAGTTCCAGCTAGTTCCAGCACACATCTCGCGAACCATGGCGGTTCATAATGTCGGCGGCGATATACATCTTTTCGTTCGAACCTGTCGCGAAAAGGAGGACTCCTCCACCCTGTACTCCTTTGATGTAGGTTTCCGCCCCTGGTCCGCTTGCCCCGGTCGTCCGGAGTTCCCAGGTCAAACTCATCTCGAAGCCGATGTTTGGAATGCTCATAACCCCACTGCCCGCCATGTCCAGCAGCTCGCGCAGGATGCAGATGTCGTTCGGGGGTATGCAAGGAGCCGGAACGCTGACCAGGGCGCGGCCGGCAATAATTAGAGTGCTGCTTCGATCCAGCACCCTGTCGCGGCCCTTTCTTGACAACGATCCCAGTGCAGTTCTGCCGCAACCAAGAAGAAGACCCCAAGCCTGTGGGTCGCTGAGTAATACGGAGCCACGTCCTCCTTGTTCCTCGATGCGCTCAGTGTTGAGTCTGTTTGTCGCGCTGGACTGAGGAGGCTGGTAGCTCTTCTCCCCCGGAGGCAACATCTTTATGCCATGTGGCATCAAACTATATCATGATGTGATATACTTCTTCGTCTCTAGTATTCATGTCAGCCAATGTCACACAGGAGATTTCCATGCTTGCGGACCAACTCATTAAGATCATCGAAAGCCGCGCGGAAGAGCTTACGCGAGGCGCCGTGAAGATACTGCAAAACAGCTCACACACGCGCTCGTATCACGGGCTTTCTCCGGACAGGCTACACCACTGGCTGTTTGAGGTTTATCATGACCTTGGGCTCTGGCTCTTGAAGAATACAGATCAGGCGATTCAAGCGCGATATGACCAGCTCGGAAAACAGCGTTGCAACGAGGGCATACCTTTAGCCGAAGTCCTCTGGGCGCTAGTTCTGACGAAGGAGCACTTAAGGGAGTGTATCGGCACTTCCATGCTGGCGGACTCAGCGCTGGAACTCCATCGGGAGCAAGAGATCTATCGTCTTATCGGCCGCTTTTTCGATCGGGCTGCCTGCTATGCTGCTGAAGCATACGGGCGCGAGGCATCCCTCCACAGAGAAGATCCGGTGGCGACGATGGCGCGTTGAGGAACTCGGGCCCTTACGTAGCCGCAGGCGAGTGGTGCCGCACGAGGCTTCTTTCGTAAATGGCCTAAGCGCTTGCAAGGTTATTCCGAATCGCGTAGCGGACGAGTTCGCTGACGGAATGGACCTCCAGTTTGTGCATGATGTTGCTCCGATGAGTCACGACTGTATGCAGGCTGATCTCTAGCGCAGAGGCTACTTCCTTGTTGCTCTTGCCTTCCGCCAGAAGTTGAACTATCTGTCGCTCCCGCGGTGTCAATTCGTGTGGCGAAGCTTTCTCGCCAACGAGACGATTGCCCCCTTTCAGGTAGGCTTCCAAGACCATTGCTGCCACCTTAGAGGCAAAGAAGGCTTTATGTTGGCGAACTGCCTCGATGGCCTCCAGCAGCGTAGGCTCAGCATCTGACTTTAAAACGTAACCCCGAGCCCCTGCTTCCAAAACCTTGTGCACCAAGTCCTCAGATTCATGCAACGTTAAGACCAGCACCTCAGTCTCGGGGACTGCCTTGAGGATTTCGCGGGTAGCTTCCAAGCCATTCAATTCCGGCATGCTGATGTCGAGAATGACCACATGAGGTTTTAAGTGCTTTGCCTTGACCAAGGCTTCACGGCCCGTCGCGGCCTCCCCAACAACTTCGTAACCAGGCTGCGTTTCCAGGAATTCTCGCACCCCCTTACGGAACAGCGGGAAATCGTCTGCGATCAGAATTCGTGTCCTCGTCATGACAAGCCCTCTGAAAGAGAAACAACTGCCCGCACTTTGGTGCCCCAATTCCCGGAGTCGATTTCAACTCGGCCTCCCAACTGGCGGCCCCTTTCCCGCATGCCCGCGATACCCACGCCGAGGTTTGCAACACCGGTCGGGAGTGCCTTCAAAACCTCGGTAGGGATTCCCCGGCCTTCATCTCTTATTTCCAGTGTGACCTCGGAAGGAGTGTGAGTAACTTTAATCCATGCCGTGGGACTCCCAGCATGGAGGTGAACATTAGTTAGGCCTTCCTGTACGATTCGGAAGAGTGCTGTTTCCACGTCCTGCGGCAGCCGGCCTAGTTGGGGGGAAAGGTCCAGTTCAATACGGATTCCGCTCCGCTTCGCAAAACCCTGGGCATACCATCTTAAAGCAGAAGCCAAGCCCTCCGCATCGATCAAGGGTGGGTGTAAAAGGTAGGAAAGAGTGCGCAGATCATCTGAACACTGCTTGGCTAATGCCGAACTATCAGACAAGGCTTCGAGCACCTTTTGATTATCAACCCCAACTGCTCGCCGCGCTGCGCCAATCCTTAATGCCAACGTGGCCATGATCTGGCCAGTTGAATCGTGGAGTTCCCGAGCTAATCGCCGGCGCTCGTCATCCTGTAATCGGAGCAAGCGAGTGGAAAGCTGGCGTAGTTCCTCCTCATTTCGTTGAATCTTCTGATAATCCAGGGCGCTTTGTAAGGCCACCGAGGCGACTTGAGAAATTGCTACCATTTTCTCCACGTCGAATTCCGTAAAGCCTGATTCGCCTTTTTTGTTGTTTACTTCGAAGAATCCGATAATCTCCCCGCGAGTGTCAAGTATCGGTGTGTCAATTCCCGACCTTATTCCAAACTGCTCACGGATTCTTGGCACGATGACCCTGTCTCCTAGGGCGTCGTTCGTGGCGTACGGGATCTTATGAACCAGTACCCATCCTGGCCATCCACTTCCAGGTGGCCAGCAATATTCGAATGGAGTGAATCGAAAGTCTCGAAAATACTTGTGGCAGGCCATGCCCTCGGGCGTCCGCATCCCCGACCACCCACACTCTGCGTCGGTCATCTTGACGGCTTCAATTATCAAAGAATCCATCAGAGCGTCAATATCACGCGTCGAGTTCAATGTCTTACTGATTTTCAACAGCGAATGAATGTCCGCCTCTGCCTCCTTTTGCCTACTGATGTCCATAATCGCGCCATCGATCACCGGAGGGTGCTCCGTCTCGTTCAGGATGCGATTCGCCAGAATCCACATTGAGCTTCCATCTTTTCGCCGGAGCTGGAATTCTTCGTTCGTAACAACCTTTTGCTCCAGTAAATGACGTAAGGCTGCCTCTCGATCTGCGCGCTGAAAATAAAGGTCCCATGCACTATGGCTTAGAATCTCCTCCTGGGAAGCATACCCCAGCATTCGCACGAATGAGTCGTTACACTCGAGCAATCTGCCGTCCGGCGTGCTGCGGAAGGTACCGGTCAGGTTGCGCTCGGAGAATTCTCGATAGCGTTTTTCCGATGCGCGGGTCGCCTCCCCTGCTCGCTTGCGGCTGGTGGAGTTGTCAATTCCCCTAACGTGAACTTGGACTCGTCCTGCCTGTTCTGGGGGCATTTTTCTCGCTCCTTCATAGAGCAAATTCGTATCAAAGGAAAGGCGTCCTTGAGCTCCCTGCGCATTCTCGAAGTCTAGGAGGCCGGCGTGTGAGAGTCGACGAAGTGGTTGGCTTCTTCAAGACGTCTGGGCGCATAACCTGGTCCGTAGAAACTTTGCCCACCACATTGGATTACAGTTGAGAGATTCGTCGGCCCCTTTAAGAAATAATTGTCAACTTCACTGCGCCGGAAGTCAAGGATTGCCCGAGCCTCCAATCGGCTGTGGATACCACCTTGACAGCCTGCAGCCCAGGTGAGACTACCGGGCGTATAAGGCACGCCTGTTTAGATGTAGCTCGCTCATGGATGCAACATAGACCCGGCACCTGCCTCAGGTCGCTCTGCGAGACCTTCTCTCTCCCTAGTTGTCTACTATACATGACATAGAGTTTATGACGCGCTGGCGCGTTGTTGTGCTCACGATTCCCGATTCCTCGGAATTGCGCGGGAAGGCTGTCTCGAATACCTTTTGTGGATGTGCAGCCCATATTGGGACTCTTGGTTTTGGTTCGGGTGGTTCGGGAAGGACAGGGGAAACACGGCACCAACCGCATCCTGGAAGAAGGTATTGGAACCCGGCAGTGAGTAAGATTTTCACGGTTTCGGTAAAGTCCTGCATATGTTTGCTTTATTCGTCGAGAGAGGCCCCTTGCAATTGGAGCACTCCAGTCGTGGTCGCTGAAGGGAGGATTGAGATATTGAGAAGTGAAAATAAATATGAACACCTAACGCGCTCGCTTGGTAATAATAGTCCCTGCTGTCGCGATAGCCACTTGCGTGCACCGTAATTGTGTCGTGCCCTTCGCGCCGAGTGCTCACCCGCAGCCACCCATCAGAACAGTAGCGTTCGGAGAACAAGGTCGCCTTCCTTTAAGCCGGATGCAAACGCCTTTTCCGCTGTCCTTAGCACATATGTTGACTCACTAGTACTTACTTGATTTAATTACCGTACGTAATTGGTCGTCTATAACGCTTTGATTTCAGCGACTTAAAAATACGAGAACTAAACCAAGCAAGTACTAGGCCCTTCAAATCCGTGGACAAGGACCATCGGGGCGAGAGACGCGAGAGGCCCTGACAGCAAGAGGCCCTAACAAGAGGCCCTAACATTGACAAAATGACCGACACCAGGTATCCTGAAGCTGATGAACATGGACCACCAGAGGACGGTAAGCAGCGCGGGTTGCGGCCACGGCTGCTGTACCTGTCCGCCCCCTGGCGGTCGCGGGTCGGGAAAGCCGGTTTAGATCGACAATCCCAGCCCAGGGGACTTCAGAACCCACCGCCAGAAACAATCTGGCAAGTGGGTTTTTTGTTTTTTGGACCCGAAAAGGGTCAAATCCAATTTGGGAAGGAGAAGAGCAATGCCTGAGTACCAGCATCCGGAAGTTTTGGTTTCAACCGATTGGGTAGCGCAGCATCTCGACGACCCGAATCTGCGGCTCGTGGAAGTCGACGTAGACACCAAGGCCTACGACCGGGGACACATCCCTGGCGCGGTAGGATGGAATTGGCAAACGCAGCTTCAGGATAATGTGCGGCGGGACTTGATCAGTAAGGCAGTCCTGGAACTCCTATTGGGGCAGTCCGGAATTTTCAATGACACCACCGTGCTGCTTTACGGAGACAACAACAACTGGTTCGCTGCTTATGCGTTTTGGCAGCTCAAGTACTACGGACACAAGGACGCCCGTCTCATCAATGGGGGCCGCAAGAAGTGGGCTGCGGAAAACCGGCCGTTGACCACCGATCTTCCCCGGATCACCCGCCTGACTTACCGCGCACAAGAGCCGAATGAATCCATTCGTGCCCACAAAGAAGATGTGTTTGCCATCATTGAGAAGCGGCGGCGAGGCGAGCTGGTGGATGTCCGTTCGGTCGACGAGTTTACCGGCAAGATTATTGCCCCTCCGGGATTGCCGGAGACCGCACAACGTGCCGGTCACATTCCCGGCGCCAACAATATCCCTTGGTCTCAGGCAGCCAACGACGACGGCACCTTCAAATCCGCCGACGCCTTGCGGCGGCTCTATCAGGGTAAGGGGGTCCGGGCGGACAACGAGGTGCGGGCCTATTGCCGCATTGGCGAGCGTAGCGCACATACGTGGTTTGTCTTAAAATATCTCCTCGGTTACGACGATGTGAAGAACTACGACGGCTCCTGGACTGAGTGGGGCAATTTAGTGGGCGCGCCAATCGACAATCCGACGGCAGCGCCGATCGCTGCCGTGGCTTGCGTATCTTAATTCTTATTAAGGAGGAACCTTTGAGCCAAATCCTGTCTGAAGTTCTCAAGGCCAACGCTGTTTACACCGCAAGCTTCGGCGATACCCGCGGTAAATCCCTTCGATATCGTCAAGGCTTAGCCGCTCGAGGCCTTCCGCCTCATGGGGAGAAATGTTTCCATCACTGTCGCCTGACGACCGTCTGCTTCCTTCCGCTGTCATCTCGTACATCTTGATTTCAGCTACGTGTCCCAAGGGCGTTGCGTTGCTATGTGCTTGGCGTCAAAGGATAATAATTCGCACAGACCCCAGATTCTGCGGCGACGAACTCTTAAAGCCGGAGAGTTTACTCCTCGCCTGGGGCGGTCGGTTTAGCGTACAGCGGGTGTAAGATGCCCAATCGAAGCACGAGTCCGCATAGTGTGCTTCTGGAAAATGGGGACGTCCAAACCGGAATCCATTTTCTGGAGCGACTAACAGCAGAATATCGGGGCAACAACTTTGCAGTACGGTTCTGGGATGGAACTGAGTGGGGTGACATAGATCAGCCTCGTTTCACTCCTGTCCTTAAACATCCTGCCGCGTTGCGAAGCATGTTCCCGTCGCCTAGTGAGCTGACATTAGGCGAGGCGTTCATCTACGACGACTTCGACATCGAGGGCGACGTGGAAGGTGCAGTTGAACTTGCTGACTATCTCTTGCGTCGTGAATACTCCATCCCAGAAAAACTGCGCTCTGGCAGCCTGCTCGCGAAACTGCCTGCCGCTGCCAGCCCATATAATTGCCGGCAAGGAGCCGACCTCAGCGGAGCGTTGCAAAAGGACTGACCCTTCTGAACCCATGATAAAACGTTTAGTACAGGTCGGGGATCCGTTCGATATTCGTAAAGGAACAATCTGGTCCAGCGCGAGAGAGAGTTGAGAAGACATCAGAAAGAGATCCTTACTTCTAAGGCGTGACGCAGGCGTTCGCCAGGGCGGTTCGCTGTTTTTTGCACGCAAAGCACCTCGATTAGGCCAAGCGGAGAATCACCAGTATAAAGTCGAACGTGTACCGATGTGCTCCGGTCGCCGAGAACATCTTTCTCTTCATCCCGGGCATACCCTACCGCCGGCCAGCCGCATCCACGGTTGTCGTCGGATCCGCTCCCTCCCAGGTCACATCGGCAGTAGGCCCGTAAGTGGCGGGCACTTTCTTTCCAAGCAGCCTCAAGTAGACTGTGAGCTGGGACCGGTGGTGCGCAGTATGAAGCACACGGCGCCAAAAGATCCAGATGCGTTGCCGTTTAACGTCAAAGAACGGGACCACTTCCATCCACCAGTCTCCTCTCTTCGGGGCGAAATAAGCAAGCCTCGGTAGCGCGAGCTGTCGCATACGCCGCGTGTAATCCTCTGGAGTGCGGGATTCAGGGAGAATCTGATCAGGAGCCGGTTCCGGCGCTCCCAGAAATTCTCCGAAGAACCGCCGCTCCGAGAACAACTGGTGTTTCAAGATGTCTTCTACGGAACTTGACCGGGGATGCGGGCGAAAACCGAGATCTTGCGGGGTCACGTCCCGCCAGACAGAGACTAACTTGTTGGTTTCGCTGGCGTAGGTATCAAGGAGGTGCTGGAAAATGGGTGAAGAAGCGCGTGGAACCTCCGATTCCGGAATAGCGATATAAGCATAACTCATTGACATACAATAACCTCCAGACATATCTATCGACTGAACAGCGTGCTGCATTCCTCTTCAAGCGCGCTGTCACTACCACTGGCGGCGGGGGCCAGTTCGGAATGGTCGGCTTAACAAGAACTGGGTATTTCGAGCTGATTCCGCCTTTGTGAGGTACAGGGAGTTGAGGAGTACAACGCGGCTGCTGGCTGCAACCAAAAAAGGATTTCACCACAGTCGCTCCTGTCGCTTTGCGACACCCCAAAACATGAAAATTGCTCGGCAGCGACCGAAGGCGACGGCCGGATTATGGGGGTATTTTCGGAGCAGTCGCCACAGTGGTCACGGAGAAAAGCCACACATAAAGGCTGCGGGTCAACAACCAAGGAATTGTAATCCCTGCCAGCGCCACCAGGAGCACAGTTTTCGGTAGTCTATGTACCTTCTATGGTGAGCGCTTTCTTAGTGCCCGACGCCGGCGAGTTCGCGCACGATGTCGCCCACAAATCCCTTGGCATCGCCGAAGAGCATGAGGGTTTTATCTTCGTAGTAAAGGGGGTTATCGATGCCGGCAAACCCGGGGTTCAAACTACGCTTGATGACCATGACGGTGCGCGCCTTATCGACTTCCAGGATGGGCATGCCGTAGATGGGGCTGCCCTGGTCGGTTTTGGCCGCGGGGTTGGTCACGTCGTTGGCGCCGATGACGAGCGCCACGTCGGTCTGGGGGAATTCCGGATTGATGGAGTCCATGTCGAACAGGCGGTCGTAGGGAATATCGGCTTCCCCCAGCAGCACGTTCATGTGGCCAGGCATGCGGCCGGCCACGGGATGAATGCCGAATTTAACGTCGATACCCTTCTTCGTGAGCGCGTCGAAAAGCTCGCGCACCTTGTGCTGAGCCTGCGCCACCGCCATTCCGTAGCCAGGAACGATCACCACAGTGTTGGCGGCGGCGAGAATGCTGGCGGCCTCCTCGGCGGTGGCAATGTGCACTGGGCGCTCTTCCTTTGCCGCCGCAGCGGAAACCTGCACCTGGCCAAAGGCCCCAAACATCACGTTGGTAAAGGACCGGTTCATGGCTTTGCACATGATCACGGAAAGGATGAAACCGGAAGAGCCATCGAGGGCTCCGGCAACCACCAACACCTTGTTGTTGAGCACGAAGCCCAGGAGCGCCGCGGAAAGACCGGCATAGGAGTTCAGCAGCGAGATGACGGTGGGCATGTCGGCGCCGCCGATGGGGGTCACCAGCATCACGCCGAAAACCAGCGATACACCTACCATCGCCGGAAAGAGGTGCGAGGACTCAGGATGAAACATCAGCCAGAGCGCGATCAGGATGGCTGCCCCGAGCACCGACAGGCTGACAAAGTTTTGCCCTCTGTAGGTAATGGGCCGCTGGGGCAGCAGTTCCTGCAATTTCCCTGCGGCGATCAAGCTTCCGGTAAAGGTGAGCGAGCCGATAATGACTTCCAGCGCGATCTCCGTCATCTCAAATTTCGTGAGGTGGGGAATGCGCACGTAATACTCGGCAATACCGATCATTGCCGCCGCCAGCGCACCAAAGGCGTGACTTAGAGCGGTCCGTTGGGGCACGGCGGTCATGGGCACCAGTCCGAGGGGAATGCCCACAATCGCGCCCACCGCCAACGCCACGATGACCCATTTATATTCGATGATCTGGTAGTCGCAGAGCGTGGCGGTGACGGCCAGGGCGGCTCCAAACTCTCCCGCCAGGACACCATGCTTGGCCGTTGCCGGCGAACTCAGCCATTTGAGCGCCAGCACAAACAGCGTGACCGCCACAATATAAGCAACGTCAATGAGCTGTTGTTGGAGGATGTGACTCATTGTTTTTTGGCCTTACTGAGCTTGAACATGCGCAACATGCGGTCGGTGATCAAAAATCCGCCGACCATATTGCTGAATGCCGCGGCCACCGCCACCGCTCCGAGGACGGTGGAAAGCGTGCTATCGTGCCGTCCGGCAATGATGATCGCAGCCACCACCACAATCGCGTCCAGAGCGTTGGTGAGCGACATCAGCGGAGTGTGTAACAACGGCGAGACTCGCCGGATCACTTCGAATCCGATGAAGCCCGCCAGCACGAACACGTACAGGCAGTTGATGAGATCGAACGTCACATGCGCCTCCTAGATGTCAAGTACCAGGTGAACAGCTGTCAAGGTTTGGATGCTGGATTCTTGGGCTGAATTGTGAGGGGTATTGATCTCTTGCGATGGATAATAAAGGGTTATAACCCATTGTAAAGTAAATCTTTCACCTTTTACCCCTTACCCGTTATAATTTTTTCGGTATCCAGACCCTGGCACCTAACTTCTTTGCGCGGCCAGCGCCGGTAGCGAGAATAATTCCCGCACCCGGGCGTTCACTACCTCGCCGCCCCGCGTCAGCAAAGTATCACGTGTTATCTCGTCTTCAAGATTCACTTGCAACTTGCCTTCTTTCCCCAGGTGCAGCACGAAGGCGGTGAGATTCTTCGCATACATCTGGCTGGCATGGTAAGGCACCGTGCTCGCCACGTTGATGTAACCGATAATGGTCACGCCGTGCTCGATGATGCGCTGGCCGGCCTTCGTCAACTCGCAGTTGCCCCCGCGCTCTGCGGCCAAGTCCACAATCACCGACCCGGGCGCCATGCGCTCCACCATCTCCCGCGTAATGAGCTCCGGCGGCTTCTTGCCGGGAACCACCGCGGCGGTGATGACCACGTCGCTTTCCGCCACTACGCGCCCCAGCAATTCGCGCTGCCTCTGGAAAAAGGATTCATCCTGCTGCCGCGCGTAGCCACGCTTGTCTTCGGCGTCCTTCGCTTCGATAGGCAACTCGATGAAGCGCCCGCCGAGGCTTTGGACCTGCTCCTTTGCCGCCGGGCGCAAATCGTAAGCGGAGGCCACCGCGCCCAGCCTCCGCGCCGTCGAGATCGCCTGTAGTCCTGCTACACCCGCGCCAATGATGAAGACGCGCGCCGGCGTAATGGTCCCCGCCGCCGTGGTGAGCATCGGAAACATGCGCGGCAACCGGTCCGCCGCCAGCAGCACGGCCTTATAGCCGCAAATCGTGGCCATGGAGGAGAGCGCGTCCATGCTTTGCGCGCGGGTGATGCGCGGCATAAATTCGATGGAAAAGGAAGTGACGCCGGTGGCTGCGAGTTGCTGCGCAGATTCGATAGAGCCAAAAGGACGATGGAAGCCTATGGCCGTCTGATTGGGGCGAAAAAGCGTGAGGTCGTCCTTGCCCGTGGCATCATTCGACCCGTAGCTGAGAACTTGCACGATGACATCGGCGGACTGGAAAACCTCGGCGCGCGAGGCCGCGAGCTTGGCGCCCTTCTCCACGTAGTCGGCGTCAGGATAGCCGGCACTTACTCCCGCGCCGACTTCCACATGGACATGGAAACCGGCCTTCATCAGATTGGGTACAACCACCGGAACCAGCGCGACGCGACGCTCGCCTGGAAATGCTTCCTTGGGAACACCGACAATCATTATGCCCCCCTCTTCATTTGATGACGAGTTGCGACTTTATGATTAGAAATTTTCTCTGCGGTCTGGGAACATTGACCGAATCATTTCTTTTCGGTCCTTAATCCAATGATGGTAAGTGTGCAAGAGACTTTTGCTGGGCGGAGCCGGTCTCGACACGCCCCGATGCAGAGCGCACTACTCGAAAGGGTCGGCCCGATGACATCGGTCAATTCTCTCCCGGCAGGCGCAAGGCGAATTCATCCTGCTCGCCAAGTTTTTGCCTGCTTGTCGGAGCCGGCACCAACCCGCGGCCGAAACAGCTCTTTACACGGAAGACGGTAGCCCGATAACGCCGGCCGCCGGCCGTTTCCAGCTCCATCTTTTCACCCCAGTGCCTTTAGAGGAGTGATCCCTGTCGTGGCCGGTCGGCCTTGTTGCGCTGATGGAAAGCGATGGCGCGCACGCCCAGCTTTCCTTCCTCGAAGGCTTCCATACCACTACATATGATCGGCCCGTTCCCCACCTCCGTCATCATGGCCTGAACCTGGGCGCTATGCGATGCGTCGGAAATAGGAATCACCAGAACGGTTGCCAGAGCGATGGTCGCCAGACGCGAGCCTCCAAA
>Ga0208034_1000949_pt1 | contig 19789 bp, 31 predicted proteins | sample June2015DPH_8_10_FD_184699 | JGI IMG/M metagenome (GOLD analysis project Ga0208034, IMG submission 184699) | Peatland microbial communities from SPRUCE experiment site at the Marcell Experimental Forest, Minnesota, USA - June2015DPH_8_100... | ecosystem: Environmental > Terrestrial > Soil >...
TTCGTGGAATGGTTCGGGCGCCCCGATTGGATTATCCTATCGGCGCAACTGAAGCGAATGACCGTTATAACGATATGCCTGTCGGATTAACGGATATGCCTAAAGGGGTAGGGGCATGGAAGTGGGCCATCCGCCGGGCCCGCATTGAAATCCGGCACCCGTTCGGAAAGTGGCCTCGGATGTCGCTTGGGATCCCGAGCTCGAGCTCCAGCTGGACGTCCAGGACCTGGTCGAGGCCTCGAGCTCGTCCGCACGTCAGAGACCGACGGAATCGGGCGCGAAGCTCGCCCGTGCGCGGATTTTTCGAGACCGCGCCGCGGGCCGTTCCGAAACTCACCGGGAGGAAGCCGGTAGTCTCAGGTTAGTGACTTAACCCGGGTCGGTACTGCGTCCGGCCGTGTGTGACGGGCGGACAGGTCACACACCCGCCCGTCACCCACGACAAGGATGAAAGCGGTCGAGGGGACAAAGCGGGCGAGACTCTTCGGTGCCGGTGCGGGGGCGGTCTCCCTCGCGGTTGTCTTTCTGATGGTCCTGGGGGCTGCTGGAGCGGGAACCCCCGGTCTCGTCGGCCACGCCTCTTCGATGGAGCTACGCACGGCGAGCTCGTTCGAGCCGGCGGCGATCCCCGCGACGTCGATCGACATCAACCGATCGCAGTCGGCGGGAACGTACGTCCCCGAGTACGTTACCCTGAACAACTCGTCAACGCTCGTCCGGATCCCGGTCGTCCTGACGGTCACCACTGGGACCTGCAAGTGGGTCACGGTCGCTAATGCCACGCAAGCCGCGAACCCTGTCTCGCCGTTCCACAACGTCGAGTACGCGAACGAGACGACCCTGAACCACACCGGGACGGTCCTCACCCATGCCTCGGGCTTCGAGGTGTGCGGCGCGACCGGCGTGTGGCTGAACTTCGTGTACTGGACGTTCTCGGTCTACCAGTTCACGGAGACGGGACTCGCCGTGAACGTCACCGTCAAGATGTACGGGTTCTCCGACTGGTCGGGGACCACGATCGCGCCGAAGAACGTCACGGCGACGATGGGCCCGACGGTCGTCGCGCAGTTCAAGGTCGCGTCGAACCTGACGTTCAACGTCACGTTCCCCGCGGTCGTCGAAGGCGCCGCGACGTGCGACTACACCGGGCAGATCTGTTCGCACGACCAGTACGCCTACGTCTCGGCGGCCGACGCGGTCAACGTCTCCACGGCCCACACGATCGCGTTCACGACGGCAAGTGCCCTCCGTGTATCCGGGACGTGGGAGAACTGGACGGTCGGCTATAACGTGACTTCGGTCTCGTCAAACACCCAGTGGGGGAGCTTCTTCGTCGGCACGGATTCGTTCTTCAATGAAGTCTTCGTCACCTACTGGTACCTCTGGGTCCTCGTCGTGCTCGTGGTGATCGTGGTCGCGGCGGTGGGCTCGAGCCGCGGTCGACGGCACGGACCGACGCGGAAGTAGGACCGTCCTCCGAGGAAACACGGAGGCAAGACGAATGAAGCGGTTCCTCGCGATCGCGGCGATCGTCGTCGCCGCCGTGGTCCTACTCTCTGGGTTCGGTGCGATCCTCGCAGAGGCTCCCGCGCATCCTGCCGCGGCGTCGGCCACGCCGCTGTCGTCCTTGGTACTGAAGACGCTCGAGTCCTCGCCGGCTCCGGCGCTTCCCTCGGTGCTCCCGGACACGTCCAGCGCAGCAGGCCTCGCAGCTATTGTCGCCTCGTACGCGGGGCTCTCCCCGGCACAGTCCGCGGCGGTCGTGTCCTGGCTGTCTTCGCTCACGACGGCCCAAGCCGAGCAGCTCTTGGCCGATGGTCGCGCGCACGTAGCGCCGACGCCGGCGGTTCTCGCGGCCGTCGGGCTGACCCCGGCCGACGACAACCCGTACTGTCTCGGCGCCTCCGTCATCGCCGGCGCCGGTATCGGCGCGCTCGCCGGCCCGTTCGGCGCGCTCCTTGGCGCGATCGCCGGCGCGGTCGTTGGATACTACGCGTGCCAGGAGCAGGTCGTCTCGAATGATGTCGGAGCCGCCTACAGGGCGTGGGCTGAGGCATCGATGGGCGGCTACGGGAACCAGGTCAACCTCACGGCGGGCGAGTTCCAGTCGATCGCCTCGGCGCTCAACGTCTCGACCGTCGGGTGGGAGCGTGCGGCGGACCATGCCGCCCTGTTCCAGCTCGGGAACAAGACGTTCAACGTCGGGCAGGACCTGCTCCAGTCCCAGACGTACCAGAACCTCGCCCCGGTGTCATCGGCGTACGCGTTCGAGGCGACCGGCGAGTTCGCCTCGATCGTGACAGCCGTCAACGGCCACGGCGGGTCGAACGGCGCGTACGGCCCGTTGCTCCCTGGCGTTTCCGTCGGAGCGGGAGGAAGCGTCTGCTCGATCTTCTGCCTCGCGGTGTCCCCCTATGACTCGGTCATGGGATACGGCGCGCAGATCCCGACGTACGCCGGTGCCGCGAACGTATTCATCCCTCAAGCTGCGAATATCACGGCCGAATGCACGAGCTCCTCCTGCCCGGCGACCGTCGACCTCTACAACGAACTCAGCCATGTCTGGTACAATCTCTCGAGCTCGTACTCCGGTTCGTGTGTGCCGGGTTTCGAGACCGACTTCTGCAACGTCGGCGTGTTCCCCGGCCCCTCGGGCCTCTACGCGATTCCCGAAGACGGGACGCTCCAGGATCTGTACGTCCCCGGCGGCCAGCTGACGCCCACCTCGGCGACGAGCGGGATCCCCGTCACGGGCTGGATCAACGACAATGGGACGGTCCAGGGAGCCGCGCCCATCGGCACCGGTGGCGCGGTCGGGGTCGGCGTCACCATCTACTGTTCCGGTGGGAGTGTTTCGGGCGGCTGTCCCAATTCGGGCATCAAGGGGGCCTCGACGTACAACTACGCCCCGACCCCGGGGCCGACATGGGCGGGGCTCGGCTCGTGGGTCACGACCATCGAGTGGCAGGCGGCCATGAACGCGGAGGCGTACTGGGACTTCCTGCGAGCAGACGGGTTCACTGCCGCGTCCCAGGTTCCGGTCGACTGTCTGGTCCCGGAACCATACCTCGTCCTCCCCTCGTCCATTAACGGCGCGGACCTCAACGCCTCGGAGTGGGAAAGCCTGTACCTGGCGGCGCTCGAGGGCATGGGGCACTTTTACAACGTGACCCTCAACGCCACGTCATTCTGCGGAACCCAGGCCGTCAAGCAGTGGTCCTTCGGCGGCTCGATCTGGGGCAACCTCTACGTCAACGCGAGCGGGTTCGTCTACGCGACCAACGGGAGCGTTCCCGTCGACTACAACGGCAAGCCGATGCCATCCGAGAAGTTCAATAACGTGTCGACGTGGGCGATCGGGAGCACGTTCTACAGCAGCCATTGGTACAACGGCTCGGAGCAACTGTACCTAATGCCGACGCTTGCCACGGCCAGGATACCGGTCGGGGTGCGGTACGAGGTCCCCGCGGACAACCCGATCGAGGTCTACGCGGTTCAGACGGGTCTCTTCCTATCGCTCACCGGCAACGGAACCGCGAACGGAACGATCCCGGCAGGGCATCTCACGGCGGGCGACGCGATCTATCTCACCTCGTGCTCGGTGCACGGGAACGCCACGAAGGAGTGCGGGGTCACGGTCCAGACGGTCAATGTCACCCTCGTCAACATCACCTGCAACGGGCCGTGCTACGCGAACCAGACGACGACGAGTACCTTCGGCGGTTTCCCGGATCCGTTCTCGTGGCTCGGGAACCTGCTCTCAGGTCTCTTCGGCGGCGGCCCGCTCGGCTCGCTCCTGGGCAGCTTGTTCGCGGCCCTGATCTACCTGGCCATCATCGTCGTGGGGATCTACGTCGCGGTGGTCGAGTTCCGGTCCTGGGGCCAGAGGAAGCGCGAGGCCAGCGGGAAGTCCGACCTGCATCTCTACGAGAAGAGGGATTGACAGTCCACCCTAACCGGAGGACAACGAAGGAGGAAAACGAACGCATGAGCGGAGAGCAAACGCGACGGACGAACGGGCGAGTGGCGCGCTTCCGCGCCTGGCTCGGTGGCCTTCGGCCCCGGTCGCGGTGGCGGGGCGGAGCGAACGAGCTGGCGATCAGCACGGGGCACGCGGTCGTCCTGGGCCTCGGGGTAGTGATCCTGGCGCTCGGCGCGTACATGCTGGTCTCGGCGTACTACACGGTCGTGCCGACGTTCGGCGCGCTCATCGTCGGCCTCATACTGATCTTCCTCGGCCTCGCCGAGACGATCATCGAAGGCGAGAGCGACCGCCGGCGCCGCGGAAGCAAGGACTGAACGACGGGCAGGTCCGGGGACTGGATGGATGGCACGGCGAGACCGGCGGGGACGTTCGCGGACGGTGTACGTCGCCGTCCGGTCTCAGACGCGGTGGGACTGGGCGATCGAGTCAACAGTGATCGTGACGAGCTCGATCATCGCGGCGCTGGTCCTGGCGTACTTCTTCCACGTGTAGGGAGCATCGATGGGAGTGGTCGACGCGTTCCTGGCGTTCATCGGCCCCTATGCCGTGTGGGTCGCGCTCGTGCTCCTGGTCGTCGGTATCCTCGCCTCGGTCAAGGCCGGCCTCGCCGGGGGCACGACGGCAGGGCTCCTCTGGCTCGCCGTGCTGTTCGTCCTGGTCGGGATCTTCCTATGCATCGAGGGTTCGTTCACGTGGGGAGTGACCACTCTTCTGGTTGCTGCCGTGCTCGGGCTCGCCGATGGCGTCCACGAACGGAGGCTCACGCGGCGTGACCACGCCCGCATGAGGGACTGAAGATGTCGGAGCGGAAGCCGAACCACCTGAACTCCGAAGGCGCACGGCTCGAGTTCCAGGAACGCTACGGCAAGGAACACGGGGATGTCGTTTGGCGCGAGACTCTCGGCAAGGTCGCCCGGGAACAGGCTGCCAAGAACCCGAGCGGCGTGAAGGTCGAGGAGATCCCGGGGCACATCTCGTTCTCGTCGAAGGGAACCCGCGAACACGTCAAGGCGCACCCGGCTTACGTCCACGCGAAACCCCACGGGCGCGGACATCACGCCGGGCGCTGCTCATCGGCCTGCCGTCGGGGGATCATTCCCCACCGGCACAAGTCCCGACGATGAAGCGCGCGGCTGTCCTGTCGACCATCCTGATCGTGGCCGTGCTGGCGCTGGGCGCCGCGGCGCCACGTGCCCCGGGTGCGCCCGCGTCCTCGGGGCTGCGAGGCGCCACATGCACCGAGCCGACAGTGGCGCACAGCTCCTCGACCGGCGAGCCGTCGTACTCCGTCTCGACCACTTCGATCTCGACCTCGCTAACGGTCGTCGCTGGCGACACGCTCCTGGTCGCCGGGTACACGGTCGGAGGCGGAGCCGATACTGACACGCTGTCGGTGTCGGACGGAACGAACTCGTTCGCCTCGAGGATGACCGCCGCGAACGTGACAACTCCTCTCGTTTACTGGAGCTCGGAAGTGTGGACCGCGACGGTCGCGACCTCGGGGACCGATACCGTCACCGTCTCCCAGAGTGAGAGCGTTCCCCAGTGGGAGACAGTCGCGGCCTTCGACATTTCGGGGTCGACCGGGCTGACGGCAGGACCTTTCTCGACTACCCTGGACAACACGGTCAACGTCCTCTCGCCGAGCGTTCCCGCACCCGCTTGTTCGACCCTCGTCGCGACGTACCTCTCATACCAATGGGGGACGTCCACGACGCCCGCAGGATGGAACGTTCTCACCTGGACTACAAACGGGGGAGGGCAGCAGGGGTTCGACGGCTACTCCGAGACGGAAGCGACGGCGGGAACCCACTCCGCCGCGCTGTCCTTCAGTGCAGGGAACGAAACCTCCTACACGAGCGTCCAAGGAGAGATCGCCGCCTTCACCAGTTCGGCGGGCTCTCCGATTGTCCCGCCAGCGCCGACCGACCTCGTTGCATACCCCCTCACGGACTCGGAGATCGAAGTGTCCTGGACAAATCCTTCGGAGGGTTCCGGTTACGCGCTGACGGACAACCACGTCTACCTCTACTCGGCCGGTTGCGCGTCCCTCCTCTCGACCTATTCCGCGAACGCGGTGGTCACCAGTTACGACGAAGGCGGCCTGACGCCGAACACCGGCTACTGCGTCAGCGTCTCCGCCACGAACGCGAACGGGACGAGCGACCACGCGACTCCGTACGTGAACACCTCTACGTACTTCGCACCACCGTCCCCGCCTACCCGCCTCGGGGCGGCAGCGGGCTCGCCCTCGACCATCGGTATTTCCTGGACAGCGCCGACAAGCTCCGGTATCCTGGCGAACTACACGGCGCGGCTCGGGACGGTGAACGGGACCTGGACGCGCTACGTTTGGGCGATCGATGGGTTGTCGCTCGCGTACACGGTCCCGTCCCTCTTGCCCTCCACGACCTACTATCTCGAGCTCGAGGCTTGGACGAACGGGGGGAACTCGACGTGGACCGCCGCTGCCCACGCACAGACCCTGGCGACTCCGGTCTACCCGACAGCGCCCACCGATCTCGCCGTTCTCCAGCTCAATACGACGGCGCTCGTCTTGTCCTGGGTCGCACCGACGAACGTCGCCCCCGTGAACTACACGGTGGCGTACGGCCTCTCGACCGGGAACTACACGCTCTTTGTGAACGCCGCCGGGAACGCGACCGAGGTCGTCCTGGAGAACCTGACGCCGGGTACGCAGTACTTCGTCACGGTGTGGGCCTGGAGCCCGAGCGGCCCCGGACCGGCTGCCGCCGAGGCCAACAACACGACGCTGGCGAGCTCCGGGCTCGGCGGGATCCTTGGCGCTCTTCTGGGTTTCACGTTCAGCTGGGCCCTCCTCTGGATCTCTCTCGCCGTCGTTGTGTCGTTCATCGCCATCCTCGCCCTCATCGGCTGGGCGCTCGGGGGATCCGGGCGGTCTGGCCGAGGCCCCGAGAACAGGGGCGGTTCAAGCGACGGTGGATAGGCCCAGGGCCCTCAGCGGGCCTCGGGCGCTGCTCCTCGTCGGTGTCCTGGTCGCAGCTCTCATGCTCCCCGGGTCGGCCGCCGCTGGGCCCGTGACCTACGGCAAGGTGGTCGCACCGGGCGTCACCGGCGTCCCCTATGCGAGCACGACGACCGCGACGCTGCCGTCCTGGCCCTCGAGTCCCGGCTACCTGGGCGATGGCGACCTCGTGTACGACACGACGCTCCAGATATGGATCGTCAACGCGAACAGCTTCCCGGTGAGCTTGTCGGTCGTCACCGAGATCTACAACTGGGGAACGCAGACCGTCCTCATCAACGAGACGAGCCCATCAGGCGGCTATGTGTTCGTTCCGGTCCAGGAACCGGTGCGGGTCAATGTGATCTGGACGAACGCGACGGTCTCGGCGCTCCCGGACGAGGAGGGCGGGACCACTATCGCGCTTCCCTTCTCAGCGTCGGAGATGTCGCTCGCGGTCACGGTAGGGACGGCGGGCTGGGCGCTGCACGTGCTCACACCCGCGACGAGCTCGGCCGCCGGCATCGCCACCACTGGCGGGGAGTGGATCTTCGGCACGACCGAATCCGGCATCACGGCGGCCGTGCTGCTGGGCGCGCTTCTCGCGTCCCGTCGGTTCGCAAAGCGAGTACTCCGAACGCCCCGTGTGCCGCTATGGTGGCCCGTCGTCTGGATCGGCAGCCCGATCGTCGCCTTCGTGATCGCGTACGTCCCGACGAACCAGCTACTCGGGCCGGTTTCTCCGTTCGTGGTCCCCGTGCCGATCGGCTTCGCCGCGTTCCCGTACCTGCCGCGGCTCTGGCGGAACTACAAGTGGAGCCGGTTCCAGGGAGTCGAGGGGAAGAACCTCGAGCTCGCGTCGAGCGCCGAGGTTGTCCTCCCGCTCACCACGACGAGCGCGGGGATCGCTTGCGCCCCCGAGACCTGGCGCGAGGTCCTGTACGTCGCCCTCTTCGGCGCGCCCCTCCCGCCGGTGATCGGCCGGTCCGTGGACCTGCTGGGGACGAAGGTCACGGTACAGCCCCGGGGCATGGACGTCTCGAACCCGCTCCGTGGGTACTACCGTTCCGAGGCGGACGCGGCGTACTGGTTCGATACCCACGAGCCGCTCGAGCGCCGCCGCCACGAGGTTCGCTGGACCCGAACGGTCACGGTAGAGAAAGAGACGGTCCTGCCGGACGGGTCGAAGAAAAGGGACGCGGTGAAGAAGCGCCGGTTCTCTCCGCACATCGAGCTCGGCTACTTCTCCGGGACCTTCCCTCCGCTGAAACCGGTCGCCGAGGTCCTCGCGAACGTTCGGTCGGCAGAGGTCGAGGCCCACGACAACGAGGTCGACCGTCTCGAGAACGCGGAACTCCGCGGGAGGATGCGCCACTGGGGCCGCGAGATGGCCCGCCGGAGCGTCCGGGTCGTCGAGGAGTCGTACGATGACGAGAACGCAGACCCGACTGCCGAGGAGGTGCGGCGAACCGTTGACAGCCAGCGGAGACGATCATCCACAGAACACGGGCCCGAAAGTCCAGGCTAAACGAGTGCACCTCTGCGCCTGCGCCGACCCCACGGCACACGCGGATCTCCTGGCTACCGTCGGGGCCGCTTACGTAGCCGTCCGCCAGTCGACGTTCAAGACGGTGATCAAGATGCTCCGGCTCGCGCAGATACAGGTGGGCGTCTACCGGGAAGACAACGTGCACCTGGCCCGCGAGCTCGCCCGACTCCGGTCCTCCGTTGAGGGAGAGCTCGACCTGACGGTGAAATCGCCGGCGTTCGAGGGAGGGCTCGGGGGGCGTACGGCGATCGGCCACTACCGGAACACGAACCTCGCGGCGTTCATCCAGCACATGAACGAAGCCGGGAAGTTCGCCCTCGTGGGGAGGCAGGACGTGGCTCGGTTCTTCCTGAGCTCGGCCGTCAAGGCCGACGCCGAGTGTCTCTGGGCAGCTGCTCCGGCGACCGCGGAGGAACTGATCCGCCGGCGCCGGGTCCGGCGGTGGCTCTCCAACGACGAGTTCCTGGACCGGCTCTCAGGCGCCTCGGAATCGTGCGAGCAGTCCCGGCGCCGGTTCATCGTGCGGTTCCTGTCTTCCGGCGTCGACACCTCGGTCCAGGAGCTCGTGCGACGGTCGGGAGACATGAGCGGGGAGCCGAAGCGCGACAGGCCGTTCCCCTCGGAGCGACCGGCCGATGAGTGAATCCCTCCTCGGGGGATTCTATGGCGTGCCCCGGAGGGTCGCTCCGGATCCCAAGAAGAACTACCGCCGGTTCGTGAAGCATCTCCGGTGGCGACGCGCCCACCACCGGCCCGTGGTGATCGTCATCGACGGGAAGGAAGCGTCGGTCGGGAAGTCGGCCCTCGGCTACGATATTTGCAGCGACCTCGACTCGGCGTTCGCGCTGGACAAGGTGGTGTACACGCCGGAGGAGCTGAACACGGGGTACGGCTCGCCGACTCCGTCGATGTTCCTGTACGATGAGGGAACTCTCGGTCTCCTGGCGAACAAGGGGTCGCGAGACGACGCCGCACGCGCGATCATCGGCGGCTCCTCGATCATGCGGAAGAACGGACACGGGGCCATCTTCTGCGCGATCAAGAAGGAGCTCCTCGATTTCCTGTTCGTCGCCGGCCTCGCCAATTTCTGGATCTTCGTGAACGACAGGGGGCGGGCCCAGGTGAACCGGGCCTACATCGGCGCCCAGCGCAAGCGGTCCCAGGCTTTGGTTCCGTTCGACGCTTGGAACGCGGTGAGCCCGATTACCTGGCCGAACCCGGACGGGACCGCCTGGTTCAGGACCTACAACGAGCGGGCAAAGGCCCGGAACGTAGAGTGGTTCCGCCTCCACGCGCTCGACCCGTCGGGCCATCTTAGGGAGTGTAAGAAGTGTGGAAAGCTGGGTTCTGCGTACCTGATCGCGACGCATGTCTGCCTGGGCGCCGCGGCGACAACGGCTCCAGACCCTCTCTCAAGGGAAGGCGAGTCGGGGCGCGCTACGGTCTCCTTGCCTCCCCCACCACGTGTATTCCAGTGTGGGCACGTTACGTTCGCCCGCGGCGATGCGTACCGTCGCCATCTCACTTCGGCGATGCACCTGAAGGGGAATTGCGGCGGGGCGCGCGAAGGGAGCCTTACTCCTCGAGCAGCTCCGGCGACGCGGACCACTTGACAGGGCGGACCAGCTGCGCGATCCGAGAGAGTGCCTCTCGTTGAACGAGCTCACAGACCTCGCACATCGGCATGTCGAGCCACCGTCGGCTGCCGACCTCCGCGTGACAGTGGACGCATTCGCTCATCTGTTCGGTTCCTCCTTTGCGAGCCCTTCCGTGAGGGTACGCTGGGCGCCGGGATTGTATGACCGGAGACTCTTCGCACCACGCTTCACGTTACAGTGAAGGCAGAGGTCTTCATGGCAGCAGCGGCCTCTCCCGCGCGATCTCGAGCAGCTCCCCGGGCGTCGCGACCCCGTAGAACTCCTGAGCGACCCGAATCGTATCCCCCAGAAGTGCAGCCGCGAGCTCGACCGACCAGCCCCGCGCCTTCGCAAGCTTGTAGGCGGTCGCGCGCAGCGCGTGGAAGGGCCGGCGGGGCAGCCCCGCGGCGTCTAGCCAGCGATTCCAGATCGTCCAGGCGAACCGCCCCGTCTGATGCTTCCCGGCCTTCCTGGGCGACGGGAAGAGCCACCGTTCGCCTTTCTGGAGGCGCCGAACGTAGGTTCGGAGGGTCACCAGGACACGGCCCTGGACGGGGACCTCCCGGGTACGCCGTTTCTTGGACTCGTAGAATCTGACTGTCCCACGGGTAAGATCCAGCCCCTCCAGCGGAATCGCGACCACATCCTCTCGCCGGATGCCCGTTGTAGCCGCCAGCTCCAGCAGAGAACGCTCCTCCAGGCGATCGACGGGCCTCAAGACGAGGTCCAGCTCATCCGGGGTCAGCGCGAGCGTTCCTGCGTGAATTGTGTGGGTCCGGGCGAGCGTATTCCGACTTGTGGGGGAAGACGGCGTATCGGCCATCCCGGGTTTCCCGAGACCCGCTCCCGGGGACGTTTCCGTGCCTTGAATGGGGGGAGTAGGAACGGGACTCATGCAGGCACCCCCGTCGAACTCGACGCCAAGCCGATTCTCTGTCTCATCCCGGTCGGGCCATACCGCGCCCGTCGAGTCTCCCACCCGCCGTGCTCCATTCCCGGTTTCCAGCCATTCGGGCCGTAGCGGGCACGACGCGTCTCCCAGGATCGGCGCACGGATTCGGACTGATCCCACCAAATCGGGAAGGCATTCGTGAACCTACCGTCCGCTCGCCCCTCGGCTCGACGCAATTGCTCGCGCAGCACGTGCTCCGCCGGCGGAAATGCAACTCCGCACTTGGGGCACCAGGAGACGCTCCCCAGCGGGTCGCCCGCGAAGACGCGCGGATTGAACGACGCTGCCGCCTTTGTCCAGGGCGGCGGTCCCTCCTCGACCACCGGCGCTCTGAGGGACGTGACATGGACGGGGTTCCCGCAGCGGCCGCACTTGCGGAGCTCGAGGTCTCGCGTCTCGGAAGGCCTCGCCGATCGGAAGTTTGAGTGACCGACTCGCTGCCAGGCCCAGGCGCCGCGGCGAACTCCGTTCTGCCGCTTCCACTCTTTAGGGTCCCGGAGTCTCAGCGCGGCCATCCGTTCCCTATTCTTGACGACCCGTGCGGCGCGCCAGACAGGATCCTCGGACTTCTTCCTCCACCAGCGCAGGAAGCTCGCTCGCTTCATCGCTCGGTACTTCGGTGACGTGCGCTGGAGCCGGCGGTTGCGACGGGTCTGGTACGCGATCCGTTCCCGGAGATGGCGGTAGTAGTAGAACATCGCGCGTTGAGCGTCAGTCCAGCTGGGCTTGAGTCCCCGGTCGTGGACCTCGCGTTGATGGGCGCGAAACTTCGGCCAGCCCCGGGAGGCGAACACGCACTCGTCACACGTCACGACGTCCGGTCTCCCGGCGGGGCTGCTCATGGGCACGCTCCTGGTACGTGGACGCAGCCACAGATCTTGCAGAGCTTCGGGGCGGGCTCTGTCACGGGCTCCTCCCGAGCAACCTTCGCAGCGCGAACGAGTCGTGAGCCCGCAGGGCGACGTACAGCGCGGCTGCCATGAGGAAGAGGTAGAATGGAGCGACGGCGAGCGCCGCCGCCGCGGCGATCGGGAACGAGGCGAGGCCCAGCAGCAGCGCAACGACCCCGGCGGCCCCGACGACCATCCCGACGAACGCGGTCAGACTCCGGAGGATGGCAAGCCCCTCGGGAACCGGGACGAAGCCCGAGCACCGACAAAAGTCGAGCCAACTCTCATGCCCTTTCGGCGGAGCCTTGCATCTGACGACCTGGCCGAGCTGGTGGAACGGAACACTGGCCGCGTTCAGGATCTCGCCGTGGACGTCGGCATCGTGACCGCACCGGAGGCAGGGCCCGGCTCCACGGGTCGCGGGCAACGACACGCTCACGGCTTCGCTCACGGGTCCCCTTGCCGGAAGTGGCACCGACATGCGTGCTCGGCCGCCTCATCGGGGGACAGCCAGGTCTTCGTCTCGTGGCGCTCGACGCGGCAGCAGGTATGCAGGCCGTCGACCGACTGCGGACAGAGAGACGGACCCTTGAACCGAGCCCGACAGTTCGCCACGGTCAGCTCCTCCGCCGCGCGCTGGCAGAAGACCGTCCCAGTTTCTGGTCGATCGCAGCGAAACGAAGCTCGTGATCCTGGGCGCGGACCTGGAGCTCGCGCACCTGGTCCTGGAGCTGGGCTACTGCGCGCTCGAGCTCGGTCGCCCTCATGCCCGGGGCCCCCTACTTTCCGAACGCCGAGATCTCACGCGTCGCAAACGGCGGCGGTGAACTGACTCCGTGCCCATCTTCCGGATTACTGACGTGCGGGCGAGCTCGGGGCCTCGACCAGGTGCAGGCCGCGGAGCAGCTGCTCGAGCTCGGGATCCCAGCCGATCGGCGGGCGACTTTCGGAACACTCGTGGGAGGGGGCGGCCGCAGGTCCTGAACAGCTTGTAGAGCGTCACGTCGCCCTGGAGGAGCTCCCAGGCACCGAGCTCCCGGGGGGTCGGCAAGTCCTCGTAGAAGAGGTCGTGCGCGTGCCCCCCTGAGGTGCCGATGCTCCGACCGATCTCTCTCCAGCTCTGCCCCTGAGCCCTCCGGGCCGCTATCAGCAGGACGTCCTCGCGGGCCCAGCGACGCGGCCTACCGAGCGCCATTCAGCCTCCCGCAGAAGTGCGTTCGCGAACTCGATGTATACGCGTTGAACCCCCAGGGCGCGCACCGGGTGCAACGGCACTCGATCGGATTCGCATGGGGGTGCTCGCAGTCGGGGCAGTGCTCGCAACGTGGGTTCGCCCATTCGCCGCTCACGGGCCGCCCCCCGGCTTCGGAACGAGGAGGTCTCCTACAAGACGCACCGAGCCGTCCGCAGAGACCCGTGCCACTGCCCGTTCGGCCTCGGAATCCGTGTAGCTCTGCGAGCGAAGATGGTCGAAGCAATGGGAGATTTCGGCACCCCCTGATCGGTCCCGGAGGAATGCCTGGAGGGCGGCTGTGGCTTCGGCGACCCGATTGCCTTTGGTTAGTGAGGGGGGGTCGGAAGGGGGTACCGGACCTGTTTCAGGGAAGTTACCTTGGGTAACCGATTCGGGCGTCGGCACCGGAGGCAGTTTCCGGCTGCTCCGCGGGACCGTCCAATTCTCAGATTCCTCGAGAGCCGGAGCGGCGTCGGAAGGAGGCAACGAGGGGGGCTCGACGGGGGTTTCAGAGCCACCCCCCCCGGAAATAGCCCCCTTCGTACCCCCATGCCCCCCTCCCCCCCCCTCGCCACTGACGTTCGAGTAACCTTTGGTAACTGAGGGGGGTACGAAGGGGGGTAGGGGGTTACTTTGGGTTACCGAGGGGGGGTAGGGGGCTTGAAGGGGGCCTCCGGGAGGAGGGCTCACTTTAGCCTCTTCCAGGGGTTTCGGGGCGATCGAGTCGACGAAGGCCTTTGGGAGGTTCCAGGCGACGCTATGCCCCGGTTCGACGAGCCATGAGTCTTTGACGCCGAACTCGCGACGAAGTAGTACCAGGCGGCTGTTTGTGATCGGCTTCTCCTGCCGGTCCTTGTGACGTAGATTGATCGCGTCCCGGACCCCTCGCTGCACCACACGGTAGACCTCGTGGCCGTCCGCGGCGAACGTCACCGTCCGCGACATGATCGATAGGACGACGTCGCGTAGTTCCTCGAGCGCTTCAGCCTGGTCCTCGGAGACCTCGAGGTTTCGGAGCTCCTTCGCGCTCGAGAGTTGGACCGAGACGTCGACCGGAATCATCCTAGCCACGAGCAAGGCGATTGTCAGGAGCTCGGATTCTCGGTTGGCCCCGAGCCTCCCAGCGACCTTCCTGACCTCAGCCTGGAACCCAGGGGTGTTCGCAAGTGCCTCGAGCGTCTCTGGATCCCACTTCTTCGCGACCGTCTTCCCCCATGCCCTGAGGCGAGGAATGAGGTCCCCCGTTTTCGACCAGAGATTTGCAAGGACCAGCGCATAGCTTTCCTCGCCGATTGGCTTCGCGGTCGGAATCACGAACCCTCGACTTTGGAGGGCGGGGTCGAGCGTCGACCTGTAGGTGCCGCTCTTGGGTCCGAAGACCGGGATGATCTCGGCCTTCTTCTCCTTCGCGTCCCATCGCACGTACGGGGGGCCGTTCCGGCGGTAGCCGCTGCGGAGCAATGCAGACATCACATCGTCCAATTCCTGGCCGCGCTGGACGTCGATCTCATCCAGGAGGACCGTCCGGCCCTTCTCGATTACCCGGGCGAGAGCTGGCGGGCTGACGTTCTCGAACATGAGACCGTCAGTGAGTGATGCGACGAGCGAGAGGATGTTCGACTTGCCTGTCGAGAACGCGCCGCCGAAGTACAGGTAGAACGTCGCCGGCAGGGCACCGGCTCGGACTACCCATGCCTGGAACACGAAGAGCGCGCAGATCGTGTAGTGCCACTCCTCCTCGAAATAGAAGTGCGCCCGGATCCGTTCGACCACCTCGGCGAAGAGCGTGGGGCCATTGCCGACGGCCACGCCGGAGGCCGCGAGCGCCGTCTCGAGCTCGTCTTTCACCTGGTCGATGAGCTTATTCCACTCCCCCAGTCCGAGGGCTCGATCAATAGGCTTGAGCAGGTCGTCGAGTCGTGCGGCCGCCCGATTGTAGTCGGCGCCAGGGGTCTTCCTCGCCCAAGCCCGAAGGGCATCGTCGGCGTAGGCGCTCGGCACGCGCTCGCGTTTTGCGGGAGGAGTCGGTTCGGTCACGGCCGGAACCCACGAAACGGACCAGCCAGCGAGAGTTCCTCGGGCGGCAGCGGGATCTCCTCGAGGTCCTGGGCGGGAATCTGGAGAGAGATCCGCCGGCCGTCCTCGCTGTCGGCAGTGAGGCACACGACCTCGCACCGCTGGAGTTCCTTCTCGATGATCGTGAAGGTTCCACGCGCCAGGTTGAGCCCGGTCCTCCGGTCGAAGAGGTGGACCTGGACGCCGGCGGTCATGCCACCAGCCTCGGGCGGAATGTAGGAAAACGCCCTGACGGGGACGTAGGAAAAACTGCCGGGGACTGCCCCATACTGTCGGGTACTTCCTCGAGGTCCTCGGGCGCACACGCCGAGCAGAGCCCGGGCTCGACCCAGGAGCACGGCTCGCCCGTCTCCTCGTCGAGGCAGGGCCGGCTCTCCGAGCAGCCGCACGACTCGCAGTTCATGGAACCGTCCTTGCGTCAGCGTCGACGACGTCCGAGCGCTGTCTTGGCGCCTCCAGTTGGAGCTGGCCGCCGCCCGTCTCGAGCGCGGGCAGAACGAGCTCGCCCACTGTCGTCTCGGCCCCGTGGATGTCGCGGACGACCGTCTGCGCGAGGAACTCTTCCTCGACCTCGGTGAGACCGAAAGCTATCGACTCGAGCTTGCTCTTGAGCCAGGCATGTAGCAGGCGCATCGCACGCGGCCAGTTCGGGGCCTCGACGGTGACGTTCCGACCCTTGGTCGAGTCCCAACTCGTGTGCTTCTCCTTGAATGCTGCCGGCGTGATCTGGAAAGCGGTCGCCTTCCCATCCTCCCGCTGAACGACAAACCGAAGCTGGACCTGGCCCGTTTGGAAGTTGTCCGTCCACTGGACGCCCCCGGCTCCGTACTCGCGGAGCAGCTGGCTGATCTGTGCCTTCGACCGGTCGATCGGCACGTCGGTCCCGGCGTACGGCTTCTTTCCCTTCGGTGGTCGGATCATTGGCTCGCCACCTCCCCGAACTCCTCGAGTGGCCGGACCGCGTCCGCGGGATCCCAGAATCCCCCGAGCTTCTTCCGTCGGGCACGTTCGATCCGTAGTCGGTCGGCGACGTGCATCGAGGCGAGCTCGAGGACCTCCCGGATGTGCTGCCCGGGTGCGGCGTCCAGCTCGACATCGACGGTGACGTTCGCGAACTCGCCAGCGAAGGTCTCGGTCCGGGCGATGCGCGCCTTCATTTGACCACCTCGACGCGCCCGGTGTGCGTGCCCGTGACGTACATCGGAACACCGGCCGAGTACGCCCCGAGGATCGCGCGGACGTCTGATTCAGTGAGCACGCGCTCGGCGCCGTCCTGGAACCGAACACCGACTGCCCGGTCGTCGGGACGAGACCCATGACGCCACGCGAAGAAACTATGCTTCGGTTTCGTGCTTAGCAAAGGCGCACCCCAAACTCCGGTACGCCTCCTCATTCGACCAGCACCTCCTCCTCTGCCTCGTGGAGATCCTCGGGCGGGTACCACCGCTCGTCGAACCAGTCCTCGAGGAGGTCCGCGAGCTGCGCGGGCTTCATGCCGCGGCGCTGCGCCTCCTGGGCGAGACGTGAGACCTCGGGAGCCGCGTGCTTGAGGAAGGCCAGGTCTTCGCGTACGACTTGCCGAGGAGCTACGATGGGCGCGCGGCCGCGCGCCAGGGGCCCCAGGTGCGCGACTTCACGGAGCGCCATCAGCTGCCCCCGTTCAATTCACGCAGAGAGTCGTCGGTGCGCGGGCGGTTCCCCGTGCTCCCATCCCTCTCCGAGCTCGATTCAGTTCCCATTGTCTCTCGCCGTTCAAGTCCCGCTGCGATTTGCCCCATTTTCCCTCCGAAGATGGATCGTGAGTTCGCCGTCGCCCGGAAGTCCGCCTCGGCCCGGATCTTCTGGAGACGGCGTTGTCGGTAGAGCTGGGTCGTCTCCCATCGCTTGTGACCGAGCAGCTCGGCGACCGAGGAGACCGGCATCCCGGCGTCGAGCGTGACGTCGGCGACGAAGTGCCGGAGTTTGTGGCAGGAGAGCCAGGGAGCGCCGAGCCGTGCTCCTGCTTCCTGGACCAGGCGGCCGAGGTAGCCGTACGAGACCGCCCCGATCCCGGTCGTGAAGAGTGCCGAAGGGTGGGATCGCGAGCGGTACGACCGCACGTACTCCTCGACGAGCTCGGAAACCTCCTGGTCCAGGGGCACGTCGCGTTCGTTCTCTCCTTTGCCGAACCGGATCCGGAGCCCGGGCCCCGACTCCAGCTGGACACGGTCCGAGAGGTGAAGGTGGACCAGCTCGTTCCGGCGGATCCCGACGTCGGCCAGCAACGCGAGGATCGCGCGGTTGCGCGCCTGGACGCCCGGGGAGACGTACGTCGACCGGAGCAGCTTCGCGACGAGCTCCCGATCGGGGACCTGGATGGGCGGCCCGGACCGGCGGCGGTAGTACGGGACGTGCCAGCCAACGTTCAGGAACCGGGCCCACAGGTTGATCTCACGGACCCAGGAGTTCAGCGTCCGGGGCTTCACCCCGCGTTGGCGGCCCTCGGCGAGGAACCTGAGCACGTGTTCGTGTGTGAACCCGGGGCGCTCGAGCTCGAGCCCCTGGCGCTCGAGAAAGCGGAGGTACCTCACGCTCTTGTCGGCCGTGCTGAGCGCGTGGTCCAGGGCGATCTGCCACGAACGAAAGCGCGAGAGTCGTTCGTCGGTGACGCGTCCCATGAGAAACCCCGTGGGCTCACGCCGCGGCCCATTCCGGTTCGGTGATACCGAGGAGCGCGCAACTGAGCTCGCGATAGGCCATGCCGAAGGGTTCGAGCTGGGAGCGGCCCCGGAGCGAGTGCACGAGCTCGAGATGCAGGCGTAGCGAGCTGAAGTGATAATCCGCTCCACAGATCGTGCAGAACCCCGGGTTGTCCCCAGTCCGCATTGTCGTCACAGAACGACCTCCAGGTCCAGCGGTCGGGGTCTGTGGTTGTAGCACTCCACGAGCGGGCAGGTGACCGGTCCCCGGCACTCCTCGTGGCCGCAGAAACACGTCACGCGCGCCTCCGGTTCCAGGAGCGGCTCCCGAGCCGGCCCCACGTCTTGTGACGAGTGATGTGTGAGGGAGTGAGACGGCAGTGTCGGCCGCCGCCCTTCGGGTCCGGGTCGCCGCAAACGTCACGAGCCGGGGTCTCCGCCCGCATTGTGACCAGGCGAGGGGAAGTGACCGGCCTCCCCTGTTCCGGGACCGCGTCCCGTGCATCGGAGTCCACGCGGACGGAGGGTAAAAGAAGGCGAGCGATCGTCTCGTCGTAGTTCGCGGTCCGGAGCGCGGTCTGCCGCTGCCTGAGCTGCTCGACGGTCGTCGCTCGGAGGCTGACCGAGGTGAACACATTGTCGCCGATGGCTCGAGCGTCGATCATCGACCCTCTTGCGAGTCGAGGTACCGCAGCGGAAGCGGGAAGATGGGGACGTACGAAGGAGTCGGGACGAACTTGTGACCCCTGTCGACTTTGACGTCGCGGTGGAGAAACTGGCCGCACCCGCAGACACACGTCGCGTCCTCGGGAAGGCCGCAGGTCAGACACCGGGTGCCGGTCGTGTTCACGGGCGCCTCCCGGCGACTGGTGAAGAAGGGTTGCGCGAGAGCTCGAGCTCCCGTAGGCGGTCCTCGAGGCGGTGGATCCGGCCGAGCAGCCGAAGCGGGTCGACAACGGCCTCCAGCTCCTGGTCCAAGACCTGGGCGCCGTTCAGGAACCCGGCGGGCTCGGGCGTCACTGGAGTCTCGCCTCCAGCATGTAGAAGAGAGCGGTCAGCAGCGCGAGGTCCTCGCGCTCGACGGCTCGGGGATCCTCTTGCTCCTCGGGGCCGAGCAGGGCCACGAACCGGGGATTCAAGTTCGCGACGATGACCGGCATCAGCCCTCCCGGCGGGGAGTGTCACCTTCGGTGAGAGTCAGCCCGCGTACCGGTGCCTCATCCACGGTGGGTGCGCCGGCTGCGGGCCTTTCATTGCGACGCTGGAGGATCTCCGTGAGCTCGTCGACGATGTGGACGTTGGCGTGACAGCCTCGGCAGAGGTCGGTGTCGGCCTCCCGGTTCCAGCGGCTGAACGACACGCCACAGAGGGCGCACTCGCTCGGGTCAGCGACCAGGATGGTCTCGACGGGAAGAGGCGGCGTGCCGCTCATGAGCTCGCCTCCAGGCGCGGCTTTTCCTCGAGGACGTCGAGAGCGCGCTCCACGACGTTTTCAAGAATCTCACCGGGGACGAGGCGATTCCGCTCGACCCGTTGGCGGGTCCGCTCTGACACGGCAATCGAGGTTCGAGTGCCGTTTGAGTCCTTAGCGCGCTTTCCCGCCTGCATGCGCCACCATGCCTTCTCATGCGCTACGTACTATTTACACTCTCGCGCGGCGTGGTTCTGTTCTGTTCTTTCCGCCGTTCACGACCATGTGATCGAGCTGTAGCAATAGGGACATTGGGCTATGCCTCGCCGAATAGGGTTCTTGCACCGAGGGCACGGGACCTTTCGATTGGCCAGAAGACCGGCGGCAACGG
>Ga0208034_1000950_pt1 | contig 19779 bp, 10 predicted proteins | sample June2015DPH_8_10_FD_184699 | JGI IMG/M metagenome (GOLD analysis project Ga0208034, IMG submission 184699) | Peatland microbial communities from SPRUCE experiment site at the Marcell Experimental Forest, Minnesota, USA - June2015DPH_8_100... | ecosystem: Environmental > Terrestrial > Soil >...
GCATCAATCGTAGATTTGATGCGCGGGCTTTTCAGCGAAAACCAGTCCTTGCTAAGCGACTCGCTGAGCCCGAGACTCGTGATGAATGCTGCTGCGTCGTCAATCACCAGGTTGCCCTCAGCAACGACGTGAGGGACGAGGAGCGCTTCTAGCAGCTTCTTTGTCGTGGGGCCGTCCGGCACGATGAGTTCGACCGGTGTGTCAGATCCGTCAGCGGCATCGACTGACGGGGTGCCCTCTGCTATTCTGCCCGTTTGGCTGACGACCTCGGCAAGCTGCGCGAGCTCATTGACCGTTACGTCGTGCCACAAATAGGTAAACTTGGGGTGCAGCGGGATGCCGAAGTGCCGCGAAAGCTGCAGCGCGCGGGACGCGGTGAGCACACTCGTATCAATGCGGGGCACGGCCTCGTTCAAGCGCTTTGCTGCCTTCTCAAGATCTTGTGTCCACCATTCGTGCACGTAGGGTGAAGGAATTAGTGGGTGGTTATTGCCGAGGAAGTCTCCATAGTTTACGAGAATCTCTCCGACGTCGAGTATCTCGTCGATGTCGTTTTTATGCTCAAGCGCCGCTTCGTAAGAGTCGATGCGGACGACGGTTCCGTTATAGAGTTTTACGGTCGGTCCTTCGATTGAATCGACTGAGGAAATCCCGGCGGCCTTACCAGGCCGCTCCATCTTCAGTTGCGTTCCTGGAGCCAAGAATTCGCCGAGCACTACCATCGTCGCGGGGTTGATTCCTGCAGAAGCAAAGCCTGTGTTGCGCGCTCGCCCGTATCGAAGCCGAAAGCCGCCCTTGCGCGAAGGATACGAGAACACGGGTCGGCCGGCGATAATATCTTCCATGTACGTCCAGCTTGGGGCAATTTTGGTCTCACCGGCGCGCTTTTTAGTGACTTTTGAGCTTATTTTCCCGTCCTCTCCTTCTTCTTCGGCAACCTTAGCGTGAATAATTTTCTCTAACCACTCCCACCCGTCGAGTCCGAGCTGTGACACGTATTTCTTTAGCTTTGGCGCTTTCTGAGCCAGCCCCTCTGCCAAAACGAGTGCCATGCCGCCGCGAACCGCGTTCGTCTTTACCCTGTCAAGGTTTCGATAGCCTGAAACCTCCTCCTGTTCCGTTCCTTCCCCGTTGACGCAGATGGGACAATTCGTCACAATCGTTCTGATCTCACTGGCCGAGGGCGTATATTGCAGGTTTACGAGCGTTTTGTACAGGGGGATCTCTTCTACATATCGCTCAACCTCCTCGTCCCGCGGCACGTATCGGCCGATGCCGACGGCCCGCCGCACGTAGTCGGCGACTAATACGGAAAGCGCTTGAGCCGTCCCGCCGGCGCTTCTGATGGGGCCGGAATAAAAAACTTGCAGGTAATCGGTCCGATCGTCGTTCCTGCCTAGTTCCACCCGTGCGATGCCCTCAATAGGGGCGGCGACGACCCCCTCGGTCAACATCGCGACTGCGGTTCTCACTGCCTTTTCCACCACTTGGACTTTGCTCTCGTACGAGCCGAATTCGTTATTTGCAAAGCCTAGACCAATCGCGAGTGCCGCCTCTTCGCGGGACATTGTTTTGTCAAGCTGCCGTATCCGCTGCGCCAGTCCCGGGATGCCGATGAGGTTCTCAACGCGCTCGGCAAGGTCACGAGCAGGCAGGATTTCGGGAGAAAGAGACGGATCCTCGCCGTTTTTCCGCGCTTCAGATGCGATAGTGAAACAGGTCTCAAGCTCAGATTCTAGCTGTTCAAAGTAGTGATTAATATCCTTGATCATCGAATCATCTTGGCGCTTCGCGCGGGGCGACGGCCTGCCTGTCAGAGATGTTGTTGTTGCTCCAAGTTAACCTTTCTCTTGTTCGCGCATCTGCTGAAATCGCGCAAGAAAAGCACTGCGCGCGCAGCATCGGTGCGGTCTCGCGGCGATTAGAAATAGAGCTAAATACTTTTAGGCGTATCTTTTGGTGGTTCAAATGGCGAGTATTAACATATTTAAGCTCCACGATATGTGCATTTTTAAGCAGTACCTCGGCGATCCTGGGCTTTTTAAGCAGTTGGGCGATTACTACAACGGTCCCAACTATCGGTTTGAGATCCCCCCAGCAGATCTCGAGAAGGTTCAGGACATCTTGCAGGCAGCGGGTTATGACGTTAACGTGGTGGAAGACCTCACCGAGTTCCGCGTGACGATAGGGCGATTCCAGAAGCACAAGGAGATTCTGAAAAACAGCGTTGAGGTTGAGGAAGTCGGGGACGACAAGATCTTCCTAATGAAGGATAAGGAAGCAGTTGAAGCGGCGCTGAGCCAAGGCGCTACAAAATACGAAGGAGACTTATTCAGCTGATCGTTCCGCGAGCGCGTTGGATAGGCGAAGAGCTGCGCTTTCCAGCCCCACGCAATAAGGCGACAGGTCAGATTGTTCTCCTTGCTGAAGTCGCCGGACAGAACCGATTCGCTTATTGTATCTCCTGTGTCAGTTGCTTTAGTGCAACCTTTCTGTAACGTCTACCGACGCTGTTCATTCTTTTGCTTGCAAGCACGAGCTCTCGCAAGCGCGTTTGCGCGACTCTGAGGCCTGGCGCGCGGCATTGCGGTCTATCGCGCTCGCGTTATCTGCCACGTGGCGCAGCGATACGAGATTTGATGAAAGAGCAAAGCGCACGTATAATATACTTCCAAGCTTATCGCAGTCATGCTTGTCGACAGGCATGGACGGAATCTCTGCGTGAACAGGGGGTTGATATGGTATGAATTCTACGACAGATCTAAGCGCGAGCGATGCCGCGCCGCTGCGGGTGTGCATGGTGACTTCTTTTCCCCCGCGCCCCGACGGAATCGCAACATACTCATCTGAGCTGATTAACGCGATGGAAAGTTTTGGTCACACGGTCTACGTGATCAGTCATACTGATGAGAACGTGGGCGGCCACGAAGCGCAGCCAAACGTGTTTGGGATTATAGATATTTCGAAGCCCGACTGGGAGCGCGTCATTTTTGAGAAGATAATGGATCTGAAACCAGACGTCGTACACATTCAACACGAATACGGCCTCTACGCGAATATGGGAGACTATGGGATTAGCATCATCGATTTACTCTTCCTACTTTTCGTCGCGCGTGTACCTGCGGTGATCACGTACCATTCGGTATACAGCACGCTTGGTCGAGAAGAGGCCATCTTTACCAGCTTGAGTCTGGATACCGTTGACGCGGGCATCGTGCACGAAGAATTTCAGAAGATCTTTTTGCCGGCGAACTTAGGGAGGATACCAAACAACGTTTACGTTATTCCGCACGGGGCAAAGACTGCGGTCGCGGAAGACGTCCCCAACGAACGAGAGGCGAAGAGACAGTTCGGATACGAAGGCAAAAAAGTCGTTCTGTGTATCGGGTGGTGGGAACCAAACAAGCGGTTCGAAGACGTGGTGGCCATATGGCCTGGCGTGCTCGACAAAGCCAAGAATGCGGTTCTCGTTATTGCAGGCGACGCAAGACCGGGGTCTCCTAGTGGTCTCTATTACAAGCCGAAGCTGCTCAAGGCCATTTCAGAATCTCCGGTTAAGGACCATATACGGGTTATCACAGGGGCTTTCACGCCGAGAGAATACGACTCACTACTCAACCTGGCGGATTTCATCGTACTGCCGTATGATCGAGCGTCGCAGAGCGGGAATCTTGCACACGCGTTTGCGCTGGGAAAGCCTGCGGTGGTAACGGCGGTTGAAGGCCTCAAGGCGGAAGTCGAAGCAAGTCAAGCGGGCGCAACCGTCCCGCTCGGATCGCTTGAAGATTTAAAGGCTGCTATACTCTTACTTCTCCGAAATAACGAGTTGAGAGAGCTTTTCTCTAAGCGAGCGCTTGAGTACGTCCAAAAAAAGATAGGGTGGTCAATCATCGCAAAGAAACATATCCTTTTGTACGAAATTGCTATGCAGAAGGAAAGGATGAAAGTCACTCCTGCATCAGGACTTGACGTAAGTCGCGGCTAGGGCCGTTGATCTTGAGCCTCACGGCGTGACGACGAAGAAACAGTCGATGCAGGCCTAAAACCCAGTAGCAGCTCTTTCGCACGGGCTGACGAAAGATATATACTTGTCAGTAATGTATTAAGGCGTAATCGCCGCCGAACCTAACGCGCTGAGGTTTTATGCCAATTTCCCTTGATGATATAACGATAACGAGTTTTCCTAAGCTGTTTGACCAGATAATAGAAGCCAAACAAAAGGTCGGGTTGAAGCCTATCCAGAACAATCCACCAGACCTGCTGGAGCGAGCTAAGCTCTACGGCACGCAGTTTAAAAACGGATCGTGGAACTGGGCGTCAAACATCTGGAACCGAAGCGCTGCAGGCAGCGTCGTAGTCGAGCGTGAAGAGGACATGCGGGTGGAGCACCGAATGTTGATGCTTCGCGTCCTAGAGCACATTCTTGATCAGCCGCTGATTCAGGCAGATGCAACGCTCGGGCAAAAGGGCTCAAAAGGAGAAATGAAATGTCGGCTCTACTGCGACGCGCAATTCCCTGATGTCGCGTACCGCTGGCAAGCGGTTAATTTCCCAGGCGATCCGGATGCACAGCCTGACGCGCAGCTTTTTATGATCCCTCACTACCTTGAGAATCCCAACGTGCCCGGGAAAAATGAAATGCTGAAGGTCATCCGCTTTCCCTTCCACAACTACACCATCGTCGCTGCCTCGTCGTACATGGGAGAAGCGAAGAAAGGTTTCCTTTCGCACTGGATTTATGAAATCTACAAGAGAGGGGGGACAGGCGAGCACGCTTCGCTCAAGGAGTTCACGGTCAAGCGCGTTGACGGCACAACCAAGAACATAGTGATGTCGGTGTGGGGACTGACGGGCAGCGGAAAATCCACTCACGGTCACTACGTCTATGATGAGAAGATCGCGCAGATCTACATCGACAAGTTCGGAATCAATCCACTCGAGTTTATTTCTAATCAACTCATTCGAAATGACGACGTTGTCGCGGTTTTCGAAGACTGTGTTGTCAGTCCGGAGCGCGGCTGCTGGACCAAGACAGAGGACGTTGACGTTACGCAGCACGCCATCTACAACGCCGGAACGTCACCGAACGCGCTTCACGAAAATACGGAATGGGACGAGCACGGGGACGTGAGTTTCCGTGGAGAAATACTGCAGTATCACGGAAAATTGAATCAAAACGCGCGGAGCATCATCTTCTTGGAGGACACCGGCTACTTCGACGGAAATGTCGACTCATCCGGACCGCTCAACATGGCCGTGTTCATAAGCCCCGGATATATCTCGGACTATGCCTGGGTGAAGCTGAACGATCCTGCGCTCGCCGCAAAGGTGCTTGCAGACGGCAGAACGATCGGCCACCCCGCGCAAGGTCGAGAAGGCGTCGGCGGCGAAAAGTATGAATCGAGGTATTGTCTGCCGTTCACGATGGGCGTCGGGAACGCCGCCCATATCCACCGATTCTATACATTTATGAAGCAGAGGCTTAAAACCGACAATCCCATCGAATTATATCTCATCAACACGACTGGACGCGTCGGCGCCAGGTATGTTTGGGTCGATACACACCTTGGCGATGAACCAATCTGGCTCGCAAAGACGCTTTTTGAAGAAGTGAACGGCAAAAAAAAGCCGGTGGGCGGCACCGGGCCTACCATCGAAGAGACGCAATTGTTCTTGATCCAGGCCACGCGCGGTGCAGTTGACTATGAGCCACACCCGCTGTGGGGCGACAAAATGCTTGTGCCAGCACGGGTGGAAGGGCTGCCACAAGAGCGCTTAAAGGAACTCGATCCATTTACGTACAGGACCGCCGAAGAGATGGAGGCGCTACTCAGGCAGCAGATTGCACAAAGTAAGTACTACTTGAAAACCCAGTGCGCGCGGCTTAACAAGCAGGTATTGAATGCAATGGACTTCTAGGCGACCCAAAAGACCTTTTGCGATCACCAAAGCGGTATGCGTACGCGCCACTAGCATCGGATCTCACCTTGAAATTGTTAATGCTTTGGAACTCTCGCGCAAAAATGCCGTGTCAGACCACTCACTCGGCCGCTGAAAAATCGCTGTAGCCTCCATTTAGCATTTCTAGACTGTCGCCAGCATTTCTTCGACTAGCAGATCGAAGCACCTCCGGAAATCATAGTCAGTTTCCATCTTTCACCGTTGACGTTGAAGTGTGCAGATTTGGTTTTCGAGTTAAGCCCAATCACAAGCTTTATTGCTTGGTTGCGATATTCTAAACAGAGTTTATGACTAATACAAAGTTGTGTAAGTCTTGTGGAATGACCCTAAGTCCTTCTGCGCGTTTCTGCAGAGAATGCGGAGCCGCTTTGGCCGAGGAGCCTAGCGTCAATCAGAGCGCACCGACCCCAAAGGAGCAAGTCAACGAAGGCATTGCCCTATACCAACAGGGTGACTATCAAGGCGCCTTAAGCAAGTTTGAGAAGGCGACGGAAGCCGATCCGACTCTCGTGGCTGCGTGGAGTGACAAAGGCTGTGCCTTAGGGCGTCTTGGCGAGCGCGACGCAGCTTTAGATGCTTTTAACAAGGCCCTCGAGATAGACCCAGACAATCGAGAAGCTCGCGAAGGCAAGGATCTGTGTTTGCGCATGCTTGGCTCTTCCCAAGAAGCAAGCTGAGAACCGGTCGACGGGGACTTTATGTCGCACGACGTTGATCTGGGCTGGGCGAGCTTGGCGTTGTCTGCTACTATTTCGTTTGGGAGTCTGGCTAGCTGTTATTATGCTCCCAATGCACAGGCCGAACGTGGGTCGATAAGACCTCTGCTTAGTTTGGATCTCTGTGGGCTAGATCTCTGAAATAAGATCTTCACGGCAGGCCCCTAACTTTCCATTATCCTAAGCCGGTTGTTTTCTTGGCATCTCGTGGATGGTGAGCTTGCTCTTTTGTGATTGCTGGTTTCAGCGAAGTAAGTGTAATTCAAAAGGTTTACGATCTTCTACAATCACTTTTAATAAGCGCATCGCTTTGTCGAGAAAGTGGGTCGTTTGACGGGGCAGGTAGCAGTGAGGATCTTTGACAGCAAACCAGATATTGCAAAAATGCTCGCCACTGGCGACGTCGAAAACTTAGCGTGCATCATAGAAAACGGTAGCCCATATTTCGACCACGATGAGAATACGCGCAGAGAAGCCGTTGACGCGCTTGGCTGTCTAGCCGATCAAAGAGCGGTTGACCCTCTGATTGGGGCGTTGCAAGACGAAAATGAGCGTGTACGCTTGAGCGCCGTAGCGGGGCTCAAGAGGCACGAAGCGTTCGATCCCATCGTCAACGCGATGCACGTGAATGATAGCGGGGTACGTCGAGCCGCCGCCGAAGCCCTTGGCCTGCTCGGCAACCCCCGCGCCGTGCTACCTCTTACAGAGACGTTAGCAGATGATGACCGGCGTGTTCGAATCGCCTCTGTCGAGGCGTTGGCAAAGCTCGGCCCACCGTCAACGTACCCTCTTATCCGCACGCTCCAAGTGACAGATAGTCAAGTACGTCGAGCCGCCGCCGAAGCCCTTGGCCTGCTCGGCAACCCCCGCGCCGTTTTGCCGCTCATAGCTGCCCTTAGAGATCAGGACTGGCACGTCAGCTTCGCCGCCGCGTGCGCGCTTAAGCAGTTTAATGATCCGCGCTCGTTAGAGCCGTTCATAGGAGCTCTGGGAGGCGGAGAGACGGACGTTCGACGGGTTGCCGCTGAAGCCCTCGGCCAGCTCGGCAACCCCCGTGCCGTCGAACCGCTCATCCGTGCGCTATACGCTGAAAACAGTGACGTTCGACGGGTTGCCGCTGAAGCCCTCGGCCAGCTCGGCAACCCCGGCGCGGTGCTCCCTCTTGTCGAAGCGCTGTCCGATAAATTCAAGAACGTCCGCGGGATTGCGGCTTGGGCGCTCGGACAACTCGGCAACCCCCAAGCGGTAGAGCCCCTCATAAAGTGCCTCGAAGATCCATACGACGACGTGCGCGAAGCTGCCGCTCGGGCACTTGGGCGCTTGGGCGACCTTCGTGCATGGAACCCCCTTACCGAAGCGCTGAAGGACGATAGTCAGCGCGTGGAAAAAGCCGCCGTCCAGGCTCTCGAGACTCTAGCCAGCAAATCCAAACACACGATCACCATAGCTTGAGCCGGCCTCGAGTCGGACTGCGCCGCTCACCTGCTTTCAGGAATGGGGGCCCTGAAAAGGCTGATCCCTATTGCCTCCAAGTGACGGACAGAACAACGCACAAGGGCCAGCTACTCACCTATTGGAGATGGCCGCAGCGCTCATAAGTTTGGGGCTTTGAGGCCATTCTGAATCGGCGAGGATAGATGCCGCTCAAACCACTTAAAAAAAAGATCGGTTGTTCATACAAGCCAAAATTAGATAAAAACTATTTTAATCGACACAGCCCTGACAGGCATCCTTCCACGAGGCACGATAAGATGCGCCCTTGCGTGTCGCGATCTGTCCAAAAAACGAGCTTAAGCGTCTTATCTATCTTGTCGCTCTCGACTTGATTCAGGCATGGCTAATTCTGACAGGACGATATGAGCTGCCATCATCGTGCGGTATCATAGGCGCGTAATTCGTTTCGATAAAAACCTTAAACTTGGGCGTAAACTCCACGGATCCAGCGCGCGACTCCCGCGCGCGACTTGTTCCCTCGCTGCTATCTTCTTTACCAGGGCCGTACCGAAAATCCTTTGGGTTCACTTCCGAGACAAAGCACGTTCGCGCTTAGTTTGCACTCAATATGCGCCGGTTTGACAAGAGATAGAAGGCCGCTATCAGATACGCGAAGATGAGCGTGATTGCCGCGCCCAAAATGCCAATCAGTGGAATCAAGACCACGTCGAAACCGACGAGCACAATGAGCGCGATAACGCTGCTGAGGGTGTTCACTTTGGCTCCGCGCGTACCTTCTGAAGCCAGGAGCCAGCTAAGAGCTTGATAAAAAAAGGCCATTGTTGCTGCAATGGCAAAAAAGATCGCAATTTCCCAGCTGAACGGATACTGGCGCCCATAAAGAAAGAAGATTATCCACTCTAATAGGAGCACGGATGGCGCGATCGCGGCAGCAAGGTACGGCGCTGCCTTGCTTACGCGACGTAGAATGGCCAGCTTATCGTCGCTCTTGGATGCATAGGGGAAAAAAGCGGCGTTAATGATCATCCAAAGCAAGACGGCTACAGTTATTGATGGCAGGAAATACGCGCTGTAGATTCCCACATCCGCGGTCGTCGTGAACTTGTTGATGAGTATTCTGTCGACGCCCATGAAGGTGGCTGCCACACCTCCCGGGAGGGAAAGAAGAGTGTAATGCATAATTTTTTTCGCCCAGGACCGCTCAAATCGGAGCTTAATGTAGTCTCTGAGGTAAACGACCAAAATGAAGCCGATTACCGCGTAGGATACGTAATACGAGTACGCCGCCGATTCCCACGACTTCATGTTGGTGCTGATGAATGTGAGAAACGCCGCAAGTAGTAGGACCGATTGAGCGGCAGTCAGAAGTGCATACGCTCTCATTTTGAAGAATACTCTGAGAGAATTTGTGGTTAACTGATAGAGCGTAGCAGTAACGGCGAGAAAAAGAGCGAAAAAGAAAACCTCTGCTGGCACTCCAAACAAGTACGATAGCGGCGCAGAAAAAAGTACGTAGATACCTATCGAGGCTACGGTCAACAACGTCATAAGAATGTACGAAGTGGAGATGATGCTGACCTGCACAAAATGATCCTGCACCTCCGAACCATATTTTATCATCGGCGTGGAAGCTGCTATCATTGAGATGGCGAGAATAGTGCCCACTGTCGTGATTAGTCCAAGAACACCAAAATTGCCCGGTCCCAATGCCCGTGCGGCAATGATGCTGAAGGCCAACGTGAAAAGCGATCCGACCAGCGTGCCAATCCCCACGTACGAGGTACCTAAGATTAACTTCCGCGCCTCGTTGCCCATCTTCTCCTTAAAAATTAACTCATACGGGGCACTGAGCAAACGGAAAGCAAGTTCCTTGAGCGGCATCACGGGCTAAACCTAAGTGGAACTGATCGCGAATTTATATATAACTTCCATTGGTACAGTCTGCATCCGTAATCTCTATTTATTGAGTTGTATCTTGCAGATCTGTCTCGCGCAGTAGCACAGTTTACACGCGCTTGCTTTTAATATGACTCGCGCTTAAGTATCACTGGGGAATCGTACATAGCTCCTGCTTTGAGATTTGTGCACGTCAGCGATACCCACCTGGGATATCGTCAATACGGTTTGAGCGAGCGTCTCAACGATTGGAGCAGCGCCACTCGTGAATGCATTGATTACGCCATACAAAACCGGGTAGACTGTGTCGTTCACAGCGGCGATTTGTTCAACTCAAACAAAGTTGATCACACTTCGTTGATCCACGCCATAGAGATGCTAAGAGCGTTGAAGGACGCCGATATCCCTTTCTTTGTTATTGACGGCAATCATGACAGAAGAAAAGGCTCTCAAACGCACACAGCCCTCGATGTGTTGCAACGGTTGGATCTTTGCCGCTACTTAGCGCCGGCAGGAAGAACCCTCGACGGCGCGATAGGTCAGGTGAACGGCACGTGGATTGTCGGGCTCGGCTACCACGGTGCCTACCTCAGGTCTAAGCTACGCGATTTTTATGAACAAATGCCCGAAGGGCACAGCGTCGTGCTGCTCCACGCTGGCATAACTCAATACGCCGAAGGGGGGCACCCGGAGATCGCTCCGCCTGAGTTGGGACTATTACGGCCCAAGACCGCGTACCTCGCGCTCGGGCACTACCACAACAAGTTTCGCCTCGATGACTGGATATTCAATCCCGGCAGTCCGGAGTACTACCGCTTCTCGGACTACGGCATCGGGCGCTGCTTTTACGACGTCACCATGCAAAACGGGAGCCCCGAGGTTCGTGAAATCGACGTGCGCGGCGTTCGGCGAATGGTGAGCATTTCTGCGGACCATCCGGGTGACGATTATTCGCTCCGCGGAGTCGTGCAAGCGCTGCTCGACGAAGCTGAGCTCGAGGCTCCGGTTTCGGGCTCGCTAGTGCGTGTGATTCTTAACGGGGAGGCGCAGACACCTCCCAACCTCTCTGAGCTTAAGCAGTTCATAGACGAGCGTTACGTGCCCTTGTACAGCACTGTCCTCGACAACACCGTCAGCACCGCTGGCGAACTCGTCGAGACTCAGGGAAGCCTCGACGACTTGGAAATGAACATGTTCGCAAGCAGCTTTGCGCGGTACAACGAGCAAGCGCGAGACGTTGCGGGTTTCGCGCGCGCTCTTCTTCGCGAAATAATCGAAAGCCAACTTACGAACACGGACGAAGCTGAGCCAATCGTACAGCACGTCTCACGCTTTAGGAGAGACCACGTATGAAACTGGAAAGCCTCCGCCTAGTGAATATCAGAGCGTTCGAAGACTCGGGCGAGATCCAGTTTCAAAACGGCACGATCTCCGTATACGGCGAAAACGGTGCCGGCAAGAGCACCATAGTGACGAGCATTGGCAGGACGATCTTTGGCTGGGACGACGGCGTTAAGCAGGCAACGATCGACTACGCGGGAGAACGGCATAGGCAAGGAGTTATCGAGTCCCTTTTGCGAAAAGGAGCGGCAGAAGGGTCTATAGACGCAACGTTCTCGCACAAAGGACACGTGTACCGCGTAAGACACGTTTTGTCACGTACTGCTCAGAGTTGGGAGCTGTACATTGACGGAGAGAAGACCGATCTGTACGGAAAGCAAGAGATACATGAACGCATTCGCGACGAGCTCGGCATGGCAGAAATTCGTACGTCGTCGGCGGAAAGTCTGTTCAGCGACGTTATCTGCGTATTACAGGGGCAGGTCATCAATGAATTTGAGTTCACGTCTCAGAAACGAAAAGACCATTTCGACAAGGTTCTCGGTCTTTACAGTTATCGGCAGGCCTACAGCGACTCCGTTCACGTAAAAAACAACTTCAAAAGCAAGATAGCGCGTGCTGAGTCTGAAGCGCGAGTGCTTGAAGCTGAAATAACCCACCTCAGCGGACTCGTTAACCGATTGCGCGAGTACGAAAGTGAGCTGAAACACCTCCGGCAGTCGATCGGTGCAGTCGAAACCAAGTTGTCTGTGGTCGAAAATCAGAAGCAAACGTATGAGTCGCTTCGCGCGGAACTCGAAAACCTCAAAAGGGAACTCAGCACGGCAAACGTCAAAGCTGGCGACGTGGCGACGGCACTCGAGATCGCAAATCGCGAGGTGCAAAACTGTCGCGAAGCGCAGAACGTCGTCGAAGAACGTCGGCCGTCGTTCTTGCGATATCAACACATTGCCGCGCAGCTTGACGAGGTACGGGCGCTGGCGCGGCAGGTGGCCAGCGAAACGACGCGCCTCTCTGAACTTCGTGTCGCTCACGCAAGCATCACAAGTGCGAAGGCAAACGCGCTCAAAGAGCTTGAGCAATTTGACGAGACGTCAGATCGAGTGACGCAACTGTCGCCAATCGCTGCCGAACACGCACAGCTCAGCGAAGCCCTCTCACAGCTCAAGCTTGATCAGCAGCGCTACCAGGCAGGTTTGGAGCGTATCAAAGCGACTGGAGAACTGCTACGAACAAAGCGTCTGGCAACAAAGGAGCGGGAAGCGGACCTTGAAGAGTACGGTACACTCCAAGCGCGCGCTGAAAGGCTTGAAACGCTGCTGCTTGAATACAACGAGTTAGCACGAAAGGTCGGTGAGCTTGACGGACACAAGAAGCAGATGGAAAAGGATCTCGACAGCCTCCTCAAAGGTGTCTGTCCGTACACGAGCGATCGGTGTGAATCGATTGAGGAACGCGGCCATCGGCACGAGCACGAACTTGACGGCATTCGAGCGGAACTTGCGCTGCTGCAGTCTGAACGCGATGAAAGAGCATCAGCTATAAATGAGGCGCGTGGGGCCGCACGGCAACTACAACTGCTCGACGGCAAGCGGCGAGAACTTGAACTAAAATTGGAAGAAATAGAAACACTACGTCGAGAACTTGCAGGCGAACGTGATTCTGTCAGAGCGATTGGCGACAATCTGGCTCGCGTAGCGTCTCTTGAAGAGCGCATCGAGACGTTGAAAGCTAGCGCCGAAGAGTATCAGTCCCTTGCATACGCTCTCAAAAAATCGGACCGGTCAGCCCTAGTCAGCGAGTTCGCTGAGCTCCGTCGCAGAGATGAAGTATTGCAAAGCGACATAGAGGGAGCTGAAGCTACGATCGCGCACTTGACTGAACAAGGCGGGGATGAAGCGCTTATGTCACGACTTGAACACGAATTGCGGGAGCTTCAAAAAGACTACGATAGCTACGTGGCGTCCGTTAGTTTGGCGGCGAATCTTGAGGAGGCCATAGAACGAAACGACAGCTGCGCTCGAGACTTGGCAGCACTAGATGAGCTACGGCAGAGACTTACCAGTGACATAGAAGCCACGTCAAAGCTTTATGACGCCGCCGAACACCTGCGAATTGAAAAAGATAGCCTAGACACGAGTCAACGGCTTAATGAGATGCGCGGGATTGCGTCGCAACTTAACAAACAAATTGAAGATCTAAAACCCCACGAAGCGGATCTCGTGGTTAAGAGGGAGGATCTGATGGCACTCGACGTTGAGCTCAACGAGACTGCTGCTGACGGTAAGTTCTTTGATGAAATTAGAGATAGTTTCAAAAACTTGAGCGCGATGAGGCCGCTTTATACAAAAAAAGTGAGCCAACAGGCTGCCCGTCACTGGAGGCAAATGGTCAATGACGAGTCGCAACTTCACTGGCAGGAAGATTATCTCGTTTTCAAGGCAGATGGCGGCAACGTGATCTCATTGTATGAAATGAGCGGCGGCGAGAAGGTCTCAGCGTGTTTGGCTGTGCGTCTCGCAATGCAAGAGACGTTGAGTGGCTTGGGCCTGTTCATCTTGGACGAACCAACAATCCATCTTGACGAAGAGAGATGCGACAGCCTCGCTCAGCAAATCGGCGGCATTAAGGGGTTGAACCAGGTCATTGTTATAAGCCACGACGACACCTTTCACGCGTACACGCAGCAGCAGATTACAATACGAAAAGACCCCAGCAGTCACGCGAGCATAGTTGAACTCTAGTCACATTTTGCCCTCAAAGGCCCGGGCTAAACGCGAGCGAGACGCGAGCCATGCGTGCGCTCGCCGTAAATTGATAATTCTCTCTAGCACTCTAAGCGTCACAAATGAAGTGACTAAGGCGTTCCGCGCGAATGCTCGTGACTTGTGACGACAGCAAAGAGCGTTGGACAGGAATCCCATCCAACACTCCCATATGGTTGCGGTGACGCGAAGGCTTAGGTGATCCCACACGTGCACTCGAGCACTTCTTCAAACCGCTCGTTCACCATCTCCCAGTTCACGATGTTCCAAAAAGCGTCGACGAATTTCGGCCGCTCGTTCTTATAGTCAAGATAGTAGGCGTGCTCCCAGACGTCAAGAACCATAACGATGCGGGAGTTTGGATAGACGTTGACATTGTGCTTCTCTATTTGCATTATTAAAGGCCGTTTTGTTTGCATATCAAGCACCAACGCAGCCCATCCTGACCCTTCGGTGGTTGCCGCTGCTTTGCTAAACTCCGCCTTGAACCGGTCGAAGCTTACAAACTCGCTGTTAATAGCATCCGCCAACTTCCCTGTAGGGACCCCACCGCCGCCTTTGCCGGCAGGCGCTATCGTTGGCCAAAAGAGCTTGTGGAGCACGTGGCCACCGATGTTGAACGACAACTCCTTCAGCGTAGCCTTAACGTCTAGGTCTGCGTTGCTCTTTCGTGCAGCATCGAGCTTTTCAAAAGTCGCGTTCGCGCCGTTTACGTACGCGAGGTGGTGTTTGTCGTGGTGAATCCTGAGCTGTTGCTCAGAGATATAGGGCTCTAAGTCGTTATAGCCATAGGGCAAATCTGGCAAGACATAAACTTTGTTCGCTTCCATACGTCTCATCTCCTTCTGATTGCAATCAGGGTTTAACCTCTGTGGGCAAGATATTTACGCTTAATCCTCTCAAACCAAGGCTTTCCGCAAAAATCAATGTCGCGTCTCGAGTAGCGTCAACTCATAAACTGTGACGCGAGAATGCGCCACTGAGTGTGTCGACAATGGCGTGCTGTACAGGGCCCAGAACGAAGCCGAGCTGCTTCTTTGCGATGGCCCGTCGTAAGTAGGACGCACGCACGTAAAAACCAAAGTATGCTTTCAAAAACCACCGGTGCAATTCTTCTGTCGAAAGAGCACGTGTACGAACCACGGGCTTTGTGAGAGTGAACTTACTCCAGTCATCCAAGGTAATCTCAAGATCGTAGTTGTCAATGTTGTCGTACAGCTCAGTTCCCGGATAGGGCGTGGTGACCGAAAACATTGCGAAGTCCGGCATGACCTGTTTTGCTAGGTTGATCGTGTCGGCGACCTTCTGCCGGTCGTCTCCGGGCAATCCGATCATAAAGGACGCCGTTGTTGCATAATCGTAGTTTCTAAGCACGTCAAAGGCGTTAATCACCTGATCGGTCGAAAACCCTTTCTTGATGAGCTTCAGCGTGTCGTCCGAGGCAGACTCAACGCCAAAAAAGAGCCCGTTGCAGCCGACTTCGCGCAGCCTGCGGAGTAAGTCCTCATTAATAAAGTCAACGCGAGCCGTGCACGACCAGCTAAACTTCAGGTTGTTTTCCTCTACCAGATCGGCAAACTTGAACGCGCGCTCTTTGTTGAGTATAAAATTGTCATCGAGCATTGTGACGTTTTCGTAGCCTTGAGCAACAAGCTGAGCTACCTCATCAAAGACGTTGTGCGCGCTCCGCGACCGAAACGTCTTGTGGTACAGGTTTGAGGAGGCGCAGAAAATACACCTAAACGGGCATCCTCTGCTCGATATGACTCCGGTACTTCGCGGCGGCGAGTACTTTCCCATTGGAAGCAAGTCCCTCGCGGGAAACGGAATATCATCCAAATCGGCGATCAGCTTTCTGTCTGGGTTTCGAACTGTTGCGTCGCCGTCTCGAAAGGTGATGCCCTCAACGTCGTGCAAGCTGCCTGACTCGATGGAATCCGCGACGTCAAGCATCGTGGCCTCCCCCTCCCCCCTAACGACGACGTCAGCCGCTGATTTCTCGAGACACTCGCGGTCCAAAAACGTTGCCTGTGGGCCGCCGAGAACTACCTTCGTGCCGTTGTTCGATTGCTTAATGAGGTTCGCAAGCGCAAGGGCTGAGCTGTACGTTGGTGCGGTCGTCGTGATGCCAACGAGGTCCGCTGTCTGCACGCGCTCCATAATCTGCGTGTTGCTCAGCCGCTCAACTTCGGCATCTATGATGGCGACGCGATGACCGTGCTCTCTGAGAAAAGCGCCTATATAAGCGAGCCCCATTGGCGGCGAGCAGATATTCAGCTTTCTGACGTCTCCCTTGCCAAATGGCGGATGAATAAGCGCAACGTCGATGCCCATGCTGATCCGACCAATATAACTCAGAGCTGTTCTAGCGAAAACTCAATGGCTAGCCATCTAGGTATTCGACCTAGTCTTTTTCTGCTAGTTCCAAAGGACTAGCTATCTTTATAGCCACGCAATTATTTAGCTCTTTGTCGCTCCTCAACGAATAAAAGAGTCTAAACTTAAGTTTTCTGTGCTGGCCGTAGTGTGCCAAGCAGCGAGTGCCGTCCCCCAGTCGCTGCAGTATCACGTTGCTGCTGTCCAGACGGACGCCACCTAAGCGATCCAGCGCTAAGCCGCGTCGATGCCGTGAAGCTGCAGAGAGCACTCGTGCACCGTTTCTCTGCAGAGGTGAGGATATAAATAGGAACAAAGCAGATTTCTCTGGAAAGTGATTATTCTCCGCCGAACGACTAGCAGGTGATCACATGGTCGAGAGACGAATGAAAAGCAGAAAAATGACCACGAGAGAAGATTGGATCCTGGACACGATTGCTGATGTCAGACGCGCACTCGACACTGCGCTTGCGAGTGCCGAGGACCTCTACAAGAAGCTTGTTCCGGAGCCGCAGCGCTCGCGTGCTGAGCACTTGTACAAAACGTACGTCCCTGAACTAATACCAAGGCCTCGAGGGCCGGTTAGGACCCCTGACGTAGATATTATCGACGTCGGAACAGAAATTCACTTGGTCGCTGATCTGCCAGGGGTCAAGAAAGAGGACATTGACATCAACCTCACGCCGGACACCATAGAGATCAGTGCCGAATCAAAAGCTGAAATAGCACGTGAACAGCAACCTTACGCTCGTCGAGAGAGGGGCTACATGGCGTACAAGCGAACAATGCACTTGCCAGCTCCAGTAATTCCAGACAAAGCTAAAGCGCGATTCAACAACGGGGTCTTAGAGGTCACGATGCCCCGAAAAGAGCCTGTCGAAAAGGTTACGGGCGTCAAAGTCGACATCAAAAACACGGGTGAACGGATTTAGAACGCGGAAAAACGCCCCCTCCAGAAATACCGAAGTGCACGGCGCTGTGCCAGGTCGCTGCGATCGTGAAGTACTCTTGCTTTAGTGAGTTCAGCCTGCGCGCAGCCCTCGTGTATTTGCTATTGATCAGCTGGTACACTGATTTTCGCTAATCGAAGATCCTCCTCATAATGGTTCTGTTGCTTGGCGCGAATGTCCAAGGCCAATAAAATCCACGCGTTTGATTAGCAATACGACTTCATCATCATTATATTCCCTCTCGCAAATACATACACAAAGAACGGTGACGCAGAATAGGCGTTGCGCAGAGGGGTTGATCGTTTTTCTAATTGGAGAGCGTTACACAGGAGAATCACCGACGTGTCCGTGGCTCGTTATCCGGCATTTTCTATGCCGACAGATGAAGAGAAGAGCCTTCCCGAGCTGACCGTCTCAATACGCATCATTGACTCGCACGTGCGCTTCGCCTTCGATCAGAACCGGGTTGCTGATTTGCCACCAGCGATTCAGGCACGAGTGACGCAGATGCTAGGTCAGTTTGAACGTGATTTTGCTACGTGGGTTTCATTGAGTCACAATCAGCCAGCCCGAACGCTCCCAGCGGAGGTGGTCCTTGCGGCCAGTTCGCGCGCTCTCGACGTTGACGCAAGCACGGCGTTAGCGAGTGTGGACGACCGTGTCGTTTATATAAGCTACGCATTGCTGCGAGAAGGCGTGCCCGTGGGCTTTCGACTCGGAGTGTTTGCGTATGTGTTTGACCGCCTCGCGCGAAACGGAAACGACAGAAACTGTGATGAGCTCCTCGATGAACTTTCACTGCCGCTTCTCAAAGACCAAGTCAACGTATTAGGCGCGCCCGAGCGCTACGCGATGTTCGCTGACAAAGACTGGTTGGACGCATTGTTCGTGCATCTGGCTAAGAAGCTCCCGCATTTAGACGTGCAAGCAGCCCCGCTCGCCACCTCAAGGCCCACGGCGCTCGGCAAGCCAGGAACGCTTTCGCGCGAACCCGACACTGGGCTTTCGGAAGAGCAACGTCAGCGGATAGCCGAGTTAGCCGCGAGAAATAGAATAGACCAGGCAATCCTCCTCAAGAAGATGCGCACGCTCGTGACAATTATCTCAACGGGACTGGGTGAGGACGTTGACATCAGCGTCGTTCCTGGCGAATGGTGGGCCTTTGACTATGAGAGGAACACCATCACCTTCCCCCTTGTCGAGCTCGTCACAGCACCGCCCGACAAAATTATTGGTTACTTATTGCACGAGATCGGCCACTACCAAGTAACGCGTGTCGACGTGAAACACCCGGTCTTCAAGCGTCTTCTTTCGAGCGAATCGTTGCGCTTATTGCTCAACACGTTTGAAGATCCGCGCGCAAGCAACTGGATGAAAGCCACGTTTAAGGGAACTTCCTCCTATCTTGATCTTATTTACGACGATCTGTTGTCAGAAGACCTCAGCACAACGGCTTACAGCCATAAATTGCAGAAGGAGGTGCAAAAATACTCCGATTCAGCGATTCAGGAATACCAGCTGTTCCCGCATCTCGAGTACCTGTTGTGCGTTCTTTACTTCTGGCGGTTTGATAGGCTTCCTTCGCACGTGATAAGCCCACAAGTGGCCGCTGCTCTCGAAAGGACAGTTCAGTTTTTTCCATCAATCTTCAACCACTACCCCCTTGGCCGCGCGGCAGAGTGCGACAAGCTTCGGTACGCACGGGAAGCGGCCGAACTGATACAGGACTATATTCTAGAGCCGTACGAGCAGCTGCTCAAGCAAGCCGCCAACAACCTTACGCTAGGCATGGAGCGTGGGCAGCAACCTCTCGGCGAAGGCGAAAACCCCTCTGAAATTAACCCGCAACTTTTGGAGCAAGAGGCGCAGGAGATCCTCGAGGAGCAAGCCAAGGAACTCGCTGATCGGCTGTCTGCTAAGCGAAATGTGTCCGAATCGGTTGACGCTGCTGTCCTTGAACAAAGAATTAGAGAGAATAGAGATAGCCTTGAGCACGTGCGAATTTCAGTAGAAAAGCCGCACTCTGAACTCACCCGCAGAGACATTATCGCTCAGCGCCGGCACCTTGAGTTCGAACGCAGCCGCCGTATGAACGAATACGAGGGGGCGTACGCTGCTGTGTCGGGATTGCTGCATGTGCTCGTCGGAACGCTTGAAAACGTGCTTGCAAAGAATCGCAAGCCAAAGTACGAAGGTTACTATGCTTCTGGGCAAAAACCAGATTTGCGTCGGGTGATGGACGTTACGCGCAAGATGCAACAAGGCTTGCCCACGACCAAGAAAGATTTCGACGTATTCCTCAAGCGCAGGCGGCCGACC